>Ga0210102_1000294_pt1 | contig 13608 bp, 19 predicted proteins | sample RushOxbow_ThreeS_4_FD_185563 | JGI IMG/M metagenome (GOLD analysis project Ga0210102, IMG submission 185563) | Wetland microbial communities from San Francisco Bay, California, USA, that impact long-term carbon sequestration -... | ecosystem: Environmental > Aquatic > Marine > Wetlands ...
CGCGCCGGTGGCGGCGAAGCGGTCGGTCGTCCGATACGCGATGCGGCCGGAGGCCTCGAGGTCGCCGGCGCGAAACTGCAGCACGCCGCAGCAGTCGCCCGGCCCGCCCATCACGCGGTAGGACACGCCCAGCGCATCGAGTATGTCGAGCGCGAGCAGAACGATGTGCGGCGTCTTCAGCACGTTGCAGCCGGTATAGAAGACCACTTCCGGCGCGGAATCGGCAGCGCCGTCGCCGCGAAACCGCCGCAGCACATCGGCCGGCAGCTGCATGCGCGAGAGCACCCGCACGCCGCGACCCATCTTCGCGAACGCGGCGCTGCCTTTGCTGTGCTGCTCTTCCGCGGTGGCGCGGCGCTGCACGGCGACGCGCGCGAGCGCGAGCATGAACCGCGGATTCACGGCCTCCGGGCACGCGGGGATGCAGCTGCCGCTGCCCGAGCACACCTGCGCCCAGCGCTCCGAATCGGGCATACCGCTGGCGCCCCGGATGATGTCGAGCACCCCGCCCACCACGTCCGCGGCGTTCCTGCCCGTGAGGCCCGCGGGAGCGGTCATCGGGCACACCTCGAAGCAGCGCCCGCAGCGCGTGCAGTTGTCGAGCACCTCCTGCGTGCGGGACTTGAGATCCTCGGCAAACGACTCGCTCATACTCTACCCACGCCCCCTGGCAAATTTGCCTACTCTACTCCCTCGATCCCCACGGTGCGTAGCCGTTTTGTCCCCCTTCCCCTCCGCCGGTCCCAGTTGACGCGGCCGCAAACCGTCGCTTGAATATACAATCGGCGTACCGCCCTGGAGGACTCAAGATGGATCCCGCAACGACCGAGAAGCTGATGGCCGAGCTGCGCGCCGTGGCGCGCGATGTCGACGTGCTATTGCAAACTGCCGCTGCCGCATCCGGCGAGCAGCTGCGCGACGCGGGCGACAATGCCCGCGAGGCCGCCAGTGATATCGACAACCGGGTTCGCAGGAACCCGTGGGCCGCTGTCGGCATTGCCGCCGGCGCGGGCCTGCTCCTCGGGCTGCTCCTCAGCCGGAAGTAGCAATGAGCCTCATTCAATCCGCGCAGGCGCTGCTCGCCAGCATGCTCGGGCTGGCGCGTACCCGGCTCGAGCTGCTGAGCGTCGAAATGCAGGAGCTGCTCGCGCGCCTGGTGCTGATCATGATCGGCTCGGTGGCGGCGCTCCTGCTTGCTGCGCTGGCGCTCGGCTTCGGCGCTGCGGCGCTGGTGATGGCGGTGCCCCCGGAGCAGCGCGCGGCGGTGGCAGCGGGCCTTGCGCTGGCGTTCCTCGCGGCCGCGGCGATCATCGGCTGGCAGGTGCGGCGCGGGGCAAGAGTGCGTCCCTTCGGCGCGAGCCTTACCGAGCTCGAGCGCGACGCCAAGGCGCTGGAGCCGCGCGAGTGAGAGCGTTTTTCGACGGCCTGGCGCGCCGGCGCGCGGCGCTCATCGCGCGCTCGACCGCTCAGCGCGGCGAACTCGCCGCGGCGACGGCGGGCGTGCGGCGCGCATCCGCGGAGCCCTTGCTGCTCGGTGCCGGCGTCGCAGTCACTCTGCTGTCCTCCCCGAAGCTGCGCGGCTGGGTGGTGAGGGCCTTGACCGTCTACGCCTTCATCCGGCAGCTGCTCCGGTAATGACGCAGCCCGACGCGGTCGCGGCGGTGCCCGGGGCGCTGCAGCGGCTCAAGCTCTATTTCGAGCAGAACCAGCGCGAGATCGCGGTCATATTCTTCGCCGGCGGCTTCGGATTCGACATCCTGACCACCGGGAGCATCGACTCCTGGCTCACCATCGGCCAGCAGGTGCTGTACCTCCTCGCCGTCACCGCGGTGCTGCTGCACATGTTCGTCGCGCAGGGCGCGCCGGCGCCCGAGCTCGCGCTGCTGCCCGCGCCGAAGCGCTGGTACTACGAGTACCGTTCCGCGCTCATCCACTTCGCCCTGGGCGCGCTGATGAACCTCTACGCCATCTTCTTCTTCAAGAGCTCTTCGCTGCTCGTGTCGTTCGGGTTCCTCGCGTTCCTCATAACGCTCCTGATCGCCAACGAGTCCAGGCGCCTCAAGGCGCGCGGCATGCACTTCAAGTTCGCGCTGCTCGCCCTGTGCTTCCTGTCGTTTTCCGCCGCCGTGGTGCCGATCATCGCCGGCTCGATCGGCCTCGGCGTATTCCTGTTGTCGATGCTCGTCGGCTGCCTGCCGCCCGCCGCGGCGGCCTGGTGGATCGGTTCGCGCCGGCCGGAGCTGTTCGCGCAGGCGCGGCGGCAGATCCTGGTGCCCCTGGGAATCGTGCTCACGGGCTTCCTCGTGTCCTACCTCCTGCGGGTAATCCCGCCGGTGCCGCTCTCCATTCCCTTCATCGGTGTCTATCACGCCGTGGAGCGCACCGAGGACGGCTACCGCTTGAGCCACGAGCGGCCGTGGTGGCGCTTCTGGCTCAACGGCGACCAGTGGTTCCGTGCGCAGCCCGGCGACAAGGTCTACGTGTTCTTCCGCATATTCTCGCCCGCGCGCTTCTCCGACGAGGTGCGGATACGCTGGTACTGGAAGCCCTGGACACCCGGGGGCCCGGGCTGGGCATTGCAGGACTCGATTCCCATCAAGATCGTGGGCGGCCGCAAGGAGGGGTTCCGGGGCTACGGCGTGAAGGCGAACTACCAGCCCGGAGCGTGGAAGGTCCAGGTGGAAACCACCGACGGCCGCGAGATCGGCCGCGTCTACTTCGACCTGGAGACCGTGGGCGTGGTGCCGCGCCTCATGACCACGGAAATCGAGTAGGGAAGCCTGCCTTCCGGCTTCATCCTTCGCTCCTTCCCCTCCGCCACCGCTCCAGCTCCCGCCGGTCGCGCTTCGTCGGCCGCCCCTTGCGCTCGCCCCACACTTTTGCCTGAGCGCGGCGGTCGGCAACCTGCGCGAACCGTCGCGCCCGGCTCGCCTCGTCCTCTTCGTAGAGCTCGCTGGCGATGTCCGCCCGCCGGCGCTTGTCGGAGAGCGCCTTGACGGTGACCGACCACTCGAGCTCGCCGATGCGGATCGCAAGCTGCGTACCGGGTGCAATTTCCTTGGCCGCCTTCACCCGCTCGCCCTTCAGCTTGACCTTGCCACCCACGACGGCGGCCTGCGCGAGACTGCGGGTCTTGAAAAACCGCGCCGCCCAGAGCCACTTATCGAGTCGCACAAGGAATGCTGAAAAAAATCAATTGACTTTTACTATCACGGCGCACCCCCCGAGATAATCGCAGCGTCCTTGAGTTGGATCAACACTCCGCCGTGGCAAGTGGCGTAGGGTTTTTCTTTCAACGAGGCGGATTGGAGGCGTCGATGGAATACTATACCCCGGATTTCTCTCTGCAAGTCCAAGGCGTCAAAGGTTTTTGCCCCGCTGGCGAGGTCTACGCGAAGCAGCAGATCGCAAAGAAAACCCTCCCCGTTCTGTCCTGCGAAGGGCCCTGCATCCGTGGAGAGATCGCCAGGCTCGCGGCCAATTACATCGCGCAAGACGTGCCGTCCCTCGCGCGCGCGTGCCACGCCGAAACTTTCGTCGTGCCGCATTCGGCAATGGCGCGTTGGGTCAAGGGGGCGGAGCGCAGCGTCATGATCGACGGCTGTTTCCTGAAGTGCCATGGGCGAGTTCTCACGGGACTGGTTGGCGCGGACAGGGTGATCCAGATTGACGCGCTGCCGTTCTACAAGAAATACACCGACATCTTCCTGATGGATGATGTGCCGGAAGACGAGCGCAAGGCCGTAGCCCGGCAGGTGGCGGACAAGATCATCGCCAGGCTGAAGGAAGATGGCGCGCTGATGGCCGCTGCAGCGTAGCGCGGGAAACCGCCATTGGGGGCGGCCCAATGGTCTTCTTCTTCAGCCTGATTCCGGCCACGTTCGTGGTCGTCGTCGGCTATTTCGTGCTTTTTTCGTCCACCAAGGCCGAGGGGGTGGTCAAAACGTTCGGTCAGATCCTGGCGATCTGGCTGTTCGTCCTCGCGGCGGTCCTGCCGGTGGCAGGCGCCTATGCAACGTACGTGGGCCTTCCTTCGATGGACGCAATGATGCAGTCAATGCATCCCGAGTTAGCCCCGAAAGCCAGGTAAGGAGCCATGCCATGATCGAAGATGCCGCGCGACAGGGGACGGAAGCCGGGGGGGCTGGCGCCACGCCGCCACCCGGCCCCATGGCGATGTGCCCGATGGCAAAGATGTGCGAGGGGATGATGAAGAAGTCGCCTTCCGGATTGGCGGCGATGGTCGCGGGCATCATGCTCATCGTCGTCGGGGCGCTTATATTTGTCGAACCCAGGATACTCGTTTGGCTCGCGGCTGCCGCTCTCGTCCTGGTTGGAATCATGTTGCTCGTGATGGCCAAATTAATTCGCCGACCAGGCATCCAGCTGCGAGACAGGTAATCGGGCAGTTGAGGCGAGTCGCGCGAAACATGCCAAGCCGGGGCGACGACCGACCACTGACGATGAAGGATTATCGGCTCAGTCGAAAAACGCGAACGTCCTGGTTTCGATGCTTTCGCGCGGCGGCGCTCCCGCCGGAGTCTCGGGATCGTCAAACGCGCTGTGCGCGGTGAAGCGCGAGGGCTTGGTAGCGTCGGAGTCGTAGACCTTGAACACGAGCGCCTCCTCGCGCGTCATCTGCGGGAAGTAGTACCACTCGTGCGCCGGGTTGTGGGCAATATGGTAGACCTCGCCCGTGCGGTACTTGTAGCGCCGCTCGACCCGGATGAAGCCCTGTTGCGGAATGGAGCGGCCGTCGCAGATCGCAAGGGGATCGATTAGCACCCTGCCCCGGATCGGCCGCCACACCTGGATGATGGCCCAGCGCTTCCTGAAGCGGCGCTCGGCCTCGGCATCGCCGACGATCTCGCGCAGCCGCCGCGGCGCGGACGCCTCGGTATAGTCGTTGTGCACGCTCTTCACCGTCGGGCGTATGCTCGATGACTTCTGTGTCTCCTCGTCGCTCGCGCGGATGGTGTGGTCGAACACCACGACCTCCGAGGCGCCGGAATGCTTCCTGATCAGCGCCTGCACCTCCGGGTCGTAGACGCGCGCGCGCTCCGCCTCATCGGTGAAGTCCTTGACTTGCGTGGCATGGTCGACGAAAGCGAACCCGTGAATATCGAGCCTGAACGTCTCGCGCAGCGGCCGGCCGTTGCGCACGGCCATCTCGTATTGCCGGTATTGCGGCGGGACCGCCTTGTGCTCCATCTCCGGCCAGTCGATGTAGCGCACCGGCGGCACCCCGGTATCGACGATGTAATTGAAGCGTGCGCGAATGGTGCCGGTGGCCGGCTTCTTGGCGGTGAGCTGCATGGAATGCCTCGAGGCGCGTTGCTCGACGGCCCAAGGATAAGGGATATCACGCGTTTCCTCCAAGAAAACCTTGCCAGCAACACGCGCAGCGCCCATACTCGCGCATCGCTATCGGCCGCCGGCAGCGGGTCGCCTTGTTTCCGGACGGCCTCGTAATCTCCCTGATCGATGCCGCGACCACCCCGGCCGCGGATTTCAGGAAGCTCACGCGCAGTGCACCACATGACCGCGGAACGGCGGCAACGCCGCATCGTTCCCAGAGGAAATCGAAGATGGCAAAGGAAGAGCTGATTGAACTGACGGGCGTCGTCGACGAGGTGCTGCCCAACACGCAGTGCCGGGTGACTCTCGACAACGGCCATGCGATCACCGCCTACACCTGCGGCAAGATGCGCATGCGCCGCATCCGCGTCCTGGCCGGGGACCGCGTTACCGTGGAGATCTCGCCCTACGACCTCACGAAGGGCCGCATCAACTTCCGCCACAAGGACACCACCGCCCCGCCGGTCATGGCGCCGCGGCCTTCGTACCTGCGCCGCCGTTGATCAGCCGAGCTTAGCCAGCGCGATCCGGCCCCGCGCCGTGAGCGCAAGGCCGCTGATTGTACGCTCGACGAGTCCCCGCCTGAGGAGTCTCGCCCCGACGAGCTCGGGAACCGCCTGCTTCCGGGACGTCAAGGAAAGCTCCCGCAACCAGCGCAGCTCGGTGAATCCAACGATCTCGTCCATGGTTCGCGCTTCTTCACGACTCCTGATTCGCTTATACGCGCTATGGGCACGAGGATCAATCGATACTTTTCACCGTACAATTCATCACTCGTCACGCTCACCGGTATTCGCCGATGCGAAGCATTTCCAGGGAAGACCTGGCGAATTTGCCCATCCGCCGCTATGACGGTGCGGTGTCGCTGGTGGCAACGCTGAAGGACCTCGAGCAAGCGCGGGCGGATATCCGGCAGGAGCGCGTCATCGGGCTCGATACGGAGACGCGGCCATCGTTCGCGAAGGGCGAGAGCCACCTGCCCTGCCTCGTACAGGCCGCCACGGCGCGGGCGGTGTACCTGTTCCAGCTGAGCCGCCTGGACGTCTTCCCCGCCCTTGTCGAACTGCTGGCGAAACCGGAAATCGTCAAGGCCGGCGTCGGGCTCGCCTACGACCTGCGCCAGCTCAAGCTGGTCTTTCCCTTCACCGTGGAGAACGCGATCGATCTCGGCGTCGTCGCGCGCCGCCGCGGCCTCGGCCAGACCGGTGTGCGCAATCTCGCCGGAATGTTCCTCGGGTTCCGCATTCCCAAGGGCAACCGCACCTCCAACTGGGCCACGCCGCGCCTCTCGCCGGCGCAGATCAACTATGCCGCGACCGATGCCTGGGCGTGCCGCGAGCTCTACTTGCGCTTCGAGAGCGAGGGACTGCTAACAGGAGTTTGATTGCGGACAGTTCACGTTTTTCCTCGAAACAACCGCCGCACACCACTATGGTGGGCGGCACTTTGGAAAACGCGGTCTGTCCCCGGTTCTTCGTTCAGTTGAGCCACCACAGCGCCGCGTTCAGCACGGTGGCGAAGCCGACCCAGCCCGCGTAGGGAACGAGCAGCGCCCCGGCGACCCGGTCGATGCGCCAGAAGAGCGCGGCCGCAACGAGAATCGCCGCGAGCAGCACCACGATCTCTGCCAGCGCCGCACCGATCATCCGCGCGCCGAAGAACACCAGCGACCAGGAGAGATTGAGGAAGAGCTGCAGTCCCCACACGCCGAGCGCAAGCCACGCACCGCTCTTCCCGCGCCGCCGCCACACCCGCCAGCCGGCGAATGCAATCATCAAATAGAGGGCCGTCCACACCGGACCGAACACCCAGTCCGGCGGATTGAACGCGGGCTTGGCGAGCCCCGCATACCACGTCTCTACGCTCGTCGCCGTTGCTGCCCCGCCCGCCGCCGCGACCGCGAAGCACAACGCCACGAAGCCAGCCAGCGCAATCAGGTTGCGGCCGCCCGGTCCGGAGGCCTCATCCATCCTTCGACGGATCGAAGTCCTTCTCGATCCGCACCCCCTCGCGGCGCATGCGCTCGAAGATGCGCGTGCTGAAGCCGTCGTCCGGCGTGCTGTTGCCGCGCAGAACGTCGCCCACCAGGCCGTAGACCGTGTAGCGGTCGCGCAGGCGGGGGTCGGCGACGATCACGTCGAGCGCCGGTTTCACCTCGCCCAGGGCGAGCTGGCTATCGAGCAGAAGCGAGACATTGAGCGACATGGCTACCACCTCCGGGGGCGCTGCGGCTCGAGCACCGGTTCCAGGCGCCTCGCGATGAATTCGCGCGCCCGGAAGATGCGGGTGCGAACCGTGCCGATGGGGATGCCGAGCATGCCGGCGATTTCGGCGTAGGGCTTTCCATCGACCTCATAGAGCATAAGGGCCTCGGCGAGCTCGGGCTGCAGCTTCGCGAGCGCGCGCTGCACCGCCTCGGCGATCTGCTTTGCGAAGAGCGTGCGCTCCGGGTCCTCTGCGTCCGAGACGCCCGGCTCGAACGCATCCGCCCGCTCCTCGGGCGCGTCGTCACCGAGCAGCACCTCGCCCGGCTCCCGCTGCAGGTGGGTGAGCGCCGTGTTGGTCGCAATGCGATAGAGCCAGCTGTAAAAGGCGCTGTCGCCCCGGAACGAGGCGAGCCCACGATAGGCGCGAATGAAGGTTTCCTGCACGACGTCCTCGACATCGCCCGCCGCTTTCACGTAGCGCGCGACGTGCCGCGCAATGCGCCGCTGGTACTTGACGACCAACGCCTCGAACGCTTTCGCGTCGCCGGCCTGCGCGAGCCGCACGAGTTCCGCATCCTGTACCGTATCCGCCATCGCGGCTCAAGCATACGCAAGCCCGTCTGGCACCGCAATTTAGAACGGAGCCACATAAACGTGTCAAGGTGACTCGACTTCGCCGCCCCGGTTCAATCTTTTTTGGGGGCCACACCAGCGAGAAAAGCTGAAACCGCGCGCCGGGGGGGCGAGTCACACGCCGCGGTGCTGCCCATACCGGGCATCACGAGTCCCATCAACCCTGTGAAAAGGAGTTATCAATGAAGTCGCTGTCTCGTTTCATCGCTGGCGCCGCGCTCGCGGCCGCCACGTCGGTTGCGTTCTCCGCCGACATCGTGGATACCGCGGTCTCCGCGGGTCAGTTTAAGACGCTGGTCAAGGCAGTGCAGGAAGCAGGCCTCGTCGACACTCTGAAGGGCAAGGGCCCGTTCACCGTCTTCGCGCCCACCGACGAAGCGTTCGCCAAGCTGCCGGCCGGCACGCTCGAAGCCCTGCTGAACGACAAGGACAAGCTGGCCGCGATCCTCACCTATCACGTCGTGTCGGGCAAGGTGATGGCGGCGCAGGTCAAGCCGGGCCAGGTGAAGACCGTTCAGGGCCAGGCGCTGACGGTGAGCACCAGCCGCGGCGGCGTCATGGTGGACAATGCCAGGGTCGTCAAGACTGACATCGTTGCTTCCAACGGCGTCATCCACGTCATCGACACCGTCGTCCTGCCGCAGTAATCGCTGTAGTTGTTGCAGCACCCCGCCCGGCGTGAAGCCGGGCGGTTCACCTTTGGGGCAGCTCCGCGAGCTCGATCAGGCAGTTCTCCGTCGCCTTCGGGTCGATAAACGCAATGCGGCATCCGGCATGGCCGATGCGCGGCACTTCGTCGATCAGCGGGACGCCCTTCGCTTTCAGCTCCGCGAGCGCTTCGTCGATGTCCTCGACTTCGAAGCAGATGTGGTTCAGGCCCCCCTTCCCCTCCGCGACCATGCGCTGGTGCTTGCTGTCGGCTCCCTTGCCGGCGATCAGCTCGACCATCGATTCGCCGACGTAATAGAGCGCGAGCTTGCGCTTGTCGTTCTCCTCCTCGCCGCCGAGCGGGATGCCGAAGCAGCCCTCCCACAGCCGCCGGCTCGTTTCGGTGTCCTTGACTACAACCCCAACATGCTCAATGCGCTTTATCTTCATACCAGGTCATCCTTCTGCCTTCATCCTTGTCTTGCCGTCCGGTAGGCGGCACGCCACTATGCCATGCCTGTAATCGGCCGAGTGAGCCTCTTGGCTGTTGCAAAAATTACACCGAAGCCATTTATTGCCCCTCCCCCGGGCGCCAAATGCGGCATGAGTCATTGACGGTGCGGACCGCTCATCCAATACTGACGCCGTATGCAATTTGGTCGGTTATCCCTCGCTGCTTTCGGGCTGGTCCTGCTTGCGCTGGGCGGTTGCTCGTCTGCGCCGAAGCAAGCCGGGGCGGACGTCGGCGCCAGCGCCGCCGGGCACGCGCTCGAAATGCGGGGCAAACCGTACCGCTCCGGCGGCAACTCGCCGCGAGGATTCGACTGCAGCGGGCTCGTGCAGTACAGCTACGCCCGGGCCAACATGCGCCTGCCGCGAAGCACTGAGGGGCAGTTTGCGAATTCGCGCGCCGTCCCCCGGAAAGATATCCGCCCGGGCGATCTGCTGTTCTTCCACGAGGAAGGCAAGCGCAACTCGCACGTCGCGATCTACGTCGGCAAAAACCGCTTCGTGCACGCACCGTCAAGCGGCAAGCGGGTCTCAACGGCAAGCTTGACCGATCGCTACTGGAGCCAGAGCTTTGCCGGAGCGCGGCGGCCGGTCCTGTAAGGACCGGATCGCCGTTGTTGCCTGAACAAACGCGATCGAGGTCGCTGTCGCGACTCGTCTTGTGAAAAAAATGCCGACTCAAGCAAAACGATTTAGCAAATGTGTTGCGTCGGTCGCTTGAATCCGCAATCCAGTGCAGACATTCGGGTGACACCAAAAATACAAACCCCGCCGAAGCGGGGTCTGTGAGAGGAAATGGTGTCACACACCATTGTCCCGGTTGCGCTTCGGGCTACGGGCAACCCAGAACCGCCCGGATCTGAATCGCGCTTGCGATCAGCTGCGCCCCGTCAGGCATTAGCTTCTTGCCGGACTGGGCTTGCGCTTCGTTGATGAAGGCGCTCAGGGAGTTGCAGGCTCTCAATTCGCTGCCTTTATTCATTGCGTTCAGCGCGTCGACGGCGTTCTGCAGCTTGGTGGTCAGACTGTTCGTGATCCCAAGAAAAGGATTACTGTAGACCCCCACGTTGGAAATCAGATTCAAGAGCTGCTCCGACGCTCCGTCTATCGTAATTGTGAAGCGGCCGGGAGTGGAGGAATTGCCGGACGCGTCCTTCGCCGTGCAATTCACGGTAGTCGTGCCAATCGGAAAGATAGCGCCCGACAGTGGGCTGCACGACACCTTCGGCGTAGGGTCCCCGTTGTCGGTCGCCGTCACCGTGTAGTTGACGGCGGCACCCGCTGGACTGGTCGCGGGCACCGCGAAATTGGCCGGCAGATTAAGCATTGGAGGGGTAGTGTCGTTCAACTTCACCATCAACCTCGGGGCATCAAGGCCGTTGCCAGTGGCAAATACGTCGATGAATGCCCCCGTGGAACCGTCGTACCGAAAAATCTGATCGCTGTTGAAACTGCCGACATAGAGATAACCGTCATTTCCGAAAAGGACACCGACAGGTCCGCTGAGACCACCGTCTGATGCAAAAATGGCTTTGAAGGCCCCCGTGCCGCCGTCGAAGCGAAGAACATTGTTACCATTGAAGTTCGCCACATAGAGATCACCGCCGGGCCCGAACGCTAGCCCCCGGGCATCGACCCCCGACGCGAACACGCCCATGGGCGCACCCGTCGTACCGTTGAAACGGAGCACTTGCCTAGCAGGAGGAGAAGTCTGCTCGCCCGGGCTCGCGACGTACAGATGTCCATCAGGACCAAACACCAGGTCTCTGGGACGATTGAGACCTCCGCCCGGAGCCGCAATGAAGTTGTCGATTAATACACCGGTCGTGCCGTTGAACCGTAAAACAGAATTTCCGCGTATGTTTGCGACGTACAGGTTACCATCTGGACCAAACTTGATCCCGAACAAGGTAGCCAAGGGTTCAACGGGGGCGTTGGCGAACACGTCAATGAATGCTCCAGTGGTCCCGTTGTAGCGATACACGTGATCGGTGCGGACGCCGGCAACATTCCTTTCCCCCGTTACATAAAGATTTTTGCCCGGGCCGAAAGCGAGGCCTGCTGGATCGTCCAGCCCGCCGCTCCCAGCGGAGGTGAAGGCACTCGGGACACCGGTGGCAAGGTTGTAATGAAATACCGAGTCGCCAGATCCGTTCGCGACGAAAAGGCTCTGCGCGGCTAGGGGCGGAGTAGCATCGTTCACCATCAGCCTCGGGCTAATAAGACCGGTGCCAGAGGCAAATACGTCGATGAATGCTCCCGTGGAACCGTCGTACCGAAGAATCTGGTTGTTGTTGATACTGCTGACATAGAGATAACCGTCATTTCCGAAAAGGACACCGACAGGGCCGCTGAGACCACCGCCTGATGCAAAAATGGCTTTGAAGGCCCCCGTGACGCCGTCGAAGCGAAGAACATTGTTACCATTGAAGTTCGCCACGTAGAGATCTCCGCCGGGCCCGAACGCTAGCCCCCGGGCATCGACCCCCGACGCGAATACGTCGATTAACGCACCCGTCGTACCGTTGAAACGGCGCACTTGCCTAGTAGGAGAAGGATCGCGCTCGCCCGGGTTCGCGACGTACAGATGTCCATCAGGACCGAACACCAGGTCTCTGGGACGGTTGAGACCTCCGGCCGGACTGGCAACGAAGTTGTCGATGAACGTACCGGTCGTGCCGTTGAACCGCGAAACAGTTCCAAGGGCTAAGTTTGCGACGTACAGGTTGCCATCTGGACCGAACTTGATCCCGAACGAGCCGAGATCTCCGGTGTCGGCGACGAACAGGTCAATGAATGCTCCAGTGGTCCCGTTGTAGCGAAACACGGAACCAGTACGGACGCCGGAAACGTTCCGTTCCCCCGTTACATAGAGATTTCCGTCCGGGCCCAAAGTGAGGCCGGATGTATCGTCCAACCCGCCGCTCCCGGCGGAGGCGAAGGCACTCGAAGCGCCGGTGGCAAGGTTGTACTGAAAGACCGAGTCGCCATCTCCGTTCGCAACGAAAAGGCTCTGCGCGGCTACTGGCATTGAACCTAGCGCCCATGCGGTTACTCCCGCGAGCAGCACGCCCAACAATCGCTGAATGCTCATGAGACCTCCCTATCGGGATAAGTCGATCATTTCGTCCCGATTCATGTGAGATGCAGGCGGACGTACGATCCGCCACTGTGCAGCGGGAGCATGCGCTTTGCCCGACCGACAGGGAATCCCATGAACATGGGATAACGCTTCGAGGCGGAAGCGCCTGCGATTATTACGAAAAAGGGCTTTGATTCAGGCGCAAACGCCGACGCGCCGGTGCGTAAATGTTCGCTTCTGGCCGATAGCGGCGTTGACCGCCGCGATAACGGGAATTGGGTTTGGTCCGGGCTACTCCGGACCGACGAAGCCTACATAGGCGCCGCAGGCGTCAGCGGGAGGAACCAGCATCGCGTGCTCGCCGGTGTCGCGCACGCCGCGCGCGGGAGGCGGCACGCCGTGCGCCTCCATCCAGCGTGCGGCCGCGCCCATGCTGGTGGTGCGATAGAGCGCCTGGAAGGGCCCTGGGCCGCGGCGCTCCAGCGCGTCGGCGGCCGGGCCCGGCGCGTAGGGGTGCGCAATGGTGAGGCCGGCGGGGCCGAACTGGAATACCGCCATGTGCGACATGATCACCGTGCCCTTGTACATCCGCGGCTGGGACACGCCGAGCACCCTCGAATACACCGCCACGGAAGCCTCGAGATCCTGCACGACGATGTAGGCACGCTCGAGAAAGCGCACGCCGTTGGGATGCGGGCTCGCATCCGGCAACTGCTTGCGGCGCTCCGACATCGGGGTCTGGTGCTGGATGAAGAAGATCGGGAGCGGATTCTTCGGGCCGAGCGTCGCGGTCTTCCACTTGAGATCCAGCCCGCCGGGAGTGCGGCGGCCGGCGTCGATCGCATCGTTCACGTCCACGCCGCGGGCGCGCATCGAGGCGATGTCCGATACGAGGTCATCGCTCTGGATGATCACGTACCGAATGCCGCCGCCTTCCGCGATGAAGCGCTCGAGCCCGTGCTGGTAGGTGCCGGGCTTGGCAGAGGCCCGCTGCTCGGCGGGATTGAGGATCGCGAGCAGCTCGAGGTAGTCCTCCTCCATGAGCGCGATGGCGTTGTGGGTGCCCTTTCCCGGATGGACCCCGCCCGTCTGGATGTTGAAGCCGAGCTTGCGATACTGCTCGACGCCGTGTCCGAGGTCGGACGTGCAGATCATCAGGTGATCGAGGCG
>Ga0210102_1000295_pt1 | contig 13517 bp, 10 predicted proteins | sample RushOxbow_ThreeS_4_FD_185563 | JGI IMG/M metagenome (GOLD analysis project Ga0210102, IMG submission 185563) | Wetland microbial communities from San Francisco Bay, California, USA, that impact long-term carbon sequestration -... | ecosystem: Environmental > Aquatic > Marine > Wetlands ...
CTCGAGGTGGGCGACGACGTCGTGGTGCACCGGCACGTGCTGCTGGACGACCGCGGCGGCATCACCTTGGGCGACCGGGTGAGCATCTCGGACTACGCCAACATCTACAGCCATACCCACAGCATCGTGGACCAGAAGGACGTCACCAACGCCGCCACCATTCTGGAGGACGATGTGCGCATCACCTACCACGCCACCGTGCTGGCGGGAGTCCGGGTCGGGCGGAACGGCATGGTGGGCGCCAGCGCGGTCGCGACCAAGGACGTCCGTCCCTATCACGTCAACGTCGGCATCCCGGCCAAGTCCATCCGGGTCAAGCCCAGCGCGCCTCCGGAGGCCTATGTGACCGAGCGGGTGGCGCACCGGGAACCCTAGGAGTCGCCTCTGGCCCCGAAGCGCGAGCGCTGGTACACCTCCCCCTCCGCGATCGCGGCCTGGGCGCTCCTCGCCAGCGCCCTGGTCGCCTCCGCCCTGGGCGGCATGCCGAGCCTGCTCACGGCGTTCCTCGGCATCGCGGGAGCGCTCATCGTGCTGCTCGCCGCCTGGCGCCGGGAGTGGGAGGTGCCCCTGCACGCCGCCGCGGCCACGCTGCTGGGTGTAGTCGCCTGGTTCGCCGACGACCGCATCTGGTGGGTAGCCGTGCTCGCAGTCCTCACCATCTCCGGCAGCTTCTGGATCGCGATCACCCGCGGCCGACGCCGGCTGCGCGACTCGGAGCTCAAGGGTGAGCAGCTCGCCAGCCAGCTCGACCGCCGCATCAGCGAGCTCTTCTCGCTCCAGGAGCTGAGTTACGTCCTCTCGGAGTCGATCCAGCTCGACCGGATCGTGGACCAGGTGGCGCGATACGCCGGCCGCTTCCTCCAGGCCGACGGCGCCATGGTGGTGCTGGCCGACGACGACGGTGCCGGCACCCTGCGCGTGGTCGCGGCCACCGGTACGCTCGAGCCGCTGCTGGGCCGCACGACCGGAGGAAGCGACACCGGGCTGGTCCGCTTCTCCATCAGCCGGGAGCGGATCGAGGTCGCGCAAGGGGTGGCCACTCCGACCGTGAACCTGCTGGGAGGAACGGCGGTGCGATCGGCCGCGGTCGCCCCGCTGCGCTCCCAGGGCGTGACCATGGGCGCCCTCGCCGTCGCCGACCGCCAGGGCGGGCCATTCACCACCGAGGACCTCTGGCTCCTCTCCACCGTGGCCACCAACGCCTCGGTGGTCCTGGCCAACAGCCGGCTCTACGAGATGGTCCGCCGGAGCAAGGAGGAGTGGGAGACCGCGTTCAACGCGCTGGCCGAGGGCATCGCCGTGGTCGGCCCGGGCGGGGCCGTCCTCCGCGCCAACCGGGCGCTGGCCGCGCTGGCCGAGGTGGAGGAGGCGGCCCTGGTGGGGGGGCAGTTCTGCGCCACGCTCTTCGGGAGCAACGAGGCGGTGGACGAGCTCATCCGTGCGGCGCGGCGGGGCCAGCGCACCGGGCCGCTGGTGGTGCGGCTGGAGCAGACCCAGCGGGTGTTGCGGCTCACCGCCGCCCCGTTCGCCGATCGGGGGGAGATCACTCGGCCGTTGGAGGCGGAGCCGGTGGTGGTGCTGGTCGAGGACGTGACCGAGCAACGGTTGCTCGAGGCCCAGCTCATCCAGAACGAGAAGATGGCTTCGATCGGTCAGCTGGTGTCCGGCGTGGCCCACGAGCTCAACAACCCGCTGACCTCGATCGCCGGTCTGACCGAGCTGCTGCTGGAGCGGGACGCGCACCTCGATCTCCCGCGGGAGCACCTGCGGGTGATCCACGACCAGGCGGAGCGGGCCGGCCGGATCGTCCGGAACCTGCTGACCTTCGCCCGGAAGGGCGTCCCCGAGAAGACGCCGGTGGATCTGAACGATGTGGCGGCCCGCACGTCACTGCTGATCGTGTACGAGCTCCAGCTCCATGGGATCGAGCTCGAGTCCGCACTCAGCCCCCAGCCGGTGGTGGTCCTGGGCGACCGGCACGAGCTCCAGCAGGTTCTCCTCAACCTCGTCACCAACGCAGTGCAGGCGGTGAGCACGCTGGAGCCTGGCCGTCCCCGGCGGATCCGGCTGGAGACCGCCCGGCACGACGGCGAGGCGGTGCTCCGAGTGCGGGACACCGGCCCCGGGGTCCCGCCCCACCTGGTGCCCCACCTGTTCACCCCGTTCTTCACCACCAAGGGCCCGGGCCAGGGCACCGGGCTGGGCCTCTCGCTGAGCTACGGCCTGGTGAAGGCGCACGGCGGACTGCTTGCCTACGAGGCACCTCCGGAGGGCGGCGCGGAGTTCCGGGTGAGCCTCCCGGCCCACGAGACGCCCAAGGCGCCGCGCCCGCCCGAGCCCGCGCCGGAGCACCCGGCCCTCACTGCCAGGCGGATCCTGGTGGTGGACGACGACCCCGCCGTGCACCGGGTGGTGAGCGCGCTGTTCACCCCCGAGGGGCATGTCGTGGAGGCGGTGCGATCGGGGGCCCAGGGACTCCGGATGCTGCAGGAGCGGAGGTTCGATCTCGTCGTGGCCGACGCGATGGCCGCGGTGGCGCCGGCGCAGCTCTTCGTGCACTCGCTGGCGGAGCGCTGCCCCGAGGCCCGCGGCCAGCTCATCCTCGGCGTGGCAGGCAGCAGCGACAACACCGAGCCGCTGGCCGGCGCGCCGGTGCGGCGGCTCCGGAAGCCGTTCAACCTGCGGGACCTCCACGCGATGGCGGAGGAAGTCTTCGCTAGTACCCAGCCGCGCTCGCCGGCCGCCACGGAAGCACGGTGATCCGTCCCCGCACCCGGGCGGAGGCCGCCGACGCATCCGCGGTCGCCCAGTAATTGCCCCCCGCGGCGAGGTCGGGCGCATCGATGAACCAGCCGCTCGCCTTGAGGAAGACGTTTCCCGTCACCTCGGTCCCGTGCCCCGCCCCGTCCACCACGATCGCGTCACCCACGCCGTCCAGCACGTTCCCCCGAATCCGGCTCCCCGTGGTCTCCCGCAGCACGATGCCACGCTCGGTCCGGCTGATCACGTTGTCGTCGAGCCGATAGCCCCGGCTGGGGGGACCGTGCGGATCGGGCGCATCCAGCAGGATGCCCGCGGGAGACTCCAGCAGGACATTGGACTCGATCCGGTTGTCGGACCCGTTGACGGCCAGGACGGCCGCCATGCGGGCGCCGACGACGGTGTTCCCCCGCAGCGTGGTCGAGGCGGCCCGCTCCAGCAGGAAGCCGTAGGCCCCACTGTCCGCCCGGTTGTCGAGGAGGAGCGCGTTCCAGCCCGAGCGCACCGCGAAGCCGGCGCCGGCCGCTCCCGTTGCGTCGTTCCGGTAGATCAGATTGGCCCGTGAGGTCCGGGCGCCGGGACCATCGGCCCCCAGCCGGAGCCCGGTGCTGGACGCGGTCAGGTCGTTGTCGCCGACCGCGTTGGAGTCGCTTTTCTCGCGCAGCAGGATGCCGGCGCCGCCGCAGTCCAGCGAGGGCGGGGCGCACCGGACCGTATGGTCCGCGAGGTTTCTCACGATCACGTTCCGGGACGCGCGCCAGAGCTGGATCCCCCAGCCGCTGTTGCCTCCCACGTCGTTGTCCGCGATGTAGCTCTCCCGCGTCTCCAGCAGGCTGATCCCGTTCTGCGCGCCCTTGGCGGTGATGCCCGAGACGACCGCTGCGGTGACCCCGACCAGCTCCAACCCCGACCCGTAGGACTGGAAGACCTCGCTCCGCGACAGCTCCAGCCGGTCCGCGGTATCGGGCCTGGTCTGGGTCGATCGGATGGGAAGGCGGCGGCTGCCGGAGAGGTTGATGCCAGTCACCCGGTGGCCGCGACCACCGTCGAGCCGAATCCCGACCCGGTAGCCGCGGATGATGCCACCGGTGATCACGACGCCGTCCAGGTTCCGGCTGGCGATCCCGATGCCCACGAACCGGCTGGGCAGTGAGTCGCCGCTCTCCAGCACGACGCCGCTCAGATCGATCCGCGTCCCCGAGGCGGCCACGACGATGACGCCGCGCTCCAAGGGGTCGGGAACCCGATATCGGCCGGGGCAGATTCGCACGTCCCCCTGCACCTGGGTGCCGGCGCGGGCGGGCCGGAGGCAGGGTGCCGCCCGGTCGGCCCCCCCGAAGGCGAGCAGGAGAAGCAGAGAAGCGATCACGGGCGGACGGGGAACCCGCGGGCGCGCAGGAAGGCGCGCGCCTCCGGCAGGGAGGAGCCCTGGAAATGGAAGATGGTGGCCGCGAGCACGCCGTGGGCTCCCGCCTCCAGCGCCTCGGCCAGGTGGGCGAGCGAGCCCGCGCCGCCCGAGGCGATCACCGGCAGGGTAGTCGCGGCCGAAGCCGCCCGCAGCAACTCGAGATCGTATCCGGCGCCGGTGCCGTCGCGGTCCATCGAGGTGAGCAGGATCTCGCCTGCACCGAGGCCCTCCAGCCGGCGGATCCACTCCACCGCTTCCAGCGAGGTCTCCTCCCGGCCGGCGTTCACCACGACGGTGAAGCGCCCGTTCCGCCGCCGCACGTCCACGGCCGCGACCACGCACTGGCTGCCGAAGCTCTCCGCCAGCCGGGTCACCAATCCCGGTTCGCGCACCGCCGCGGTGTTGATGGAGATCTTGTCGGCGCCGGCGCGGAGAGCGGCACCGGCGTCGGCTACCGAGCGGATCCCTCCGCCCACGGTGAAGGGAATGAAGATGGACTCCGCCACCCGCGAGACCATGTCCAGGGTGGTCCGCCGCTCGTCGGGGCTGGCCGAGATGTCGAGGAATACCAGCTCGTCCGCCCCTTCCGCGTCGTACCGGGCGGCCTGCTCCACCGGGTCGCCGGCGTCGCGGAGCGACTCGAAATGGATCCCCTTCACCACCCGCCCCGCGGCCACATCGAGGCAAGGGATGATGCGCCGGGCTAGCATATCCGCAGCACGTCCTCCACCGCGCCCGCGCGGCCGCTGCCGAGCAGCGACACGGCATCCTCGAGGGCGCGCCGCTCCCGCGGCCAGACGAACCGGCGCCCCGCCTCCGCCGGCGGGAGCCACTCCGCGCGGTCGTGCTCGGCGCTGAGCCGCACGTCGGCGTCATTCGGCACGAAGGCGACGAACACCGGGACCAGCGCCACCTCGTCCTCCGCATGCTGGTAGAAGAGCTCGACCCGGCTCAGATTGTAGAGCCGGAGCGGCGCCAGCCCGGTCTCCTCGGCCAGCTCGCGCCGAGCCGCGTCGGCCGGGCGCTCACCCGGCTCGATGTGGCCGTGCACCGCCTCCCACGAGCCGGGGCATCGTCCGCCGGGTCCCCGGCGCAGGGTGAGGCACTCGAGCGCGGAGCCCGCGCGTCGAAGCACGTAGAGATCGAGCAGCGACACCCGGACGCTGGTCACGGGTTCCACCGCACGAACGCGTCCAGCAGCTCGATCCCGGCGCGCTGGGACTTCTCCGGATGGAACTGCGCGCCGACCACGCCGTCCCGCCCCACCAGCGTCGGGAAGACCCCTCCGTATTCACCGGTGCCCAGCACCGCCGAGTCCGGCAGGTCCGCCGGATGGTAGCTGTGGACGTGATAATAGAAGCGGGCACCACCGGCGAAGAGCGGTGCCACCATCGGGTGCCGCCGTCCGGCATCGGTGAGGTCGACCTGTGCCCAGCCGACGTGGGGCACGTGCAGGTCGGTGACGAAGCGCCTGACCCGGCCGGGGAGGATGCCGATGCCGCGCGCGTCCTCCGCCTCCTCACTGCGCTCGAACAGCAGCTGGAGGCCCAGACAGATCCCCATCACCGGGCGGCCGGCCGCCGCGGCCTCCCGTACGGCGGGGCCCAGCCCGGTCCGCTCCAGGTTGCGGGAGCCCTGCCCGAAGTTCCCCACTCCCGGCACCAGCACGCGATCGGCGCGCCGGACCTGGTCGGGATCGGTGGTCAGGGTCGCGGTGTGGCCGCCGGCGGCCAGCGCGCGGACCACGCTCTTGAGGTTGTTGACCCCGTAGTCCACCACCGCGATCACAGCGCCCCCTTGGTGGACGGCACGCCGGTGACCCGGGGATCGAGCGTGACCGCCGCGTCGAGCGCGCGGGCGAACGCCTTGAACGCCGCTTCTACGATGTGATGAGGATTCTCGCCCCGCACCAGGTCGAGATGGGCGGTGAGCCCGGCGTTGAGCACCAGGGCCCGGAAGAACTCGGGGGTCAGGAACACGTCGTAGTCCCCCAGCATCTGCCACTTGGGGATGTCGATGGCGTAGTGCAGGAACGGGCGGCCGGACAGGTCCACCACGGCACGCACCAGCGCCTCGTCCAGCGGCACCAGGGCATCGCCGAAGCGCCGGATGCCGGCCCGATCGCCCAGGGCCCGCCCGATCGCCATCCCGAGCGCGATGCCCACGTCTTCCACCGTGTGGTGGCCGTCAACGTGCAGATCGCCGCGGGCCTCGACCGTGAGATCGAGCAGCGCGTGCCGGGCCAGCGCCTCGAGCATGTGGTCGAAGAACCCGATTCCGGTCTGCACCCGCGCCTCACCGTGGCCGTCGAGCTCGACCCGGACGAAGATCTCGGTCTCCTTGGTGGCTCGTCGGACCTCGCCTACCCGTGCCATGCTGCGCCTCCGGTGTCGTTTGCCTCCCTCGCCAAGATCGCCCCGAGTGCCTCGAGCACCGCCTTCATGTCCTCCTCGGTCCCGATCGAGATCCGCAGGCACTCGGAGAGCTCGGCGCTGTTGGAGACGTCGCGCACCAGGATGCCGTACTCCTCGTACAGCCGCCGGAACACCTCCCGCGCGGGAACGCCGTGGCAGCGGATCAGCACGAAATTGGCCGCCGTAGGGTAGACCGTCAGTCCCGGAATCCGGCGGAGTCGCGGGAGGAAGCGCTCGCGCGTCTCCACCAAGGCTCGGGTGCGGGCGGCGAGCCTCGGCGCATGGTCCAGGGCGACCGCCGCGGCGTGGAGGGTGACCAGGTTCACGTTGTAGGGGAGCTTGCCCTTGGCGATCTCCCGCGCCACCTCCGGATGTGCCAGCGCCAGGCCGAAGCGGAGTCCCGCCATGCCCATGGCCTTGGAGAAGGTCCGCAGCACGACCACTCGGGAGCTCCGGGCCAGGAGCGGGATCGCCGTGCTCCCCCCGAAGTCCTGGTAGGCCTCGTCGCAGAGCACCAACGCTCCGGTCTCCGCCACGATCCGCTCCACCGCCCCGTCCGGCAAGGCCGACCCGGTCGGGTTGTTGGGAGAATTGAGCACCACGACCTGGGCCCGCTCCTGCACCGCCGCCGCGATCAGCCGGTCCGGCTCGTAGGCGAAGCCGGCGCCGAGTGGCACCGGCAGGTAGCGGCCGCCCAGCACGCCGGTGAGCAACCGGTAGAGCGAGAACGTCGGCGCCGGCGCCACCACCGTATCGCCCGGCCCCAGCACCACCGAGAGCGTGGCCTGGATCAGCTCGTTGGACCCGTTGCCCACCACGATGCCGTCGCCGCGCCAGCCGTAGTGGCCGGCCAGGCGATCGATCAGCGCGGTGGGCACGAACTCGGGGTAGCGGTTCCAGGGTGCGGCCGCAGCGCCCTCGAGCACGGCCTGCTTGAGCTCGGGCGGCAGATCTTCGGGGCACTCGTTCTGGTTGAGCTTTCGCCGCGGCGTCGGGGCACGCAGCGTGTACGCGGCCTGGGCCCGCACCCCCGGCTTCACCAGCGCGAGACCCTCGGCCGCGTCGGGCAGCACGCCCGCCGGGCCGGGAGGAGGATGCTGCTGGCGGGCGGGGGTGGAGTCGGTGGGAGGGCCGGTGCGGCTCAAGCGCGGTGGCGGCCGAGGACCGCCTCCAGCCGGGCCGAGAGCGCCTTGGCCCGGAACGGCTTGGTGATGAAATCGTCGGCGCCGAGCTGAAAAACCCGCACCTCGTTGTCCTCGTCGCCCTTGGCGGTGAGAACCACGACGGGAATGTTGCGGGTGGCGGGACGGGAGCGGAGCTGGGACAGCACGCCGTACCCGTCGAGACCGGGCAGGTTGAGGTCGAGGATCACCACATCGGGCGCGAACCGGTCCACCTGGTCCAGCGCCTGCACGCCGTCCCGCGCCTCGGCCACGCGGTAGCCCTCGCGCTCGAGCAAGTCCTTCATCACCCGGCGGAGCTGGTCTTCGTCCTCCACCAGCAGCACGCAGGTGTCGCGCGCCCGGGGGGACACCGCGGGGGCGGCACCGTCGGCCTCCTCGTCCACCAGCTCAAAAGCGGTGGTGAAGTCGACTGGCGCACTGCCGTTTCCCGCGGGGGCAGCGGCCGGCGACGGCGCGGGAGGCTGCGGGGCTGGCGACTCCCACCGGGGGGGTGCCGGGGTCGCCTCGGCCGGCACGTCGGTCACCCGCAGCAGCTCGTCCAGGGTGGATTCCCCGGCCAGCACGTGGCGGAGTCCGCTCTGCCAGAGCGAGCCCATCCCGTTGGCCTGCGCATCCCGGGCGATCTGGTCGGCGGTGGCGCCCTGGCCGATGTGCCGCTCGATCTCCGGATTCACCGTCAGTACCTGCACGATACAGAATCGGCCGCGATAACCGGTCATGGCGCATTCGGGACAGCCCACCGCCCGGTACAGCGTGCTGCCCGGCGGTACGAAGCCGACCGCCCGCTCCGGCATCGGATCGGACGACGGCACCCGGCAGCCCTTGCAGAGCCGGCGCATCAGCCGCTGCGCGATCACTCCCCGAAGGGCGGAGGCGATCTTGTAGGACTCCATCCCCATGTCCACCAGCCGGGTCACCGCGTTCGGCGCGTCGTTGGTATGCAGGGTGGAGAGCACGAGGTGACCGGTGAGGGAGGCCTGGAGCGCGATCTGCGCCGTCTCCTGGTCCCGGATCTCGCCGATCAGCACCACGTCCGGGTCCTGGCGCAGGATGGAGCGGAGCGCGGAGGCGAAGGTCAGCCCCGCCTTGTCGTGCACCTGCACCTGGACGATGTTCTGACCCAGCCGGTACTCGACCGGGTCTTCCACCGTGACGATGTTGACCCCGGGATTCTGGATCAGCCGGATCGCCGAGTAGAGGGTGGTAGTCTTGCCCGAGCCGGTGGGCCCGGTCACCAGGACGATGCCCTCCTTGTGATTCAGCAGACGCTTGAGCGCCTCCTGCTCGTTCTCGTGCATGCCGAGCGAGTCCAGGCTCAGCACGGTGGCCCGCTGGCTCAGAATCCGGATCACCACCTTCTCGCCCAGCGCGGCCGGGAGGGTGGAGACCCGGAGGTCGATCGGCTCCCCGTTGACGGAGACCCGGGCCCGTCCGTCCTGAGGCCGCAGGCGGTCGGCGATATCGAGCCCGGACATGATCTTGATCCGGGAGATGAGGGGGAGGCCGGCATTCCGCGGGATCTTCATCACCTGCCGCAGCACACCGTCGATGCGGTAGCGGACCACCACGCCGCCCTCGATCGGCTCGACGTGGATGTCGCTGGCGCGGCTGGCCACGCCGTCGGCCAGCATCATGTCCACCAGCCGGATGATGGGCCGCTGGCTGGCCTCCTCCGCGCTGGCGGCCCGGTCGTCCTCCTCCTCGGTCAGCTCCTTGACCTCGAAATCCGACCCCATCCCCTCCAGCAGCCGGGAGACCACCTCGTCACCGCTGCGATAGAGCTCGTCCAGCTTGTAGCGGATCATCCCCGGCGAGGCGAGCAGCATCCGGACCTCGCGCCCGGTGGCGAACGCCAGCGCCTTCTCCGCGTCGAGGTCGAACGGGTTCGCCGTGGCGATCTCGAGATACGAGTCGGTCTGGCCCACCGGCACGATGTTGAACCGCCGGGCGAGCTGCTCGGGGATGCCCTCCGCCGCCCTGCCGTCCACCCGGGACATGTCCGCGATCGGGAAGCGGAAGCGGGCGGCGATCGCCCGCAGGATCTGGTCGTCGGTAATGAGTCGTCGCTCCAGCGCGATCTCCCATAGCGATCCGGCGGCCGGGATGGCCTCCTCGCGGATGGCCGCGACGGCCTGCCCGGGCAGCATAGGCTCGAGAGTGGGGACCAGCCATTCGTCGGTGAACCGCATGGCGACTCTGGGTGGATGTGCGAAGCGGGGGCGAACAGTGGAATCTAGCCGAGACCGGAGGGTCAGCGGGAGCGGGCAGACTACAGCACGCCCCACCAGTCCCGATTGACATCCACGGTCACCCCGATCCGGCCGTCCCGGAGCCCGACCCCGGCCTCCAGCCGGATCAGGCGCATGAACCACTCCAGGGCCACGCCCGCGACCGGCCGCACCCCCTCGGTGGCTCCACCCAGGCCGGAGACCGGGCGGTCGGTCCAGCCGGCCGCGAGGAAAGGCGCCACGATCATGCGCCGGCCCGTGCTGGCGAACGAGCCGAGCGGGACCGCCGGCGCGGGCACCTCCAGGCGCCACTCGACCTGCGCCAGCGCGGCGGAGCGTCCGCTCCAGGCCCGGAACGGCTCCGGCATCAGGGTGCCGCGTCCGCCCAGCGCGAAAGCGCGGTAGGCCGGAAGCCCGCTGGTACCGGCACCCAGGTACCCCCGGGCGAGGATCCGCGTCCTGCCGGCCCCGGTGAGCCAGCGGGCTTCGGCCGTGCCGCGGAGGTAGTCGTCGTCGCCTTCGCCGGCCTCGAGCGCCAGCCTGCCCTGGAGATCGCTCCGCACGGCGATCCCACCGCTGGCCCGCTCCAGCGCGACCCGCGCGATCCGGTGAGTCCCGACGCCCAGCGAAGGGTTGGCCCGATAGCTCCCGTTGGCCGGGGTCGCCGCGACGCCGACCGACCGGCTCTCCTCCAGCGCGAGCTCGAGGGAGAGCGCGGTGCGCCCGCTCAGCCGATGGCGTACGCCGGCGCTCGCGGTGTGCAGGAGGACGTAGTCGCCGTAATCGTCGCCCGCCTCCTGCGCGGCGAGCGAGTTCAGGACCGGGGCGATGACCGGCAGCTCGCTGAAGTCACGGATCCGCCGCTCGGCGGAGAGGGTGAACTGGGTCCGGCCCCGGCCGGCGGCGAGGGCGAGGGCGCCCGTGACCCGGTGGTCCGCGGTGCCGTAGCCGATGCGGGGCCGGAGCTGGACCCGGGTCCAGGCTAGCCCCAGCACGCCGCCGAATCCGAGCGTGAGCCCCTGTACCCGGTTGACCCGGGCAAGATCGCTGACCGACCCGGCCGCGGCGCGGTTGGCGGGGAGACCGCCCAGGGCGCGTGCGCCGGCGATCCGCTCGACTTCCACCCGCAACGCGTCCATGTCCTGCGCGTTGACCGGCGCGGCCACCTCGGCCACCGCGTCGCTCAGCGGGCGCCCCCAGGAGCTGTCGTCCGGGGCCGGTGCCCGGAGCCCTCCGATCGCCGGCCCGGTGAACACCGCGGGCGCGATGGCGAGGTTGAAGTCGTATTCGCCGATCTCCCAACGGCCCCGGATGATCCCGCGGGCGGGGAAATCGAGCCAGGTCGTCCGCCGCCGGATCTCCACCTCCTGCCGGCGGGGGAGCCAGAACCGTCCCTCGAAGCGGGCGTTCTCCAGTACGATGCTGATGTCCTCGAGCTGGCGGTCGAGGTAGGCCGAGGGAGTGAAGCTGAAACGGAAGCGGACCAGCACCGCCGTCTCGAGGTCGAGGTAGAGCGTTCCCACCACCAGCGGCGAGGAGAACGACCGGGGCCGGACCTCCACTTCGCGGACGCGCACCTCCCCCGCCCCGGTTCGGATCGCGAGCGAGTCGCCCAGGGCGTAGTCGTAGAGCGCCGGGCCGGCCCGCGAGAGCGGGTGGGGGACGTCCCGGACCTCGTCGCCCTCGCCGATGCGGATCATGTCGCCGAAGTCGTTGGTGACGATGCCCAGGTGATCGCGGTGATAGCGGATGTCGGTGGGCAGATAGGCGCCGTCGCGCCATCCCAGGATCACCTGCTTGCTCCGGTTCGGGGCCTGCCAATACACTTCCACGTCGAGCTCGTCGGCCTTGACCAGTCGGGGAGGCTCGGTCAGGCCCTCTCCCACCTGCGCCAGGAAGAAGACGAACCCGTGGGCGCGGGTTCGGTAGCTCCGGAGCGTAGAGTCGGCCTCGGCTTCGGCGCGGCGCTCCACCGCACGGCGCACCAGCGCGAGCGCCTCCGGCGCGTTCCAGGCCTGGGCGGCCAGCGGTGCCGGGAGCACCGCGACGCACACCGGCGCCAGAACCCGGACCAGCACCCGGAACCACTCGCTTCGCAAACCCGCACCTCGCATGGCCAGGGAGTCGATGACCGCAATATTCCGGAGCCTCCGGAGACCGGCAAGCTGGCTGGTGCTGGGCGTGTTCGCCTGCGGCGGCCGTCCGGGAGGCGCCGGTGGTAGCCCGGAGCCCGCGGCTCCGAGCCGGGTCATTCCGCTCGCCGATGCCATCGTGCTCGAGACGGCCGGCCCCCCGCCGGCCGACACCACGGTCACCTTCGTCACCGGCCGTCCCCGGGTGATCATCCTGCGGCACGGCCCCCCCGAAAACGTCGTGTTCGCCGAGCTCGCCTTTCCCCCCGGATCGTTCGCGGCGGACAGCGGTCGGGAGGTCCGGGTAGAGGTCCGACCCCGGCCGGGCGTGTACGGGCTCGACGTCGCGACCAGCCTCCCCCTGGCCGAAGGCGCCTCCGTGACCTTCAAGTACGCCCGCTACTTCGCCGCGCCGGCGCGGGCCCGCGCGACCTATGGCGGCGACGCGGCCTTCGAGCGGGTGCTCGCCGTGGGGCAGCTCCGGGCCGGGAATCTCCTCGCCCTGCTCCCGTCCACGCGGCCCGCGAGCGATGTGCTCCGCGCTCCGCTGCCGCAGGCCGGCAGTTATTTCGTGGCGGCGGCGCGGTGAGCGAACGGTTCGAGGCCTTCACCCACCGCGCCCGCAGTGGAGGCATGGTGCCGGTGACCCGCGAGGTGGTCCTCGACGGCGACACCCCGGTGACCGCCTTCGCCAAGCTGCACCGCGGCCCCTACGGCTTCCTGCTCGAGTCTCTGGAAGGCGGCGAGCGCTGGGCCCGCTACACCTTCCTCGCCACCGAGCCCCGGGAGGTGTTCCGCTATCGGGGGCGGGAGTGCGCCCGGTGGACCCCGGGCGGGGAGTGGACCGTGGTGGAGCGCGATATCGCCCCACTGGAGCACCTCGGTCGGACCATGCGCCGCCACCCCCCGGTCGAGGTTCCCGGCCTGCCCCGGTTCACCGGGGGGGCGGTCGGCTATCTCGGATACGACGTGGTGCGCACCATCGAATCGCTGCCGGATGCGCCACCCGACGATCGCGGCCTACCCGACGCCATCCTCATGGTGACCGACACGCTGCTGGTGCTGGACAACCTGTTCAATCGTGCCACCGTGATCGCGAGCGTGGAGGTGCCGGCCGGCGCCCCGGAGGACGAGCTCGGGCGTCTGTTCGTGGAGGCGGAGAGCCGGATCGGACGCTGGCTCGAGCGGCTCGCCGCGCCCGGAACGATGCAGCCGCTCGCGCTCCAGACCGCACCGCCTATCCCCCGCGCCGTATCGCCCTACCCCGATGCCCGCTTCCGGGAGGACGTGGTCCGGATCAAGGAGTACATCGCCGCCGGCGACACCTTCCAGACCGTGCTGAGCCGGCGCCTCGATCTTCCCGCCCCGGACCCGTGGCTCGCCTATCGCTA
>Ga0210102_1000296_pt1 | contig 13486 bp, 28 predicted proteins | sample RushOxbow_ThreeS_4_FD_185563 | JGI IMG/M metagenome (GOLD analysis project Ga0210102, IMG submission 185563) | Wetland microbial communities from San Francisco Bay, California, USA, that impact long-term carbon sequestration -... | ecosystem: Environmental > Aquatic > Marine > Wetlands ...
TGCTGTTGGGAAGGGGTCATTTTCCACACGTTGTCCAAAATCAATTTCAGGGCTTCGGAACCGCCTCCGGATGCGTAGGCGGTCAAGGCGCGCGTTACCGTGCTGAAAACTTCTTCATCGGTCGCCAGGCGCACCAGGTCGCCGCCCTTGTCCGCCAACCAGTTGGCCGAATCGCCGATGACATCAATCACGTCCCCTACCAGATTTTGCGTTTTGCAGAAAAGATCCCAATCGCCGCATTTCCCGGCCATGAAGGCGCAACCGGGACACCCCAGCATATTTCCCACGGATAAAAAATCCTTCCAGGTGAATCCCGGCTGTACATCGTCCAGCATTTTCAAAAAGAAAAGGCCGGCCTCGAAGTCGGACAATTTACGCACATCGGGAATTTCGCCGCGCGCGGGGCCTTGCAGGGTCGTTAATTGTGCTTTCATGGTTGCAGGACCTCCGCGTAGGTTAATTCAGGCTTCGGACTCGCATAGCGATATTCGGGGAACGTGGCATCGGCGTTTTTCCATTCCCCATTTTCAAAGACGAGGGGAAAAACATGATGCACCTCACGGCCGCCGTTTTCAATCGCGCCGATAAGCCGGTAAGGGATTCCGTTCCTGTGGGCATACGCGCAAATCAGTATAGCCTTTTTTTTGCAGTCCAGGCCCCCCAGGAAAATTTCCGAGTACAGGATATGCCACGGCCGCGAAACCACCTCATGGAAAGGGGATCCCGTCAAATCCGCATCATTTTGATAACGGATGCCCCGCACCAGGTCGAAATAAGTATTCCAATCCAAATAGGCCAAATCGCCCAGGTCTTCCGCGAAATTGCGGATCATCTGGTACATCACGGCGGCCGTGTAATCATGGCCTTTGTGGGTTTCCGTGGATATGATCATTGCCTTCGATTCGGGAATATAGTACGATGGGAAAGCCTTGGGTAAAGGCAAAAAAAAGGGGTTAAGAATGGAGCGCGACAAAGACGATAGATGGCGGATTCGTTTGACGATGGGCCAGGGGCTTGGAATCAAAGTTTTTTATTGGGATTCGGAATTTCAAAATTTCACGGCCTCCCAATATTCGGCCACAATTATTTCAGGGGGGGCCTTGAAAGCCCAACAGGAACGCGCCCGGCAAAGGGCGATTACCACCCTTGATTCCAACGGCCAGGTGGGGAATTATTCTTTGCGATGCGTCAAGGTTGAATGGGAAATAAACGCCCATCCGACTTTGTTATAATTTCCTTTCCAGCACCAGCACACAAAAACGAAAGGATTTTTATGGCAACCAAAAAGCAACCCGCCACCTCCCGCCAAAGTTCCCCGGATTTGGTGGACGCGCAAAAAGCCTTGAAAGCGCGCCTCAAACAAAACCGATCCGACCGGGATGATCTCGATGACCGGGGCGTGAAAACGGAAGACGAATCCTCCGACGATTAGCCGGCGTTTCCCTTCCGGAACAAAAGCCGCGCCACGCGCGGCTTTTTTCATGTCTATTTGTGATATTGCGCCAGCTCGGGGCCTTCGCCGCGGCGAGCTGGACCAGGTCCGCCGGTGTCAATACAGGATTAGATGAAAAATGGGTGTACCATGCGCGTTACTGTTTTTGAAACCGTGACGCGGGGACCTCGCCGGTAAGCCACGCGGCCGCATCAAACCCATCGGAAATGTCTTCCATGGGAGGGGCGGCCGCCAAGGCTTCGCGGTATTCCATGGCTTCCCGCAAATGCTGATCGACCTTCCACTTTTCAAAATAAGCGCCCAGGTGAAACCGTTGCATCTGGTCCACCATGCGGTTTACGATACTGGACCTGGTGGCGCGTTCCGCCACTTCGCGGATGTAATAAAGCGCTCCCACGGCCCCTTGCAATGCCTCCCGGTAAGAGCCCAGGGCCGCCCCCCCCGAAATAAACCGATGCCAAAGGTTAGCCGCCACGAAAATCAAGGCAACGTCTTCCCCTGGAATCGCCTGGGGTTGTATTCCTTCCTCCTGGCAAAGGCTTTGCCATTCGTTCCGGATATGCCGTTTCACGGCCCCAGGCATCCGCCATACCTTTGGCGGCCGTGTGGCCGCGCCTGCGCCCTCGGCCGGCCGTGTGGCCGGCCCTAAATCCCGGTATTGTGTTATAACTTCACTTTCCCGGTTCCCTCTGTGTCCGCCATTGTACACGGCTTTTCCCACATCCGGCGCAATTTCGGGGGGGTGCCTGTCCGCCATTGTACACACCTTGCCCAAGGCGGCCGCCTGCCAGGGCGGAAAGAGGGATTCCAGGGGTGCGGGGCTGTGCAGGCAGGGGGCCAGGTAGCGCCAATGGGGGACGATGTCCAGGGCCGTTTTAAACTCCCGGACGCCCAGGCACGGCCGGCGGCCGCCTGGTGCCGTGTGTCCCCGTTCCTTTTCGGCCTTGGCCTCAAAATAGGCCCGTAACACTTGCAACCTGGTGGATACCCAGGCGCCCGGCGTGGTGATTTGCGCCAGGACATCGGCGCGCACGGCCAGGCATTCCATTTTTTCCAGCGCGCCCAGGTTCAAAATGCCGCGCGTCCCGTACCTGGTGGGGTAAAGGCGGATCAATCCTTGCGCCACAAGAAAAGCGCGCGCCACATACATCTGTGAACGGCGCAATCCGTGGCGCGTTCCTTCGCAGGGATCGGACCAATGCAGGGGCTTTAGCCGCATCCCGCCGCCGTTGCTGTGGCAAAATTCGCCGCGCCGGCGGCCGTCACCGCCGGCCGATGCGATGCGCCGTAAATAATTCAGATAATACACTTGGTGGAATTGCCACCCCTGCAACCATTCCAGGGGAACATAAAACCATTGTTTCGGGTTAATGGCCTTTGCGTCCAAGGGGCCTCCGTGGAAAATTATTGGGAATTGTTTTTTCTCTTTCCCTGAATTTCCGCCAGGCGTTTTTTCACGCCGGATAAATATTTGATCAGGCCGTCCACCGCGCGGCCGCTTTCATCGTCCAGGATTTCCGCGCCGGCGCGCACCAGGTGGGATTTAACGCGGCGCAAAATCGTATCCCGGCGCAATTCCGGGCCGCCCTGGACCGTCATTTTTTCTTTTTCTTTGTGGTCGCAAATTTGGCCTCGAAGGCGCGGCGCGCGTCCACAAAGATTCTTTTCCGCCATGCGCCGGAATGCTTTAACCCGTGGAATTGTCCACCGCAATGGCAAGCGCATCGCGTAGTCTTGGCCGCTTCGCAGGCATCGGCGTTGCGATCAATGGTGGACATGCGAAGGCCGCCACGCATTAGAACCCTAAAACCTGATGGATTAAGATTTGAATTTCCATCGGGGAAGGAACGAAACCCGGCGGGAAGTCTCCCTTTTGTGTTTGCCAAAGGCCATCCGGCATTGAAAGGGTATCTATGGCTGTTTGCATATTCGGGATTTCCTGGCCGGTATATTTCCCGCCGTTTTTCTTCACCTGGTCGCGCACGGCCTCGATGACGCGCATGGTCGTAATAATCCGTTCCGATAATTGTTGCACCTGATCCATTTATTTCCCCTTTCCTTCTGGAAGGCAAGTCAACGACAAAAGCAAATCCTCGAAAGCCTCCCCGCGCGTATTAAAAACCGGGGAATAAATTGTCGGGCGGCCGTGTAAATGCAATCCCCAATACCAACCGTTTCCGCGCGCATCTTCGTGCCAGGAATAGCCGTTTACCATGGCTTTGGTGATCCCATCCAATAACAGGTGCATTAATCCCCCGCCACGGCTTTTAAGTAAAGGTCTTTCACCTGGTAGAACGAATGCCGGCCGTATAGTCTGGCCGTGGTGGCCGGATTCTCGTGGCCCATAATCAGGGCCAGGTCGTCAAACTGCATCCCCTTATCTTTCATGCGCCGCGCAAAGGTGTGGCGTAATTGGTGGGGATTGAGTCCCACCAGGCCCGGCGTTTTTTGGACATAGCCAATCCGCCGGCCGGCTTTTGCCACGATGATCGCCACGCCACGATTTGAAAGGTGGGGAACTTTTGAAAGCCGGCTTTCAAAAACAAAACCATGACGCCGGCGGCCGATATAATCCGCCAGGTGGTCCACCAGGAAAGGGGGCATCGGCACCAGGCGCGCCCTTTTGCTTTTGCTACTGGGGATCGTTAATTCTTGGGCCCGCAAATTCACGCGCGCCACTTCCAGCAAAGCAACCTCATGCCGGCGCAATCCGCAGTACACCATTAATTCAATTACAATCCGGTCCCTTAAATCGACGGTATGCGAAATAAGCGCGGCCGTTTCCGATTCAGAAAGGGGAAAAGTGCCGCGAGTTGCGGCCGAAGAAAGAGCCTTGTTATTCAATCTGATCACTAAGCCGTAAAATATCCTTAATTTCGATCAAATTCAAGGATTTGCTCCTGCAGGCGCGCGCTTTTTATGCCCAGTCTTTACTTTTTGGGCTTATAAGCCCCTGATTTTCAGGGAAATAGCGATTTGGAAGAAAAATTTCGGGAGGGCTTTAAAAACGCCTCGAAAATTTTCAGCCCGGCCGAAAAGAGCGCGCGGTAAGCCTCATTCTTGATGCAGGCTTGGCAAAGGGAAATAGACTTGGTTTCCACGGCGGCCGGCGCGGACCTGTCCAGCACATGCGCGCAAACCGTCCTAAGACTCACCGCGGAATTTTTTTGGATGCGCCGGCGCGCCGGCAATCGCGCGCGGTTCATTTTTTTTTCGGCGCGCTTGGGACTTTGACCAGGTGGACCCGTTGCACCAGGTCCACGGGAAATTTGGTTTTCGTATTCACCCGGCCATCGTTTCCAAAGTGATAATTGGAAAAATCCGTAGTCCATGAGATTACATAGCCGGGGTATTTTTTCGGCATCCATCGTTTCATGGGTCCAACCACCTGGCGGCCTTTGCGCGTCAAGTAATAGCACCCCTTTTGAATTTGGAAAGGCTCTTTCATTTTTGGGCCGCTTCCAATTCGGTTTTGGTGACCTCCTTCAACCCTTCCGCAAAAGCCCGGTATGATGCAAGCAAATTGTCGAATTTGGTTTTGAGCGCGGGATAACGCAAAGTGTCCACCGCGTTTCCCACGTTGGCCATGGAATGCCACATTTCCATTGTGCTTCCATTCAGCGCGCCCAGGTTGTGCAGGCGGTAAGGGTCAACCATTGCCGGCCTTTTCCAGTTTCAAATAATTTTCCAGGTTATAGGCCACGGTCCCGATGCCGGCCATGACCATGGCCGCGCGCGCCCAGGGCGGCATTTTCTTTGCCTTCACGCCGAAATAGATCATAAACGGCCCGAGGGCGTACACGTCCAAAAGCCTTATCCCTTGCGCCTTCATATCTTCCGCAGGGGCAAGGTATAGACGATGCCCCCGTTTATGAAATTGAGATTCCAGGTGTCCCCTATGATATTGATTGAAAGCGTGTCCGGGCCGGTGCAGGCGATGACATAGAGCGGCGCGCCTAAAGCCGGGGCCTCTTCGCATAATTCGGGCCTGGTGATATAACGGCCTCCGGACGCGGACCAGGTGCCGGCTTCCCTGGAAATATCCTGCCCGTTCAAGGCTTGCACGGTGGAATAGCTTTTGTTTTCCTCGTTCCGCATCACGGCGGAAAAAGTGTTGGTCCCCACCATGAAAGAGCCCGCCCAGGTCCCCATAACGGAAATTTCTTCCGGAGTCAATCCTTTCGGCTCTGTTCCGCAATGGGTCAAAAGCCCAAGGCATAAAATGGCGCTGTGCAGTCTCATAAATCCGGCGCGGGGAATGAAATCCCATCGGCCGCTTTTTCCACTTCGGAAAACTTGGCCAGGAACTCGGGGCCTAAAAGGGCGGCCAGGCGTTCACGAACGGCCACCGCGTCCTGTACATTTTGCGTCGCTATTTTCTTTGCGGTTTTGGCATCGAATCCCATTTGAATAAATCCCATTTCCAAATTGGCGGCCGCCTGGTCCAGCGTTCCCATGTTCCCCAGGTTCCCTTTCAGGATGCCATAGATTAGGCCGCCTTCGCCTTCTGACAAGGTAAGGGAAATTTGCCTCATATCTTCTTTTGGCATTCCCGGCAAATGGGCTTTTTATCCGGGGTGATTTTCCAACCCTCCCGGACGAAAAATTCATTCACGCGCTTTTCGGAAAGCCCTTTCAAGGGTTGTAGGGATCGCACGTCCCCGCAAATATGGCATTTCAGGGAAATGGTTTTTGGTTCCAGGTGCATGGACGTAGACGGCCGAAAAGCGGCCGCCGGCGAAGTGGATTTTTTCTTTGCCATGGTTTCCTTTGCGCCTAGCCCGGCGTCTTGTTGATTTGCTTTTCCAACAGGTTCCAAAGGGTCTGGCCCTTATCCCCCAGCTCACCCACCAGGACCTTGGCGATTCGGCCCTTCTTTTCCATATCGTTCCAGACTTCCTTGAATTTGGAATTGCTTAAAATCTCGGATCGCAATTCCTCGCCTACTTCATCATCGCCAATCAGCCGGCCAATCCATTTTTTGATTTTGGGGCCAAATTCATTCATCAAATCTTTTTGCCATGCCGGCGTGTCGTCTTTTTCCAGTGTGGGCGGTTTGACGGGTTTATAGGTGCGGTCCAAGGCTTTTTCCTCCAATTCGTCGATGCGTTTCATGCGCCGCTCGAAACTTCTTTCCATGGCCTCGATGCCGAGTAACTCCGGATGGGTTTGATTCCCTCCCCCTGCACCTGGTCCAAACACTTCCCGAAGGATGACCAGGTCCTTCAAGGAAAAAACCATTCCGCCATTGCCGCGCGCCTCCGGTCCCCCTTGCGGGGAACCGGCCACAACGGGAGGGGTTAAGGTTCCCGAAGCGGGTTTTTCAGGCTGTGGCGCGATTTCATAGGTGCCGGTGAGCATCCGTATATCCTTGCCCTGGTGCTTCCAGAAAACCAAGGTCCGGAGCCGGCCGGAAAATCCATTATCCATAAGCCACGCATCGTCCACGTCCTCGCAAACGGTATTCGGAACGCGCTTTAGTAGAACGGCCTTTTCGCGGCCGGGAACATTTTCCATCGGGACCATTTGATAAATGCGCGTATCAAATTCCTTGCCTTCCCAAAGCCTATTCCGCGCCTCGATGTCGATTCCGGCCGGAACGCCTAAGACCTTAGACCATTTGGTGCTGTCTTCGCCTTCTTCGATTTCCAGATTATCCGGATCGAAATTATCCGGCGGTTCGGGCTTTAAGCCCTTTGGCGGTCTTCCCATGCTTAACCCCTTTTGCTTGACAATTAAATAATAATACCCCTTGCGGCCAGGGCGGCCGTCAAAGCCGCATAATAGACATCAATGGTCACCACGGGATCGATAAATGCCGTGCTATAGCCCGGAAGGCCGCCCCATTCTTCGGTTAGAAAAACTTCGATTTCCGGGAGTGTCCAGGCGTTGCCGAAATAATAGAGGGTGGGAACGCCGTCTACTTCAACCTCCCAAATAAAACCCGGGGGCGGCCCGGGCAGGGGGCAAGCGTTCGGCAAGTCTGGACCGACGATGGAAAAATCGGAACAGGAATAAAGGCATCCGTGCGCCACTTCCCGCCCGACTTTTATGAAAAGCGGAACGCCCGCGGTATTGCCCCAAAAGGTATGACCCACCAGCGTGTCAATTAAGCCGCCGTTCAAATAGACCCGCGTAAGCCCCACCTCGCAAACAATTTTTAATTCGATGGGAAAAGGCCCTTGGGACGGGTAGTGAAGCAAATCCACTTCCGCGCCCGAAGTCAGACGGCGAAAATAAAACCCCGAACCGTCGCCACCAAAAAGTTTGGTTTGCCAGATATAATCCCATACATCCCCTGAAACCCCGTTGAAGGTGGAAAAGCGAAAACCCCCTTCGGCGTTGCTGAAATTGTAGGCCGCAAACTTTACGCTGAAATTTCCGGTTATGATGACTTGTTCCGCGCCGATGGGGCGGGCCGGAAGCGTCAGTACTTGCGCATACCCCGGCTGTCCATCCAACGTCGGCAACAAATCGCCGCCGCTGATAAAGGTGGAATTAAAAGACGGCGGGGCATAGTCTATCCACGATTCCGCCGAATCGAAGGGCGTTTCCAAATAGAAAAGCCCGGCGGGGCAATCCGAAGGGGCGGCCATTCAGATCCTCATGGCCCAACGAAGGGCTTGCACGATGTAGGAGTGTGTCCGGGCGTTTCCAAGTTGAATGGCGATAACCGAGCTTTCCCGTATGCCGATGGCTACGCGGCTTTCCGGCGCCACGAACGCGGCCGCCATGACATCCCCCTTTTTATAGCCGTAATACACAAGCGCCGCGGGCGTTCCCACCACCGACGCAAATGGAAATACCGTCGCGCCATTCGCGCCGATCGCGGATCCCAAAGTTTGCGGGGCGGGCGTCACGGTCACGTTTCCCACTTCATTGTTGGTGGCGCTTTGCGGGGTGTTCAGCAAACCCACTTGAGTTTGGGCGGCCGTAGCCAGGGTGCCGGTGCAAAGGTTGTGCGATGGGGCCGCGCCGACTTCCCCGAGTACCAGGGGAACGGTAATATTGGTGAATTTTCCTATCACATTCGCGGCCGCGCAAGATTCGGAACAGTAGACCGCGTCTTTTCCCGTGGCGTCGCCGGCCACGGCCGCCGCGTCGTTCTTAAATTCGGGCTCCCATCCCTGCGCCAAAATGAGGGACCATACTGCATCGTCATCGGAACCGGCGGCCGGCGGACCTGCGCCGCCGGCAACGAAAAGGATTTTTCGGCTGTTCAATCCCACGCCCACAAAACCGGCGCGGCAACAGCAACAGGACATCAGCAGACCCGGACGGTACGGCCGGATGGCAAAACCAGGCTTTGCGCCTGGCCGCCCTTGGTGCGGCCGAGGAAATTATCTATCCACACTTTGTTTTTCACCTCGTAAATATTGAACTGGCAAAAGGCCGTGATGGAATTGGTTCCAATCAGGGCGAAGGGTTGCGCCAGGCGGCCGCGAAAGGTGCCGGATAAAAAATCATCCTGGGACGTGAACGCGGAAATCAGGACCTCCAGGCCGTCGAAAAAATTGGATACGGGGATTGGACGCGGGTAGATTTGCCGGTTTTGTTGCTTCGGGATGCGCACTTGAAGGGTGGGAAGGATGCCGCCATTCAGCGCCTGGGTGAAAGCCTCTTCGCCCACGTCCGCGACGAAGGAATAACGCTCGATGATGTAGAGATTGTTTTTCCCCATTTCCTGAAAAGGGACTCCGGTATTTGCCGGACTATTCCAATCGTAAAATCCCGGCGTGACGGCATTGAAGATGGCCGTAAAAGGCGCGACGGGTTGATAGAACTCCGTTGAGGGGGGCAGTTGGATGATAAGGGACATTAGGCGGTTAGATCCCTTGTGTGTTCCACTTCGATTTGCACGGTGACATTAAGAGCGGCCACGCCGATTAGAGCCGGCACCCCGAGCATGGACACGTCCGCAAAGAGCCCGTCGATGGGAAGCACGAAAGACCAGCGCGCGGCCGTGGGGGCCTGCAAACGAATCCCCACTTCCGTAAACCCGCAAAGGCTTGCAAGATTGATGGTGGAATTATTCAGTTCCGAAAAATTCACCACGCCGAACCCGTCCACGTTCGCGCGTAGCATCACCTGGGGATGACGGATGCCCTGGGAAAGGCCATGGGGCAAAATGACGTTGATGCGGCGAAGTTTCACATTGTCGCCGGCTTCAAACCAGAATGTTCCGGACGGGGAGAAAAAAGCCACCTGGGCGGCCGGCCCGGTCACGTTGACGGCCGCCACGGCCACGTTAGGAGTAAACAGGGGGCCTGTGGAAAGACCGCTCCGGAGCCAATCAAGACGCATTAAAACCCCTTTTCATGGCCCGTAAAAAGCCTTGGTCCGGACGCGGCCGGCAAGCAATATATCGACGAACGCCGGATCCGGCGTTGCCAGCGCCCCGAAAATATTCAGCGTGATGATGGAATTTCCGGGGAACTCTTCGCCCAGGTAGAACATGCCACGGAAAAAACTTTGATCGCCGGCCGTGGCCGGGTCTATGTCCACGCCGGGAGAGGAAAACAAAGTGATTTTCGCGCCCGTGCTAGTTTGCGGCTTTTTGAAATCCACCAGCACATAGGTTTCCCCTTTGTTGTCGTAAACTTCCACGAACAGCGGCCGGAACGCGCCGGGGCCAACCGGCCAGGAAAACATGGCGTATTCAAACAAAAAGGTTTTCGCGGACTTCGGGGTAGCTATCTGCTCCTGGTATTGCGTCCCCGTGGGGATGCTCCGGAAGGGAATCCACTTGGGGAAATCCGCCCTGGACCGCATGGCGCGGGCATTATTTTTTGCGATGCCCCGCGTGACGTATTCCTTGCAATCCATGGGCTTTATGCGTTTTGCTTGGACTCCTCCGATGCGCGAAGTTTCGTCCCCCAGAATAACAGGTTGAACGTGTTGTCGGCCGCGAAAGCATTTTGCGCTTCGATGGCAAGGCCGCCATTGGCCGGGAACAGGTGACGAAAGGGCATCGGATAGAAAAGGCTTGAAGATGGATTTCCCGCGATGCCGGGGCTTAACACGCGCCCAGGCGAAAGGAAGAGATTAAGGGGAACGAAATCATCCATCAATTTCAAATCATTGGAAAGGTCGGTTAGGCGAATCGACAGGCCATTCACGCCCACGTCCACGGCCGGATCCTCGTCCAAAGTGGTGAAATCCCCCGTCACAAATTCGCTTTGAAAATGCGCATCGCTTTTAATGGACACTTCATCGTCCGCGCCGGCCGATGCCGGCACCACCAATTGAAAAGGAATAAGGAAAAGCCATTCCAGTTTGCGCATGAAAACCTTTTCCAACACGGTGGCGTCGAAATTGGTTTCAATGGTCTTCAAAAATTCCGGCGCGTGGATAAGGCCGCCGCGTTGCAGGGCCATCATGCTTCCCATTCCCTGGCCTTGTCTTGGCATATTCATATAAAACCCTTCCAAGATAAAGGCGCGGGGAAAAGGTTCCCCGCGCCTTTTTGATTAGGCGCTGTTCTTGACGCCGATGATGGAGGCACACACGCCGTCCCCGTCCAGCGTTGCGGCCGGGGCCAGGAATTGCCGCATGGTGATGCGGAAATCCATCAGGCGCGGGAACGGGATATAAAGATTGAACTCCTTCAAGCTCTTATATGCGCCCACCGACGTAAAGGCCACATTCGACCCGGCGGCCGCCGGCACCAGAAGCGCCATATTGGGGATGCCCAGGATTTCCGAAAACTTCCAAGTGCCATAGTCCTTCTTGGTGGGAAGGTCGATGGCCAGCACGGTCTGGCGCGCCCATAGGACGAAATCGAGCCATTGCGCTTCACTCTTGTTGCTGTCGGGTTCCTGCCAGATTTTGAGATTGAACCCGGCAAAGGAAGTGCCTTCCTCGATTTTGCCCTGGCGAAGGTTGGTATCCGCCAAAGTCTTCAAGACGCCGGAAATAGGATCGGCTTCACCCAGGCCGATGGCGAAAAAATCCCGCTCCACCGCGCCGCCGGCGTTCAATAGGAACAGCCGGTCATAAAGCGATGCGTCGAATTGATCGCCCTGCTTGTTGAAGATGGGCAAATTCAGGGTGGGCGGGATGATGGGGCCTTGTGCCGCGATGTCCATTTGGAACTCCTTTACCTGGTTGAAAAAATCCGCGTTGAAAAAATCGGGGTTAGTTGCTGGACTTGAAACCCACCGTCCCGCGTCCCATGAAAGCCGGATTGGTCCCCGCGCCCATGAAAGCCGGGTTTCCGTTCATGCTCCGCATGGTCATCGGGCCGCTGTATCTCTGCATTTCCATCGGGCCGCGAAGTTGCAAGGGAACGCCGCCACGGATTTTCAGTTGATCCAGCTCACGGGAGGAAATACGGTTTCGCGGACCGGCCAAAGTCTTGATTCCGGATAACCGCTCCGCGCCGGCCAGGCCGCCGGCCATGAAGGCCCCCACGCCGGCCAGTTTCACGATTTCCCATCTGTTCGGAGCCAACAGCATAAGCGCGAAACCGCTACCGAGTTGAATCAGCGATTTGGTGACGGCCTTGGCATCCTTGATGCCGGGCAGATTGTTGATGAGAATGGCGGATAGGATGGCCCCGCCCAGGCCGAAACCCAACAATTTGAAAAGGTCCATGGTTTCCTTTTTGCTCATATCATCCTCCTAGATAAACCGTGTCCAAAAACTTTTTTTTCCGCGTGACTTTTTCCTTTTCTTCTTCCCGGCCTTCCGCTTCCGCCGGCGCTTTTTCTTCTTCGGCGTTGCGGCCGGCGCGGCTTTCCTCTTCTTACGCCGCCGCCTTTTCTTCTTCTTCGGCGTTGCCTGGGCCTGGGCGGCCGCCTTCTTCTTCTTGCCCTTCTTCCTCTTTTTCTTCTTGGCCATTGTTTACCTCGAACCCATCATATTAAATATTTTCGACCCTATCCAGATTACGCCCACGCCCCCTACCACAATTGCCGCATTTTTGGAAATTTCCTTTGTGCCTTCGGAAATCGGACCCACGGCCATTTCCAACATGCGCGCCGGCGCTTCCAAAATGGCCTGTATGCCGGCTTCGAGCCTATCCCCGAAGGTGTCTTCCGGGTAAAGGTTTAGGGCCACGTCCGCCTGGGCATTGAGGAAGGCCGCAATCGTCATTTTATCCGGCGCGCCTGCAAATGCGGCCATGGCGGAAAACATCGGGCCGGCCTTCCCGTATTGATGCGGCGCGATGCCTTCCCCTAAAAAATACAGGTACAAATCCGAAAGGCCCCATATCTGTTCAAAGGTGGCCGAGGGAATGGAGATTTGAACCTTCCGCAAAATGCGGTTTAGGCGGTCTTCTTCGTCATCGGATAAAATGCCCGTGGGATCATCCTTGTTGATCGTAGACGCATAATATTGAACTGCGGTTTTCGACTTGTCGAAGAAACCGGGAAAAGTAAGGCTCCATGACTGCCCGAGCATGGGTTACCCTTTTTTCTTTTTCGGATTGGTGCCAAGGATGACGCCGCCGAGCAAAAGAATAACCCCGCCGATGCCGGCGATGGCCATATAATTGGGCTTGGCCAATGCCAAAACGGCTTTCACGTCGAATCCCCCTTGCTCCGGAGGGAGAAGGCTATACCCAGGCGGCAAGGTGGCCGCCTGGAACAGCGCCACGGTTTGCTTGGGGGTTAATTCCGTCTGGCCGGCGGGAACGTCGATGGGCTTGGTTTCCATGTCCACGCGGTTTCCGGCTTCGTCCACCACGGGGATTACGATGGACACTTGCAGTCCCGGCCCTTCGGCCACTTCGATTCCGTTCGCCATAAAAAACCTCCTTAAAGTTTTTTCACCGCCAGCACCACCAGCGAAACGCCGGCGATGCCTCCCACCACCCAGGTTACCGGGGATTTGAGCCAACCCCACGCGCCGCCTTCCTTGACGGTTTTTCCCGTGCCGGCGATGGCTAAAAGTTCCTCGCGGGAAATCCCCATTTGTCCGGCCACTTGTTGCTGTTGGGAAGGGGTCATTTTCCACACGTTGTCCAAAATCAATTTCAGGGCTTCGGAACCGCCTCCGGATGCGTAGGCGGTCAAGGCGCGCGTTACC
>Ga0210102_1000297_pt1 | contig 13478 bp, 17 predicted proteins | sample RushOxbow_ThreeS_4_FD_185563 | JGI IMG/M metagenome (GOLD analysis project Ga0210102, IMG submission 185563) | Wetland microbial communities from San Francisco Bay, California, USA, that impact long-term carbon sequestration -... | ecosystem: Environmental > Aquatic > Marine > Wetlands ...
ATCAAACGCCTGGTCGATCTCGGCACCTGGCGCGGCAAACGCCATCGCGCGGGCCTCCCCGTGCGCGGGCAACGCACCCGCACCAACGCGCGCACGCGCAAGGGTCCGCGCAAGGCGGCAATCAAGATCATCAGGGCAGTCACGGCGTAAGGATCATTCGATATGGCAAAAGCCAGTACCCGGGTACGCAAGAAGGTCAAGAAGAACGTGGCCGAAGGCGTGGCCCACATTCATGCATCTTTCAATAACACGATCGTGACCATCACCGACCGCCAGGGCAACACGCTCGCGTGGGCAACCTGCGGCAGCAACGGCTTCAAGGGCTCGCGCAAGAGCACGCCCTTCGCGGCACAGGTGGCGGCTGACCGCGCCGGCAGGCTGGCGCAGGACTGCGGCGTGAAGAATCTCGAGGTGAGGATCAAGGGGCCCGGGCCTGGGCGCGAGTCCGCCGTCCGCGCGTTGAATGCCGTGGGATTCAAGATCACCCAGATCGCCGACGTGACGCCGGTGCCGCACAACGGCTGCCGTCCGCCGAAGCGGCGGCGCGTCTAAGGGGAACGAATCCATGGCCAGAAATCTCGACGCAAAGTGCCGCCAGTGCCGCCGCGAGGGAGAAAAGCTCTTCCTCAAGGGCGAGAAGTGCTTTACCGACAAGTGCGCCATCGAGCGCCGCAACTACCCGCCCGGGCAGCACGGCCAGAAGAACACGCGGCTCTCGGGCTACGGCGTGCAGCTTCGCGAGAAGCAGAAGGTTCGCCGCACCTACGGGCTGCTCGAGCGGCAGTTCCGCAAGATCTATCGCATGGCGGAGAGCGGGAAAACGGTCACCGGCGAGGAGCTCCTCCGGCTGCTGGAGAGCCGCCTGGACAGCGTGGCCTACCGCATGGGATTCGGTGCCTCGCGCACGGAGGCGCGGCAGATCGTGCGCCATAACGCCATTCGCGTGAATGGGCGGCGCGTCAACACGCCTTCATTCATCTGTCGCCCCGGAGACGTGATCGAAGTTGCGGAAGGCGCCAAGGCGCAGCTTCGGATCAAGGCTGCGGCCGAGGCCGCCGAGGGCCGCGGCATTCCGGAGTGGCTGGAAGTCGACGCGAAGGCGCTCAAAGGCACGTTCAAGGCAAGACCGCAGCGAAGCGAGCTCTCCTCCACGATCAACGAGTCGCTGGTCGTCGAACTTTACTCGAAGTAAACCGCAAAGGTATCCGAGCCATGCCAAGCACCGCTTTTCTCAAGCCCCGCATCATCGATGTGCAGAATATCTCGCCATATCACGCCAAGCTCACCATGGAGCCGTTCGAGCGCGGCTACGGCCACACGCTGGGCAACGCGCTGCGCCGCACGCTGCTCTCGTCCATGCCGGGTTACGCGGCGACGGAGGTGCGCATCGCCGGCGTGCTGCACGAGTACTCGACGCTCGACGGAGTGCAGGAGGACGTCGTCGATATCCTCCTCAACCTGAAGGGCATCGTGCTGAAGCTTCACAATCGCGATGAAGTGCTGCTCTCGCTCAAGAAGTCGGGCGAGGGCGCGGTGACAGCCGGCGACATCGAGCCCATGCACGATGTCGAGATCGTCAATCCCGATCACGTGATTGCCCATCTCGCCGCCGGCGGCAAGCTCGACATGCAGATCAAGATCGAGCAGGGCCGCGGCTACATCGCGGCGACCACGCGCAAGAGCGCCGGCGACGAGGGACGCAGCGTCGGCAGCATCCTGCTCGATGCCTCGTTCAGCCCGGTGCGGCGCGTGAGCTATGCGGTCGAGGCCGCGCGCGTCGAGCAGCGAACCGACCTCGACAAGCTGATCGTCGATGTCGAGACCAACGGCGCGATCGACCCGGAAGAGGCCGTGCGCTACGCGGCGCGAATTCTGGTCGAGCAGCTCTCGGTGTTCGCCGAGTTGAAGGGCATGCCGGCGCAGATTTAGGACACGAGAAAGCAGACCCAGATCGATCCCATCCTGCTGCGGCCGGTGGATGACCTCGAGCTGACGGTTCGCTCGGCGAACTGTCTCAAGGCGGAGAACATCTACTACATCGGGGACCTCATCCAGCGCACCGAGACCGAGCTTCTCAAGACCCCGAACCTCGGGCGCAAGTCCTTGAATGAGATCAAGGAAGTTCTCGCTTCGCGGGGCCTTACCCTTGGCATGAAGCTGGAAAACTGGCCGCCGGTCGGGCTCGAGAAAATCCCGGGCTGAGGAAAAAATCATGCGTCACCGCCACGGACTGAGAAAGCTCAACCGCACGAGCAGCCACCGCCTCGCGATGCTGCGCAACATGGCGAACTCGCTGCTGCGGCACGAGCTCATCCAGACCACGCTGCCGAAGGCGAAGGAGCTGCGGCGCGTGGTCGAGCCCATCATCACGCTCGGCAAGAAACCCTCACTTTCCAATCGGCGTCTTGCGTTCGACCGCTTGCGCGACCGCAACATGGTGGTGAAGGTGTTCGAGGAGCTCGGCCCGCGCTATGCCAGGCGCAACGGGGGATATCTCCGCATCCTCAAGGCCGGCTTCCGAAAAGGCGACAACGCACCCATGGCAATGGTAGAGTTGATGGACCGTCCGGAGCCGGGCGCCGGTGTGGCAGAAGATGCCGGTGCCAAGGCCGCAACGAGCAAGGAGGGGGCCCGCAGAGGGGCGAGAAAAGAAGAAGACGCCGCGAAGGCGGCATAACAAGCAGGGGTTCCACTCTCAAAGCCGGCGTCGCGCCGGCTTTTCTTTTTGCAGCCGGCTCTGATTGCCGATGGACTCAGGCGCCCGGGATGGGCGGGTCAGGGCTTACAATTTTCACATGCTGAACGAGCTGGAACTGACCGGCCGCGCATGCACGCATGTCGTGCAGCGCGATGATCTCGGGGCAGCCCTCCAGCGTGAGGCGCTGGAGGCATTTCTCGCGATGAAGGCCGCGGCCGGGGCGGACGGCGTGGAAATCCGCATCGTCAGCTCATTTCGCGATTTCCCGGCCCAGCAGCGGATCTGGGACGAGAAATACCTGGGCGAGCGACCGCTCTACGACGCGCACGGGAATGCCAGGGATCACGGGCGGCTCGATCCCGACGAGCTGATCGATGCGATCGTGTGCTGGAGCGCGGTGCCCGGGGGAAGCCGTCACCACTGGGGGACCGAGATCGATGTGATCGATTCTGCCGCCCTTCCGGACGGCTATCGTGTGCGCCTTCTTCCCGACGAGGCCCAACCGGGCGGAGTCTTCGACCGGTTGCACCGCTGGCTCAACGAGAACATGAGCCGCTATGGGTTCTTCCGGCCCTACCGGACGTTTCGCGGGGGCGTGCATCCGGAGCCATGGCACCTCTCCTACGCCCCCGTCGCGGGCCGCGCGCTCGAGGCCCTTACGCTTTCCGCCTTCGAGGACGCCGTCCGTGCGAGCAGTATCCTGGGCAAGGACCGGGTGCTTGCGCGAAGCGGCGAGATCTATCGCCGCTACATCGCCAACGTGGACGAGCCAGGTTCGTCCGGCCGCAACGCGCTCGCCTGAGGCATGGCCATCTTTCTTTTCACGGATTTCGGCAGCTCGGATATCTATGCAGGCCAGGTGAGGGCAGCGCTGCTGCAATATGCGCCGCGCCAATCGGTGATCGACCTCCTGCACGATGCGGCGGCCTTTAACGTACGGGCGGCAGCGCACCTGCTGGCGGCGCTCTTCAACCGCCTTCCCTCAGGCTCGGTCGCGCTCGCGGTCGTCGACCCCGGGGTGGGCGGACCGCGTGAGCCGATTGCCGTTCAAGCCGACGGAAAGTGGCTCGTGGGTCCCGATAACGGACTGCTCTCGGTCGCCGCCTCCCGCGCAAGGAAATGCAGGCCTTACGTTATCGGGTGGCGGCCGAAGGAGCTGTCCCGCTCGTTCCATGGGCGCGATCTCTTTGCGCCAGTGGCTGCGATGCTCGCGGGTGGCCTGCGCAAGGCCGCCAGGCTGCGCAGCAAGGAATTCGCCCTAAACTTCGGTATGAGCGATGTCTCCGAGGTCATTTACGTGGACCACTACGGGAATGTCGTCACCGGATTGCGCGCCGGATCGCTCACACCGAAGCGCATTCTGCGTGCAGGCGGGCGGGAGATCCCCCATGCCCGGGTCTTTTCCGAGGCGCCCCAGGCCGGGCTCTTCTGGTACGAAAACAGCATCGGGCTCGTGGAGATCGCGGCGAATTCGGCAAGTGCCCAGCGGGCGCTGGGCATCGCTGTCGGCGACCCTATCGGATAGCAGGCTTTGAGCTCTTCGATTATGAAGGATCGCCATGGCTAACCGTCCGGACTTCAGGGCCCGGGCGCTGCTCATCGGGGACCGGATCGATACGCGCTCATGGAAGCGCGGGGAACCACTCGCATCGTATCCTCTGACGGTCGGTGTGCCCGGCGGCGGCGCTGCCGTGCTGTTCCGCTACGGTGTCGTCGTTTTCTTCGATGTGACCGACACGGAGGAGACTGCATTTCTCGAGAGTATCGCGCCCCTCGTCGGCAACCGGTTTCCGCCGCCCGAGACCGAGGAGGTCGAAATCGATATCGACCCGCGCGCGACCGAAGGCATGCGGGGCGACCGGATTCACCTCGTCAATGACGACGTCGAGCGGCTCCAGATCATCGCGGACGTGTTGTCGAAGAGCGTGATTCTGGCCTTCTACGAAGCGAAGATTGCCGGCAGCTTCGACCGCGTCGAGCCGCTGGCGCTCGAATTGCAGCGCACGGGCCACGTCGCGGCGAAAGCGGGGGAACTCCCGCGGCACATCGGCACGATGCTGCTTTCGGAGCATCTCATGGTGGGACGCGTGGCCGTGGGCGAGAAGCCGGAGCTCTTGTGGATCCGCCCTGAGCTCGAGGGCCTTTTCATCCGCCTCGAGGACGAGTTCGAGATCAAGGCGCGACACGAGGCCCTGGGCAGCAAGCTCGAGCTCGTGAGTCACACGGCGCAGACCTTGACGCAGCTCGAGCAGACGCGCCGCTCGCTGCGGCTCGAGCTCTATATCGTTCTGCTGATCGTGGCGGAGATCTTCATCATGCTTTACGAGATGCTGGTGCGGCACCCATGACGCGCGCCGCTTGATCAGGACCGTGCGTTACGCGGACCGAAAAGAAGCCAGATGATAAGACCGAGGACGGGCAACACGAGGACAAGAACGATCCACAGCGCCTTGTAGCCCGGTGCCGCCCCGCTCTGCGCGATGCGAATGATGGCCCAGACATCCGCAATCAGGATGATGAGTCCGAATATCCCTCCGACCTCAAGTCCCATGTCCCGCTCCTCCTTATGGTGAAGTGTGTTGTCCCGGTGGCTGGTCGCGCGCGCGTCGCCCCCGGCACGGTCGAATGGGCCTTCGTATGAGTGGGCAAGCCGGGCCACCGACAGTCTATACCATCGGGCATGGCAGCCGTCCCATCGCGGAACTCATCGGGCTCTTGAAGGATGCGGGTGTCGAATGCGTCGTGGACGTGAGGGCGCACCCCGGCTCCCGGCGCCATCCGCAGTTCGCCCGCGAAGCGCTCGAGAATTCACTCGCGCAGGCCGGGATCCGTTACGTCTGGGAAGGCAAGGCGCTGGGCGGCCGGCGGCACGCGGTGAAGGGCTCGCGCCATACGGCGTTCACGAGCGGAGCCTTCCGCGCCTACGCCGATCACATGATGACCGTAGATTTCCGGGCGGGGCTGCAGCGCCTCGTCGAACTGAGCCTCCATGCCCGCACCGCTATTCTGTGCGCCGAGCGCCTGCCGTGGGAGTGCCATCGCAACCTGATCGCGGACAGCCTGGTTGCATCCGGAAATGGCGTCATGCATCTTGTCGGGCCGGGCGGCGCGCGGGTGCATGAGCTGAACGAGCTTGCACGACGCGATGGAAACGACCTGATCTACGATGCAGCGGAGCAGCTTGACCTCGGCCTGCCGCCCTCCCCGGAAAGATGAGGGAACCGGTTCAGGAAGCCCCGAGGCGCAGATCCGACTCGTAGGCCCCGCTCGGGTAGTGGAACGGGACGGGGCCGTCGGGCAGGCAATCGACGAACTGGCGCACAAACGGGTCCCGCGTCGCTTTCACCTCCTCGACGCTTCCGCCCCAGGCGACGACGCCGTCCGAGATGAAGTAGGCGTAGTCGACGATCTTCAGCGACTCGACCACGTCATAGGTGACCACGATCGAGGTGGTGCCGAGCGCATCGTTTAACCGGCGTATCAGGTTTGCAATCACGTTGAGGGAGATCGGGTCGAGCCCCGCGAAAGGCTCGTCGTACATGATGAGCGTCGGGTCGAGTGCGATCGCGCGCGCAAGCGCCACGCGCCGTGTCATTCCCCCGGAGAGCTCGTTCGGCATCAGGTGGTGGGCGCTGCGCAGCCCCACCGCATGAAGCTTCATGAGGACTATGTCGCGTATAACCGGCTCGGGGAGCTCGGTCAGCTCGCGCATCGGGAAAGCGACGTTGTCAAAGGTCGTGAGATCCGTGAATAAGCCGCTCCTCTGGAACATCATTCCCATTTTCCGGCGCAGGCGGTAGAGCGCCTCGTCACCGAGCTCATGCACGATCTCGCCTTCCACCCTGACGCAGCCTGCGTCGGGCCGCATCTGGCCGCCGATCATGCGCAGCAGCGTCGTCTTGCCGCAGCCGCTCGCGCCGAGAATCGCCACGAGCTTGCCGCGCGGGACCTTCAGATTGATGCCTCTCAGGACCCGGTTCTCGCCATAGGAAAACTTGAGATCCTGGATCTCGATTAGCGCATCGGGCTGGGTCGACATCGGGGCGGGGCTCCGGCGAGGGGCTCGAACAGAGGAGATTATACAGAGCGCAGTGCGCAGGCCCGCGGCCGTCAGAGCAGCGCAATCACCAGCGCGCCCACCGTCGCCGTGAGGATCGCCGCGAGGAAAGTGTTGCGGTCCGGATCGCGCCACATCCGGGCCACGGCCGAGCGGCGCGCCGGCATCTGGTGCGGGGACTCGCCGCGCGCAGCCAGCGCCGTCAGCTGTCGCAGCGCGTCGACCGAGTCAAAACGGCGCGACACGGCGAGGTAGAGCCCGGTTACGGTCGAAATGCCTGCCGCGACGTTGAGCGCGCTCAGCGCCGCACTGGAGTCCCGCGGGATCGTCCGCTCCGGCTCGCGGGACTTGGGGGCAGTGGTATCGAACTCGATATCGAGCCTGGCGCCGGACGCGCCGGGCGTCGGAGCGGCAGCCGGAAGCTCGGGCAGCTCCGAAAGGCACGCGCGAAGGTCCGCCGCGAACTCGGCGGCGCTCTGGTAGCGCGCATCCGGTTCCTTTTCCAGGGCTCTCGCGAGGATGAGATCGAGCATCGCGGGAACCGCCGGGTTCACGGTGCTCGGCGGGGGCGGCGTCGCGATAGAAATCTGCTGCATGAGCTGCGCCATGTTGGGCGCGCTGAACGGCGGCTCCCCCGCGGCGAGCTCGTAGAGCACGACGCCCAGGGAGAAGATGTCGGCGCGGTGATCGACGCGCCTTCCGGCTACCTGCTCCGGCGACATGTACTTCGGCGAGCCGAGGATGGCGCCGGTCTGAGTCTTGACGTCGGATATGCGCATCCGCGCGATTCCGAAATCCATGACCTTCGCGTGTCGTCCACGCACGAGCATGATGTTGCCCGGCTTGATGTCGCGATGGACGACGCCGCGCTCGTGAGCGTAGGCGAGGCCCTCGGCAGCCTGGGCGCCGATGTCGAGCGCGAGCCGCAGCGGAATCTCCCCGCGCGTCATCACCTCGCGCAGCTCGATGCCTTCCAGAAGCTCCATCGCCATGTAGGCGATATCACCTTCGCGGCCGATGTCATGGATCGTGATGAGATTCGGGTGATTGAGCCCTCCCGCCGCCCGCGCCTCCTGGAAGAAGCGCGCCTCGTACTCAACCCGCTCCGCCTCGTCGGTGACAAGGGTGATGGTCTTGATCGCGACGATGCGTCCGAGCAGGGGGTCCTCGGCCTTGTAGACGATTCCCATTGCCCCGTGGCCGACCTCGCCGAGGATGCGGTAGCGTCCGAGCTGCGTGAATGGCTTATCCGCCATGTCAGAAACCAAGCTGGCGCCGCATGTCGTTCCACAGCCGGCGCGTCGTGCTGGGCTGGCGCGGTGCCACGAAGGCGTGCCGGACAGTGACGACCTCGGACGGGGCAAGATCCACCTCGAGTTCGACCGGCGCAAAGTTCCCGTACACGATCCGGATCGTGTGGGGCCCCGGACGCACTTCGAGCCTTGCCAGAGGCGGCGCGGTTCCTTTCAGAACGTCATCCACGTAGATGGCTCCCCGGGGTTTAATGGCGAACTCGATGACGGCGGGCAGCACGGGCTCGGGCGGTGGCGGCGGTGGGGCCGCTGCGACGGGCAGTGCGGGCGCCGGGGCGATTGCGCGGCGCACGGCGCGCACGCCGAAACCGGCTGCCAGAATGCCCATCACCGCGGCCAGGCCGAACGCGATCCTTCGGCGCTGGCGGGTCCGGGCGGCGCGAAGGTCGAGCGTATAGATCTCGTGCGTGCGCAAACCGGCATCTGTAAATACACCCGCGCGCGTGAGCTCGTCGGCGCGCTCCGGCGTGGTTCCCTCCAGGTTTTCGTAAAATTGGCGCGAGGCGAGCAGCCGCCCTGGTGTCGCTGCCTGTGACAACGTCATCGCGGTCGCGAGCCCGTCCCCGACCAGGACCTGGCCCCGGAATTCATCCGCTACCGGCTTTACCGGCCCATGGTTGACGCCGATGCAAAGAGGCAGCTCGGCGGCGCCAGCCTGCAGGCGCTGCGCCACGTCGAGCGCGTCCTTCGGGCCCCCGAGCACCACGATCGCCGCGCCGTCGGGCGCGTCAAGGACGATGCGACTGCCGGAGGGCAGGGGCCGGATAACCTCGCCGACGAGCGCTTCGATCCGCGCTTTGAGCTTGACCTGCTCGGCAACGGGCTTGCGGATGAACTCCCGGAGCTTCAGCACGACCGTGCTGGCAAGGGCGAAGCTGGATGTATTCTCTTGCTGGTCTGTCGCCGGCATCATGCGGCCCATATTGTACTGTGCAGGGTCCGGACAGGCGGCATGTTGCCGGGCGATGGTCCCTCTTTTATGATTGTTCTCTGCCTTCGGCCGAGCGCCGCGCGGCCGACTCCGGGAGCTCACCATGACCGATATCACACGCCAAATCGCCCACTTTGTCTCCGAAACATCGTATGACGCGCTTCCTGCGGAGGTGCGGGATCGTGCCAAGGCACTTTCGCTGGACATGGTCGGGATCGCCGTGCGTGCGCGACACGACGCGGAATCCACGCCTGCGATGCTTGCCGCGGTCAATCGGCTCGGGCTCGCCGGCGGCGCCTGCACCGTATTCGGCGATACGGCCGGATACGCTCCCGCTGGTGCGGCGATGGTGAACGGAACGCTCGCCCACTCGCTCGATTTCGACGACACCCACGCGCCGGGTTCTCTGCATCCCAGTGCGCCGATTGTGCCGGCCGCACTGGCGGCTGCGGAGATGAGCGGAGCCGACGGTAAGACCGTGATCGCGGCCGCCGTTGCCGGCTACGAGGTCCAGATCCGGCTCGCGCTCGCCCTCGACCCGGCGGCGCATTACGACCGGGGCTTTCATCCAACTGCAACGTGCGGCGCGTTCGGCGCGGCCGCGGCAGCGGGACGCGTGCTGCAGCTCGATCCCGAAGGCTACGTCAATGCGTTTGGAATCGTCCTCAGCATGTCGTCCGGCTCGATGCAGTTTCTCGTCAACGGCGCCTGGACCAAGCGCTCTCACGTCGGTCACGCGGCGATGTGCGGCCTTGTTGCGGCGACGCTGGCGCGCGAGGGCTACCAGGGCGCGGCCGAAGCGATCGAAGGCAAGTGGGGGTTCCTGCATGCGTACGCGCCCGCCGCGGACCCGGCCAAGGCAGTGGATGGCCTGGGCCGCCGGTGGGAAACGATGAGGATTGCGGTCAAGCCTTATCCTTCGTGCCGCTACACCCACGCCGCCGTCGACGGCATACTCGCGCTCGCCCGCGAGCACGGCATCCAGGCGGGCGAAGTCGAAGAGGTCAGTGTCGGTTTGCCCGAGGCGGGCTGGAAGATCACCGGCGATCCGGAGCCCGCCAAGCAGTCCCCGAAATCGGTCGTGGACGGGCAGTTCTCGATGGCGTTCTGCGCTGCTGTAGCGCTGCGCGGCGGTGGCCTTGCCTGGGACGATTACGCGCGTCATCTCGGCGATCCCGCAACGCTGGCATTGTGCAAGAAGGTGCGCACCCGCGTTGATCCGAAGGTGCAGGCGGATTTTCCGGCGGAAATGAGCGCGAGCCTGCGAATCAGGACCGGCCGCGGGGCGTTCGAGACCTACGTGCGCACACCCAAGGGCGAGCCCGCCAACTTTCTCTCTGCCGCCGAACTGCGTGCGAAGTTTGACGGCCTCACCGGGCCCTACCTCTCCGCACGCCGCCGCGATGAGCTCGCGAATGCTCTCCTCGCCCTCGAGCAGGCGAAGGACATCGGCTCGGTGCTCCGTCTCACGCGCCCGGATCAGGCCATCGGACGCCGCGTTGCCTGACCACTCACGCATATCAGGATGACTGTCGAGCGCAAGCAGGTGGGGCCGAACCGCTTCCGCGAGTCCTTCGGCCGCTATCTCGAGGACTTCACGGTCGGGCACGTGTACGAGCACCGGCCCGGGCGCACGATATCGGAGGCCGACAACACCTGGTTCACGCTGCTCACCATGAACAACCATCCGCTCCACTTCGACGCTGCCTATTGCGCGAAGACCGAGTTCGGGCGGCCGCTGGTGAACAGCTGCCTCACGCTGGCGATGGTTGCCGGCATGAGCGTAAGCGATTTGAGCCAGAAGGCGATCGCCAACCTGGGCTGGGACAAGGTGCGGTTGACGGCCCCTGTCTTCGCCGGCGACACGATCTACGCCGAGTCGGAGGTGCTGGAGGTGCGCGAGTCGACATCGCGCCCGACGCAGGGCGTCGTGACCGTCCGCACGACGGGCACGAAGGCCGACGGCACCGTATTCATGACCTACGAGCGCTCGTTCCTGGTGCCGAAGCGCGGGCATGCGGTCGACGATATCGCCGGTTATTAGTCATGGAACCGTCGACAAACGCGGGAGATGAGCAGGAAGCGCTCATCCTGCAGAGCATCGACCGGTTTCTCGAGCGCGACGTCCGGCCGGTCGTGCACGCGCTGGAGGCGGCGGACACCTACCCGACCGACATCGTCGAGAAGCTGATGGCCCTCGGGCTTTTCGGGGCCACTATTGCGCCCGAGTACGGCGGGCTGGGGCTCCCGGCGGTGACCTACGCAAAAATCGTCGAGCGCATGTCTGCGGTCTGGATGTCGGTTCCGGGCTTCTTCAATTCCCATCTCATGATGGCGATGGCGGTTCAGCGCTTTGGCACCGAAGAGCAGAAGCGCCGCTACCTTCCGCGCTTTGCGAGCGGCGAGCTGCGCGGCGGGCTCGCCCTGACAGAGCCCGACTGCGGGACCGACCTTCAGGCAATCCGGACCCGTGCCCGGCGCGAGGCCGATCATTACGTCGTGAATGGCGCCAAGACCTGGATCACGAACAGCGTGGAGGGCCAGATCTTGGCAGTCCTCCTGAAGACCGACCCGAAGGCCCGGCCGCCGCACAAGGGGATGAGCCTGCTCTTGATCGAGAAGGGCCCCGGGTTCAAGGTCGTGCGCAAGCTCGAGAAGCTGGGCTATCGCGGGATCGACACCGGCGAGCTGGTCTTCGAGGACTGCCGGGTCCCGGTCTCGAACCTCGTCGGGGCCGAGGGCCGCGGGCTGCAGCAGGTGCTGAACGGGCTCGAGCTGGGGCGCATCAACGTCGCCGCGCGCGGCGTGGGGCTTGCGCACGCTTGCCTCCGGGAGGCACTTGCCTACGCGCAGACACGGAAGACCTTCGGCAAGGCCATCGCGGAGCACCAGGCGATCCAGATCAAGCTTGCCGATATGGCGACGCGGGCCGAGGCTTCGCGTCTGCTCACGCAGGCCGCCGCCGTTGCCTACGACGCGGGCGGGCGCTGCGATCTCGAGGCGGGCATGGCCAAGCTCTATGCCACCGAGGCCGCGCTCGAGAACAGCCTCGAGGCGATGCGCATTCACGGGGCCTACGGCTACTCAAGGGAATTCAACATCGAGCGCTACTACCGCGATGCGCCGCTGCTCGCGATCGGGGAGGGGACGAACGAGCTGCAGCGGATCATCATCGCGCGCGAGCTGGTCAAGCGAAATCCAGCGTGAGTTGCAACCGCAGATGAATGCAAATCGGGGCGCAGCGTGCTGCCGCTAGAAGGCGTGCGGGTGCTGGCGGTCGAGCAGTACGGGGCGGGGCCGTTCGGCACGATGTTCCTCGCCGACCAGGGTGCCGAGGTGATCAAGATCGAGAACCCGAACGATGGCGGCGACATGTCGCGCGCGGTGGGGCCGCATTTCTTCGCGCCCGGCGAGAGCCAGTTTTTCCACAGCTTCAACCGCAACAAGAAGAGCCTCACGCTCGACCTCGGACGCCCGGAGGGGCAGGCAGTGCTGCACGACCTCGTGCGCACCGCCGATGCGCTGGCCTCGAACCTGCGCGGCGACGTGCCGGCGAAGCTTGGCCTGACCTACGCCGAGCTCAGCCGGTCTAATGCGAAGATCGTATGCGCGCACCTCTCCGCGTACGGGCGCGAGGGGCCGCGCGCCGGATGGCCCGGATTCGACTACCTGATGCAGGCCGAAGCCGGCTATTTTTCCCTGACGGGTGAGCCCGGCGCGCCGCCGGCGCGGTTCGGGCTCTCGATCGTCGACTACATGTCGGGGCTCGGCCTCGCCTACGCGCTCCTCGCCGCGCTGACCGGGGCGCGGGCGACCGGCACGGGGCGCGACATCGATGTCAGTCTATTCGACATGGCCCTTGCCAACACGGTGTATCAGGCCATCTGGTATCTCAACGAGGGAGTCGTCTCGGGCCGCCTGCCCCGGTCGGCGCATGCGGCCTTGACACCCTGCCAGCTCTATCGCACGCAGGATGGCTGGATCTACATCATGTGCAACAAGGAAAAGTTCTGGCCGGTGTTGTGCGAGAAGCTCGGAAGGCGCGAGTGGATCGAAGATCCGCGCTTTCGGAAGTTCCCGGACCGGCTCAAGCACCGCGACCTGCTCACCGAGCTCCTCGACCGTGAGCTCGGCACGCGCACGACCGCGGAGTGGCTCGCGCACTTCTCAGGGGCCGTGCCGGCAGCGCCGATCAACGATCTTGCGCAGGCACTCGACAACCCCTTCGTCACGGAGCACGGGCGGCTGCAGGAGCTTCCTCACCCGGTGAAGGGCACCTATCGGATGGTCGCGCCCCCCGTTCGATGTGCGGCCGAGGAGCCTCCAGCACGCGCCGCACCGCGCCTGGGCGAGCACACCGAGGCCTTGCTGAAGGAGCTCGGCTACGATGCCCCGCGCATCCGCGCGCTTCGCGAGGCGAAAGTGATCTGACCCGGGTCAGAATCCGAAGACTTCCTGACCACCGGCGCCGGTGAGCGC
>Ga0210102_1000298_pt1 | contig 13474 bp, 16 predicted proteins | sample RushOxbow_ThreeS_4_FD_185563 | JGI IMG/M metagenome (GOLD analysis project Ga0210102, IMG submission 185563) | Wetland microbial communities from San Francisco Bay, California, USA, that impact long-term carbon sequestration -... | ecosystem: Environmental > Aquatic > Marine > Wetlands ...
AGTGGGGCGAGGACTGGTGAAACGGTCCCCGGGGCGCGGGTCGTGATTCGCTTCGACGTGGTGAGCCTTTTGCCGGAGATGTTTGCCGCGCTCGCCGACAGCGGGATCAGCAGTCGGGCGCTGGGACAGGGGCTGTGGGCGCTCGCGTTGTGGAATCCGCGCGATTTCACGACCGACGCATACCGCACGGTCGACGACCGGCCGTACGGTGGCGGGCCCGGCATGGTGCTGATTGCCGAGCCCCTGGCACGGGCGCTCGATGCGGCGGCGGCGGCGCAGCGCGCCGCAGGCGGGACGGTGGGAAAGGTGATCTACCTTTCGCCGCAAGGACGTCGGCTCGACCATGCAAAAGTGGTCGAGCTGGCAGGGTGGGAGGCGGTGACGTTGCTGTGCGGTCGCTATGAAGGCGTCGACGAGCGGCTGCTCGGACAGCGGGTGGACGAAGAGCTGTCGATCGGCGATTTCGTCCTCTCGGGAGGCGAGGTCGCGGCGATGGCACTGATCGATGCCGTGGTGCGCCAGCTGCCTGGCGCGCTCGGAGATGCGGTTTCGGCGGCCGAGGAATCGTTCGCGGACGGACTGCTCGATTGCCCGCAGTACACGCGACCCGAGGTGGTCGGCGGGGAGCGGGTGCCCGAGGTGCTCCTGTCCGGGCACCACGAGAACATTCGGCGCTGGCGCCTGAAGCAGGCGCTGGGACGGACCTGGCTGCGGCGGCCCGAGCTGCTTGCGGCGAGGCGGGTGAGTGGCATGAGTGAAGAGGAACGCGCGCTGCTGGAGGAGTTCCAGCGCGAGCACGAAGACGGAGCGAAGCAATGAATCTGATCCAGCAACTCGAGCAGGAAGAAATCAAGCGGCTCGGCAAGACGGTCCCCGATTTTTCGGCGGGGGACACGGTGGTGGTCAACGTGACGGTGGTCGAGGGCAACCGCAAGCGCACGCAGGCCTTCGAGGGCGTGGTGATCGCGAAGCGCAATCGAGGCCTCAATTCCTCGTTCACCGTGCGCAAGATCTCTTCCGGCGAAGGGGTCGAACGAACCTTTCAGACCTACTCGCCGCTCATCGCGGCCGTCCAGGTCAAACGCCGCGGCGAGGTACGCCGTGCGAAGCTCTATTACCTGCGCGGCCGGACCGGCAAGTCGGCGCGCATCCGCGAGCGCATCCGCGCCCGCGGGGCGGGCGCCGGCCAGCTGGCGAATTCGCCCGAAGACGAACGCGAAGGCGACGACGCGGCCGAGTAAGTCGGGCTGAGCGCGAATGCAACGGGGCGCGTGGCGCCCCGTTTTCGTTCGCCCCCGCGGCGCGTCGCTATAATGCCTTGCATGCGCCGCGATTCCACGACCGTGAGCCCGATTGCCGAGATCATCGGCGAGATTCGCGCGGGCAGCATCGTCGTGCTGGTCGATGACGAGGACCGCGAGAACGAAGGCGATCTCGTCTTTGCGGCGGATTTCGTAACGCCGGAGAAGATCAACTTTCTGGCCAAGCACGGCCGCGGGCTGGTCTGCATGCCGATCACGGCCGAGCACGCGCAGCGCCTCGGCCTCGCGCCGATGGTGGCGCGTAATCGGTCGCGCCACGGCACCAACTTCACCGCGTCAATCGAAGCCGCCGAAGGCATTGCGACGGGGATCTCGGCGCACGATCGCGCGCTCACGGTGAAGGTGGCGGCAGCGCCGCAGGCGCGCGCCGAGGACATCGTCCAGCCGGGGCACGTCTTCCCCCTCGTCGCCGAGGCGGGCGGCGTGCTCATGCGTGCAGGCCACACCGAGGCCTGCTGCGATCTGGCGCGGCTCGCCGGGCTCACGCCGGCGGCCGTGCTGTGCGAGATCATGAACGACGACGGCACCATGGCGCGGCTGCCGGACCTGATCGAGTTCGCAGGACGCCATGGGATCAAGATCGGCACCATTGCCGACCTGATCGAGTATCGCAGCGCGAACGAGTCGATCGTGCGCCGCCTTGCGGAGCGCGAGGTCCAAACGGTCAGCGGCCGTTTCCGCATGGTTGCGTACCGCGATACGCCTTCGGGCGGAACCCATATCGCGCTCGTGCAGGGCACGCCTCGGGCCGAGAGCGAGACGCTGGTGCGAGTGCACGAGCCGCTGTCGGCGCTCGATTTGCTCGAGACCGGGGCCGGTACGCACAGCTGGGCAATCCACGAGGCGCTGAAGGCGATTGCGGCGCACGGTACCGGCGTCATGGTGATGCTGAATTGCGCGCAGACCGACACGATGCTCGAGTCGCGCCTCTCGGGTCCCGCGCGTGCTGCGCGCGACGCGGCCGAGGCACGCACCGCGGACCTGCGCAGCTACGGCATCGGCGCGCAGATCCTGCGCGACCTCGGCGTCGGACGCATGGTGCTGATGGCCGCGCCGCGCAAGATGCCCAGCATGGCCGGATTCGGGCTGGAAGTCGTGCGCTACGCCGAGCATCCCGCGGCGAGCGGGCGCTGAGCGATGGGCAAGCGCGCGCTGCATGCGGCCGACCCCGTCGCGGGTCAGCGCCGCGGGCGCCTGGACGGCGCGGGGCTGCGCATCGGGATCGTCGCCAGCCGCTACAACGAGCCCATCGTCACGCGCTTGCTGGAGGGCGTCGCCGATCAGCTCGAGCGACTCGGCGTGAGTAGCAGCGACGTGGTGCAAGCGGGCGTACCGGGCGCGCTCGAAATCCCTCTCGCGCTGAAATGGCTGGCGCAGAGCGGACGCTTCGATGCGCTGGTCGCGGTGGGCGTCGTGATCCGCGGCGAGACCTACCACTTCGAGGTGGTGGCGAACGAATCCGCGCGCGGCGTGATGGACGTCGCGCTGCAGACCGGTCTGCCGGTGGCGAACGCGATCCTGACCGCCGAGAACGAGGCGCAGGCCCAGGCGCGCAGCGACAAGGGGGCCGAGGCGGTGCGCGTCGCGGTCGAGATGGCGCGCCTGCGTGCCGACCTCGCGGAGAACGCGACATGAAACACCCGCGGCGTCGTGCGCGCGAGATCGCGCTGCAGGCGCTCTACGCCTGGCAGCTTGGCGGCGGCGACGCTGCGGAGGTGCTCGAACAGGCGCGCAGCCTCGAAGGCTACGCGCGCGCTGACACAGCGCTGGTCGAGGCGCTCGTGCGCGGCAGCATCGAACGCGCAGACGGGCTCGATGCGCTCATCGCGCCGCACCTGATCGAGCGCCGCCTGAGCGAGCTTTCGCCGGTCGAGCGGGCGATCCTGCGCATCGGCACGCTCGAGCTGGCCGAACATTCCGAAACGCCGGTGAAGGTCGTGCTGAACGAGGCCATCGATCTCGGCAAGGATTTCGGCGGCGCGCAGGGGCATCGCTTCGTAAACGGCGTGCTCGAGCGCGTTGCGCAGGCCGTGCGTCCGGGCGAGTTCGCGCGGCTGCGCACGACCGCCTGAGGGCACGCCCGCGCCGGGCGCTGCCGGACACCGCCGGACACCGCCGGACACCGCCGGACACAATGGCGAGCGAATTCGATCTGATCCGGCGCTTCTTCGACCGGCCCGCGCCGCCGGGTTCGCGCACGCTGCTCGGTGTGGGCGACGACGCGGCGCTGTTGCGCGTCGAGCCTGGCATGGCGCTCGCCGTGACGACCGACATGTTGCTTGCCGGACGCCATTTCCCGGATCCGACGCCGCCGCGCGCGCTTGGCCACAAGTCGCTCGCCGTCAATCTGTCCGATCTCGCGGCGATGGGCGCGACTCCGCGCTGGGCGACGCTTTCCATCGCGCTGCCCGCGGCGGACGAAGCCTGGCTGAGCGAGTTCGCCGCAGGCCTGTTCGCGCTCGCGCGGCGCTTCGAAGTGGATCTGGTCGGGGGCGATACGACGCGAGGACCGCTGACGATCTCGCTGACGGTCCTCGGCGAAGTGCCGGCGGAGCATGCCCTCACGCGCGCCGGGGCGCGTCCCGGCGACGACATCTGGGTGTCCGGCGAGCTCGGCCAGGCGGCTGCCGCGCTCGCCGTCTTGCGCGGAGATGCGCGCCTCGAGTCGCAGGCTGCGGCGCGCGCGCGCGCGCGGCTCGAGATGCCTGAGCCGCGCATCGCGCTCGGCGAGCGCCTGCGCGGCATCGCGAGCGCCGCGATCGACGTGTCGGACGGATTCGCCGCCGATCTCGGTCACGTGCTCGAGCGCTCGGGCGTAGGCGCACTGGTACACGCTGCGCTGCTGCCCGGCGTGCGTACCGGTGACGCCGCGCTCGATCTGCATTGCGTACTTGCCGGTGGCGACGACTACGAGCTGATCTTCACTGCGGGACAGCAGGCGCGCGCCGCGGTCACCGCGCTCGCCGCCGAGCTCGATCTCCCCCTCACCCGCGTGGGCGCCGTTCAGGCGACGCCGACCCGGCTCGTCTTGCTCGACGCGCAAGGCGCGCAGATCGCACCGCCCGCGGGCTACGACCACTTCGCGGACGCGCCCTGATGCCGCGCCATCCCGGCCCCGCTTTTGCGCTCGCCCACCCCGCGCATTTCGTTGCCCTCGGCTTCGGCGTCGGCGCGCTGCCGCGGGCACCGGGGACATTCGGCACGCTGCTCGCGCTGCCGCTTTGGTGGCTGCTCGGCGCAGGGCGGGATCCGCTCGCGTTCGGCGTGCTCCTGCTGCTGCTGTTCGCGCTCGGCGTATGGGCCTGCTCGGTCACCGGCCGCCACCTCGGTGTGGCCGACCACGGCGCGATGGTATGGGACGAGGTCGTCGCTTTCCTGCTTGTGCTGGCGGTTGTGCCGAACACCTGGCCCTGGCAGCTCGCCGCGTTCGTCCTGTTCCGCACATTCGACATCGCCAAGCCTGCGCCGATCCGGCAGGCGGAGACGCGCTTCAAGGGCGGATTCGGCGTGATGCTCGACGATTTGCTGGCGGCGGGCTATGCACTGCTGGTGCTTGCCGTCGTCAAGCGCGTTCTGTCATGAATCGACCGGCGGCCGCAGAGTCCCTCGCCGCGCTTGCCACGCGCGTCGGCGCGCGCCTCAAAGCGGCTGGGCGCATGCTCGTCACGGCCGAGTCGTGCACGGGAGGCTGGATCGCGCAGGCGGTGACCGCGATTGCGGGTAGCTCGGACTGGTTCGAGCGCGGCTACGTGACCTACTCGAACGCATCGAAGCAGGAGTCGCTGGGCGTGGAGGATGCGACACTTTTGCGCTTCGGCGCGGTGAGCGAGCAGACCGCGCGCGAGATGGCGGCGGGCGCGCTGGCGGCGAGCCGCGCCTCGATCGCGGTGGCGGTGACGGGTGTCGCCGGGCCGAGTGGCGGCAGCGCGGAAAAGCCCGTCGGCATGGTCTGTTTTGCCTGGGCGCTGCGGGACGGGCCGGTGCGCAGTGAAATTCGCCACTTCGCGGGCGATCGCGGCGCGGTGCGCCGCCAGTCCGTCGTGCGAGGGCTGCAAGGTTTGATCGAGGCGCTTGACGAGGCGCAGGCGCGGGACTAGAAACGATCACTACGGGGGGTTTTGATACCGCGCTGCGACCCCATCTAACTGCCATGAATCCCTTTCGTCCCGCTGCCGTCGCCGGCACCTTCTATCCCGCCGATTCGCGCGTTCTGTCGACCGAGGTCGGCGCAATGCTTGACGACGTCGAACTGCTGGAGCCGCGTCTCGGCTTTCCGAAGGCGGTCATCGCGCCGCATGCGGGTTACATCTACTCCGGCCCGGTGGCAGCCTATGCCTACGACGCACTCACGCCGGCGCGCGGGATCGTCAAGCGCGTGGTGCTGCTCGGACCGGTGCACCGCGTGCCGGTGCGCGGGCTTGCGTTGCCCGAGGCGGAGGCTTTCGACACGCCGCTTGGCCGCATCGCGGTCGACCCGGCTGCGCGCACCGCACTTGCCGAACTGCCGCAGGTCGTGGTGAGCGCTCGCGCGCATGCGCTCGAACATTCGCTCGAGGTGCAGCTGCCTTTCCTGCAGCGGGTGCTCGGCGAATTCGCGCTGGTGCCGCTTGCGGTGGGAGACGCGACCCTGGGCGAGGTGAGCGAGGTGATCGAGCGGCTCTGGGGCGGTCCCGAGACACTCATCATTGTCAGCACCGATCTGTCGCACTACCACGCCTATCGCGAGGCGACGCGGATCGATGCCGAGACGCTGACGCGCATCGAGGCCTTCGCCACCGATATCCGGCACGAGCAGGCCTGCGGCGCGACGCCGCTGAACGGCCTGCTCGGCGTCGCGCGCGCACGCGGCATGGGCATTCGCAGGCTGATGGCCTGCAATTCGGGAGATACTGCCGGCGGGCGCGATCACGTCGTAGGCTATTCCGCGTTCGCACTTTACGAGGGCGCGCCGGTGGGGCCGGAGGACGCCGGCCGGACGCTGCTCGGACTGGGCCGTGCGGCGCTTGCGCACCGCTTTGGCGAACTGGCCGAGGCGCCGCGCGTCGACGCGCCGCTCTGGCTGCGCCAGGCGGGCGCGACGTTCGTAACGCTGATGCGCGCGGGCAAGCTGCGCGGCTGCATCGGCAGTCTCGAGGCGCGGCGCGCACTCGGCGAGGACGTGGTGGCAAATTCGCTCGCGGCCGCCTTCCACGATCCGCGCTTCGCGCCGCTGAGCGCTGCCGAGTGGCCCGACACGCAGCTCGAGGTCTCGCTGCTGTCGACGCCGAAGTCGATCCATTTTGCCGACGAAGCCGAACTGCTCGAAGCGATTCGCGCAGGGCAGGACGGACTCATCGTGCAACAGAACGATCGACGCGCGACATTCCTGCCGCAGGTGTGGGAGTCGATTCCCGACAAGCGGCGCTTTCTCGCCGAGCTCGTAGCCAAGGCAGGTTTGCCGGCGGACACGCGCCTTGCGCGCTGCCGGGTCTCGCGCTACCGCGTCATGAAATGGCGCGACGCCGAACTTGCGAGCCACTGACATGGTCCCCGAATCCAAGCATCCCGGACGCTGGTGGCATGTGCTCGATGACGGCCGTCTGCAGTGCGACCTCTGCCCGCGCGACTGCCGCCTGCACGAAGGCCAGCGCGGGCTGTGTTTCGTGCGCCGGATGGAAGGCGGGCAGATGCTGCTCACAACCTACGGGCGCTCGTCGGGCTATTGCGTCGACCCGATCGAGAAGAAGCCGCTCAACCAGTTTTATCCCGGCTCGAGCGTGCTTTCGTTCGGCACTGCGGGCTGCAACCTGGCCTGCAAGTTCTGCCAGAACTGGGACATCTCGAAGTCGCGCGAGATGGACACGCTGATGGACGCAGCCACGCCCGAGGCGATCGCGCGGGCCGCCGAGCGGCTCGGCTGCAAGTCGGTCGCCTTCACCTACAACGACCCGGTGATCTTCGCCGAGTACGCGATCGATACCGCGGATGCCTGTCGCGCGAAAGGCATCCAGACGGTCGCGGTGACTGCGGGCTACATCCACGCCGAGCCGCGGCGCGAATTCTTCTCGCACATGGACGCGGCAAACGTCGATCTCAAGGCGTTCACCGAAGATTTCTATCACAAGCTCACCGGCGCGCACCTGCAGCCGGTGCTCGATACGCTCGAGTACCTGGTGAAGGAGACCAGCGTCTGGACCGAGATCACCACGCTGCTGATTCCGGGCAAGAACGATTCCGACGCGGAGATCGAGGCCGAGTGCAAGTGGATCCGCGAGCACCTCGGCCCTGACGTTCCGCTGCACTTCAGCGCCTTCCACCCCGATTGGAAGATGACCGACGTGCCGGCGACGCCGCCCGAAACGCTGTTCCGCGCGCGCAAGCTCGCGCTCGCGGCCGGCCTGCACTACGTGTACACCGGGAACGTGCACGACGAGGCAGGCGGCTCGACCTACTGCCCGTCCTGCGGCCAGATGGTGATTCAGCGCGACTGGTACGACATCCGCGCCTACGGGCTCGACGCACAGGGCGCCTGCGCGCACTGCGGCACACGTCTCGCCGGCCGCTACGCGAAGTTCGACAAACCCTTCGGGCGAAGGCGCATTCCCGTGAGGCTCGAGGCGCACGCTTGAGCCTGGCCGCCGGCCCGGCGCCGGGCAGCGGCGCCTGGCTTGCGGGTGTCTGTGCCAGCCGCGCGCTCGCGGCGAGCTGGTTCGTAGCCTACTCGGCGGTGCTGCCGCTGATGCGCGAGGCCTGGGGACTTGCGGCGCGCGACGCCGGTCTCATCCAGGCGGCGTTCCACCTCGGCTATCTCAGCTCACTGTTCGTCGTCGGCTTCATCGCGGATCGCTTCGGTGCCAAGCGCGCCTGGCTGGCGAGCGGCGTCGCCGCCTGGGCGAGCCCATTCGTCTTCGTCGCCTTCGCCGACGGGTTTTCCTCGGCGCTGTGGCTGCATGCGCTCACCGGGCTGTGCCAGGGCGGGACCTACACGCCGGTGCTTGCGCTGATCAACGACAACGTCAGGTCCGAGCGGCGCGGACGCGCGATGGGCTTTTTCATCGCGGCCTCGAGCGCGGGCTATGCGGTTGCGCTCGGCACGGCCGGCCTGGTGCTGACCTTCGCCGGCTGGCGCGCGGCGCTGTTAGCCATTGCGCTGATGCCGCTCGCCGCCTGGGCGATATCGATCTTCGTCACGCGGTCCACGCCGAACCACGTGCATCCGCGCCCGGCGGGCGAGTCGATGCTCGCCGCGCTGCCCGCCGTCCTGAGAAACCGCAAAGGGATGCTTTCGATCTGGGGCTACAGCGCGCACAACTGGGAACTGCTCGGGATGTGGGCCTGGCTGCCAGCGTTCCTGACCGCGGCGTTCATGGCGGGCGGCGACTCGGCGAAGGTCGCCGCGGCGGCGGCGCTGTCGTTCGGCGCGCTGACCTACGTCGCCAACATCGGCGGCAGCGTCGTCGGCGGCACCATGGCCGATCGCTGGGGACGCACGCGCACGATCCTGCTCTGGTCTTCGCTCAGCCTCGCGCTGTCGTTCTCGATCGGCTGGCTGATGCTGCTGCCGGCCGCGGTGCTCGTAGCGCTCGCCTGCCTGTACAACTTCTCCGCGATCGCCGATTCGTCGACCCATTCGCTGGTGCTTGCCGAAAGCGTGCCGCCGCATTATCTGGGCGTGGCCTATGCAGTGCGCTCGGTGGTCGGCTTCGGCGCCGGCGTGGTGAGCCCAGTCGTGTTCGGCTGGGCGCTCGATCTTGCCGGCGGCGGCAAGTCCTCGGCGGACCTGTACGCTTGGGGCGTGGCCTGGTCTACGCTCGGGCTCGGCGCGCTGCTCGGGCCGCTGATGACCCTGAAACTGCATCGGATGCGATGAACCGGCTTTCTTCTCCTTCCGCGCAGCGCAATCGCGGTCCGATCCTCGAGGTGCTGCGGCGCGTGTTGCCGGCCTCCGGGCGCGTGCTCGAGATCGCGAGCGGCTCGGGCGAGCACGCCGTGTTCTTCGCACGTGCACTGCCAAAGCTGACCTGGCAGCCGAGCGACCCGGACCCGGCCGCGCTGGAGTCGATCCGGGCGTGGATCGCGCACGAAAAGCTGGCAAACGTCCTCGACCCGCTGGTACTCGACGTCGCCCGCGCACGCTGGGCGTATTCGCTCGACAGCGTCGACGCGGTACTCTGCATCAACATGATCCACATCGCGCCGTGGGAGGCCTGCCTCGGACTGTTCTATGGTTGCGAAGAACTGCTGCCGCCCGGTGGGCCGCTGGTGCTCTATGGGCCATTTATGCGTGGCGGGGCGCATACCGCGCCGTCGAACGCGGCGTTCGACGCAAGCCTGCGGCGGGAGGACCCGCGCTGGGGCATGCGCGATCTCGATGGCGTCGTTCGCGAGGCGCAATGGCGAGGGTTCGATCTCGAGGAAGTCGTCGAGATGCCGGCGAACAACCTGACGGCGGTGTTTCGGAAGGCCCGGTTGCCGGTCGTGCCCAGGCAACCCTGAGCGCTCAGTCAGCGCGGCATTTGTAGGGCAGGTACGCCGCCGGGACGCTGGTCTTGTTCGTTCCCTTCGCCGTCATCTTCTCCGGCACCGGGGCGTTGCCGCAGATCCAGGCGACGGGGACGACCGGCGCGTCTTCGACCACCGCCGGGCGGATGCTGAGGACCTTTCCCCTGATCTGGCCATTCGCGCGATTGCCGAAGGTGAGATGAATCGCACCGTCCTTGACCGCGAGCCCGCTGACCAGGCTGCTGACGATCTTTTCTTCGGCGGGCAGTCCGGCGGCGGCGTTGTCCGGAGGGAACGCGTGCGCGAGCGACCAGGACGCGGCGATCGGTGCCTTGGCGACGTCGGCCAGGGGCAGGGCCTCGACGACCTGGTCACGCACGAGCTTGGTCTGGTAGCTGGGAAGCGCCATCAGCGCCAGTACCGCGACCACCGCGAGCACCACCATGAGCTCTACGATGGTGAATCCTTCGGCACGAGCGGCGATCGGCGATCCCGTCGCGATGGTCGCAGCCATCACGACCCGGCCGCGTTTACTCCTCCTCACCGCCGGGCTCGCAGCCTTCGATGACGTACTTCGCAGGCGACACGCGGCAGCGCCACGGCACCGCCTTTTCGCCTCCGGGCAGCGGGATGAAAACGAGGACGACCTCGTACTTTAGGCTTCGAGCGACGATGGTTCCGCTTTCGTTGACGCTCACACGGTAGCTGCCATAGTCCGGATCCTGCCGCTCGCTGACATCGGGCTCGACGAGCTTCACCGCCAGGATTTCGCTGCCGATCGCGCGCCGCAGTTCCGCGGTGGCATCGTAAATCGAACGTACTGCGCTCTTCACCTCGGCGTCCGATGCCAGGTAATGGCCGGGGACCATGCGCAAGAGCACCGCCGCCGCCCCTGCGGCAAGGACGATGCCCGCGATGATCCTGCCCTTCCAGCCCATTGGGTACTCGACCCTAGTCTTTGATCAGCAGCTGCATCAGGCTGCAGGTATCCCAGCGCCTGCCGCCGCGCGCCTGCACCTGCGCATAGAACTGGTCGACCAGCGCGGTCACCGGCAAACGTGCGCCATTGTGCTTTGCCTCAGCCAGGCAGATGCCGAGGTCCTTGCGCATCCAGTCGACGGCGAAGCCGAAGCCGTCGAACTTGCCCTCGGTCATCGGTTTCCAGCGGTTTTCCATCTGCCAGGACTGCGCCGCGCCCTTCGAGATCACCGAGATGACCTTCTCCATGTCGAGCCCGGCGCGCTGCCCGAAGTTGAGGCCCTCCGCAAGACCCTGCATGAGCCCGCCGATCACGATCTGGTTGACCATCTTGGTGAGTTGCCCCGCGCCCGGCGCGCCGATCAGCACGCAGCTCTTGGCGTAGACGTCGAGCACCGGCTTGGCCTTGTCGAACACGGCCGGCTCGCCGCCGCACATGATTCCGAGCTGGCCGTTCTCCGCCCCGGCCTGGCCGCCGGAGACGGGCGCATCGACGAAGCCGACGCCTTTTTCCTTCGCCTTGGCGTGCACCTCGCGCGCGACGAGCGCCGAGGCGGTCGTGTGGTCGACCAGGATCGCGCCCTTCTTCATTCCCGCCAGCGCCCCCTTGTCACCGCTGACCACCGCGCGCACGTCGTCATCGTTGCCGACGCACATCATGACGAAGTCGCAGTCCTTCGCCGCCTCGGCGGGAGTCGGAGCGCTCTTGCCACCGTGGGCCTTGGCCCATGCGGCGGCCTTCGCCGCGCTCCGGTTGTACACGGTGACGTCGTGCCCGCCCTTTTTCGCCAGGTGCCCCGCCATGGGGTAGCCCATCACGCCCAGTCCCAGAAACGCGACCTTTGCCATCGCTTCGCTCCCAACAGATTGTTTGAATTGAGAAAGGCGAATATTAAACCGCTGCCGTTGACAGGTTGCAGTCAACCGCTACAATACATGGACGTTTATACAGTATCCGGTGTTGGCCCAGGGCTCTCCTGCCGTAGATGCCGACGCACCGATAAGAGGTACACCATGGACGAAAACAAGGCCAAGGCGCTCGCCGCGGCACTCTCGCAGATCGAAAAGCAGTTCGGCAAGGGCTCCATCATGCGCATGGACTCCGAGGCCATCCGGGACGTGCAGGTGGTCTCGACCGGCTCGCTGGGTCTGGATCTCGCGCTCGGGGTCGGCGGCCTGCCGCGCGGCCGGGTGTGCGAGATCTACGGCCCGGAGTCCTCGGGCAAGACCACGCTCACGCTGCAGGTAGTGGCCGAGATGCAGAAGATGGGCGGCACCGCCGCCTTCATCGACGCGGAGAATGCGCTCGACCCGCAGTATGCGGGGAAGCTCGGCGTCAATATCGACGAGCTGCTGATCTCGCAGCCCGACACCGGCGAGCAGGCGCTCGAGATCGCCGACATGCTGGTGCGCTCGGGCGCGGTCGACGTCATCGTGATCGACTCGGTGGCGGCGCTGACGCCGAAGGCCGAGATCGAAGGCGAGATGGGCGAGCCGCAGATGGGCCTGCAGGCGCGGCTGATGAGCCAGGCGCTGAGGAAGCTCACCGCCAACATCAAGCGCACCAACACGCTGGTCATCTTCATCAACCAGATCCGCATGAAGATCGGCGTCATGTTCGGCAGCCCCGAGACCACGACCGGCGGCAACGCGCTCAAGTTCTACGCCTCGGTGCGCATGGACATCCGCCGCATCGGCTCGATCAAGAAGGGCGACGAGGTGATCGGCTCCGAGACCCGCGTCAAGATCGTGAAGAACAAGGTCGCGCCGCCCTTCCGGCAGGCCGAGTTCGACATCCTCTACGGCGAGGGCATCTCGCGTGAAGGCGAGCTGCTCGAGCTCGGCGTGCTGCACGACGTGCTCGAAAAGACCGGCGCCTGGTACGCCTACAAGGGCGACCGCCTCGGGCAGGGCAAGGACAACTCGCGCGAGTTCCTGCGCGAGAACCCGGAGCTCGCGCGCGAGATCGAGATGAAGATCCGCGAGAAGGCGGGCGTCGCGCTGCCGCTGCCGCTGCCGGTCACGGCGGAGGCGCCGGCCGAAGACAGCAACGTTGAAAAGCTCCCCACCCGAAAGCGCGGCTGAGCTGAAGGCGCGCGCACTGCGCCTGCTCGCACGGCGCGAGCATACGCGCCGCGAGCTGGCGCGGAAGCTCGCGCCCCACGCCGCCTCGGGCGAGGCCATCGAGGCGCTTCTCGACGGCCTCGTCGAGAAGCGTCAGCTCTCGGAGGCGCGCTATGCGGAAGAGCGCGCGCGCGTGCTGGCGCGCAAGTACGGCGCTGCGCGCATCCGGCACGATTTGCAGGCGAAGGGTGTGGCGGCGGAGATCGTCGAGCGCGTGGACATCCCGGGCGAGCGCGAGCGCGCCGCCGCGATCCTCGCGCGCAAGTATCGAACGCCCGCGCGCACGCGTGAGGAGCGTGCGCGCCGTGCACGCTTCCTGCAGAGCCGCGGCTTCTCGTACGACACGATTCGCGCTGTCCTGTCATCCGGAGACGTAGGGTAGGCGTTGTTATCCCCTGGCGCCATGCGCGCTGAAAGGGGGTCATGCAGATGGAACAGGCACAGGCACTGGCGATCGTGCGATCGCTCGCCAACGGCGTCGATCCGGAATCGGGCGAGGTCTTCCCGGCCGAGGGCGCCTACCAGCGGCCGCAGACGGTGCGGGCGTTGTTTGCTGCTGTAGAGGCGCT
>Ga0210102_1000299_pt1 | contig 13394 bp, 4 predicted proteins | sample RushOxbow_ThreeS_4_FD_185563 | JGI IMG/M metagenome (GOLD analysis project Ga0210102, IMG submission 185563) | Wetland microbial communities from San Francisco Bay, California, USA, that impact long-term carbon sequestration -... | ecosystem: Environmental > Aquatic > Marine > Wetlands ...
GGGCCAGGGCCGACGCCCGGGGACGCCTGGCCACCGCCACGCTGGGTGCCCGGCTGGACGACGCCACGCTCAGGCTCACGGGGACCACGATGCTGGGGCACGACGCGCCGGCGGTGGTCCGCCTCCGGGGCGAGGTGGCCCGCCTCGATCCCTCCCGGGTTCTTCGCGCCGGTCCCCGCGCGAACCTCACCGGCGGGGTGGAGGCCGACCTCCACGGCGCTTCGCTCACCCGATCCGACGGCTACGCCCACCTGCGTCTGGGCGACTCCCGGCTGGGCACTTCCCGGGTGCGGGCGCTGGATCTCCGGGCCGAAGTGCGCGATGGCCGGGCCGATCTCCGGCTGCAGGGTGACCTGGCCGGCACCGCTCTCAGCGCCAGCGGTTGGGCTCGGCCTTTCGATTCCATTCCGTCCTATCGTCTGAGCGGCCTGGCGCTGAACCCGCCGGGCACCGAGACCCTCACCCGGGTTCTGGCCGGCCGGGAGGGCGACCCGGTGCTTGAACTCGGATTCCGGCTCGAGGGCGAGGGCACCGCGGCTGCCTCGGCCCGGGCGTCGGGGCGGGTGGAGCTTGCCGCCCTGCGCCGGAAAGGAGAGCGGGTCCCGCTGGGGAACGCCTCGTTCAGGCTGGCCGACCGCCGGCTCGAGCTCGGGCCAACGCTGCTGGTCGCCGGCGGCCGGGTCACCGGAGTCGCGGTCGCGACGCTGGGTGACACGGTCGGCTACCTGGTGCGGGACGGCCGAGTGAGGGGCGTGGATCTGGGGCGGCTGCTGGGTGACAGCGCAGCAGGGCCGGTCTCGGGCAGGTTCGCCCTGCGCGGAAGCGGCACGGCTCCCTCGGCGGCGCGAGCGGTCGCCACGCTGGATCTGGACCGGCTCCGGTACGGCGAGCAGCGATTGGAGCAGGTGCACGGGACGGTGAGGCTCGCCGAAGGCCGGGCCAAGCTGAACCTCGGAGCCGGAGTCCAGGGTGGGAGGCTGGTGCTGGACGGGACCGGCCGGCCCTTCGATTCGGTGCCCTCGTTCAGGGTGGACCGGGCCGCCCTCGCGGGGGTGGACCTCGGCACCTTCCTGGGCCGGCCCGACCTTGCCGGCCCGGTCAGTGCGAGCGCGACGGCCCAGGGTAGCTGGGGCGCCCAGGTTCGCTCGGTCCGAGGCCGGATCGACCTGGAACCGTCCACGCTGGGCCGGATCCGGCTGTCCGGGGGAACTCTGATTGCCCGCCTGGAAGGGGAGCGTCTCACCTATGACGTCAGGCTGCGCAGCAGCGCGGGCGCGCTGGCGGTCGCGGGCGAGGGCCGTCCGGGTGCGCCCGTGCCGACGCTCGAGGTGCGCGAGGGCCGAGCCGACTCCCTCGATCTCGGCCCCTGGCTCGGCCGCTCCGGTCTCCCCACCGCGATCTCGGCCCGTTTCTCGGGCACCGCGCGAGGCAGTGCGGCCGACAGCATGCGCGCCCGGCTCGCGCTCGATCTCCTCCCCTCACATGTCAACGAGGCCAGTCTCGACTCGGGCAGCGCCAGGTTGGTGCTCGACCGGGGCGCGCTCGGCGGGACCGTCCAGGTCCGGGGAGAGGACGCCGAGCTGGCCGCGCGGCTGACCGGGGAGCTGGGAGAGCGGTCGGTCGTCCGCGCGGACGGATCTCTCCGGGTGGAGCGCCTGGCCCGGTGGACCGGACGGCGGGACGCCGACGGCCGGCTGGAAGGCCGCTTCGACCTCGAGGCCCGGGCCGACAGCGCCGGTCTGCTGGCGCTGGGCGGCAGCGTGACCGCAGGCGGAGGCGTGGGCGGTGTGCGTCTCGAGACGCTGCACCTCGCGCTCACCCCCACGCCGGGCACGCTGGTGGTGGACACCCTGATGCTGCGTTCGAACGTGGCGGCGCTCGACGGCGGGGGCCGCCTGGCGCTCCGCGGAACGGGAGCGGATGACACGCTGCGGCTGAGAGGGCGGAGCGACGAGCTGGCACCGGCGGCGAGCCTGGCCGGTCTCGATTCCGTCACCATGGACTCGACCCGGCTCGCGCTCGAGGTCACCGGGCCGGCGGGTGCGTGGCAGGCCCGGGGACGAGCCGAGGCCTGGCGGCTGCTCTACCGCAGTTTCCTGGCGGAGCATCTCGTGGCACGGGGCAGCGCCGGAGGCGACAGCACACGCCCGGCGACGTTTGCGGGCGATCTCCGGCTCGAGGGCGGCGCAGCCGGTCGGATCACCCTGAAGCAGGCTTCGATCGCTGCCCGGTTCGATTCGCTGGTCGTGCTGGAGGCGAATGTCGGGCTCGGCGACGGCGATGTCCGGATCGGGCTCGGCCTTGCCGGGGCACGCCGCGGCGACACGATCCGGGCCCGGCTCGGGCGGCTGGAGCTGGAGGAAGGTGGCCGCACCTGGCGGCTCGCGCGCCCCGCGTCGGTCGTGTCTCGTCCGGGGGCAGTGGAAGTGGAGGACCTGGTGCTCGCCGCCACCGACCGGAAGCTGATGCTGGACGGCGTGGTCGACCGCCGCGGAACCAGCGACCTGACCCTCCAGATATCCAACCTGGACCTCGACGCCCTGCACGCGGTGCGGCTCGCGCCCATGGCCGGCCGGCTCGACGGGCAGTTCCATCTCTCCGGCCCGGCCGCGAGCCCCGAGGCCGACGGCCTGCTGGCGCTCACCGTGCGGGAGCCCGATGAAGCGGACATCGGGCGAATCCAGTCGCGTTTGAGCTGGACCCGGCGAGGGCTCCGGGTGGATGCGGTCGCCTCGCAGCGCGAGGGCGGCCGCCTCACCGTCGAGGGCAGTCTGCCCTGGCGGCTCACGCTCCGGCCGCCCGACACCACCTCCACGATGGGCTTCGAGCGGAGCGGCGGCCCCGCCGACACCCTCGCGCTCACGGTTCGGTCCGACAGCCTGGATCTGGCGCTGTTCGATCCGCTGGTCCCGGAGGATGTCGCGCGGGGGCTGCGCGGCCGGATGGCCATCGATGCCCGGGTCGGAGGGACCCCTGACGAGCCCCGCGCGGAGGGGACGGTAGGGCTTACACTGTTCGGCGTGGAGCTGCCCTCGCTCGATCTGGAGTACGACCGTGGCGCGCTGGCCGGGCGGTTCGAGCGGGATCGCTTCGCGGTGGACAGTCTCATCCTGTTCACCGGGAAGGACGAGACGCTGAGGGCCAACGGGGCCATCCTCCTCCAGCCGCTGACAGACCCCCACCTCGATCTGTCCGCGCGGTTGCACGATTTCCGGATTTCCAATGCCCCGCCCCTGCGGGGCACCGCCTCGGGCGAGCTGAAGCTGGCCGGCACCGTGAACCGTCCCATCCTCACCGGGCGGCTGGGCCTGGGCCCGAGCGAAATCGTCGTCGGGGCCGGGACCGGCGCGGCGGTGGAAAAGGTGGAGCTGAGCCCGGAGGATCTCCGCGAGGTAGCGCGCACGTTCGGCCCGGCGGTTCTGGCGCGGTCCAGGTCCGGTCCGGGGCTGGTCGAGCGCTTCCGGCTCGATCTTCAGGTTTCTTTCCCCCGCCGGGTCTGGTTCCGCCGGCGGGAGAGCCCGGAGATGAACATCGAGCTGGCCGGCCGGATCAACGTGCGACAGGAGCCGGGACAGGAGATGCAGTTCTTCGGGCAGGTCGAGCCGATTCCGGGGCGCGGTGGCCTCGACCTGTACGGGCGCAGCTTCGATCTCACCGAGGGCGACATCCAGCTCCAGGGACCGGCTCCCGCCACCCGGCTCGACGTCACGGCCCAGTACCGGGTGCCCACGCTGAGCGGCGGCGACGATGCGGGCGTGCTCATCGACGTGCACGCCCAGGGGCGCCCCGACAGCCTCGACCTCGAGTTCTCGGCCGATCCGACGATGAGCCAGGAGGACATCGTCTCGTACATCGTCACCGGCCGCCCCGCGTCGGACAACCCGCTGGTGGCGCAGGGGGAGGGCGTCCAGGGCGGCGAGCTCGCGCTCAACGCGCTGTCCGGGGCGGTGGCCGGGCGTGCCGGAGAGGAGCTGGGGTTCGACGTCTTCCAGATCCGCCAGAATGGGGCTCAGGGGCTCACCCTCACCGCCGGTCGCTATCTGGGCTCCAAGCTCTTCGTCAGCCTGCAGCAGCCCCTGCAGATCGGCTCCTCGGCGGAGGCCAGCGCAACCCAGTCCAGCGGCCCGGGGTTCGAGCTGGAATACTCGCTCGAGCGCTGGCTCAGGACCACGCTCCGCGGCGGGAGTCTTCCCGCCGGGTTCCTGTTCCGGGGGCGCTACGCGTACTGACGGGGCAGGGCTCCTGCTCGCCGGCTTTCTCGCCGTGCTGCCCGTCCCCGGGAGCGCTCAGGACGCCCTCACCGGCATCGGGGCCAACACCCAGGTCCGCTCCATCGCCTTCGAGTTCCTGGGCAAGCACACCCTGCCGGAGAGCGACCTGCGGAAGCAGATCGCTCTCACCGCGCGGGGCGGGCTGGTCTTCCTCCGCAAGCTGTTCGGCTGGCTTCCGATGGTCGGCCCGGTCGGGGTGCACCCGTTCGACCCGCTCGACCTCCAGCGCGACGTGGTGCGGCTCCGGCGGCATTACCACCGGAGCGGTTTCCTCGACGCGGGGGTGGACTACCGGGTCCGCTACGACGCGGAAGACGATCTGGTGAAGGTCACCTTTCTGGTCCAGGAGGGTCCCCCGGTCGTGCTCCGGGCGATGCGCTTCGTCGGCCCGGACAGCGGCGGGGTCCCCGTCGCCCCCGAGCTGGTCCGGCCCTTCGCCGGCTTCACCGCCGGCGAGCGGGAGGAGCGCGGCCGCTTCGGTGAGGGCGAGCGCCGCGCCCTGGTGGACCGGACCACCCGATGGCTTCGGAACCGGGGCTATCCCTTCGCCACCGCACAGGCGGACGTGGTGATCGACACCGTTGCCAACCAGGTGGACGTGACGGTCCGGGTGGAGCCCGGCATACGTGCCAGGGTGCGGGAGATCGCGGTGAGCGGGAACGAGACGGTGCCCGCCCGGGAGCTGACCCGACAGCTCCCGGTCGGCCCGGGCGACTGGTACGATGCGGCGGCGCTGGAGCAGGGAAGACAACAGCTCTCCCAGCTCAACATCGTGCGGCTGGCCCTGCTCAACGTGCCCCGCGAGAGCGCCGACGATTCCAGCGTGGTGGTCCGGCTGCGGGTGGCCGAGAACCCCTCGCACCTGCTTCGCGGTGAAGCGGGGCTTGCCTCCAGCGGCGGGCTCATGACTCGGCTCGAGTGGACCGACCGGAGCTTTCTCGGCGGCGTGCGGAGTCTCACGGTCTCGGGGACGGCGCAAACCGGCGTGGTGGCGCTGGAAAGCCCGGCCGAGCGGCGGTACCGGCTGGCGCTGACAGTCTTCCAGCCTTACGTGGGAAGCCGGCTCGTCTCCGCGGCCGGCGGTCCCTTCTTCGAGTACCGGGACGACCTGCGGGACCGCTCCCAGGCCTTTGGCTTCGAAGGCTCGCTGGTGCTGGCGCAGAGTCCGCTGCGCTCGGTGTCGCTGGGGTACACGATCTCCCACCGCAAGGTGCTCGACTACAGCTTCGGCGAGGGTCTCGCGCCGGTAGACTATCTCCCTCTGCTCAACCTCGCCGACTCGGCCGAGGTCGGCACGCTCGGCACCACCATCAACCGCAGCGTGCTCACTCTGGACGGGAGCTGGGGCCGGCTGGACCAGTTCGCCAACCCGCGCGAGGGATACGTGGTGCGCCCGCGGGTCGAGGTCACCCTCCCTGGTTTCAACAGCAGCGAGTACCTGCTGCTCGATCTCGGCGCCACCGCGTTCGTCCCCCTGACCAGTGGGTTCGGACTTACGCTGCGGGCCGGCGCCGGACGGATCGTGCCGTTCGGGAAGAGCGTGGCGCGGAGCGGATCGGAATCGCCGTTCGTCTCGCTGCTGCGCCTTCGCGACGTGAGCTTCACCGCCGGAGGCACCCGCGATGTGAGGGGCTGGGGCAGCCAGCTCGTCGGGCCCAAGCTGCCCGAGGTGCGCCGGGTAAGCAGCGATGGAGCCACCGAGTTCACCGCGGACCGGTACAGTCCGATCGGTGGGCTGGCCCGGGCCACCGGCACGGTGGAGCTGCAGGTCCCCGTGCCCGGCCTCGGCGAGAAGTGGCGCACCTTCCTGTTTCTGGATGGCGGCAGGGTGTGGACCCCCGACAGCCGGTTCGCGCTCGATGCCGGCGAGCTGGATCAGGACAAGCTCTATCTCGGCACCGGCATTGGCTTGGGGTACGAGACCGTGGTCGGCGCGGTGCAGCTGGCGCTGGGGTACAAGCTCAACCCGTCGCCGCTCGATCTGCGCGACCCGGCGGAGGTGCTGGGCGCCCTGGTTGCCGGCCGTTCCCCGGAAACCGTCCTCACCGATTCGCGCCGCCGGCTGCAGTTGCATTTCTCAATTGGAGCGACGTTTTGAGACGGCTATCCGCTATCCGCTATCCGCTATCGGTGGCTCCGCACACGGAGTCTTTCCGTTCACGGAGCAAGCGGTTAGCGGTTAGCGGATAGCGGATAGCGCCAACCCGGCCCACCCCTTGCCGCGCTCTCCCTCCCATGCGCTCGCCCCTGCTGGCCCTCCTGCTCCTGCTCCTCGCCGGCTCGCTTGGCTTTGCCGGGTACGTGTCGCGGACCGAACGATATCCGCTCAAGGATGTGGTCGTCCCGGTGACCGGAAAGCAGTACCGGCTTTACAGCGATTCCAGCTTCACCGTGTTCGTGGCCTACGGCCCGGACCGCGAAACCTGGCAGCGGGAGGCGGCAGGTCTCGCGCCGTACCTGGCCGAGCGCGCGGATCGCACCGGCGACACCGTCGCCACAGTGCTGGCGCTGCACCCCGGATTCGCCCGGATTCTCCCCACGAGAGAGGCGGCTTGGTATCGGTTCGGTATCCGCGACGGCAGCTGGCAAATGATCGGTGAGGCGGCGCATCGCGCCGATCTGACGCCCGCCCGCTGACCTCCGCACTCCCGCCTTCCCGCCTTCCGCCACAGACCGGGCAGGTCGCCATCAGACCCTCCAGCGCCGGTTCGGTCCAGCACCGGCCCCCAAGGGGGAGTCCACAACGGATGTGACGCGCCGGTAGCGGCTTGCACCGCTCCTCCACAACCGGCGGTCCTTCTCTAGATATGCGCACGCGCCCGGGCACATCCGTTGCACTCCCGCCGCTGTCCGCCCTCGTGTCTCGCATTCATTCACCGCCGCACCTGCCGGAGCACCCACATGGTCACGTTCCTCAAAGGCCGCCGCAAAACGGACGAAGCCGTCGTCGCCGTTGACTCGAGCGGGGCGCATATCACCCTCGCCCTCGAGACTCTCGTCGCTCGCGCGGAGACCGCGCTGGAGCAGCTCCGCGGGTTGAGCTCGGTGCTGGAGCGCTCTCAGGAGATCGACGCGCTGCGCCAACGGTGCGAGGCGGTGGAGCAGAAGGTGGCGGAGATGGAGCGGGTTTCCGCCCGGATGAGCGAGGCGGAGGCGCAGCTCGAGCGGGTCACCAGGAGCAGCGAGGAGCTGGAGGCCATCCAGGGGCGGATGGGCGACCTGGGGCAGAAGGTCGAGGCCGCGCTCAGCCTGCGCGACCAGGCGGAGCGGTTCCTCGGATTGGAGGGCCCGCTCGTCGCGGCCCGCACCGACGCCGACGCGGTTCGCTCCCAGGTCGGCGAGCTGGGCGAGCAGGTCACCCGGATGCGGGCCCAGGCGGATGACGCCTTGAGCGCCCACCGGCACGCCACCTCGCGGCTGGAAGCGTTCGACCAGGATGCCCGCGAGGCCACCGGCCGGCTGGACGACCTGGTGCGCCGGATGGAGGCGGTGGACCGGTTCCTCGAGCCGGTGGGTCAGGCGGTCGCGGCGGTCCCCGATCTCCAGCACCGGCTTGCGGTGCTCAAGGCCCTGGCGGACCAGGTGGCGCAGAAGAGCGCGGCGCTGGAGCAGCAGCGGGAGGCGGTGGATCGCGCGGCGACCCAGATCTCCCAGCTCACCCGGCTCGACCGCGAGCTGGATACCTGGCTCCGCCGGCAGGAGGAGCAGATCCGCCGGTTCGCCCAGATCGAGGCCAAGATCGCAGAGGTCCACGCGGCCCAGGCCAAGGTCACCGGGCGGTCGGAGGAGCTGCAGACGATCAGCCAGCAGACCGAGGAGGCCCAGCAGTCCGCCCGGGCCGCGCTGAACGATCTCCGGGAGCAGATGCGGAAGAGCAGCGAGAGCTTCGAGCTGGAGAACCGGGGGCTGCACGCGGTGAGCGAGCGGGTGGCCGATCTCCGCAACGCGGTCAAGGAGTGCGAGGCCCGGTTCGCCGTGCTCGACGCCGCCAGCCAGGGCACCGCGGCGGTCCAGGGCCAGCTGCGCGCCGCCGGCGACCAGGCCGGCGAGCTGTCGGCCGAGCTGGCCCGGCTCCTGGCCGAGGAGCGGCGGATCGCCGAGCTGCGGCAGGACGTCGAGCGGATGGGCGACATCGCCAATGAGGTCGGGACCCGGGTCCAGCGGATCGAGGAGCTCCGGCCGGCGGTGGAGGAGGCGGTGCGTGATCTCGGCTCGCTCAAGAGCGTGCGGGAGATGATCGCCGACGGGCTGGAGCAGATGCAGGCGGCCCAGGAGCAGATGGAGCGGCTGCGCGAGGGCCACGGGGAGGTGCAGGCCTGGCTCACCAACGCGGACAACTGGACCCGGAAGGTCCAGGCGCAGGTGAAGGACCTGAGCGGGATGGAGCCCGCGGTCGAGCGGATCCGGGGCGAGGTGGACGAGGTCAAGGCCGCGATGGGCGACATCGAGTCTCGCCGCGAGACGGTGACCGACATCCAGCGCCGGCTGACCGACCTCGGCGCGGTGAGCGCGGAGCTCAAGGAGCGGAACGAGGGGCTCAAGGTGCGCATGGACGCGGCGGAGTCCCGTTTCGGCCAGCTCGCCAAGCAGGCGGACGAGGCCGAGCGGGTGGCCGGGACGATGACCGGGATCACCGCCTCGGTGGAAGAGGTGGACCGCCGGCTCGGCGCGGTGGACGAGTCGGTCCGGGGGCTGGAGAGCCGGACCCAGCAGCTCGACGAGCTTCAGGAGCGGATCCGGCTCCTGGGCCAGGAGCTGGAGCAGCGGCAGGGCGCGCTGGACAAGGCCACCGAGCACCTGGCCCGCGCATCCGCCCTGCGGCAGGAGGCGGCCGAGACCGCCCAGCGGCTGGAGGAGGTCAACCGGAGCGTCGGCGACACGCTGGGCAAGGCCGAGGAGCGGGCCGGCAAGCTGGAGAAGACCTCGGGCCAGCTCGAGGGGCGCGCCGCCGCGCTCAAGGGCATCGAGCGGCAGCTCACCCAGTTCGAGCAGCTGCTGGGTCGCTACGAGTCGGCCCAGGCCGAGGCGTCCAAGGCGCTGGAGCAGATGCTGGCACGCCAGGCTGCCATCGAGGCGCTCGAGGCCCAGGTCAAGCACGTGTTCGAGCTGGCCGAGAGCGCGGTGGACCACGTCCAGGCGATCGGCTCGGCCCGCCGGGGGATCGAGGAGACCCGCGCGATCCTGATCGAGACCCAGGCCCAGTTCGCGGCCACCGAGTCCGCGCTGCGGGACTTCGAGTCGCGGCAGCGGCAGCTCGAGCGGGCGGAGCAGCGCCTGGCGCGAGCGGAGGCGCTGGCGCTGGGGATCCGGTCCACGGTGGAGTCGCTCCAGGCGCAGAAGACGGTGGTGGACCACGCCATGGAGTCGGCCGGGGCACTGGTGCTTCAGATGAAGCAGGCCGAGGGCGTGATCCACGCGCTCAAGCGGGAGCGGGAGCTGGCCTGCGATCTCAAGGCGGCGCTGGAGGGGCTGGAGCTGGAGGAGGACGGGGCGGAGGAACGCTGAGGCGCTAGGGCGCTAAGGCGCTAGGAAGATGAAACGGCCGGGCGTGCTGACACAGCGCGCCCGGCCGTTTCGCGTGGGCGTTTGCCATGGCCGGCCGCAACCGCCGCTTCGACGCAAATGACGCCGGGGACGTTATCTTCCGGCTACGCCTGCCCAGAATCGGGCTCCCAAGCGGGCCACCGCGCACACCGGGTGGCCTGGCTGTCGTCTCTCCCCTGGTTCTCGCGGGAGCTGAACCCCCTGGCGTGGAAGGATCGTCGCCGATGAAGGGCTCTACTGGAACGCCGATGAGCGTGGCCGCCTTTCAGGCCGAGATCGCCAGAGCGCCGGAGAAGCTGTACACGATCGCCGGCGACGAGCGGCTGCTGGCGCAGCTCCCCAGAGGCAACTGGGTCGGCGGCACCATCCCCTACCTGATGACCGACGAGCAGGGCGGGCTCACCACGCGCGACCTGCTGCTGGTGCACCAGTTGCCGGGGGACGAGCGCGCGGCGCCGACGATCTCGGTTTACGACGCCAGGACGATCGGCCGCATCACCGAGGACGCGCCGCGGAACGGGTACACCCTCCTGCTGATCCCGGCGTTCTCCGACGTGCATCTCACCTACGGGAAGGACGCGCCCACCTACAAGGACCTCTTCAGCCATCCGATCGTGGGCTGGATCACCGGCGTCAAGCTCGAGGACCTGGGCCGGGAGAAGCCCAAGGTGTTCAACGGCAGGACGGGGGAGGCCTTCGCCGACAAGGCGCTCGCCTGCCACGTGCCGCTCCCGGCCGGAAAAGCGGCGGACGTCGAGATCGTGAACATCTTCGAGCGCTCGGAGGGCCCCGATATCCGCTTCGAGAAGGACGGCTTCGAGGTCACCGACTGCTCGATCGATGGCAAGCGGACCAACTTCGCCCGGTGGCTGACGGAGAACGAGGTGGATACCCAGCTTCCGCTGATCGCGGACTACGGCGGCGCGCTGATCAACGTCAGCATCCAGCGCGTGAACCGGGAGGCCGGCACGGTGACGCTCTATGCCCCGGTCTTCAAGGGCAGGACGTACCGCAGGGCCAGGCCGGTGCCGGACTACGTGCACGCGTTCCGGTCGGCCACCGGGGGCATCAGCCGCGACGTCGTCTTCGCCTGCAACTGCATCCTCAACTTCCTCTATGGCAAGCTGGAGGGGGCGCACGTCGGTCTGCCGGGGCCGTTCACCTTCGGCGAGATCGCCTTCCAGCTGGTCAACCAGACGATGGTCTACTGCCACGTGGTCGACGCCGCGGCGCACAAGCAGGAGCGCACCCTGGTCAAGCGGCCGACGGAGAACGTCGAGGCGTACCAGCTGTACCTCAAGGGCCGCTACTTCGCGAACCAGTACTTCTCCAACCAGCACAAGGGGGCGGGGCTCCCGAAGGCGCTCGAATGCTTCCAGCAGGCGCTCGCGCTCGACGAGCACATCGCCCTGGCCCATGCCGGGGTCGCCGAGGTGTACACCCTGCTCGCGTTCCTCGGGCTTCGCCCGCCGAAAGAGGTCATGCCCGAAGCCAGGAAGGCGGCACAGCGCGCCCTGGCGATCGACGAAGCGCTCGCCGAGGCGCACACCTCCCTGGGGTTCATCCATTTGGCGTACGACTGGGACTGGGCGGGTGCCGAACGCGAGTTGCAGCGGGCCATCGGGTTGAACCCGCGCTACGTCCTCGCCCGTTACTGGTACGCGACGCTCTGCGCCTCCAGGCTCCGGGCGGAGGAAAGCATCACCGAGGACGAGCGGGCGGTCGAAGTCGAGCCGATGTCGACCTTCGCGAACACCCACCTGGGCTGGATGCTGCTCGACGCCGGTCGCACCGGGCGCGCCATCGAGCAGTTGCAGAAGGCGATCGAGCTCGACCCGCAGTTCATCCTGGCTCACTGGCTGCTCGGGTGCGCCTACGCGTCCGAATCGCGCCATGAAGCCGCTCTCGCCGAGCTCGAGAGGGCGGTCGAGCTGTCCAATCGCCTCCCCTGGATGGTGGCGGCGCTCGCGGTCGGATACGCCGGGGCCGGTCGCACGGAGGAGGCCCGGCGGCTCCTGGAGGAGCTCCGGGAGCGCGCGAGCCGGGAATATGTCCGGGCGTTACACCTGGCAGGGGTCTGTGCGGCGCTTGGCGAAACGGAGGAGGCGTTCGTCTGGCTGGAGCAGGCTTATGACGAGCGTGACGTCGGCCTTCCCTTGCTCCGGGAGGGGGGCTCCCTGCCCGCGACGAGCCTGATGGCGCTGCCCGCCCCGGTCCGCGCCGACCCGCGATACCAGGCGCTGCTGCGAAAGATCGGTCTGCAATAGTCCCCGCCGGCCGCGACGGCCACCATCGGCTCAGCGTGCCGTGGCCATCTGTTGAGCGAAGCGGCCGGTGGGACTCGCCAGCATGACCTCGAATCGTTGTGCGATGGCCCGGGCGATGTGGTCCTGGATCGCGAACACGTCGTCCAGCTCGCTGTCGTAACGCTCGGACCAGAGATAGTAGCCGTCGCTGACGTTGACCAGCTGGGCGGTGATCCGCACCCGGTTCCCGGCTTTCCGGACACTGCCGTCGAGCACGGTCGCCACCTTGAGCTTCGCCCCGACCTCGGCGATGTCCGCGCCCTTGTCCTTGAAGGCGAAGGACGACGTGCGGGCCGCCACGTGCAGGCCCGGCAGCTGGGCCAACGCGTTGATGATCTCCTCCGCGATTCCCTCGCTGAAGTATTCGGCTTCCGGATCGGAGCTCTGATTCTTGAACGGCAGCACGGCGATGGACCGGTCGGGCACCGCGGCCGGGGCGGGCTCGGCCGGCCGGAGGGTGCCGAGCGCTTCGGCGAACTGCGCCGCCGTCGAAAACCGATCGGCGGGCAAGGGGGCCATCGCCTTCCTCACCGCCGCATCGACCGCTTCGGGAACCGACTCGCGCAACGCCCGCGGTGAAGGCGCCGGTGCGCTGAGCCGGTTCGCGATGACCGCCGTGAGCGTCGATCCCCTGAATGGCGGCTCGCCGATCAGCATCTCGAACAGGACGCAACCCAGGCTGTAGATGTCGGCGCGGCCGTCGATATGAGGATTTCCGTCGACCTGCTCCGGGCTCATGTAGGTCGGGGTGCCGACCAGAGTCCCCACCTCCGTCAGCTGCCCCTCGCCGGTGGCGGTAATCGCCCGCGCGATCCCGAAATCGGTGACCAGTGCATGACCCGCCGAGAGGAGGATATTTCCCGGTTTGATGTCGCGGTGGAGGATATTGCGCCCGTGGGCGTAGCTGAGCGCGTCGGCTATCTCGCGCGCGATCTGGAGAGCACCTTCGAGCGGCAGTTGTCGCTCGCGATCGAGGCGCGCACGGAGTGATTCGCCGTCAACGTACGGGATCACGTAGTAGAGGAAGCCGTCGGCTTCGCCCGAGTCGTGGAGCGGCAGGATGTGAGGATGGTTCAGCCCCGCGGCGGTGGCTATCTCGCGAAGGAAACGCTCCCGCCCGAGGGCGGCGGCGAGATCGGGCTTCAACACCTTGATCGCGACTTTGCGATGGTGTTTCTCGTCCTGGGCGAGAAAGACGATCGCCATCCCCCCCTGGCCGAGTTCGCGATCCATGGTGTAGCGGTCGGCGAGGACGGTTCGCAGGCGGGCCAGC
>Ga0210102_1000300_pt1 | contig 13370 bp, 11 predicted proteins | sample RushOxbow_ThreeS_4_FD_185563 | JGI IMG/M metagenome (GOLD analysis project Ga0210102, IMG submission 185563) | Wetland microbial communities from San Francisco Bay, California, USA, that impact long-term carbon sequestration -... | ecosystem: Environmental > Aquatic > Marine > Wetlands ...
TTCATCAAGAACCGGGCGGGTTCGTCGCTGTTGCGCGACCTGCCGCACGCCGGTCGAATCGTCCGCGCCATGCGCGAGAACTTCTCGGGAACGCTCTCGGTCAAGATGCGCACCGGCTGGGACGCGCAGTCGATCGTCGCGCCGGAATTCGCGCGCATCGCCGTCGATGAGGGCGCCGAGTTGATTTCGGTGCACGGGCGCACCCGCGCCCAGCAGTACACCGGGCGTGCGGATCGGAGCATCATCCGGCGCGTCGTCGAAGCGGTGTCCGATGTTCCGGTTCTCGCCAATGGTGACATCACGACACCCACGGATGTCTTCGAGATGCTCGCAGAAACAGGCGCTGCAGGGGTGATGATCGGCCGCGGCGCGATCGGAAACCCGTGGATCTTCGAGCAGGCGCTGGCGCTCGCGCGAGGCGGGCGCGCGCGCAGACCAACCCGCGCCGAGAGGCTCGCCACGATCGAAAAGCACATCGGTTGGATCCAGCGCGTCTTCACGGATCCCCGCACGCTGTCGGCCAATCTGAAGAAATACGTTTCCGCGTATTCGCGCGGTTTGAGTGGCAGCGCGAAATTCAGGCAGCAGACACTGGAATCCCACGACGTCGACGAAATCCTCGAGTTGACACGCAACTATTTTGCCGTGGTCAAGCGCCCGACCGCGCTGTGCGACGAGGAGCGGGCGGCCTGAAGTGGCGCGCGACTGCGAGAGCATGCTCGACGCCGCGCTCGCCGAAGTCGGCCTCGCGTCACCGGCTCGAAAATGATCGCCTCGATCCGCGGGCTGATGGTCCTCGCCGACGACGGACCGAACTGGAAGGTCGACCCGGTCGAGCAGGCGCGCGCCGCCTGTGAGGGTGGCGCTTCGGTCGTGCAGCTTCGCGCCAAGCGCGCTCCCGATTCACTGGTGGTCGAATGGGCCGAGGCGATTCGAGCGATCACGCGCCGATTCGAGGTCGCCTTCTTCGTCAACGATCGCTTCGATCTGGCGCTCGCGGTGGATGCCGATGGCGTCCATCTCGGTCAGGGCGACATTCCCCCGTCGAAGATCCCCGTTGTCGCGCGATCGCGTTTGAGGATCGGGCGATCGACCCACTCTCTCGAGCAGGCCCGTGAGGCTTGCAGGGATTCGGTCGACTACATCGCGTTCGGACCGATCTTCGCCACGGGATCCAAAGACTCGGCCTGCGCCCCTCGAGGCGTCGAACGTCTTGCGGAGGTCGTTCGCGCCGTACAACCGCGTCCGGTCATTGCGATTGGCGGAATCGAGCTCAGCAACGTCACTCGAGTGGTCGAGGCAGGCGCCGCGGGGGTTGCGGTGATTTCTGCGATCGCCGCGGCCGCCGATCCGCGTCGCGCCGTGCGCGCACTTTCCGATGCGCTGAAACAACACGGAATTAAGTAAATGTTTGCTGAACGGGCTGGTTCCGCACTCGGGCTGGTCACACTGATCGCGATCGCCTGGGTGATGTCGAGCGATCGCCGCCAGATTTCCTGGCGCGTCGTCTTCTGGGGTCTGGGGATCCAGCTCGGGCTCGCGGTCCTGCTGCTCAAAACGCCCGTCGGTCGCCCGTTCTTCGACGGCATGAACGCGTTGGCGCGAGCACTGACGAGCTTTACCGACGCCGGTGCGCGGTTCGTCTTCGGATCTCTGGCCGACACCGGTTTTTCGTTCATCGTCAACGTCCTGCCCATCATCATCGTCATGGGAAGCGTGTTTTCCATCCTCTATCACCTCGGAATCATGCAGCGGGTCGTCGATGGACTGTCGAGGTCGCTTTCGCGGACGATGCGTACGTCTGGGGCCGAGAGCCTCGCGGCCGTTGCCAATCTATTTCTCGGCATGACCGAGTCGGCACTGATCGTGAAGCCCTATCTCGAGCGCATGACGCGATCCGAACTCTTCTTGTTGATGACGGTGGGCATGGCGACGGTCGCGGGCTCGGTGATGCTCAGCTATGTCGCGATGCTCGGGGGCGGCGATTACGCGGGCCATCTCGCCACGGCCAGCCTGCTGTCCGCTCCGGCCGGCATCTTGATCGCCAAGCTGATGATCCCGGAAACCGGGCGGCCGGAAACGCTCGCGGAGAATCGATCCGTGCGCGAGAGAACGGCCGTCAACGTCATCGATGCGGCCGCCCAGGGCGCGCTGGCGGGATTGCGGCTGGCCGCCTACGTGGGCGCGTTGCTGATCGCGTTCGTCGCGTTGATCGCGCTCGTGAACGCATCGATCGCGGGGATTGGGGGGTGGTTCGGCTTCGAGGACCTCAGCCTGCAAGCGATGCTCGGCGTCGCGCTCGCGCCGCTGGCCTGGCTGCTGGGCGTTCCGTGGCAGGATGCGAGCCAGGTGGGGGCGCTGCTCGGCATCAAGACGGTACTCAACGAGTTCATCGCCTACGGGGAACTGGCCGATCTCGCCGCGGCCGGAGCGATTGCGCCGCGTTCGGCGGTGATCGCCTCGTACGCGCTCTGCGGTTTTGCAAATTTCGGCTCGCTGGCCATCCTGCTGGGCGGCATCGGTGGCCTCGCGCCGAGCCGCAGGCCCGAGGTGGCATTGCTCGGTATCCGCTCGATCATCTCCGGCTCGCTGGCGACTTTCATGACCGCCTGCGTGGCGGGCCTGCTGCTCTGACGTCCTCGGCTCGAATGGCCCACACCGGTGGGACGGCACCGCCGGCGCTGGGCGCGCGTGGTCTGGAATCTCCAGCGCGATACTGTAAAGACTGGCTGGTTCGAGGCGGCCGATGGTTTCCTGGCTCTGGGATTGAAGCCATCGGAGAGGTACGATCCGCGCAACCGAAGGTTTCGAGAATCCGCGGCTGGATTTCCAGTCCCGAATCTCGGAATCTGGAATGGATTTGAACCGATCCGCGGTTTGAGCGGATCTGAACGAATCTGAAATCACGAATCTGAAATCACGAATCTGAAATCAAGAGGGGGAACTCGGTGCGCCGCAGATCATCGCGCAGATCATCGCGCAGAACATCGATTTGGATGCCGGACTGGGTGCTCGCTGCGCTCGCCGCGCTGGCCGTATTGGGGATTACAGGCGGGCTGCTGACGGGTTGCGAGCGTACCATCAGCGATGACTCGAGTCGCCTTCCCGAATCGATTCGGTAAGCGGATCCGGTACCCACGCGATCCGAGGTTCGGGCAGCGGTTCGCCAACTGCCCTGCAGCGGCCGCGTCTTGCCGGCTTTGGAGACGCTGAGCGATCAAACTGTACGCAAATGATGAAGGGGGAGGCACGATGCGCCTGATGCAATCGAAGTGGTGCTGTGGTCTGATCGCCGTCTTGGCGCTGCTGGCGGCAGGATCCGCGCTTTCGGGCTGCGATAACGGCAAGCCCGACCAGAATCAGAGCGACCGATAACCGGCACGGCGCTGCTGTGGTAGCGAATGCCCGTTTTGGGATATCGTCGCCGATGTGACAATGAGGGGGGTACCTGTCAGATGAGTAGAGGGATCAAGGGAATCAAGGGAATGATCGGGAAATGGATGATCGTACTGGCTGCCGCGTTTTCGGTTCTATTCGTGGGAGCGACGTTTTCGGGTTGTGACAACGGCAATCCGAGCAACGCGCCGGCACCCACCAACCCCCCGGATTAGCGATTGAGGACACGGCTGCGCGGTGTCCGCCAGCGCCACGCTGGCGATCTCGCGGCCACACAAGGATAGGGGGGAACCGAGCATGAGCAGAATGACCAAGAAGTTGACATTCGTCCTGGCGGCTGTTTTTTCGATTCTGATCGTGGGAGCGGCACTGTCGGGCTGTGACAACGGCAATCCGAACAACGCGCCGGCACCCACCGCTCCTCCCGGTTAGCGCTCGAATTTGCGGCTGCGCGATGTTTTCAACGCCACGCTAGAGTTGGCGTGGCCCATGAGGAAAGAGGGGGAAACCTGAGCATGAGCAAGATGACCAAGAAGCTGACTTTCGTCCTGGCTGCTTTGTTTTCGATTCTGATCGTGGGAGCGGCACTGTCGGGTTGTGACACCGGCTCGCCGCCTCCGACGAACAACACAGCTACACTCTAGTCGCTGGCGGAGCAGGATCGCGCCTCGCGGCGAGCGGGGCTCTGCGATGCCGAGCCACAGCCGGGAGCGCATCGCGCCCTCCTCACGCCAGCCGTGAGGGGGGCGGTGGTTCTGGAGAACCCTCGATCGCGCGAGCGTGCGCACTCACCCTGAAGTCGCCGCGCGCGCCACCTGTGTCGCCCCTCGCCCGCAGATCACGGAGATCCGCGCGCGGGCACTTTCCAGATGGATCCCAACTCGACGGTACCACCGCTTCGGATCAGCTCGAGAGAGACATCGACTTGACGGGTGGATCTCGCGACGGCCCCCGGCGCGCTCACGACGAGGATCGCATAGGGGCCGAGCGCTTCGATCTCCGTGCTCGGGTCCCGGCCCCGAGTCGCGTACGGAACGATCAACTCGAACCGCCCATCGCTACAGGGCCGCGCGCTCGCCGCGAATTCGAACTGACGACCCGTCGTACGCGCGCGAACCGCCAGCCGCACTTCGACCTCGAACACGCCTGGCGCCGAGCCCGCGAGGTGCGCGCCTTCCACGGCCTCGAAGATCTTGACCGACGACACCTCGATCCCGTCGTACGCGTACCCCCAGACGGTCTCGACCGACGAACCTGACTGCGCGGTCTGCTGAAATTTCTCCTGATCCGATGCGCGATCGACGGGAAAGGCGCGCCGGCGGAAGACAGTCTCCGGATCTCCCGGCCGGTGGACCGAGACCACCCAACTCCGATGCGGGCTTTCGTAGACCAACCGAAAGCGGTCGATGCCGCGTCCGTCCTGGAAGAAGAGCCGCGCGATCAGGCTGCGGTCGAATCGCTCGTTCAGCCGAAAGCGCGGAATTGCGATCTCGCGGGCACCGCGCTCGCGCGTCGCTTCGATCGAGCCGTCGGCATCGCGGTAGAGATCGGGATCGAAACCTGCCTGCCGGAGTCCGCTCGGAAAGCTGTGTGCGGCATCTCGGGCCGTGATCACCACGTAGCGAACCTGTTCGGAGCCGCGGCAGTCGGGACATAGCCGCGAAGGGCTAGAAGGATCGTATTCCCCCACCAGCCACGCTGCGGTCGGGTCGTTGTCCGAACCGCGGCTCCAGACCGGCGGGCGTCGGCCCACCGCTGCCGCGAAGCTCCCGAATCCCCAGCTCGTCAACACCCCGTAGCTGCCCTCCGGGTAGGCAAAACCTTCGGGTCCGAAGGCGGGAACCCGGGCATCGACGGGAACCGTCGGCTGGGGCGATCGATCGCGCAGCCAGCGCATGGCCTCGAAGGATCCGTCTCCGATCCCTCGGATTGCGCGCACGATCGACTCCGAGAAGAACGGTCGGCGAATGTTCTCCGCGGGCCAGATCGGGAAGAGCAAGAGTCCGCCCAGCACGCATGTCGCGGCGCTGCGAGCGCGCGCCCGCTGGATCGAAGCCAGCAGCTCCGCGACGCCAATCGCGCTCACGGCGGCGATGAAGGGCGGCGGCAGGTAGCCGTAGTCGTGGGTCCGGCACCACAAGCCGACCCACATCACAGCGAGCGCGATCGGGATCAGCCGCCTGCCGTCGCGCTGTTTCCAGGCAACGCGCACGCCGAGCGGGATCCCGACGCCGGCGATCAGGCCTGCTGGGCCGAAGAATTGCCAGAATTTCTGGATCGACACGGATTCGTGTTCTGCGACGAGATCGGTCTTGACGGCGAGCAACAGCGATAGGAGCTGCCGGGCAGGTGGATACACTACGAGCAGTGCGGTGGCGAAGAACAGCGCGCAGCCGAATGCCGCCGCTGCGACGGCATTAGGGCTTCTTCCGCGCTCGATCAACGCGCCGGCGGCCTGCGTGAGGCCCAACACGCCCAGCGCCGTGGCTCCGCAACCCGCGAGCAGCAGCGGAAAGATCCTCGGTTCCATCACGAGCAGCGGCCAACCGATCGACGCAGACGAGAGCCACACGAGCAGCGCGATCGCGTAGCGATACGCCGACCAGCCGATTTCTCGGGGCTGCCGGCCGCGCGCGACCTCCAACAGACAGGCCAGGAGCAGCGCAGTGCCGATCAGCAGCAGGAAGATCGGTGCGCCGACCCAGCTGAACGCAAACAGCGCCATCGGAAGCGCGGCTCCCAGCGCCGCCAACCAGCGCCGGACCGGAGCCGGGGTCGGACGCGCAGCGAGCGCACTCGCGAAACCTCCCGCCGCGAGCAGGCCGAGCAGGATTTCGGCGACGTGGTGATCCGCGAAGCCGAGCATCGTTCGAGAGAGCGAGGGGCCGGGCGACAGCAGGAAGACCGCGCAGGCGAGCAGCGCCCAGCGCGCGTCGAGCCAATGGCGCGCGTACGCGTAGAGGGCCGGGAACGCGAGCAGCAACAAAAAGGGCGGCAGCCAGGCGGCTGCGCGAAACACCGCCTCCTCGTCCGGCGCACCTCCGGAGAATGCGATCGCGACGGCTGCGATGGTCAGATCGAAGAGCCCTGCGGCATCGGAGCGCTGGCCGCGCGGGTAGTGGGTGCCGACATCCCAACGCTGCAACTCCGGGAAGTACTTCGCGGCAAAGCTTGCGTGACGGAGATGGTAGTAGGCGTCGAAACCGAGCAGCCGCACTTCGCCTTCCGCCGGAAAGACCACGGGAAGCGCAGGAAGCACGCGAATCGCGAAAGCCGTTGCGGAGATCGCGACGAGAAGTGCCGCGACCAGTGGGCGGGGCAAGGTCGTTGCTTCGGATCGATCCGTGGCGCCGGTTACCACTGCCCCGACATCAGCTCTTCGCAGTCGGCAACCAGTGCCCGCGCAGCGTCGGGAGTTGCGAGTTCGCGCATCCGCTTCGACGCCGATTGCCAGTTTTCGGTTCCGCGCAGCAGGAGGGCGATGCGCTCGGCGAGTGGGCCCGGATCCCAGGCCTCTTCGGTGACCCACCAACCGCCCGTGCGAGCCGCGAACGCCCTCGCGTTTGCAACCTGGTGGTCTCCTGCGGAATTGCGCAGCGGAATCAACAAGGCCGGCAGACCGCAGGCTGCGAGTTCTGCGAGCGTCAGTGCTCCGGCCGATGTAATCGCGAAATCGGCCCATTGATAGGTGTCGGCCATGTCCGAGATGAATGCTTCCACGTGCGCCGAGATTCCCGCGGCGCGGTAGGCGGCGGCAACGGGCGCGGGGTCCTCGTTGCCGGTCTGGTGACGAACGTCGATCGCGACGCCGAGATTCGCAATGGCCTCGAGCAATTTCGGCGCCTGCTGGTTGAGGAAGCGAGAGCCCAGCGAACCCCCCATCACCACCACGCGCGCGCACTCGCGATCGGCGCTGATTCGCTGTCGTTTGCTCGCGCCGGTGCGGCTGATCTCGGAGCGGACCGGATTTCCGGTCACGCGGATCTTGCTTCCGCCGATGGATCCCGCGGCGGCCTCGAAGCCCAGGTAGACCCGGTCAGCGAGCCGACTCAGCAGTCGGTTCGCCATCCCCGGTACGATGTTCGCCTCCTGGATCGCAACGCGGAGTCGCAGGCTGCGCGCGCCGATCAGGGCCCCCGCAGACGCGTAGCCCCCGCAGCCGATCAGGAGTCGCGTTCGTCGGCGAATCAGGATGCGCCGCGCCTGGCGAGCGCCCGCTGCGAGATTCCAGACCGCTCTCGATTTGCCCAGCCCGGATTCGCCCGCCACGGGCGTTCCCGCGACGATCTCGAGCGGATAGCCGGCCAGCGGGACGAGTCGTTCCTCGAGCCCGGCGGGTGTGCCGATGAAGCAGATCGACACGTCGTCGAAGGCCTGTCGGTAGGCCTCTGCGATCGCGAGTCCGACGGTGATGTGCCCCGCGGTGCCTCCGGCTGCAATCGCCAGGCGGCGCCCGACGGGTTCGTCTCTCGCAGCGGCTTCGAATTCGCGGGAATCGAACCCACCCCGTGTGCCGGCTCGGCTCATCGGCTACCACAACCTCATCGAATCACGGCACGGGTTCGTCAGTGAGATACCCTGGGGCTTCGGCCGCAGGGTACCCCGCTCGCTGAAGTGAGTCGACCCGGACGCTTTCGAGTCGCGCTTTGGATTCGCGCTCTGGATTCGCGCTTTTGCTTCGCGCTTTTGCTTCGCGCTCTGGTTTCGGACAGGGCGACGAACCCGAGAATCGATCGGGACGCCGGATCGGCGGCTGATCGGGATCGTGCTCGTGGATGGGTTTGGCATGAGATTGGCGATCGTGGTGCTGGGCGATCTGGGGCGCAGCCCGCGCATGTGCAACCACGCCCTCGCCGCGGCGCACAGCGGCAGCGACGTCGATCTGATCGGATACCGCGGAACACTCTGCGCCGACGAGATCGAGAAACACCCGCGGATTGCCGTCCATCGCATGCGCGATCCGCTCGCGCATTTCCGCCGCCCCGGCCGTTTCTCGATCCCACGAGCGCTGTTTCGGATCCTGCTTCAGCAGGTTCAGCTCTGCCGCATTCTCCTGTTTGGAACGCGGCGCCCCGATTGGATCCTCGTGCAGTGCCCGCCGGCAGTTCCCACGCTCGGTGTGGCGTGGTTTGCCGCGAGGGTCCGCGCGGCGAAACTCGCGATCGATTGGCACAACTTCAGCTCGGCGTTGCTGGCTGCGAGATTCACCGCGCAACACCCGGTCGTCCGGGCGACCCGCGCGTACGAGCGCGCCGCAGGCCGCCTCGCCGATCTCCATTTTTGCGTATCGGCTGCGATGAAGCGGGAGCTCGCTCAACGCCTGGGGGTTTCGGGCGCGATCGTGCTCTATGACGACCCGACCGCGCGTTTCAGCGCCCTGCCGCCAAGTGAACGCCCCCGTCAGCTACGCCAACTCGTGGGCGAGTACTTTCCCGCCTTCGAGCGCTGGTGCGACGACGCACAGCGGCCCGCCTGTATCGTCTGCCCGACGAGCTGGTCCGAAGACGAGGATCTCGCCGTCTTATTGGATGCGCTCGCCCTGCTCGAGAAACGCATCGAAGAAGATGCCGCCGGGTCAGATCGGGAATTTCCCGAACTGCGCATTCTGATCACGGGCCGCGGTCCGCTGCGCGAAGAATTCGAAGGCCGGATTGCACGCAGTGTGTTTCAGCGCGCGAAGATCGCAACGGCGTGGCTTCCTTCGGCTGATTATCCGCGCCTGCTCGCCGCAGCCGACCTCGGTCTGTGTTTTCACCGATCGGCTTCGGGCGTCGATCTTCCGCTGAAGTTGGCGGACATGTTTGGCGCGGGTTTGCCGGTCTGCGCGTTCGATTACGGGCCCTGCCTGACCGAGCGCTTCGAACCAGGCGAGACGGGTCTCTGCTTCAGCAGCCGTCAGCAGCTGGCCGATCAACTCTACGAACTCTTTGCCGACTTTCCCGCAAAGACGCCGACACTGGATCGGCTGCGCGAAGGTCTGGCGACGAGCGATCGCATCCGCTGGGAAGAGGGTTGGCGCGAAATTGCCGAACCCGCGCTGCTCGGAGGGGCGGCCGATCGTCGTCGGATCCGCTCGGATCAGGCGTTGCGAATCGGCTTTTTCCATCCCGACCTCGGAATCGGCGGCGCCGAGCGCTGGTTGGTCGACGCCGCCAGCGGCCTGCAGCAAGCGGGCCATCTCGTCACGATCATCACATCGCGTCACGATCGCACGCGCTGCTTCGAAGCCACCCGCGACGGAATGCTCGACGTCCGGGTTCGCGGGAGCTGGTTTCCCGTGCACTTCGCCCAGCGTTTCCGCGCGCCCTGTGCGGTGATCCGTTCGGCGGTCGCCGTGATCCAGACCGCACTGCGGGGCGAGCGCTACGATGTCGTCTTCGTCGACCTCGTTCCCCACATCATTCCGATTCTGCGGCGATCGTCTCGGGCCAGGATCGTCTACTACTGCCAGTATCCCGATCAGTTGATGACGGATCGGCGTTCTCGGATCTACCGACTCTACCGCTGGCCGATCGATCGCCTCGAAGCAAAGGCCGTGACGGGAGCCGATCGGGTGCTCGTGAACAGCCGCTTTACCGCTGACGCTGCACGCAGGATCTACGCGGGTCTTCCGGCCGCAGAACCGGAGGTTCTGTATCCGGGAATTGCCGGCGCCTGCGCCGAGCCCGACGGCGTCGAGCCCGGCGATCGCGAACTGCTGTTGCTCTGTATCAGCCGGTTCGACCGCAAGAAGAGGCTTCGGTTGGCGGTCGAGGCTTTGGCGGCGCTCGCCGATCGGGTAGATCGCGGACTCTTCGGGCGGATTCGACTCGTCGTCGCTGGCGGCTACGATGCTTCGCTGAGCGAATCTGCGTTCGTGTGGCACGAGTTGGAGTCGCTCGCGGCCCGATTCGAACTTTCCGATCAGGTCCGGCTGTTGAAATCGCCGAGTGACGAAGCGCGTCGCGACCTCCTGTCGCGCTGTCTGTGTGTGATCTACACGCCCGAGAACGAACATTTTGGGCTCGTGCCGCTCGAGGCGATGGCCGCGGGGCGCCCGGTGATTGCCGCGCGCAGCGGCGGCCCGATCGAGACGATTCGCGATCGGCAGACCGGTTTTCTGTGTGAGGCCACACCCGAGGCTTTCGCGGATGCGATCGCCCGCCTGGTGTCGGACCCCGGTGAGTGCGAGCGCATGGGCCGCGCGGGCCGCGACCACGTGGCCGCCAACTTTTCATTGGATGCGTTTTCGAAGCGATTGGTGCAGATCGTCGAGGAAGTCGCGAGCGGAACCGACGCGCCGCCGAATCGAAGCGGGCGCCGCTCGTCCAGCCATCGATGAACCGCCGGGGAGTGCAGGTTCCTGGCTGCGATCCCGCTTCGCGGGATTTCTTGCGTCGTCGTCTGGCCCCTTACCGGGGTCGAACGCCTAACCAGTCGGGGTGGCGAGTTTTCGGAAGGCGGGGTTGCGGGCCTGCAGCGCGTCGAAGGGCGCTGCGTCGACGACGCGGCCGCCGATCAGGAAGACCAGCCGATCGCAGTGGCGAACGGTGTCGAGCCGATGGGCGATGATGATGAGCGTCTTCTTGCGTTGGAGGCTCTGGATCGCCCGAGCGAGTTCGCTCTCGGTCTGGGAGTCGAGCGCGGCGGTCGCTTCGTCGAAGACCAGAACCTCCGGATCGTGGTAGAGCGCGCGCGCAACCGCCACGCGCTGCCGCTGCCCGCCCGAGAGGCGGATGCCCCGCTCGCCGACCACGGTGTCCAATCCGCGCGGCAATCCCTGAACGAACGCCTCGATCTGGGCCATTCGGAGTGCAGTGACGACGCGTTCATCGTCGATCGCTGCGTCGTCGATCCCGAACGCGATGTTGCGGCGGATGGAATCGTCCATCAGGTAGATCGACTGGGGGACATAGCCGATCTGGCGTTGCCAGGAGGAGAGCCGCTCGCGGATGTCGGTTCCGTCCACCCGGACGCTTCCCGCCGTCGGCTCCAGCAGTCCGAGAATCAGATCGATGAGTGTGCTCTTGCCCGCGCCGGTCGCGCCCACGATCCCCACGGATTCACCGCGCTTGATCGCCAGATCCACGCACGTGAGTGCGTCGCGGTCCGCTCCCTCGTAGCGGTACGAAACCGCGTGCAGCGCGATCTGATTGCGCAGCGGAAGCGGTTCGGCGGTCCGGGCGGAATCCTCCGCTTCGGCGAGGTTGCGCCAGTCGCGCTGGATCTCATCCAGCGCGGCCGCGCCAAATCGCAGATTGTTCTGGTAATAGACGATCCAGTGAAGTGACGGCAGGATCCGCAGACCCGCGTAGGCGAACAGGCCGAGCAGGGGAACGACGCTGCCGACGCCGCCTCCGTACAGGCTGATGATCACGCCCATCACGCCACATACGAAAAGCGTCTCCACCACCAATCGGGGCGCGACTTCCAGCGAGCCCCGCCGGACCTGCACGTTCATGATCGCGCGCCAGTTGCGAGCGAAGATCGACGTGAAGAAATCCTCGCGACCGAGAATCTTGACTTCCTTGACGCCGCCGAGGCTCTGTTGAAGGCTCTGCATGATCGAGGCCCGCAGCCGGTGAATCTGCCTTCCCCATCGGGTGTGCGCGCTCTGGGTGAGTCGGAGCATTCCCATCATGGTGATCGTGACCACTCCACCCGCGATCAGTGCGACTGCCGGAGCCGAGTGGATGACGACGGCCAGGATTCCGATCACCACGAGGATTTCGGCGACGGCCTCGGTGGCCGAGAGCAGCACGACACGCGATACCGTCGACGCGGAGTTCGTGGCGTTGCGAATCAGATCCGCCGAATTGCGTTGGAGGTGAAACGCGTAGGGCGCCCGGAGGTAGCGCCGAAGCAACTGGGTGGCGATCGACGCCTCGGTTTCGCCCGCGCAGCGCTGGCGCGCGTAGACCTCCATGAACCGCAGCGCGTTCTTGACGATGTAGAAGACGCCGACGAGCGCCGAGAGCGAGAGGATCGGGCTCAGATCCCATCGGAGCGCCGCATCCCGAAGCGTGGTGGCCAGCAGGCCCGTGTCGGAGCCGGCGGGTTCGTCGATCAGGCGGATCAGCACCAGGACGGCTGCGGCGCCGATCGCCTCCATCGCCGCAACCGTGACGCTGATCGGAATCAGCCACAGCCAGGCACGTCGCTGGCTCGCGTCGAGAAAGCCGATCGCTTTGCGAACCGTCTGGATCACGGTCGCGGTCACGCCTCTTTCGAATGGTTCGGGTCACGCTCGCGCTGGCCGATCAATTTGCGGCGCTGGCCGTGAATCCAGAGCGCGTAGACGACGAGTGATCCGATCACGATTGTGTAAGCGGCGATCAGGTAGCCCAATTCGATTCTCCTGTTCAATTCCGTTCTGTTCACAGGACGCTCGCAGCGCGCATCCGGCGATGGGTTGATTTCGCCTGGCCACCCGTCGTGCCGGGACCTCCTGCCGGAACATCCGCCGGAACATCCGCCCCGTGGCATCCGCGCCGAACGTTCGCGCCGAGCGCCGGATCCGCGTCGCGAAACCGGGCACCGTCCGACCGACTCCGAACGCGGGCGCGCGCAGGTCGTAGCGAAGCGAGAACGTGGCCATGTTCCCGGTCAGCTCCGGCTGCGCGGCATCTGCAGCGTCGTCTGCGCGATGATGCTGCGCATGATCTCACTCGAGCCCCCGTAGATGGACAGCGCGGTGGAGTGGCGATAGGCGAGCTCGACCTCGCCGCCGCCGGCGGCTCCCTCGACACCCGTCTTCAGGATCGACTCGGGTGCGCACAGGTCCATCATGTCGGCTGCGTCCTCGATCCACGCCTCGGCCATGAAGAGCGAGTACATCGGACCTTCGCCGCGGTCCGGCCGGCCCTCGACGCCCGTCCACAGGCTCGACAGCCCGAGCACGCGATTGACGGCCGCGCGCGCGGCGACGAATCCCAGTCGCTCTCTGGCGCGCGGATCGTCCCAGCGGCCGCTCCTCTGCGCCCATGCTGCCGCCG
>Ga0210102_1000304_pt1 | contig 13205 bp, 13 predicted proteins | sample RushOxbow_ThreeS_4_FD_185563 | JGI IMG/M metagenome (GOLD analysis project Ga0210102, IMG submission 185563) | Wetland microbial communities from San Francisco Bay, California, USA, that impact long-term carbon sequestration -... | ecosystem: Environmental > Aquatic > Marine > Wetlands ...
GCTTACCAGGTCGATGACATCGGTGGCCAGCTCGGGGTCGGTCCCTTCGGCGTCGCGAAACTCCTTGAGCGCCGGATTGCTGAGCACGGCCTCTTCGATCTGCTGCTTCTGCAGCAGCATCTGGGCGGCCTGCTTGTAGCGCTCGTGATCCAGCAGGCGGTTCACCAGCTCCAGGCGCGGGTCCTGCTCCTCGGGCGGCGCCGTCGGGTCACGCGGCAGCAGCATCTTGGACTTGATCTGAATCAGCAGCGAGGCGGTGTAGATGAACTCGGCCGCCAGATCGATGTCGAAGTTGCGAATCTGCTCCACGTAGGCCAGATACTGCGCCGTGATCTGCGCGATGGGGATGTCGTAGATGTCGATATCCTGCTTGCGGATCAGGTCCAGCAGCAGGTCGAGCGGGCCGTCGTAGACGGTGCCCACGCTCACCGAGAAGGGAAACAGGTCGCCGGCGTCGGCCGCCCCCTTGCGCGCTTCCGGGGAGGCCGCAACGGAGGCGGAGCGCTCGGGAGAATCCGTCTTTCCGGGAGTGCCGGGTTGCTCGCTCATCATTTCTTCTGCGGCTCCTGCTCCAGAGTCTCCGGCGCGTGGTAGCCGAGCGACATCCGCATCGACTCGCGCACCTCAGCCAGCGTTTCGTCGGCGGCGGCGCGGGCACGGGCCGAGCCGGCCTCCAGAATATCCCAGGCCAGCCGCGGGTTCTCCTCGTACTGGCGGCGGCGCTCCTGAACCGGATTCAGAATGGCGACGACGTTGTCGGCGACCCAGCTCTTGCACTCGATGCATCCGATTCCGGCCGTGGTGCAACCCTCGCGCACCTTGTCCAAGGTCTCGGGCGAGCTGAAGATCTTATGCAGATCGCCAACCGGACACTTGTCCGGGCTGCCGGGATCGGTGCGGCGAATGCGCGCCGGGTCGGTGACCATCGTCTTCAGCTTCTTGCGCACCTCGGCTTCGGGATCGCTGAGCAGAATCGAGTTGCCGTAGCTTTTCGACATCTTGCGTCCGTCGGTTCCGGGAAGACGCGGCGCGGGTGTCAGCAGCGGCTGCGGCTCGGGAAAGACCGAGCGCCGCTCGTCGTCTGCAAGCTTGCGCCCGGCGGGATGGCAGCCGTCGGCGTCGAGCCAATAGAACTGGTTGAAGCGGCGGGCAATTTCACGCGTGATCTCCACGTGCGCCACCTGGTCCTCGCCCACCGGGACGCGCGAGGCTTTGTACATCAGAATGTCAGCAGACTGAAGTACGGGATAGCCGAGGAAGCCGTAGGTGTTCAGATCCTTTTCGCGCAACTGTTCCTTTTGGTCCTTGTAAGTGGGAACGCGCTCCAGCCAGCCCAGCGGCGTCATCATGGAGAGCAGCAGGTGCAACTCGGCGTGCTGCGGCACATGCGACTGAATGAAGATGGTCGCCCGCTCCGGGGCGAGCCCGGCGGCCAGCCAGTCAAAGACCATCTCGAAGATGTTGTCTTTGACGCGCGAGGTGTCGGCGTAGTCGGTGGTGAGAGCGTGCCAGTCGGCGACGAAGAAGAAACACTCGTAGTTGTGCTGCAGGCGGACCCAGTTCTGCAGCGCCCCCACGTAGTGCCCAATGTGCAGCTTGCCGGTGGGCCTCATTCCGCTCAGCACGCGGCGGTTCACTGCGGGTTTTTCTTCTTCCGGCATCACATTCTCTCTGGGGAAATCTCGCGTCCTCAGGCGGCGAAGACGGGGCGCGGTGCACGCTCGGCACAGCGCCAGAGGCCCTCCGGCAGGCCCGAAACTTCGATACTAACACGGAGGCCGGCCGCCTGGGCGGGCGCTGAGTCCGGCCGCAGGGAAGGCCATCGGAGCTGCCAATTTACCGCCGCCCTCTTCGGCCTCCCGGCTTCCGTTCGTTCTCTTTCCGCGGCCGCCGCAGGGTACCACCAAGGTGGCTGACGACGGCGCCGCCGGAGCGGGAGAAGCGCAGATCGAGCTCGGAGCTGCGCGAGATGGTGCCGGTGAGTTCGTACACTCCCCGGTTCGCCGTATTCCACCGGCTGTCGGCGATGGTCCACCCCCCCGTTCCCAAAGCTACCTTCCCCACCGCATGATCGAGAGGGAGCGGTGCCGGTCCTTCCGGCGAAAGGCGCAGTGCGCCGCCCTTCCAGTAAAAATCCGCTTCGGCGGAGGCGGAGTCGATGAGCGATTCCCAGTCCATCCCGCTCATCTTCAGCTTGTAGTGCACGCGCAGTGTGCCGCTGCCGGGAGAGGCGCCGAGCAGCGGCGCCAGTTGATCTGCCTTGATTCGCTTGGCTTCTCCCGCGCCCTCGTATTTCGGCGCGCTGCCGCTCCAGTCCAGGCTCCAGTCGCCGGAGACGGTGCCGCCAAGCATTTTGGCGTGCACCTCGTGCAGCTTGAGGATGCGGTCGGCCATCGAGAAGCGGGTGGAGAAGGCGGTGCCGGCTACTTCGCCTGAGGCAACGCTGCCTAGCGCCAGGCTGCGCGCGCGCAACTCTCCCGTGGCGCGCAAGTTGGCCATCGCGTTGTCTCCTGAGCCGCCGCCGAAGTAGTACCAGGGCCTCTTCTTCAGATGGGGGTTGAGTACGCTGTTCCACTGCTCCAGGTTCAGTTCGGGTGTGCTGAGGTCAAATCGCGCCTCGCAGGGCGCGTCGCCGTCGCAGGAGCGTGGAAAGGAGGCGCCTCCGGTGAGCACGATGCGGCCAATGCGGGCCGAAGCGTCGCGCAGCGCGACGCGGTTGCCTTCGAATTCAACCTTCGCGGCGGGGATCGCAGCCGGCACGGCAAGGCCGAGTACTTTGGCACGAACATCTTTCACCTGAGCTGTGCCGTAGACTCCCGGCGTGTCGTACAGCTTCCATTCGCCGCCAATGGTCAGGTCGATGGCCGCCGCGCCACTCAGCGAAATTTTGGGAGCGCCGATGCCCAGCGCGCGACCCACCTGCTGCAACTGCTCGAGTTTTGCGGGACCCTTCAGGCGGAGCGAGAAACGCTGGTGGTCCAGACTGCCGTCCACTTCAACGGGAGCCTGTCCGCCCAGCGCCAGATCAAAGCTTCGCAACACCAGGGCGCGCCGCGGGGGGAGGATCTCAACCCTGCCGCCGCGCCGGGGAAAGCGGATTGGTGCGGAGGTGTCGATCGCCGCCAGCAGATCGCCGGCGCTTAGCTTCATGTCCAGCATTGCCGATTCAAGCTTCAGCGAGGCGACCTCCAGCGTGCCTGCCCAGCCTGGGCGCGCACCGTCGAGGCGGCTGGCGCGAACCGAGGCCGAAACCGTTCCGCTTGCGTTCAGATCATCCGGCAGTCCGTGCTTGACGCGGCGAGCCAACCCGAGCAGTGTCGCCGCACCCACATTCACGGCGGAAAGCTTCAGGTCGTACTGCGGTGCATGCAATCCTCGTATCATGCCTTCAACGGCGAAGACTCCGTCGTCGAAGGGCATGCGGCACTTGCCCTCTTCGATTGCCTTCTCGCTCAGGTTCAGAGCGCCTTCGCAGCTTGCCTTCAAGTTGGCGACGTCGCCGCCGAAGATGTCGAAACGGCGCAGGTCGCTGACAGTTGCCGTGGTGGAGAAGCGCAGCGCCGCGGGCGTTCCGGAGAGCCTGACGCGGGCCTCGAGGCCGCCGCGCCACCCCTTGTCCTCTCCCAGGAGCAGCCGCGTGAGGTTGCCCATCTGCACGCGCTCCCAGGAGAGAGTCGCGTTCATGGGGGCATCGCGCAATTGAGCAGCTCGGCGGAGGCTTGCCTCGGCCTTTACCACTCCGGTGTCAGTGACCGGCATGTCGGTGCGTACGGGACGCGCCTCCAGACGCATGCGCCACTCGTCCTCGGCGGGACTCCACAGGCTGAAGTTCGCATCGACGAAAGAGAAGACGCTCTTGGTCAGACCGCGCTTGAAGTTGATCCGGCCCCGGGAAGCCTCAATGTAGGGAAAGCGAGGGCGCGGGGCGCGTTGTCCGGCTCCGGTGGGGGAGGTTTGCGTCTGCGAGGCCTTCCACAGAAGCGATTCCAGGTTCCAGCTTCCGTGCTCGTTTTCCGCAAGATTGAGGCTGGGGTAGTCCAGGTCAAGGCGCGAAAATTCCATCCGCCCGCGCCACAGAGACCGGATGCTCAGCTGGGCCCGCACACCTTCGGCGTACAAGATGGGTTCAGAGCTGTAGGCAGCGTCATCCCCAATGGTGACGTTAGTCAGTTCGAAGCCGGGCACGGGCACGAGACGCAGCTCAACCGAGCCACAGCTCACCGGCCGGCCCAGCGCCGCGCTCATCGAGTCGACAATGCGGCCCTTGTAGCGCCCTACATTGATGAAAGGGGGCAGCACCATGCCGGCCACTGCCAGCACTACCGCGGCCAGCAGGGCGCGGCGTAACGGTTTCGCGGCCATCAGCGCACCACGTGCAGCGTACGGGACCAGCGCGTTTCGGTGAAGAAGTGTGTCAGGATGTGCACGAAGAAGCCGATGCGCTCCCCGACGGAGGTCTTCCGGAACTGGTCACCGGGTGTCTGGAACGACCAGTAGATGAACATAGGTCGTCCGACGACGTTTTCGCGCGGAATGAAGCCCCAGTAGCGGCTGTCGTAGCTGACGTCCCGGTTGTCACCCATGGCGAAGTAGGAGTTGGCCGGCACCACCAGGTCCTGGCCTACGATGTAGTCCGGCCGGGAAAGCTCCCAGGCGGGGGCAAGCTGGTCGGCGTGGCTGGGCTGCACGGCGGGGAAGTCGTCGCGATAGGGGTTGTAGTCGCCCTGCGAGTGGATCGCGTACGGCTCTTCCTGCAGCTCGCCATTTCGATAGAGATTGCCGGCGCGCAGGCGGATATGGTCGCCGGGGACTCCCACGACGCGCTTGACCACGAACAGTCCCGGCTCCGAAGGCGAGAGAAAGACAATGATGTCGCCGCGCCTCGGATCGCGATAGGGAATCACCTTGTCCAGCCAGCTGTTCCTGGGAGCCAGAGAGATCCGGTCCACGAAGACATGGTCACCAATCAGCAGCGTCTTCACCATCGAGGGGGTGGGAATCTCAAAGGCCTGCATGCAGAATGTGATGATGAATACGCCGATGACCAGCACCGAGGCGATGGAGGCCACCAGCTCGGGAACGGTTTCCTGCTCTTTTTTCTTCTCGTCCTGCGCAGCCTCTTGCTTTTTTTCGCGGTCGGTCGCCAACGGAATCCCAGTCCTCACACGCCTCGGCTTTGTTCAGCCGGGCTCCAAATCGCTGCCGGCGGCCGCCGTTTTCAGGGTGCGGGCGGCAGGGCAGACAAAAAAATTTTACCATCCGCCGTCTGTTTCGCCCCCCGCACCTTGCCGGTCATGCTCCGATTGCAGCCGCTCCAATGCCCTCTGCGCCGCCCGTTGGCTGGCGGTCTTCTTGCTGCCGCCGGCGCCCTCCGAGGAGAAGTCGATTTGGTTGGCGGCGTCGAAGACCGTGACCTGCATGGTGAATCGCCTGCGATGCGCCGGTCCCTCTTCGCTCATGACCTCGTAACGCGGCTCGGGGCGGCCGCTGGCACGCAGCAGCTCCTGAAGGCGCGACTTGTGGTCGGCCGCCAGCGCAACGGATGGCCTGTCAGCAACTGTGTCCAGCTCCGGCTCCAGAATGCGGGCGAGCACGAACTGGCGCGCCGTCTGCAGGCCGCCGTCCAGGTAGAGCGCGGCCAGCAGCGCCTCGACGGCGTCAGAGAGAAGCGCCGGCTTGCGGCGGCCGCCGCTTTTCTCCTCGCCGCGTCCTAGCCGCAGATAATCTCCCAGTCCCAGCCGCCCGGCGCATTGCGACAGCTGGCGGGCATTGACCAGGTGGGCGCGAAGCTTGGAAAGTTCGCCTTCACGATAGGACGGAAAGCGCTGGTAGAGCTCCTGGGTAACCACCAGCTGCAGTACCGCATCGCCGAGAAACTCCAACGTCTCATTGTCGGCGGCTTCTCCGCCGCTTTCGCTTGCAAACGAGCTGTGGGTAAGCGCCTGCTCCAGCAGGGCGCGATTGGCAAAGCGGTGTTGCGCTGCGGCTTCCAGAGTGTCCAGCGACCGATGCTTCATAGGATCGCACAACCAACCATGCTAAAACCTCACCGGTCTCTGGCGCGGCGTGGCGGACGCGGGAGCCGCGGAGTGGGGCTCGGCGGAGCGGTCGGCGATTTGCTGAGCCATGCGGTCCTTCTGCCGTTCGGCCAACTCGCGCACCCGGGTTCCTGCCCTGGAGGCGGAGATCGCTTTCGCGGCGTACTCCGAACTCATCTCCAGCTCGCCTGTTTTTTCAAAGGAGACGGCCATGCGCAGCCATACCACCGGATCGGGGTGATCGTTCTGCGCCGCGGCGGCGATGTGATACTCGCGGAGGGCTGCCGGATAGTCGCGCAGCTTGAAGGCCACCGTTCCCAGCACCTCGTGCGCGGCGCCGCGCAACCGCGTTGAAACTTCGCCGAACTCCTCCTCGCTGATGTCGCCGGAGTGCGAGATACGCTCGATGTGCTCCAGACAGCTTTGCGCGTGGGCGCGTGCCTCGGTCAGCCGCGCCCTGCGGTCCAGGTGGGAAGTGCGAGCGCCGTCGGCCAGCATCTGCGCCGCAGCCAGCAGCGCCACCGGATTTTCCGGATCGTATTTCAGAACCGTTCGCGCCATCTCCAGGGTTTTGGTGGGATTGTTGGCCCGCTCGTACAAGGCCATGGCCCGCTGGAAGAGGAAGGGGCGCAGCTGGCTGCCGGGATATTTCCGGGCGAACTCGGTTGCGCTGGCCTCCAGAGCCGCCGGATCGGTGAGCGCGGCTGCTGCCCGATAGGCCTCCAACTCTTGCCGGGTGGCGGCGCGAGGAGCGTTGCTCGCCTCGGGACGGGCCACCGCAGTCTCGTCTTTCGGCTGCGTGGTGCTTTGTCCCGGTGCGGCGATGGCCGAAAACAGCAACAGCGACACTGCAAATCGAATTGCGATCTGCACGGTGGCTCCCCGTTTCCTGCCGGCAGCAGGATCAATCGAATTGGTCGCGGCCGGAGGATTTCCCAACCGCGAAACTTCGATTTTTACTTCTTGGACGGCGCGGACTTCGTACTGCTTTTGCGCTTGGATTGAGTATCGTCCACCACAATCTTCTTGACGGTGGACGGAGGCGCTTTCTTGCTGGTGGCGGCGGGCTCGTTAAACGGACGCAGCCTCCCGGCATCACTCAGTGCGCTGAGCTGCTCCACGCGGTCGGCAAGCTCGCGCCGAAGCTGATTCAACTGCGTCAGATCATCAATCAGGTATGTGTACTCGCTCGGGGGACCGTACGCCTCGGCGACCTGGCTCAAGGAATATAACGCTTCGTAGAGCACGGTCAGATTGCGGTAGAGCGCAAAATTCGCCTTCATGGAAGTGGGCTGGTCCTCAACCCGTCTCAGCAGTTCGGGAACGGCATAGGCGAGATTGCGGTGAATCGAGGCTGTATTTTGCAGCGCCTGCTCTTTGGTGTCTCCGCGCATCTTCCACCGGTCAATGCGCAAGCGAAGGACGTCTTCGTCCGCCTGGCGGGTCGTCTTTTGCAACCGCGTCAGCAGGTTGGCCGATGCCGGATCGAGTTGGGCCGCCATGGCCTGCGGCAGTGCCACCTGCCCGCCAGTCACCGGGGCATCGCCGGCTGCCGTCTGCGCCCAGCTCATCGGGCAGATGATTAGCATGGCGAGGACGAGTTTCAGGCCGAATTTTCCGGTGTTCATGGCTGCTCGATGCGCTCCCAATTTCAGATTCCGTCCGCGGGCGAAGATGCTTGACCGGATTGCAGGTCCCTGCTTCGCTGGACCGCCGCCTGACTTACATGTGACTTTAAAGAAGATACCAGAAGACGGCTTTCCTCCGGCGCGGGCGGGGCTTCGGGTATCTCCGGGCGGCAATCTCGCCTGTGGTATAGTAGCGCCTGTTCACGCGCAAATTTCCGCAGCGCAAGCATAATTCCTTGGTGTGGATTCGTTTTTTGCCAGTGGAGCGACTGCTCCGTGGGTCTCGGCCACGCATCCGCTCCGGCGCCTCCCACGCGAGGGGCGGCCCGATCTCATACACAGCAGCTCCTCCCGGGCCGGCCCAATGGGTTGGCGGCGAGGCGGCATTGAGGACCTTAGCCTCGCCCGACTGGAAGCTGACGCCGCCCGCGAAGGAGACTGTGTCCATCCCATGGTGAGGAGCCTGCCACGATGAAGCGCAAACCGACCCGCACCCCGGATGTCGCCGTTCTTGAGCCGCAGGTCTTTGGCGACGCGCGCGGCTTTTTTCTGGAAAGCTACAATCGCAAGGTCTTTGCCGAAATCGGCCTGGCCCGCGAGTTCGTGCAGGACAATCATTCGCGCTCGGCGCGCAATGTTCTGCGCGGGCTGCACTACCAGCTTGCGCAGCCGCAAGGCAAGCTGGTGCGCGTGGTGTCTGGTTCCATCTGGGATGTTGCGGTCGATCTGCGCCGCAGCTCGCCGACATTCGGAAAGTGGGTGGCCGAGGAACTCTCCGCGGCAAATCAGCGCATGCTCTGGATCCCGGAGGGATTCGCCCATGGCTTCCTGGTCACCAGCGATTCGGCGGATGTGATTTACAAGGTGACCGACTTCTACAATCCCTCCGCCGAGCGCTCGCTGCTTTGGGACGATCCGCAGATTGCGATTGCCTGGCCGCTGGAGTCCGAGCCGCTTCTCTCCGCTAAAGACCGGGGCGGCTCTTCGCTTGAGCAGGCGATCGGCCAGGGTGAAATCTTCGCCTAGGAGCCATGGAAAGTGACGCTGCGAATCCTGCTCACCGGCGCGCACGGCCAGCTTGGGAGCGAGCTGTTGCCACTGTTGCAACCGCTGGGTGAGGTTGTCGCCGCGGGCCGTGCTGAATGTGACTTCAGCGCGCCGGGTTCCATCCGCGGTCTGGTGGAGGATGCGCGCCCGCAGCTCATCGTCAACACGGCGGCCTATACGGCGGTGAATGAGGCCGAATCGCAGCGCGAGCTGGCCTTCGCCATCAATGCCACGGCTCCCGGCGTGCTGGCCGAGGAGGCCCGCAAGCGCTCCGCCATCCTCATCCATTTCTCCACGGACTACGTCTTCGATGGCGCCAAGGCCGGTCCCTATAAGGAAAGCGATGAGCCGTCTCCGCTCAACGTGTACGGCGCCAGCAAACTGGCCGGGGAGCGTTCGGTGGCCGCCGTGGGAGGACGCTGGATCATTCTGCGAACCAGCTGGGTCTATGGTCCGGGCGGAAACAACTTTCTGCGCACCATCCGCAGGCTAGCCGCCGAGCGCGAAGAGCTGCGCATCGTCGATGATCAGGTGGGCGCTCCCACCAGTTCGCTACAACTTGCGCGGGCCACGCTTCGCCTGGCCGAGCAATGCGCGCCTCTCCAGCAGCCGCAGTTTCCCCGCGGCCTTTATCACTGCACTGCGACGGGAAGCGTCTCCTGGTGCGGCTTTGCACGCGCCATCGTGGAGGGGATGCAGGCCGGGGCGGCGGAATCCGGGCGGCCGCTAAGCCAAATTACGCCCGTCAGCAGCGCCGAATATCCCTCTGCCGCCCGCCGTCCACTGAATTCGGTTCTGAGTAACGAGAAGTTCCGGCGCACCTTCGGATTCCGCCTGGAAAGCTGGAAGGAAGGCCTGGCCGAGGCGATGGGAGAAATCCGCCGGCGAGAAGGCAGGGAAGAGCACGGGCCGGGTACGTCTTAAATCAACTTAGAAATCCAGGGATACCACGCCTGAACTGGCGGGAACCTTCAGCTCAATACCGCGCTCGCGGTTGGTCGACTGCGTCTGCTCAAGGTTTAGTTCCGAGAGCGGAATGGTGCGCTGGCGCCGGTCGGCGGTGAGCTGCACTTCGCGGGAGGTAAGCAGATATTTCTCCGCCTCGATGTGTTCGCCGCTCTTCAGAATGAAGACCGCGGAAGAAGCCGGCTTGCCTGCGGTAGTGTTTTGTCCCACCCTCGGCTGGTTTGCCGACTGCATGGGGGGCTTGGCCGCAGGCTGCGGGCTGCCGGAATCGTTGGAGTGGACAACGATGGTCTTCGATCCGGAATGGCGGCCACGGCTGCCAGTGCTGCCGCTGGCCGGCGCGATGGGTTGCGTGGGCATGCGAGGGACAATCTTTTGAACCGCGCCTCCAGCCTGACCGCTGATACCGCTGTACTCCAGCGCGTTCTGCGCGTGGGCGCGCGGAAGCAGGGCCAACGAAGAGGTGAGCAGCGCGAAGAAAAAGACATTCCGCATGGCGGCATTATACTGCCGGATCCAGCGCCATAGAGGCTTTTCGCGCTGTCAGCGCCTGCGGCGTCAATATCACCGAAGGCTCACGGCGAGGCAGGCGGCAGGGGCTCCCCGTGTCCCGCTGCAATCGTCTCCGGGAGGGTTGGCCGACGGTATTTCGTGGAAGAGCCGGGCTATTCGTCCTCCGGAAGGCGGCACGGCTTGAAGCAACGCAGGCGGCCGAATTTAGGTGCAAAGTTAGGTTGCAAAGATGGGGCGATTATCCGCTTGAGGCAGATTCTGGATAAATTTGGTGCTCATAGCCGCTGACATCCCGGCGGCACTCGATTGCGTCATATCCTGAACGCAGGGGTTTCTCTACCTGGAGGCTTTATGGAGAAGGGACAACAACCCATTGATTCTCGGTATCTATTGTCCGATGAGCAGATTAATAAGTTCTTCGAGCGGGGACGTCAACTGATCATCGGCTGTAAGCAGCCGCCCCATATCGCTCCGCAGTCTGGCGAGTTGCATGTCGCAAGTCGCATGATGATTGCCATGCGGGAATAATCGCTAAGTGGGAAAGCCGCGCGGAATGCCTGTCTGCATCCCGGCGTTTCGAGTGATAATAGTCGCCCGCAATGAGGGACCGAGAGGGGGTGCCCATGTCTTCGAACAGGAAACCAACGAACGGGAAGAGTACGCCAACGACTGGCCGGTCGATTGCTGAAGGCGGCCACCCCGCTGTGCACAACGTGGCCGAGGCCCACAAGCTTTTGGAGAGTCTTCGCGAGCAGGTGGGCAAGCACCCTACGCTGGATGAGGCGATCATGAAGCTGGAACTGGCTCTGAGCGCGCTCACCATCCAGACGGGCGGCCTCATCTAGTCCAGCTACGATGAGGCCGAAGATCGCTGCTGCTGTTCACCGCGTCCCCGGGCGAATGCATAGCCGGCAAGCGGCCCGTGCGGCAATGTGCAGCCGAACGCGCCGCTCATAACTCAACCGCGTATTCTTCCGCAAACGGACCTGTTTAGCGATGCCGGTGGCCGTGTCCGCCCCGGCCGCCCCGTCCCCGGTGTCCGTTTCCACGCCAGCCGTTTCCGCTTCCGTTCCAACCACGTCCGCGATAACCGTCATAGCCCCGGTAGTAGTAGCGGTGCCCGCCGCGCCAGCCATAACGCGGGCCGTACCAGTTGTAGTACGCCGGAGGCCCGTAGTATCCGTAGCCATTGGAATAGCCATAGGGATACGCACAGCCATACGGGTAGTAGTACGGATCGCAGGCATACCCGTAGGGCGCGGCATACCCGTAGTAGGGCACTCCGACGCCGACTCCGACCGCCACACCGGCGTTCGCCTTGGGCGGTGCAGCCATGGCCAGGGCGATGATCAGGCCAGATAGCGCAAATACAATTTTTTTCATCATTTCCCAATCCTCGACGCTGTTCTAGGGGTAACAACCCGCGTAAGCGGAAAAGTTTCGGCTCCCGCGCAATGTATTTCCGCGTCACCGGAAGGCAAGCTGCGGATTGTGCACCACCCTTGGAATTTGGATCCCCCGTTCCCCGATGTCCTTCGCATCCCGATTTGGTGGATTGATTGGCCCTTGATTGCGCTTGCGACACGCAGCGCGAAGCAGGCATCCTAGTTACCATTGAGACAGAGCAGGAGGACGTTATGTACGTGGTGACGGGAGCGACGGGAAACACGGGAAGCATTGTGGCATCGCAGCTTCTCGACGCGGGCAGAGAGGTGCGCGGCATCGGACGCTCTGCCGAGCGCATGCAGAGGCTGGCACGGGAGGGCGGAGAGCCTTTCGTCGCCGAGTTGACCGACCGCGAGGCCCTCGGCAGGGCCTTCCAGGGCGCCATCGGCGCCTATCTGATGATTCCTCCCAATTTTGCGGCCCCAGATTTCCGCGCCTATCAGGGCGAGGTCGCCGAGGCGATTGCCGCCGCGTTGGAGAATTCCGACGTGAAGCATGCCGTGCTTCTCAGCAGCGTCGGCGCCGACAAAAAGGACAAGACGGGACCGGTGGTGGGACTGCATCGGCTGGAAGAGCGCCTGAAGCGAGTCTCCGGTGTGGACCTGCTCTTCCTGCGCTGCGGCTACTTCATGGAGAACATCCTGATGCAGGTGCCGGCGATTCAGCAGACAGGCGGCCTGGCCGGCCTGCTGGAGCCGGAGCTGCCGGTTCCCATGATTGCCACGCGGGACATCGGCGAATTCGCCGCCGAGGCGCTGATCAACTTCACCTTCTCCGGGCAGGAGAGCCACGAGTTGCTGGGGCCCGCCGACATTACGATGAACGAGGTGGCGGCCACCATCGGCAAGGCCATTGGACGGGCCGGCCTGAAATACACTCGGCTGCCCGACGAGCAGATGCAGCCCATCCTGGTGCAGGCGGGACTGTCGGAGGACCAGGCTGCGCAGATCGTGGAGATGTCGGGAGCTCTAAACTCCGGACACATGAGGGCGCTGGAGCCGCGCACCGCGCGCAATACCACGCCCACCAGCTTTGCCACGTTTGTCGAAGAAGCATTCTTGCCGGCGTACCGGGGAAGTTCGGCAGACTAGCATCGGGAACGTATGGCGGAAACGGCGGCGCGATGCCCTAGCGGGGAGAGAGCCGCCGAAGCCGCTCCTCAGCGGCCCTCAGCGTCTCCGGACGCTTGCAGAAGGCGAAGCGAAGCTGCTGAGAACCTAAATCGTCCTTGTAGAAGCTGGAGCCCGGCACCGCTGCAACACCGACCTTTTCCACCAGATGCTGGGCAAATGCCACGTCGTTCGGGAAACCAAAGGCGGAGGCGTCCGTCATGATGTAGTAGGCCCCGCGCGGAGTCCAGGCGACGAAGCCCGCCTCGCGCAGCACTTGGAGCATCTCATCGCGTCTGGCCTGGTAGAGCGCCGCAATTTTGTCGTAGTAGCTCTGGGGAAGATGCAGCGCCACGGCGCCGGCGGCCTGCAGCGGAGCCGCCGCGCCCACCGTCAGAAAGTCGTGCACCTTGCGGATGGCCAGCGTAATGTCGGGCGGGGCAATCGTCCATCCCACG
>Ga0210102_1000305_pt1 | contig 13177 bp, 10 predicted proteins | sample RushOxbow_ThreeS_4_FD_185563 | JGI IMG/M metagenome (GOLD analysis project Ga0210102, IMG submission 185563) | Wetland microbial communities from San Francisco Bay, California, USA, that impact long-term carbon sequestration -... | ecosystem: Environmental > Aquatic > Marine > Wetlands ...
GCGAGCGCGCCGGCACGCCACTCCTCGTCGGGCGGCGCGACGTACCGGAGTTCCCGCCCGACCGCCTCCGACAGGATGGCCATCTGCTGCTCCTGGGTAAGGGCCTCCGGACCGCTCAGCTCGTACGCCTGCGCCTCGTGGCCCGAGCCGGTCAGCGCTTCGGCGGCCACCCGGCCGACGTCACGGGTATCGATCACGCTGACCGCGCCGGCGAAGGGGAAGACCCAGGTACCGGTGTCGCGCATCATCGGTGCGGAGGCGAGGAGCTGCTGCATGTACCCGTTGGGCCGCAGAAAGGTCCAGTCCATCCCCGAGCGGACGAGCAGGGCCTCGGCCTCCTGATGCGGCAAGGTGAACCGGTAGCGCCCCCGGGGAACGTCCCAGGCCGAGATCTTCACGACGTGACGCACCCCGGCGCGGCCCGCCGCCTCGATCGCCGCCCGCTCGAGCGCGGCGAGGTCGGGCACCGGCGGCGCCACCAGAAACATCCGCTCCACCCCGGCGAGCACGGCGTCCAATGACCCGGGGGCGCCGTAATCGGCTGCCACCGCATCCACACCGCGTTGTCGGGCCGCGGCCAGCTTGGCCGGATCGCGGTACACCGCGCGGAAGGCCGCCCCTCGCGCCTGCAGCGCGGTGACGGTGGCGCTTCCGGTCTTTCCGCTCGCGCCGAAGACGAGGATCATGGCACCAACTCCAGGAACTACCGTCCGTCGATCGCGGGCTCGCCGAAGGAGACGGGCTCCTCCACCCGCACGGGCTCACCTGCCGGCTGGATCGGCTCGTCATATTGTGCGGTCAGCTCCTCGCCCGCCACCCTGGCCTGCACCCGCTGCCACACCATCTGGGCCGCGCTCGAGGAGAGGCTGAACTCCCGCAGGTAATGGTCGGTCGCCTGCTCCACCGGCAGCACTCCCCGGAGCAGCCCGCAGAAGCCGATCGCGTTTTCCACATGGGTCGCGATCACCGCCTCGGCCGCGCGCGCGCCGACCATGCGCGCGAGCTGCAGAGTCTTCTCCTGGTACCGGCGGCGGTAGCGCCGGTGCTCCAGCACCAGATCGAGCCGTAGCCGCTGCCACCCATGCAGGATGGGAAGGGTGGTGAGCGGAGGCAGCGACTCCACCTCGAGGGCCGTCAGCGTCCGGGCCCGGATGACCTCCTGCATCGGCTCGGGGACCGCCACGACCTGGAAATACAGATCCAGCGCCTTGAGGACCGGCAGCCGAGCGGAGAACTCGTACAGGAACTGGACTGCCTGGGCGGTATGAGTGGCGATCAACGCCTCCCACGCGCTCGCATAAGCGACGCGAATGGTGAGGTGCAGACAGGACGGGATCCGGCGGAGCGACATCTGGCTGGGGACGCTCATCGCCTTCGCGCGGAGCAATATCCAGTCCCCATGACCGCAGGGCGGTCACGTCCCGATGCCCCCCATTCGGCCATCGGTAGTCCGGTCTCAAGCCATTGCCCAATAACATCTTACAAGCCAACAGCGCAAGCCGATCAAGGCCGGAAGCGACCGGGCCCCCGCGCCGATTCGCGCCGGGGCCCGCCGCAAAATGCCCGGGGTCGTGCCGGAGTACCGGGGTCAGATCATGTCGGCCGGCAGGTGGCGCCCATAGCGCCGCTCCCAGCTCCGGAGCGACTCGAGCGAGAGGTTCTCCAACTCGCCCGAGACGGTCCGCGCGGCCGCGACCGCCGTGTCGAGATCGGTCCGCTCGACCGTGCTCAACTCCCGCGCCCGCAGATCGGCGACGCTCAGCATGACGGTGAGCTGGTTGTTCACCCGGTCCTGGAGCATGAACCTGGCCTGCTGCAGCAAGGCCCGACGGCGGAGCACGTTGTGGCGGTGCACCGCCCACAGGATGAGGCCCTGGAGCCAGACCAGGAAGGTGAGCGCCAGCCCCTTTTCGCCGCCGGGCATCTCGGTAAAGGTGACCGCGATGGCGACCAGAACGCCGGCCGCGGTCAGAAAAAGCTCGAAGTATTCGGCGAGGATGGCCCGAATTCGCCGGGGGGAGAGGAAGCGTTTCACACGAACCTCATGATCGGGAGACCGACGGTCTCGCCAATCCACTCGGTGTCGACGTTCGCCTCAGGGGGTACTGTAGTATCCAAACAGGGATCGCCGCTGTCCAGTCCCTGCCAGTGCAGGTTCTGTAACGTGAAGCCCCGCCGGATCGAGATCCAGTGGGGCTCGGTCTTGCATCAGCTCGACTCGGCCTTCACGCGGCGAGCTCGCGCAGCTTGTCACCGTGCTGCTCGCGCAGCTGGCGCAGGGCCCGGTCGCGGAGCTGGCGGATACGCTCCCGGGTGACACCCATCATCCGACCGATCTCCTCGAGGGTGCGGCTCTTCCCGTCGTCCAGCCCGAAGTAGAGCCGGAGCACCTTCGCGTCTCGCGCCGGCAGCGCCGCGAGCGCGGTCTCGAGATCGTGGGTACGGCTGTTCGCCATGGTGGTGGCGTCGGTGCCCTCCTGCGCCAGCGGCACGAACCGCTCCATCTGACCCCGGTCGTCCGCCTCTCGCACCGGGTGATCGAGCCGCATGGCCTCGATGTGCAGCGCGCTGAGCGAGCGGACCGCGTCCCGGGTGAGTCCGGTGGCCGACACCAGCTCCTCCGTGGTCGGGGCTCGGCCCAGCCGCTCGGTGAGCAGAACCGTGGCCCGCCCCAGCCGGTTGAGGTCCGCGGTCCGGTTGAGCGGCACCCGCACTGGACGGCCATGCCGCGCGATCGCCGCCTGGATCGCCTGCCGGATCCACCAGACCGCGTAGGAGATGAACTTCACCCCTCGATCGGGATCGAACTTCCGGGCCGCCGTCATCAGGCCCACGTTCCCCTCCCCGATCAGGTCCATGAGCGGGACGCCTCGGTTCTGGAACTTCTTGGCCACCGAGACCACGAACCGGACGTTGTGCCTTGCCAGGCGCTCCTGGGCCTCCACGTCACCCTTGAACGCGCGACGCGCCAGCGCCGTCTCCTCCTCGACCGTGAGGAGGGGGATCCGGCTGATCTCCTGGAGGTAGAAGTCCAGGCTCTCCCGGCCCTCGTCCACCGCCTTGGGGAGCTGAGCCGCCCGGGCCGGGCGCCGCCCTCTGCGCGTACGCTTCCTGACTGCCACAGTCACTCCTCTTTTTCGACCCGCCGTGGCGGGAACCCCAAGCTGCGCGGCAAAGGGTTGACATGAAATAACTTACGAACCCGACCAGAAAATCGGGATCCGTTGCCTCCTCCAGGGGCTAGTCTAGGATGTCCAGCGCCGCCGGATCGTTGCGCTCCCCGGTCGGCTCATCGAAGTCCTTTTCCGACCCTGACCTAACACACGACTCCATGGTGCGGTTCCCCGTCACTTCCGGGGCCTGATCCGCCTGGTTGCGGGGGCCTCCAGAGGATCATCCGGCCAATGGTGACGCGGATAGCGCCCCTTCAGGTCCTTCCGCACCTCGAAGTATGTCGTCCGCCAGAACCCCGCGAGGTCGCGCGTCACCTGAACCGGCCTCCCGGCGGGCGAAAGCAGCTGCAAAGTGACCGGAACCGTACCTCCAGCCACCCTGGGTGTCTCCGACTGCCCGAACATCTCCTGGAGACGAACCGACAGCACCGGCGAACCGGGGTCGGCGTAGTCCACCGGGAGATGCGAGCCGCTCGGCACCGTCAGGTGGGTCGGCGCCAGCCGATCCAATTCGGACTGCTGATCCCGAGTCAGACGGCCCAGAAGGGTGGCGGTCCAATCCAGCCGGGCCAGGTCGTCCAGGCGCTGCATCCCGCCGAGGGAGGGCGCCAGCCAGCTCTCCAGATCCCGCTCCAGACCGCCGTCGCTCAGATCCGGCCACCCCGGGTCCAGCCGGCGGAGGAACTCCACCCGCTCGCGGATGGATCGGGATCTGTCGGACCATGGGAGTGAAGCGATCGGCTCTCTCCTTATACCCTCCAGCAGCGCCTTCGTCACCGAATCGGGATCCGGACCCCGCAACGGTAACTCGCGAAGGACGATGGCTCCCAGCCGCTCCCGCCGGCTCGCCCTCACCGCCCGCGAGTCCGGGTCCCACTCCACCACCGCCTCCTGGGAGATATCGCCGGCGAAGGTCGAGCGGATCTCCTCGCTGGTGATCGGCGCCGCCCGAAGGATTCGGCTCTCCGGAAGCCTGCCGTCCAGCTCCGCCGCCACCAGGTACTCCTCCAGGGACAGCCCCTGGCCGGAGAGCCTGGCCCCGAGCCCGTTCCGGAGCAGGAAGCGTCCCCCTTCCCCCTGTCCGGCCCGGCGCCGGGCCACCCGGTCCGGATAGGCCAGCGCCAGCAGCACTCCCACGGATACGGCCGCTCTCTCCTTCACCGTTCGGCGCGCTCCCCGCCGGCACGCGTCCGCCTCCGTTCTGGCGCGCCGGAGCGCCTGCCGGTCCACGTCCGACCGAATGACCAGGCCTCGGAGCAGGTCCAGCCGGGTCCTCATGTCCGCATCGGAGACACCGTCGCCGGAGCGAAGGACATCCCGTTCGGTGAGCAGGGCAGCCAGCTCGCAGGCAGTGTCCCTGGAGCCCAACTCGTCACCCCGCAGGACCATATGGGCCAGCCGCGGAGCCAGCGAGAGCCGGGTGAGCGCGCGACCGTGATGGGTGATCCGCCCCGCGGCATCCAGAGCGCCGAGTTGCCCGAGCAGAGAGCGTGCCTCCGACAGCGCCCCGGCCGGCGGAGGATCGAGAAAGGAGAGCTCCGAGGGGTCGCCGATTCCCGCCGCGGCCAGCTCCAGCGCCAGCGGGGCCAGATCGGATTCTAGGATCTCGGGTACGGCCCTGGGCAGGAACCCGGTCTCCTCCTCCGGGGACCACAGCCGGTAGCAGACCCCCGGTGCCAGCCTCCCGGCTCGACCGCGCCGCTGCTCCGCCGAGGCGCGGGAGACCCGGACCGTGACCAGACGGGCCATCCCGGTGCGGGGAGAGTATCGCGGCACCCGGGAAAGCCCGGCGTCCACCACCACCCGCACGCCCTCGATGGTGAGGCTGGTCTCCGCGATCGAGGTCGCCAGCACCAGCTTTCGGCGCCCCGGAACGCTGGGCCGGATCGCCCGGTCCTGCTCCTCCCCGGTGAGATTGCCGTGCAGCATCACCAGGTCGGCGGGCACGGTCCCCTCGAGCAGCTCGCCGGTCCGCCGGATCTCCCCCGCCCCGGGAAGAAAGACCAGCACGTCTCCCGGCCCGGATTCGACCGCCTCGCGAACGACCGCGGCCACGTGGCCTTCCGTCCGGCCCCCCCGCCGCGGGGGACGGTAGCGCACCTCGACCGGAAACTCTCGGCCTTCCCCGACCAGGACCGGTGCCTGGCCCAGAAGAGCCCCCACCGGGGCCCCGTCGAGCGTGGCCGACATCACCAGGATCCTGAGGTCGTCCCGAACCAGCGCCCGGCTATGAAGCGCGAGAGCCAAGCCGAGGTCGGCATGGATGCTCCGCTCGTGGAACTCGTCGAAGATCACGAGCCCGACGCCTTCGAGGGTCGGGTCCGACTGAAGCATCCGGGTGAGCACGCCCTCGGTCACCACTTCCACTCGGGTGCCGGGGCCCACCACGGTCTCGTGCCGCACCCGGTAGCCCACCAGCCCCCCGACGACTCCGCCCGCCAATGCCGCCATGTGCCGGGCCGATGCCCGGGCCGCGAGCCGGCGAGGCTCCAGCATCACGATCCGCCGTCCGGCAAGCCATGGCTCCGGGAGAAGGGCAAGGGGTACGCGCGTGGTCTTTCCCGCCCCGGGCGGGGCCTGGAGCACCGCCGAAGTGCCGGCGGTCAGGGCGCTTCGGAGCGCCGGCAGCAGGGCGTCGATGGGCAGGGTCGGGGAATCCGGCGGCATGGATAGCAAGGATAGTCCGGTCTGGAACTCCGTTGACGCAGTTCCCGTTATTCAGACAGGACTGGCACGGACCCTGCGCTAGGACCGGCCCTCACCGCCGGCACTCAGGACGGCGGCAGAAAGACGAGCAGCGAACGATGACATGCGACTATAACGGCTGGAACGACGCGCCCGAAGACGAGCGCGAGTGGTTCGATCAGCATCCGGAGATCTGGGGCGGCGCGGGACGAGACGGCGACACCCGTCCCTACTACGTGACACGGACCCGCCCGGTGCCCAGGCACCGCGGAGGCATGGTTGCCTAGCGACTGAGGACCCGGCGGAAGACAACACCCGGGGTGCGGCACCTGGCCGGTGACCGCGCCCCGGGCTTATCGTTATTCGTCCCCGCACCACCATTCCGGCTCGCCGAGTCTACGAACCCATGGATCTCGCCCAGGTACTGAGCGATCGGTACTCCATCGAGCGCACCCTCGGCCAGGGGGGGATGGCCAAGGTGTGGCTCGCGCGAGACCTCCGCTACGACCGCCTGGTCGCACTCAAGGTGCTCGACCCGGCGCTGGCCGACCGGGTAGGCGCGGAGCGGTTCCTCCGGGAAATCTCGGTCGCGGCCCGGCTGCAGCACCCCCACATCGTGTCGGTCTACGACTCCGGCGAGACCGACGGCCGTCTCTGGTTCACGATGCCCTATGTGAACGGGGAGTCGCTCAGGGACCGGCTCAAGCGCGGCGGCGCGATGCCGGTGGAGGAGGCGGTGCGGATCGCCCGCGAGGCCGCGCGGGCACTCCAGTACGCCCACGAACAGGGCGTGGTGCACCGGGACATCAAGCCGGAGAACATCCTGCTCACCCGGGATGGCAGCACCATGGTCACCGACTTCGGCATCGCCCGGCCGGAGTCGGCGACCGCCCGGGCGCAGCATCTCACCACCACCGGCCTCCTCATCGGCACCCCCCTCTACATGAGCCCGGAGCAGGCCGGAGGGTCGGGCGAAGTGGACGCGCGGAGCGACGTCTACTCGCTCGGCTGTACGCTATACGAGATGCTGACCGGGCAGCCGCCGTTCCTGGGCGAGACCGCGCACGTGGTCATCATCAAGCACCTGACCTCGGCGCCGACCCTGGCAGGGCCGTCGGCCGGCGCGATCCCTCCGGCGCTCCGGCCGGTGCTGGCGCAGGCCTTGGCCAAGTCCCCGGCGGAGCGGTATGTCTCCGCCGCGGCCTTCGACCGCGCCCTGGGCGAGGCGACCGAGACCCTCGGGGCCCGGCGGGGCCACTGGCCGGTGATCGCGGGGGTGGCGGTGCTCACCCTCGGCCTCGCCTTCCTGCTGGCCCGGATAACCCGGTTCCCCGACGGGGGCGGTCGCGGGGGCGGCACCGTGGCCTCGGGGTTCGCCAGGAAGCTCTCCCAGCTCACCTTCGCCGAAGGAGTGGAGGAGTGGCCCGCCTGGTCGCCCGACGGAAAGCGGCTGGCGTACGTCGCCGAGGAGGGCGGGTACCGGCAGCTCTTCCTCCGTGACTCCAGCGGAGCCTCCCGCCGGCTCACCACCGGGCAGCACGACGACATCCAACCGGCCTGGTCGCCCGACGGAGGCCGGCTGGCTTTCGTGCGGGCCAAGACCACGCGAGGGAAGCTCGAGCCGGCGGACATCAACGGGTCCTACCGCGACGGCGGTGACGTCTGGGTGCTGGATCTCGCCAGCGGGACCGAGTCCCGGCTGGTGGAGGACGCGTTCGGTCCGGCCTGGTCGCCCGACGGGCGGTCACTCGCGTTCGACGCGCCCTGGGCCGGACCCCGCCGGATCTGGGTCGCGGACGCGGGCGGCCGGAACCCGCGCCAAGTCACTTCCGACTCGAGCGAGGCGGTGATTCACTCGGAGTCGAGCTGGTCGCCCGACGGCCGGCATCTGGTGTTCCGGCGCGAGGACAAGAGCGCGTCCGATATCGCCACCGCCGAGCCCGGGGCCGGCACCTTCGTCCGGCTGACCGATGACAACACCCTCGACCTGAACCCGGCCTGGGCGCCCGACGGCCGCTCGATCTACTTCAGCTCCATGCGGGGCGGCGGGCTCAACCTGTGGCGGATCCCGGTGGACGAGGCGGGACGGCCAGCCGGGCCGGCCGGGCAGCTCACCACCGGCGCGGGCGACGACGTCGAGCCGGCGGTGGCCCCGGACGGGAAACAGGTGGTCTTCGCGGTGCGGGGGATCAACGCCGACCTCTGGCGGCTTCCGGTCTCGCCCGAGACGGGGAGGGCAACCGGCGGCCCCGCGCCGCTCCTCACCACCTCGCGGGTGGAGAGCCGCGGGGCGTGGTCACCGGACGGATCACGCATCGCGTTCAACTCGGACCGGATGGGGGAGATGAACATCTGGGTCCGGGACCTCGCCGGCGGCGCCGAGCGGCAGGTTACCGCCGGTCCCGGGGGCGACTACCAGCCGGCCTGGATGCCGGACGGCGGGCGGATCACCTTCTTCTCCGCCCGGGGCGGCAACGCGGACATCTGGCTGCTATCCCTCGCGGACAGCTCGCTCCAGCGGCTGACCGACGATCCCTCGCTGGACACCAATCCGTCCCCATCGCCCGATGGCGGCTCGATCGCGTTCCTCTCCGACCGGAGCGGCCGGTTGGAGGTGTGGGTGATGAAGTCCGACGGCTCGGAGCAGCGGCAGGTGACCTCGGTGGGGGCGGGTGGCCACTTCCTCCGCTGGACGAACGACGGCAAGGCCATCGTGTTCCGGGCCGAGAGCGGGACCCAGATGAGGATCATGCGCGTCAGCCTGACAGACGGGTCGCTCACCCGGCTGCCGGACGTCTCCAGTGGCGCGCACATGTCGTTCTCTCCGTCGCGCGCGGTGATCATGGACGTCCGCGGCCACAAGGCCCTCTGGGCCTACCCGGTGGACGGCCGGCCGCCGGTGCAGGTCTTCGAGTTCTCCGATCCGGACGTCCGAATCGATTATCCCATGTGGTCGCCCGACGGGCGCTGGGTGCTGTTCGACCGGGCCGCCCCCCAGGGTGGCGACCTCTGGACCCTGGAAGGTCTCTCCTGAAGCGATACCAACTCCCCGCCCTGCTCCTGCTAGCCGCCTGCGGCGGCTCGGCGCCGCCTCCTGCGGCCGGGCCCGCACCGGCGGTAGCCGTCCGGCCCGAGCCGGGCGAGCGCCACCTCCGCAATCTCCGCCAGCTCACCTTCGGCGGGAACAACGCGGAGGCGTATTTCTCCCCCGACGGGAAACGGCTCATCTTCCAGCGGCAGGAGCGGGTGGACGCGGGCTGCGACCAGCAGTATGTCATGAACGCGGACGGCACCGGCCTGAGGCGGGTGTCCAATGGAGAGGGCCGTACCACCTGCGGGTACTTCTACGACGGCGGCCGGCGGATCCTCTACAGTTCCACCTTCGAGCACGGCCGTGAGTGCCCGCCGCCACCCGACCGGTCGCAGGGATACGTGTGGCCGCTCAACGATCTCGAGATCTACTCCGCGCGCTCCGACGGCAGCGATCTCGAGCGGCTCACCCACAACGACGCCTACGACGCGGAGGCCACCGTGTCGCCGGACGGCCGGCGGGTGGTCTTCACCAGCACGCGCGACGGGGACCTCGAGCTGTACACCATGAATGTGGACGGGAGCGACGTCCGCCGGGTGACCCACCGGGTGGGCTACGACGGTGGCGCCTTCTTCTCTCCCGACGGGTCCATGCTGGTCTGGCGGGCGGCGTATCCGGAGACCGCCGCCGACAGCGCGGACTACCGGCGGCTGCTGGCCCAGCGCCTGGTGCGCCCCTCCCGGCTGGAGCTCTGGGTGGCGCGGGCGGACGGGAGCGAGGCGCGCCAGGTGACGCGGCTGGGCGCGGCCAGCTTCGCGCCTTTCTTCCACCCCGACGGCCGGCGGATCATCTTCGCCTCCAACCAGCCCGATCCGCGAAGCCGGAACTTCGACCTCTACCTGGTGAACCTGGACGGCAGCGGGCTCGAGCGGGTGACCACCAGCTCCGAATTCGACGCGTTTCCGATGTTCAGTGCCGACGGGAAACGGCTCGTGTTCGCCTCCAACCGCAACGCCGCCCAGCCGGGCGAGACCAACGTCTTCATCGCCGACTGGGCGGAGTAGCCGAGCCGCGCTCAGGCCTGGCTGGGGAGCTTCTTCTGAATCTCCTGCGCCCGGTCCAGGTGCTCCTGGATCACCGGCTCGGCCTTCTCGATCAGGGCCTTCAGCTCGGCGTTGTCGGCCTGAGTATTCGCCTTGTCCAGCAGGTCGAGCACGGCCTGGTGCGCGGCGACCTCCTGGTCGATATAGGTCCGGTCGAACCCGGCGCCCTTGGGCGCCGCCTGGAGTGCCTGGGTCTCCTTCTCCGCGAGCGCGGTCACCGGATCGTCGGCCGGCGGCTCGGGAGTGAGGTTCAGCTTCCTGGCCAGATCCGCGCCCTGTTTCCGCAGGGCATGGTGCTCGCTCATCATCAGGCGGGCGAACTGCTTCACGTCGGCGTCGGTGGCCTTCTGTGTCGCCAGCGCTCCTGCGGTGCTGTCCGCCGCATTGGCATGGTCGAGCACGGCAGCGATGTTGGCGTCGGTCCAGTCGGCGCCGCTCGCATCGGCGGCATCCAGGCTGCCGGCGGTGTCGGCCGGCAGCGCGGCTGTTTCGTCGGCCGGCGGGGCGTTGGCATCGGCGCGATTGCGAGTGCCCGAGTCGCCGCAGGCGCTCAGAGTGGCCGCGAGCAGGACGGCCGCGGCCCCGGGAAGGATTCTGATGTCCATGGCTACCTCACCAGTGTACGGGTGAGATAGCCTATCGCGAGCGCGGGCGACCGGGCGTGACGCCGGTCACCCGCCCGCGGGTCAGTGCCGCGCGGTGCCGGTCCGCCAGGATGGCCGGACCGGCGGGTCCTCGGCCCTGCGGTGGGGGGACTCCTCCGGTGTGACCCCGTGCTGCTGGAGCAGGGCGAGCGCCTCCTGCCCTTCCAGCGTCTCCCGGTCGAGGAGCGCTTCGGCCAGGGCCTCGAGCGCTTCGCCGTGCTGCTCCACCGCGGCCTTCACTCGCTGATAGAGCTGCTCCACGATGGCGCGCACGTCGCGATCCATCGCCGCGTGCAGCTCGGCGCTCACGGCGCCGCCGCTCTCCCGCTCGTCGAAGGCGACCAGCCCCATGGTCGGACCCATTCCCAGCTTGTAGACCATCTCCCGCGCGACCCGGGTGGTGTATTGCAGGTCGGCCTTGGCCCCGCTGGTGACCGCATCGAGCCCGAAGACCACTTCCTCCGCCGCCCGCCCGCCCAGTCCCTTGCAGATCTGGCCCTCGAGATAGCGCCGGGTATGGAGCACCAGCTCGCCGGGGGAGAAGTGGGCCACGCCCATGGCCTGCCCCCGGGGCTGGATGGTGACCTTGTGGAGCCCCTCCTCCGCGTGGAAGAGGATGCCGGCGAGCGCGTGGCCGGCCTCGTGGACGGCCACCGCACGCCACTCGTCGTCGGTGGCGCGGAAGCCGGTGCGCTCCTTGCCCAGCAGCACCCGGTCGCGGGCCAGCTCCACGTGGCGCCAGGCGACCGCGGTCGCACGTTCCCGCGCGGCGGCAATGGCCGCCTCGTTCACCAGGTTGGCGAGGTCGGCGCCGCTGGTCTGGGGCATCAGCCGGGCGAGCCGCGCGAGATCCACGTCGTCGGCGAGGGGAACACCCCGCTGGCGCACGTGCAGGCGGAGGATGGCCTCGCGCTCCGCCGCCGTCGGAAGCCCCACGGCCACCGCGCGGTCGAACCGGCCGGGCCGGAGCAGCGCGGGATCGAGATCCTCCTGACGATTGGTGGCACCGATGACCAGCACATGCTCGCGGGGGGAAAAGCCGTCCATCTCCACCAGGAGCTGATTGAGGGTGCGATCGTCCTCGTTGTGACTCTGGTTGCGGCCGCGGCGGCCGCCCAGCGCGTCAAGCTCGTCGATGAAGATCACGCCGCCGCGCTTCCGGGCCTGGCGGAAGAGCTTCTTGATCCGGACCACGCCCAGCCCGATCAGGAACCCGGTCACCTCGCTGCCGCTGATCACGAAGAAAGGCACCCCGGCTTCGCCGGCCACCGCGCGGGCCATGAGGGTCTTGCCGGTGCCGGGCGGCCCGAACATCAGGACGCCCTTGGGGGTGCGGGCGCCCACGCTCTGGAACACCTCCGGCTTCCGGAGGAATTCGACCAGCTCCCGCAGCTCGGCCACCGTGCCCTCGTGCCCGCCGATGTCCCCGAAGGTGGTGCGGGACCGCCGGGCGGCCCCGATCGCGCCCATCTCCTGGCCACCGCCCATCTGGCGCCGGAGGATGAAGCCGATGATCACCAGCGCGAGCGCCACCAGCAGCACCTCGCGCCAGAAGTCGGGATTGATCCCGCGGCTGGCCTCGAGGGTGACCGGAGCGCCCACGCGCTCCGCCCGATCGAGAACGGGTGTGATCTCGAAGGTGGGATACACCACCCGGAAGCCCTGGCCGGCGGCCGCGCCGGCGACCGGACGGCTCCAGACCCCGCGCAGCTCGGAACCGGGGACCACGGTGATCTCGCGAACCGCGCCCTGATCCAGCCGGTTGAGGAAGATGGAATAGGTGATGGTGGGAGGGGCAGCCGGACGCGCGCGCCACCAGCGGGCGGCCAGGGCCGCGACCGCCAGCAGCGTGACTAGCCCCAGCGGCCAGATCCAGGCAGCCGGCGTGGTGCGCCAGCGCGCCCACCACCGGCGAATATCGTCGAGCATTCCAGGGTCCCGAAGACGAATGCACCCGTCCGCGGGGGGAGGGGCAGGTGCAGGGAGGCAACCTAAATCAGCGGCTGGGCGGTCGGAAGAGCGCGAGTGGCAGTCAGAACACCCGGTCGAGCACCCGCAAGGTCCCGTCGGTCACGGTTCCGAAGGTGAGATGGCCGAGACATCCCCGTGCATGGGTCTGCCAGGGAATGGCCGATGGGCCCGGCGTGAGCCGGAGCGCCGGGACCACGCCCTCGTCCATCAGGGCCCAGAACGCGGTTCCGAATGCCGTACCGGCGGCGGAGCCTACCAGGTCGAGGCGGCGACGGAGCACGGCATAGACGGCGCCGGCACCGATGCCGAGGCCCCAGTGAATGGCGCTCCCGCCGCGCTCGCGCTCCGTCCGGGTGAGTCCCCGGCCCACCAGGGCAGCGCCCTTCTCCGCGGCCGCCTCGTAGGCGCTGCTACCCTCGCGGACCTCCTCCTCCCGCTGCCGGGCCCGGCGGCCCTCCCGTTGATACATGTAGGTGGTCGCGCGATCCATGACCCAGGTCGCCACCGCGCCGGCGATCGCGCCTTTGAGCAGGTCCTCGGCGAGGCCGTCGCGTCGGTTTCGTCGCATGA
>Ga0210102_1000306_pt1 | contig 13169 bp, 13 predicted proteins | sample RushOxbow_ThreeS_4_FD_185563 | JGI IMG/M metagenome (GOLD analysis project Ga0210102, IMG submission 185563) | Wetland microbial communities from San Francisco Bay, California, USA, that impact long-term carbon sequestration -... | ecosystem: Environmental > Aquatic > Marine > Wetlands ...
GCTCGACCACGGCCGCGCGGTCGACTTCCGCGTCTCGATCATGCCGAGCATCTACGGCGAGGACGCCGTGGTGCGCGTGCTCGACAAGCAGTCGTTGTACGAGGCCGAGCGCCAGCAGCTCTCGCTCGATTCGCTCGGCTTCGGACCCGAGGAGGTGCGCGTGCTGCGCCGCCTGTCGCACGAGCCTTACGGCATGCTGCTCGTCACCGGGCCGACCGGCAGCGGCAAGACCACCACGCTGTACGCCGCGATCAGCGAGATCAACAACGGCCAGGACAAGATCGTGACGATCGAGGACCCGGTCGAGTACCAGCTTCCCGGGGTGCTGCAGATCCCGGTGAACGAGAAAAAGGGCCTCAGTTTCGCGCGCGGCCTGCGCTCGATCCTGCGCCACGACCCGGACAAGATCATGGTCGGCGAGATCCGCGATCCGGAGACGGCGAACATCGCCGTGCAGTCGGCGCTCACCGGCCACCTGGTGTTCACCACGGTGCACGCGAACAACGTGTTCGACGTGATCGGCCGATTCATGCACATGAACGTGGACCTCTACAGCTTCGTCTCGGCGCTGAACGCGATCCTCGCGCAGCGCCTGGTGCGGCTGGTCTGCCCGCACTGCGCCGAGGACGTGCAACCCGACGCCGCGCTGCTGCGCGAGTCCGGGATCGATGCGGCGGCGGCGCGCGAATTCCGCTTCCGCGCGGGCCGCGGCTGCCGCGAATGCCGCGGCGCGGGCTTCAAGGGACGCCGCGCGATCGCCGAGCTGCTGATCCTGAACGACGACATCCGCGAGCTGATCGCCCAGCGCGCCCCGGCGCGCAAGATCAAGCAGGCCGCGGCCGCCAACGGCACGCGCTTCCTGCGCGAGGCGGCGTTCGAAGCGGTGAAAAGCGGCGAAACCACGCTGCAGGAGATCAACCGTGTCACGTTTGTGGCGTGACCGCCTGCTGATCTCGCTCGCGCCGGACGCGGTGGCGCTCGCGCGCGTGGCGCGCGGGCTGCGCCCGCGCATCGCAGCCAAGCAAACGCTCGAGTGCGACCCGGCCTACGGCGCCGCGCCCTGGCAGGGCGCGCTCGCCGCGCTCGCCGCGGCGCTCGAGCCGTTGCGCGGCGAGCGCGTGGATGCCACGGTGGTCCTTTCCAATCATTTCGTGCGCTATGCGATCGTGCGTCCCGACGCGGCGCTCGCCGGTCCGGCGGAAGAGCTCGGCCTTGCGCGCTTCCAGTTCGCCCGCATCTACGGCGAGCGAGCGAAAGGATGGGACGTGCGCCTGAGCGCGGCGCGGCGCGGGGTGCCGCGCCTGGCGAGCGCGGTGGACGCGGGCCTCGTTCCGGCGATCGGCGCGTGCTTCCCGCGCGGGGCGAAGGCGCGGCTCGTCTCGGTTCAGCCCTACCTGATGGCGGCCTACAACCACTTGCGCGGCGCCATGCCCGACGGCGATGCCTGGTTGCTGCTGGTCGAGCCGCAACGCGCCTGTCTCGCGCTGATCGCATCGCGCCGCTGGGCCGCGGTGCAGACCCTGCGCGGCGAGTACCCGGCACCCGAGGACTGGACCGCGCTGCTCGAGCGAGAGCGGCTGCGCGCCGAAGTCGCTAGCGCGACGCGCATCGCGCATGTCGTTGCCCCGGCCGGCAGCAAGGCCGTGACCTACGAGTCCCAGGGCTGGAAGCTGAACGGCCTCGGCCTCGCACCGCTCGAAGGGTTCGCGCCGCGCGAAGACGCGCGCTTTGCGATGGCGCTCGCCGCAAGATGAAAGTTCGCCGCCTCGAGCTCGATTACGTCGCCGCGCCGCGCAGGCCGCGCGCGCTCGGCCTGCTGGTGCTCGCGATCGGGATCGCTGCTGCGGCTGTGCTGGTGGAACGCTACCGCTCGGTCGGCGTGGAGCTGCAGCGGCTCGAGACCGGGCGCTCGCTGCTCGGTCCGGCGCAGCTCGCGATGCGTGCACGCTCGCCCGAACGGCTAGACGAGGAGGCAAAGCGCGTGGAGGCGGTGCTGCGCCAGCTTGCGCTCCCCTGGGGCGCGATCATCGAAAGCGTCGAGGGCGCCACGAGCGCGGACGTGGCGCTGCTGCAGCTGCAGCCGGATGCCCAGCAGCGCCAGCTGCGCCTGGGCGCCGAGGCCCGCTCGCAGCAGGCGATGCTCGAGTACCTGCGCCGGCTGGCCGCGGCGAGGGGCCTCGGCGAAGTGCACGTGGTGAGCCACCAGGTGCAGCTCGAGGAGCCGCACCAGCCGGTGCGCTTCACCGTGCAGGCTTCGCTCAGGGGATTGCCGTGAGCCGCGCAAACGAGCTGCTCGACCGGCTGGGCGCCTTCGGCGTGCTGGGCATCGGTGTGCTGCTGTTCTGCCTGCCGTTCTATTTTTCGGCGCTGCGGCCCGCCGAGCAGGAACTGTCCGCGCAGCGCGACGCCGCCGAGCGGCTGCGCGGGCGCGGGCCGTTCCGCGCCGTAGCGGTGGACGATCGCGCAGCCGACCTGCTGCGCTTCTATGCCCTGCTGCCGCCGCTCGCGCAGCTGCCCGAGGAGCTCGGCCGGGTCTACGCGCTCGCGCAGAGCGCGAGGCTCGAGCTGATGCAGGGCGAATACCGCCTGGACCGCCGCGCTGCCGGACCCGTCGCCTACCGCATCACGCTGCCGATCCGCGGCAGCTACGCACAGGTGCGCGCATTTCTCGACGCTGTGCTGCGCGAGATGCCGGTCGCCTCGGTGGACGCGCTGCGCTTCGAGCGCAAGAAGGCTGCCGATGCGCGCCTCGACGCACAGATCCAGCTGACGCTGTATTTCCGGCCCGGCGACGAAGCCGGGAGACAATGACGCCATGAGACCACAGCGCCCGTACAGCGCATCCCTGCTCGCGAGGCTCGCCTTCTGCCTGCTGCTTGCCGCCTGCGCGACGTACACCGTGATCGACGACGCGCGCCTGCTGTTCGAAGCGGGCCGCGGCGAGGAGGCGCTGACCCTGCTCGACAAGGCGGCGAGCGAGCCCGACGCCGATCCGGCGATCCGGATGGAATACAACCGCCAGCGCGATGTCCTCGCGGGGCTGTGGCTCAGCCAAGCCGAGTCGATGCGCCAGTCCGGGCAGTTCCAGCTCGCCGCGCTGCTGTACCAGCGCACCCTCAAGTACGACCCCGCGAACCAGCGCGCCCGAGACGGCCTGGCGAAGGTGGAGACCGACCAGCGCGACCGCGCGCTGGTCGCGCAGGCGGAAAAGCTCGCCGCCGCCGGAAAGTACCGCGAGGCGCGCGAGGTGCTGCGCCCGGTGCTCGCCAGCAACCCTACGCAGCGCGAGGCCCTGCGCCTGCAGCGCCGCATCGACGACAAGCTGATGCCCTCGTCGCTCGCCGAAGTGGAGCTCAAACCCACTTCCCGGCAGCCGATCTCGCTCGAGCTGCGCGAAGTCACCCTGCGCTCGCTGTTCGAAGTGCTCTCGCGCACCTACGGCATCAACATCGTGCTCGACAAGGACGTCAAGGCCGACCAGCGCACCAGCATCGCGCTGCGCGAGGCGAGCTTCGAGGAGGCGGTGCGCCTGGTCACCATGACCAACCAGCTCGAGCAGAAGGTCGCGAGCAGCAGCACCGTGGTCATCTATCCGAACACGCCGGTGAAGCGGCGCGAGTACCAGGACCTGGTGGTGAAGAGCTTCTATCTCGCCAACGCCGACGTCAAGCAGACCGCGACGATGATCCGCTCGGTGGTCAAGACGCGCGACATCTTCGTGGACGAGAAGGTCAACCTGCTCGTCATCCGCGACACGCCCGAGGCGGTGCGCATCGCAGAGCGCCTGATCGCGGCGCAGGATCTCGCCGAGCCCGAGGTGATGCTCGAAGTCGAGGTGCTCGAGGTCGGCGTCACCCGCCTGACCGAGCTCGGCCTGAAGTACCCGGACTCGATGGCCGTCTTTTTGGAAGGCGCGGCCGGCACGCCCGGCGCGGTATCGCTGGACGAGCTGAAGAACTTCAACTCCAGCCTGGTGCAGCTGCTGTTCCCGAACCCGCTGTTCCTGCTCTCGCTCAAGCAGCAGGACGGCAGCACCAGCGTGCTCGCCAATCCCAAGATTCGCGTCAAGAACCGCGAGAAGGCAAAGGTGCACATCGGCGACCGCGTGCCGGTGATCACCACCACCGCGGCCGCCACCGGCGGATTCGTGTCGGAAACGGTGAGCTATCTCGACGTCGGTCTCAAGCTCGAGGTCGAGCCGGTCATCTACCTGGACGACGAGGTCGGCATCAAGGTCGGCCTCGAGGTGAGCCGCATCGTGCGCGAGATCCGCAGCACTTCCGGCACCCTCGTCTACCAGATCGGCACGCGCACGGCGAACACGCTGCTGCGGCTGCGCGACGGAGAAACCCAGGTGCTGGCGGGCCTGATCAGCGACGAGGACCGGCGCAATGCCGACCGCGTCCCCGGCCTGGGCGACCTGCCGACCCTGGGGCGGTTGTTCTCCTCGCAGAGGGACGAAAACATCAGGTCCCAGCTCGTGCTGCTCATCACGCCGCGGCTGGTGCGTACGCTGGCGCAGCCTGCGGCGCACCTGGTCGAGTTCCCGGCGAGGGACACCGATGGCGCCGCCCCGTCCGCGCCGAGCGCGCCGCGGCCGGCGCCGCGCGTCCAGCCGCCCGCGCAGCCTGCGCCGGCGGCGCCGCAGGGTTCGGACATGCGCCCGTTCGGCGGCGTCGTCGCGCCCGGGGAATCGCCGCAGCAATGAGTGCGCGCATGGCGGCGGCGCGCAGCGCCGGCGGCTTCACCCTGATCGAGCTCGTCATCACGGTGGCGATCATCGCCATCCTCGCCAGCGTGGCGATGCCGTTGAACGAGCTCGTCGTGCAGCGCTCGAAGGAGCAGGACCTGCGCCGCGCGCTGCGCGACATGCGCGAGGCGATCGACGACTACAAGCAGGCCTCCGACGACGGCCGCATCCAGAAGCGGGTCGGCGAATCGGGCTACCCGAAGCGGCTCGAGGACCTGGTCGAGGGCGTAGAGGACCAGAAGTCGCCCGACAAGCAGCGCATCTACTTCCTGCGCCGCATCCCGCGCGATCCGTTGGCAGCCGACGCGAACCTCGCGGCCGCAGCCACCTGGGGCAAGCGCAGCTACGCGAGTCCGCCCGATGCGCCAAAGGAAGGCGACGACGTGTTCGACGTCTATTCGCTCGCGGCGGGAACGGGCATCAACGGCCGGCCGTACCGGGAATGGTGACGCGCGCGCGCGGCTTCACCCTGATCGAGCTGCTCGTCGTCCTGGCGATCATCGCGACGCTGCTGATGCTCGCGGTGCCGCGCTATTTTGCGAGCCAGGACAGGGCCAGGGAGGCGGTGCTGAAGGAGAACCTGTTCCAGCTGCGCGACGCGATCGGCAAGTACCACGGCGACAAGGGCAGGTACCCGGAATCGCTCGAAGCGCTGGCGAGCGAGAGGTACCTGCGCGCGGTGCCGACCGATCCGATCACCGAAAGCGCGGCGACCTGGGTGGTGGTGCCGCCGAAGGACCCTCAGCAGAGCGGCGTGTACGACGTGCGCAGCGGCGCGCAGGGCCAGGCGAGCGACGGCACGCTGTACGGCGACTGGTAATGCGAAGAAAGCGGCCCGCAGCGGGCTTCACCTACCTCACGATCCTTTTCATCGTCGCGATCATGGGCGTGGGGCTCGCGCTTGCGGGCGAAGTCTGGCACACCGCGTCGGCGCGGGAGAAGGAAGCCGCGTTGCTGCACGCAGGCGAGCAGTACCGCAAAGCGATCGAGCGCTACGTCCTCGCCGGCCCGCGGCAGTACCCGCGCGAGCTGGCCGACCTGCTGAAGGACCCGCGCAAGCCCGGTACCGAGCGCTACCTGCGGCGGCTCTATCCGGATCCGGTCACCAACAGCGACGACTGGGGCATCGTAAGATCGCCCGACGGGGGCGTCATGGGCGTCTACAGCCGCTCGGAGGACAAGCCGCTCAAGGAAGCCCGCTTTGCGCCGGCGCAATCCGCATTCGAAGGCGCGCAGAAATATTCGGACTGGAAATTTGTCTACACGCCGGCGGCGACAGCGACACCGGCAACGGGAACAGCAAAGCCGAAGCCGGCAGCAAGATAGGGGTCAGACCCCTGTGGATAAGTCAACCGGGGTCAGACCCCATTGAATGATCAAAGGCCAACTGCGAACCGAAGGGGTCTGACCCCGACTTATCCACAGGGGTCTGACCCCATTTAAGCCGCCTTCGCCTCGTCGCGCAGCGCGCGGCGCAGGATCTTGCCGACGTTGGTCTTCGGCAGCTCGCTGCGGAACTCGATCTTGCGCGGGCGCTTGTAGCCGGTGAGCTGCTCCTTGCAGTACTCGAGCAGCTGCGCCTCGGTGAGCGAGGGGTCCTTTTTCACTACGAAGAGTTTCGGCACCTCGCCGGAATGCTCGTCCGGCACCCCGATCGCGGCACACTCGAGCACGCCCGGGTGCATTGCGACCACCTGCTCGATCTCGTTCGGGAAGACGTTGAAGCCCGAGACCAGGATCATGTCCTTCTTGCGATCGACGATGCGGATGAAGCCGCGCTCGTCCATCACGCCGATGTCGCCGCTGTGAAAGTAGCCGTCGCCGTCCATCACCCGCGCGGTCTCGTCCGCGCGCTGCCAGTAGCCGGCCATGACCTGCGGGCCCTTGATGCAGATCTCGCCCGGCTGGCCGAGCGGCAGGTCCTTGCCCGCGTCGTCGCGGATGGTGATGTCGGTCGAAGGCAGCGGCACGCCGATGGTGCCGCTGTACTCGGTCTGGTTGAGCGGGTTGGAGGTCGCCGAGGGCGAGGTCTCGGTCAAGCCGTAGCCTTCGAGCAGCGGAACGCCGGTGACCTGCTTCCACTTCTCCGCCACCGCCTGCTGCACCGCCATGCCGCCGCCGAGCGCGAGCTTCAGGCTGGAGAAATCGAGCTTGGCGAAATCCGGGTGGTGCAACAGCGCGTTGAACAGTGTGTTGACCCCGGTGATCATCGTGAAGCGGTGCTTGGCAAGTTCCTTCACGAACCCGGGTATGTCGCGCGGGTTGGTGATCAGGATGTTGCAGCCGCCCTCGACCAGCATCGACAGGCAGTTCACCGTGAGCGAAAAGATGTGGTAGAGCGGCAGCGCGGTGATGATCACCGGCGCTTCGCCTTCGGTCATCGCCGGCGTCATCCAGGCCTTGTACTGCAGCAGTGCAGCGAGGATGTTGCTATGGAGCAGCATCGCGCCCTTCGATACGCCGGTCGTGCCGCCGGTGTACTGCAGGAACGCGATGTCGTCATGCGTCAGCGGCGGCGTCGCGAACGGCTTGCCCGCGCCTTCGGCTAGGGCTTGCGTCAGCGTGAGCGCCCCCGGCAGCACGTAGGGCGGCACCATCTTCTTCACGTGGCGAACGACAAGGTTGACGATCAGGCCCTTGAGGCCGAGCGATTCCCCGAGTGAAGTCACCACGATGTGTTTCACCGGCGTATTGCGCAGCACCTGCTGCAGCGTGTGGCCGAAGTTCTCGAGAATCACGATCGCTTCCGCCCCGGAGTCCTTCAACTGGTGCTCGAGCTCACGCGCCGTATAGAGCGGGTTCACGTTCACCACCGTGCAGCCGGCGCGCAGGATGCCGAACATCGCGACCGGGTACTGCAAGCAGTTCGGCATCATGATCGCGACGCGCATGCCCTTCCTGAAGCCGCGCGCCTGCAGGAACGCGCCGAAGGTGCGCGAGGCGTTCGCGAGCTCGCCGAAATTGATCGTCTTGCCCATGCTGTGGAACGCCGCTCGCGTCGCGAACCGCGCGATGCAATCGTCGAACAGGGCGACGAGCGAGGCGTACTTGTTGATGTCGATGTCCGCCGGCACGCCGGGCGGGTAGCTCTTCAGCCAAATACGGTCCATCGCCCCTCCTCCGAGATCCGAGACGCAGCCAAACGGCGCAAGTTTACTTGAGTCGCCTCAGGCCTTGCGTGCGCGTGCCGGGCGTCCGGCCTGCCAGGCGACGAGCGATGCAACGATGCAGCCCGCGCCGATCGCGGAGTAGGCAATCGGCCAGGCCTGGGGGGCGCGTGCGCCGCCCGCGGCATCGAGCGCGACGCCGAAAACCACCGGTCCGAGCATCCCGCCGGCGAAGCCTACGAGCGAGTACAGGCCCATTGCGGCACCGCGCAAATCGTCCGGCGCGGCGGCGACCATGCCGGCGGTCAGCGTCGCCGATTCGGCCATGACCAGCATCGCGTAGACGATGGTAAGCGCGAGCACAACCGCCCAGTGCCAGGGCGCGGCAACGCCGAGCAGGATGCCGCACAGGCCCGAGGCGGCCATCGCGAACGTGATCCACTGCCGCCGCCCGATGCGCAAGGCGATCTCGTTGCCGATGATCGAGGCCGGCACCGCGGCGACGTTCACCACTGCGGCGATCACGGCCACGTTCCAGGGAAAGCTCGCCCCGGGCAGGTGCACACTGGCGGAGAAGGCGAGAAACGCGACCAGCCAGGTGCGCGAGCCGAACAGCTCGAGGCAGTGCATGCCATAGCCGAGGGCGTAGCCGGCGGCAGCGCGGTTCGCAAGCACACGACCCCAGGCGCTCACCGGGAAAAGCGTAGCGAGCGAAAACGCCTTCCGCCTGGCCCGCTCGCGCGTGGCTGGCGCAATGCCCCACAGCACGAGCAGGCCCGCAACGGCGGGTCCTGCCGCGGAGAGCACGAACGCCGCGCGCCAGCCCATCTGCGGGGCGACGAAGCCCGCGAGTGCGAGCGAGAGTGCCGTGCCGATGCCGAAGAACGAGGTGTAGAACGCGACGTAGCGGCTTTGCGCCGCGCCGCTTGCCTGGTCGGTGAGCAGGCGCAGGCCGGGCATGTAAGTGCCCGCGATTCCCGCGCCGAGCAGCACCTGGAAAATCATTGCGCTCGCAAACCCGTCGGCGGCCAGTCCGAAGCCCGCTCCGCCGGCGACCGCGAGCGCACTGCCGATGAGATACACGCGCCTGCCGTCGGCGCGGTCGGTAAGCGCCGTCCAGTAGGAGACCGTGCCGACGTAGCCGATGAAGAACGTGCCTCCGACGATGCCCGCTTCGGCGTTCGACATGCGCCACAGCTCGCTGAGATCGGGAAGCAGCGCGGCATAGGTCGAAAAGCCCAGCATCGACAGAATGTGGGCGCCTAGCATCAGGATCGCGATGCGGTTGGCGCTCACGGGGTCACACCCTCGGTGTCACGATCACGCTGGCGAGCGATGACGTGAGACTTATCCACAGGGGTCAGACCCCTTTTTTGCTTTTTTGTCCTATCGGTGCTTGAAGTCGGGCTTGCGCTTTTCTACGAACGCCGCCATGCCTTCCTTCTGGTCGTCCAGGCTGAACATGGAGTGGAAGATGCGCCGCTCGTAGTGCACGCCTTCCGAAAGAGTGGTCTCGTAGGCGCGGTTGATCGCTTCCTTGATCATCATGACCACCGGCAGCGAGTAGCCGGCGATCCTGTCGGCGACTGCCATCGCCTCGTCCAGCAGCTTGTCGAGCGGCACGACGCGCGACACGATCCCGGCGCGCTCGGCCTCCTGCGCATCCATCATGCGCGCGGTTAGGCAAAGGTCCATCGCTTTCGCCTTGCTCGCGAAGCGCGCCAGGCGCTGGGTGCCGCCGAAACCCGGCATGACGCCGAGGTTGATCTCCGGCTGGCCGAACTTCGCGTTATCGGCGGCGATGACGATGTCGCACATCATCGCGAGCTCGTTGCCGCCGCCGAGCGCGTAGCCCGCGACCGCGGCGACGACGGGCTTGCGGATGTTGCGGATGTGCTCCCAGTCGCGCGTGATGTAGTTGTTGCGGAACGCGTCCATGTAGCTGTAGTTCTTCATGACCGCAATGTCCGCCCCCGCGGCGAAAGCCTTGTCGTTGCCGGTGATGACGATCGCGCCGACGCCGTCGTCGGCGTCGAAGCCGTACAGCGCCTCGCCCAGCTCCTGCATCAGTCGCGGGCTGAGGGCGTTCATCTGCTTGGGTCGGTTTAGGGTGACGAGACCGACGCGCCCGCGCGTCGTGGTGTGGATGCATTCGTAGGCCATGCTTACTTGTCCTCGAGCGTTTTGATGATTTCTTCGACCGGCAGCACCTTCGCGTACAGGCCGCTCAAGGCGGCGAGAAAGGCGCCGTGTACCTGCGCGGCCGGGATCGTCTGCCCGGCAAAGCTCTGGTCCCGCGTGGCGCAGGCGTCCGCGCCGAGCGTCACGCGGTAGCCGAGGTCGAAGGCCTGGCGCACGGTCGCGTCCACGCACATCTGGGTCATCATGCCGGCGATCACCAGGTGGCGCGTGCCAGCCGCTTCGAGCCGCGTCTCAAGGGCAGTTTCGCGAAAACTGTTGGGGTAATTCTTCTCGATGACCTTCTCGTTCGCGGCCGGCGCTACGCAGGCGTGAATCTCGGCGCCCGGCGTGCCCGGGATGAAGAAGGTCGCGCCGGGGCGCACGGAAAGGTGCCGCATGTGAAACACGGGCAGGTGCCTGGCGCGACACGCCGCGAGCAGCTTGGCTGCATTCTGCCCGGCAGCGTCGGCGCCTTCGAGCGTCATTGCGCCCCCCGGAAAGTAGTCGTTCTGGATGTCGATGATGAGCAGTGCGGTTTCGGCCATCGTCTCAATCCTTCCTCTCACTCGCGTTTCGCTTCATCTCGGCGAGCGGCACCACGCCCTCGCGCGTCGGCATGCGCTGCGCCCGGCGCGCCGCATCCGCCGATTCGAGCGCGTCGGTTTCCTGCATGCTCTCCAGGCAGCGCTCGGCGAGCCACTGGTAGCCGCGCGTCGCCTCGATCTTCCAGGCAAGCTCGGCGTCGCTCAGCGCGCGCACCACGCGCGCGGGGATGCCGGCTGCGAGCGTGCGCGGCGGCACCTCGAACTCGGCCTTGACGAATGCACTCGCCGCGACGATGGCCGCCTCGCCGACCACCGCGCGATCGTTGATCACCGCATTGATGCCGACGAGCGCATTGCGCCGGATGATGCAGCCATGCAGCATCGCGCCGTGGCCGATATGGCCGTCGATTTCGACCACCAGGTCGCGATCGGGAAACGCGTGCAGCACGCAGGTGTCCTGGATGTTGGCGCCTTCCTCGATCACGATGCGCCCGAAGTCGGCGCGCAGGCAGGCGCAGGGGCCGACGTAGACGCGCGGCCCTACAAACACGTCCCCGATCAGCACCGCGCTCGGATGAACGTACGCCAGCGGATGCACCACCGGCGTGACACCGTCGAGCGCATACACCTTGGGGCGGATCATGACGGAATTCTACTTGCGTTGGTGTAAGCTTTCGCGCGTCCGCCGCCCACATTGCTAGATCCACGGCTCACTCCATGACGGCGCTACTCGTTTCGGTCGACGCTGGAGTGCAGCGCCTGACGCTGAACCGTCCGCAGAAGCTGAATGCGTTCAATCCCGAGCTGCTCGCAGCGCTCGGCAAGGCTTTCGGCGAAGCCGAGGCCGATTCCTCGATCCGCGCCGTGCTGCTGACCGGAGCCGGCCGCGGCTTTTGCGCCGGCGCGGACCTGGATCAGCGCAGCGTAGCGCCCGACGCGCCGCCCATGGACCTCGGTGCCGGACTGGAAGCCGTCTACAACCCGATGATCCGGCGCATGCGCGCGCTCGAGAAGCCGATCGTCTGCGCGGTGAACGGCATCGCCGCGGGTGCGGGCACGAGCCTAGCGTTCGCCTGCGACATCGTGCTCGCCGCGCGCTCTGCGGCGTTCCTGCAGGCTTTCGCGCGCATCGGCCTGGTGCCCGACGCCGGCGCGACGCACTTCCTGCCGCGCCTGGTCGGCTCGGCGCGCGCGATGGGGATGGCGCTGCTCGCCGAACCCCTGAGCGCGGAGGATGCTGAGCGCTGGGGCCTGATCTGGCGCTGCGTAGACGACGTCGCGCTGCCCTCCGAAGCGCAGACCATCGCACAGAAGCTCGCCGCGGGCCCTACGCGCACCTACGGCCTCATCAAGCGCGCCCTGCTGGCTTCCGCAGGCAACACGCTCGATCTGCAGCTCGATCTCGAGCGCGAGCTGCAGCGCGAAGCTGGTCATACCGAGGACTTTCGTGAGGGCGTGAGCGCGTTCAAGGAAAAACGCAGGGCCCGCTACCAGGGACGATGACACGGGAGGAGACAACATGACGGGCTTCCCGCTCGAGGCGATCGAAAAAGCGCCCCTCGCAGAGCTGCGCAAGCTGCAGCTGCAACGCCTGCAGTGGTCTCTGCACCACGCCTACGAGCACGTTCCGCACACCCGCAAGAAGTTCGAGCAAGCGGGCGTCAAGCCCGAGGACTGCAGAACGCTCGCCGACCTGCCGAAGTTTCCGTTTACCACCAAGGCCGACCTGCGCGAGACCTATCCCTTCGGCATGTTCGCGGTGCCGATGGACAAGATCGTGCGCATCCACGCCTCGTCGGGTACCACCGGCAAGCCCACCGTGGTGGGCTACACGGCGAAGGACATCGATACCTGGACGCAGGTCATGGCGCGCTCGATCCGCGCCGCGGGAGCCCAGCCCGGCATGAAGGTGCACGTGGCCTATGGCTACGGGCTGTTCACCGGCGGCCTCGGCGCGCACTACGGCGCCGAGCGGCTCGGGCTCGCGGTGATCCCCCTTGGCGGCGGCATGACCGAACGCCAGGTGCAGCTGATCGCGGATTTCAAGCCCGAGATCATCATGGTGACGCCCTCGTACATGCTGGCGATCGCCGACGAGATGGAGGTCCAGGGTCTCGATCCCAGGCAAAGCTCGCTGCGCATCGGCATCTTCGGCGCAGAGCCCTGGACCAACCAGATGCGCGCTCAGATCGAGGCGCGCACCAGCCTGCAGGCGATCGACATCTACGGCCTATCGGAAGTGATGGGGCCTGGCGTGGCGCAGGAATGCATCGAAACCAAGGACGGGCTCACCATCTGGGAAGACCATTTTCTGCCCGAGATCGTCGACCCGGAGAGCGGCAAGCCGCTGCCCGAGGGCGAGCAAGGCGAGCTGGTGTTCACCTCGCTGACCAAGGAAGCGCTGCCGATCATCCGCTATCGAACGAGGGATCTCACGCGCCTCATGCCGGGAACGGCGCGCACGATGCGCCGCATGGAAAAGATCACCGGGCGCTCGGACGACATGCTGATCATCCGCGGCGTAAACGTCTTCCCGTCGCAGATCGAGGAGCTGATCCTCAGGCACCCGGAGCTCGCACCGCATTA
>Ga0210102_1000307_pt1 | contig 13156 bp, 13 predicted proteins | sample RushOxbow_ThreeS_4_FD_185563 | JGI IMG/M metagenome (GOLD analysis project Ga0210102, IMG submission 185563) | Wetland microbial communities from San Francisco Bay, California, USA, that impact long-term carbon sequestration -... | ecosystem: Environmental > Aquatic > Marine > Wetlands ...
GAAGAAGCGTCGGTAATCGTCGGCGCCCTGGAAGTCGAGAAAGACCGACGCGAATCGCGCCGCCGCGAGATGATCGAGGCCGACGAGTTCCGCCATCATTCGCTGGCCGATCAAGGCGCTCGTCACTTCTCTCTCGCCGAGTTCCTGCACGTGTCGTTCGACGCGATCGACGAGCTGATCGAGCGCCTCTGCGCTGACGGGTCGCTTCTCACAGGCTTTCTGCACCGCCGCCGACAGCTTGTGGCGCTGGTAATCCTCGCGCCGCTCGTCGCGCTTGACGACCTTTGGGAAGACCTCTTCGACGCGCTCACGCGTCGTGAATCGGCGCTCGCACTCGAGGCACTCTCGGCGGCGGCGAATCTCGTTCCCGTCTCGACCCAGGCGCGAGTCGATCACCCGGTTGGCTGAATCGAAACAATACGGGCAACGCACGGTTCAGGCGGAGTCGTTCCAGCGACCGGGGTACAACGGGAACCGTCGACACAGTGCCTCTACGTCACCGCGCACCGCGTCGAGCGCATCGACGTCTCCAGGCCGCTCGAGGGATCGAACGATCAGATCAGCGATCTCCGCCATCTCCGCCTCGCGCATTCCGCGGGTGGTGACCGCGGGCGTTCCGATCCGGATTCCCGAAGTCACCATCGGCTTGCGGGGGTCGAACGGAACCATGTTCTTGTTGGCGGTGATACCGGCCCGTTCGAGCGCGATCTGCGCGGCCTTGCCGGTGGTATCCCGCCCAACCAGTGACAGTAGGAAGAGGTGGTTGTCCGTACCACCCGCAACGATCTTGAAGCCCTGATTCGCGATCGACTCGGCGAGTGCGCGCGCGTTCTTGATGATCTGCTCGCAGTAGCGCTTGAAGGAAGGTTGCAGGGCCTCCCGAAACGCGACCGCCTTGGCGGCAATCACATGCATCAAGGGGCCGCCCTGCCCGCCCGGAAAGACCGCGCTGTCGATCCTCTTCGCGTACTCGGCGTCGCAGAGGATCATGCCTCCGCGAGGGCCGCGCAGCGTCTTGTGCGTGGTCGTCGTGAATACCTGGGCGTGGCCGGCCGGGCTCGGATGCAGGCCGGTCGCAACGAGCCCCGCAATGTGCGCGATGTCCGCAAACAGGACCGCACCGACTTCGTCTGCGATCGATCGAAACGCCGCGAAGTCGATCGTGCGCGAATACGCCGTCGCGCCACACTGGATCAGTTTTGGTTGGTGCTCCTTCGCGAGCCGACGGACTTCATCGTAGTCGATGCGCTCGTCATCCTGGCGAACGCCGTAGGGAATGATCTTGTAGAGCTGGCCCGAAAAATTGACCGGACTGCCGTGGGTGAGGTGGCCCCCGTGATCGAGGTTCATCGCGAGCACGGTGTCCCCGATGTCGAGCAACGCGCGATAGGCGGCCTCGTTGGCCTGGGATCCCGAGTGCGGTTGGACGTTGGCGTGATCGACGCCGAAGAGCTCCTTCGCGCGCGCGATCGCGAGGCTCTCGACCTCGTCGACCTGCTCGCATCCACCGTAGTAACGACGGCCCGGATAACCCTCGGCGTATTTGTTCGTCAACACCGAACCGGCCGCTTCGAGAACGGGCTCCGAAACGAAATTCTCCGATGCGATCAGTTCCAGCGACAGCGCCTGCCGGCGGGCTTCGAGTGCGATGAACTTCGCGATCTCCGGATCCGCCTCGGCGAGGTTTTGGTTCATTCCCGGCGAAGCGGGGTTGTTGAAGCGTTCGCCGGCCTTCGGATCCGTCAGTGAATCGATCAACCCAATCCTCCTCGCGTGGCGGCCCCCGTCGAAGGGCTCTTTCAACCACGCCTCTACGATCGTCCAGGCAAGCGCCGGATCGAGAGCGTCCGCCGAAAGCGCCAGAACATTGGCATCGTTGTGCCGGCGCGCGAGCTTCGCCGTGTCCACGTCGTGGACCAGCGCCGCGCGCACCCGGGGAAATCGGTTCGCGGTGTACATCACCCCCAAACCGCTGCCGCAGATTACAATCCCGCGCTCGGCCGCTCCGCTCGAGACCGCGCGCGCAGCCGGCGCCGCGAACACCGGATAGTCGACGGCGTCCGGGCCGTGGGTTCCGAAATCGCGAATCGCATAACCGTCTGCTTCGAGTCGCTTGCTCAACTCGGCCTTCAGGTTTGCGCCGCGGTGGTCACTCGCCAATGCGATCAACGCGCTCATCACAGTACTCTCCCGCTCCAAGATCGGACTTTTCGGATCCGTGGTTCCGATCGCCGTGTCGTCAGTCGTCCGCCAACGGCAGGCCGTGCCACCGACGCTGCCAGTTTGCCAAGCTTTGGGGACCTTCGCCCGCTCGGCACGCAGGCTCGGGCGGCGCCCCCACGGTGGCCGAGGGGGTCGCTTGCGCTATTCCGCTCGCCCGAGAACCAGCGTGGCGTTGGTTCCACCGAAGCCGAAAGAGTTCGAGATTGCAACTCGGATGCGCGTCTCGCGGGCCTTGTTGGCCACATGATCGAGTTCGCATTCGGGATCCGGTTGATCCAGGTTGATGGTCGGCGGCAGGATACCCGTCTGCAACGCGCGCACGCAAAACAGCGCCTCGACGGCCCCGGCCGCACCCAGCAGGTGCCCGGTCATCGACTTCGTCGCCGACACTGGCAGCCGCTGGGTGTGCGCGCCAAACACCGCTCGAATCGCGCGCGCCTCGGAGGGGTCGCCTTGCGGGGTGCTCGTCGCATGGGCGTTCAAATAATCGACGTCACTCGGATTCAGACCCGCGTCCGCAATCGCGATACGCATACACCGCTGGGCGCCTTCGCCATCCTCGGTCGGCTGCGCGACCGAAGCCGCATCGGCCGTCATCCCGTAACCGAGAACGTGAGCCAGGATGTTTGCACCGCGCGCACGCGCGCGCTCGAGATCTTCGAGAACCAGCACCGCGGCGCCCTCCCCGATCACGAAGCCGTCGCGATCGACGTCGAATGGGCGACTCGCGCTGGTGGGGTTTCCGCTGCGCGCTGAAAGTGCCTTCATGTTCGCGAAACCCGCGACGGCAATCTCGGTGATGGGTGCTTCGGATCCGCCCGCAAACATCACGTCCGCATCACCTCGTTCGATCACGCGCGCAGACTCGCCGATGGAATGGGCGCCCGAAGCGCAGGCTGCGGTCTGGCAGAGGTTCGGTCCGCGCAAGCCGTGTTGTATCGCGACATAGCCACTCGCCATGTTGCAGATCGACATCGGAATCGTGAACGGAGAAACCCGACGAGGGCCGGAGGTCTTCAGCGTCATGAACGAATTGGAAAGGGTCTCGAGTCCGCCGATCCCGGAGCCGATCGCCACGCCGCTGCGCTCACACTCCGCGCTGTCGAGATCGAGACCCGCATCCTGCATCGCCTCGCGTGCGGCCGCCAAAGCCAACAGCGTGAACCGGTCGAGGCGTCGCACTTCTTTCGCGGGCAGGTCGCCGACCTCGAAAACGTCTGGCGCCTGGGCGGCAATCTTGACCGAAAATTCGGTGGTGTCGAACCGGTGGTTTGCGGCAACGCCGGAGCGGCCCGCGATCGCGGCGTTCCAGGTTTCGCTCGCAGTTGCGCCGAGCGGGCTCACGCAACCGAGACCCGTGATGACGACCCTTCGACCGGTAGAGGGGCGGGACATCGCGTCAGGCCTCGAGCTTTTCCTTCACGTAGCTGATCACATCTTCGATGGTCTGGATCCTCTCCGCATCGTCATCGGGGATCTCGATGTCGAACTCTTCTTCCATCGCCATCACGAGTTCGACGATATCGAGCGAATCCGCGCCGAGATCGTCGATGAAACTGGCACCCGGCGCGAGTTCTTCCTTCGTCACGCCGAGCTGTTCGACAATGATCGCCGAAACGCGGTCTTCCAGGCCCATGTTCCCACCTCCGGAATGAACGGTTTAGCTTGGCTCTGCGCCAGACGCGAGGGCGAAGCGTTCGGCATCGGCAAGATCAGCGGGGGAAGACAGCCAACCGCGCTCGAGTCCACGTGAGATCCGTGCGACCAGGCCAGTCAGAACCCGCCCGGTGCCCACTTCGAGCACGTGCGTCACACCCAGCGCCACCAACCGCTCGATCATTTCCACGAATCGCACGGGAGCCGTGACCTGGGCCTCGAGCAGCGCCGCCATCCGCCCTGGGTCGGCGTTGGGCTCCGCTTCGACGTTGGTGATGACCGGCGGCGACGCCGCGGAGAACCGGACGCGGCCCAGCTCCGTCGCGAGCTTCTCCGCCGCGGGTGCCATCAACGGGCAGTGAAAGGGCGCGGAAACAGCCAACGGAATCGTCCGCTTGGCACCTTCCTCGCGCGCGCGCGAACACGCGAGCTCGACGGCCGCCACGTCGCCCGCAATCACGGTCTGCTGGGGTGAGTTGTAATTGGCAGGAGTGACCACGCCGCCCGTCGCGGCGCGAGCCGCTTCGCAGACGCGCGCGACTGCGTCCGGAGCCAGACCGAGCACCGCCGCCATCGCGCCGCGCCCTTCCGCCACGGCCTCCTGCATGAATCTTCCCCGCGCGTGGACCAAGCGGACGGCCTCCTCGAAGTCGAGCGCGCCGCTCGCGACGAGGGCCGTGTATTCGCCGAGGCTGTGGCCCGCGACGTAATCAGGAGCGATCGGATGGTGCTCGCGAAATGCGCGCAGGAGCGCGATGCCCGTGGTGAGAATCGCGGGCTGCTGGACTTCGGTCCGCAGCAACTCCTCCTCGGGCCCCTCGAAACAGATCTTCGAGAGCGCAAAACCCAACGCGGTGTCGGCGGCGTCGAAGGTCTGCCGGGCGGCCGACGAGGCGCGATAGGCCTCGCGTCCCATTCCGACTTCCTGAGACCCTTGACCGGGGAAAAGCAGTGCGAGCACGGGCCGCCCTACTCCTCTTCGGTCCGAATGATTTCGCGGCCGCGGTAGGTGCCGCAGTGTGCACACACGCGATGCGGGGCCTTCGGCTCCCGACATTGCGGGCAGGTGCTCCGCGCCGGGATTCCGATCGCGTCGTGCGAGCGTCGCTTATTGCGTTTTGATTTGGACGTCTTCCCCTTGGGAACAGCCATCAGTTGCCTCCTCGGACCAGGTCGTCTCGGATGCCCGCCAGCACGGCAAACGGAGAATCCGATCCTATTTGCTCGCAGTCGCAACCCGCAACGGCGAGATTCGCGCCACACCGGGCACACAGGCCCGGACAATCTTCTCGACACAGTGGCTTCATGGGAAGCGCCAGCGATACGAGTTCGACGAAAATCGGCCCCAGGTGGATCTCGCTGCCCCGAAACCAGCCGGTCTCCAATTCATCACCCAGGCACAGACCGTCCCGGGACAACGCCGCAGCTCCTTCCGGATCCGCGGGCACCCGGTTTCCCGCCGGTTCGAGAACGAATCGAAACGACTCGTTGAACCCGTGACAATAGCGCGCGAGGCAGCGACCGCATTCGAGCTCCACGACACCGTCGACACCGCCCTCGAGATGAAGTTCGCTCCCGATTCGCTGGGCCACACAGCGGAACCGAACCGGCTCCGTGATTTCACCCGGAAATCCCGACCCGGTCGCGAGCGCCAATCGCCACCAGTTCGCGTCCGCTTCGAAGCAGAACGAAGCGGGTGAGTCGTTCAGTCGATCGACCGAAATTTTCATGCTGTGCACCGCTCGCGACCCGCGCCGGTCCGCGAGCTTCACCCGCACCCGCAGTATGGAAAGTGAGCAAAAACAGCAGCTTGGGTGGGCTGGTCAAATAGCAGAGCCGCCCCCGAGAGGCAACCGCCGGGCTTCGGGTATGCTGGCCCGCCATGTCCGAGGTCCGCACCCGCTTTGCGCCGAGCCCCACGGGCTTTCTCCACGTGGGATCGGCGAGAACCGCGCTGTTCAACTGGGCGTTTGCCCGCCACCACGGCGGAAAACTCGTGCTGCGCATCGAGGACACCGACCGCGAGCGATCGACTCCCGAGTCCGAGCGCGCGGTCATCGAGGGACTCGAATGGCTCGGAATCGACTGGGACGAGGGCCCGCTGCGCCAGAGCGCGTTCGCCGACCGCCACCGAGCCGTGGTCGAGCAGCTGCTCGCGAATGGGCGCGCCTACCGCTGCGTTTGCACGGCCGAACAGCTCGAGCAGCGACGCCAGGCGACGATCGCGGCAGGTCAGAAGTGGACCTACGACGGGCGCTGCCGAGATCTCGATCTCGGAGCGGGTGGGGGGCCGCACGCGGTTCGTCTGCGGCTGCCCGAGAGCGGTGTTCTCGGATGGGAGGACGGGGTCTTCGGTCCGAGCGGGCAGGACGCATCGGAGATCGGCGATCGAATCATCCAGCGCAGCGACGGACAGCCCCTCTACCACCTCGCGGTGGTGGTGGACGATCTCTCAATGGGAATCACCCACGTCATCCGCGGCGCCGACCATCACCCCAACACGCCGCTCCAGATCGCACTCTACCGCGCACTCGACGCGCAGCCCCCGGAGTTCGCTCACGTTCCGCTGATCGTCGGGGCCGGCGGCAAGAAGCTCAGCAAGCGGCGCGATCCGGTCTCGGTCCAGAATTTCCGAGAGCAGGGCTTTCTCGCCCCGGCGCTGCGAAACTGGCTGATCCGGATCGGCTGGTCGCACGGCGACCAGGAGGTCTTCACGTCCGACGAAATCTGCGCGCTGTTCGATCTCGGCGCCGTCAACCGCTCGGCCGCGCAGGCCGATGGCGACAAACTGCTGTGGCTCAACCAGCACTACTTGAAGGCACTTCCCGCGTTGGAACTGGCCGAAGCGCTCGCACCATTCCTCGCCGCCGAGGTTGGCCGCGACGTGCCCGTCAACGCCGAACTCGCCGCGCTCGCGGAGCTGCAGCGCGAACGCGGCAAGACCCTGGCGGAAATGGCCCACCTCTCGCGCTGGTTCGCCGTCGAAGACGTCGAATTCGACCCGAAAGCCGCAGCGAAACACCTGCGGCCGGAGATCGAACCCGCGTTGCGCGCGCTGCGCGACAGCCTCGCCAGACTCGACTGCTGGTCGCGAGCTGCGATCGAGGCGGTGTTTCTCGAGACCCTCTCCGCTCGAGGCGGGCTGAAGATGGGGCAACTCGCCCAGCCCGTGCGCGTCGCGATCACCGGCGGCAGTGTGTCACCCGGAATCTTCGAAACCCTCGAGGTCCTCGGCCAGTCGCGCACGCTCGCGAGGCTGGAGCGCGCGCTCGAACGCATCGACGCCGGTTGAGGTTCCCAGGCAGCTCGGTTATAGAAATCCCAGTTCCCCGGTCGTCTAACGGCAGGACAGCAGGCTCTGAACCTGTCAATGGAGGTTCGAATCCTCCCCGGGGATCCACCCGCCCCCACGCTGCGCGGATCCGCCGATCCATGCGGATCAAATGCAGATCCGTACAGATCGATGCAGATCGATGCAGATCGATGCAGCCTAGTAGGGGAAGAACAGGCGGCCCGGCAGCAGCACCACCAGCAATGCGCCCGCCGCGATTGCGGGCCCGAAGCCGAAGGGCGTGTTCCATTTGCGGATCGCCAACGCCCAGCCCACGCCGAGCAGCAGGCCCATCAGCGAGGCGGCCAGGATGGTCTCGATCACGCCGATCGGTCCGAGCACTGCGCCGATCATCGCCAACAGTTTGACGTCTCCAAACCCCACGCCGGGAAACCAGACCCAATAGTCGAGGCTCGAAGGCTTGGGGATTGCCTCGCCCGGTCCGGGCCAGTGTTCGAAGCGGCGGCCCAGCGCGCACGACAAGCGCGCGTGGGCGAATCCGACGGACCAGAGCACGCCGCCCCCCACCAGGGCTCCGACGCCGGAACGCAGCAGCTCGTCGACGAATGACGCGCCCGACAGCGACTCTGCGGCGGGCACCGCGATCAGCGCGACGACGAGGCCGCCGACGGAAATCTCGTCGGGAATGATCTGATGGTCGATGTCGATCATCGACGCTGCGATGAGCGCGGCCGCAAAGATGCACCAGACGAGTGTCATCGGCGTCGCTCCGTGCTGCCACGCGATCGCGGCGAAGACCAGGCCGGTGAAGAGTTCGACGAGCGGGTAGCGAATCGAGATCGCCGTCCCGCAGCGACGACAACGCCCGCGCAAACACAGGTAGGAGAACACGGGCACGTTGTCCCAGGCCGAAAGCGCAACGCGGCAGCGGGGACAGCGGGATCCCGGGCGGACGAGTGACTCACCTCGGGGAAGCCGATGGATGACGACGTTCAGAAAGGATCCAATCGCGAGCCCAAACCCGAGAGCGGCAGTCACGACGAACGCGGGCGGGAGCGCGTTGAGCTCGCTCATTTCGATAGTCTAGAGCGGCACTATCGAAAATCCCGCCGCTCGAAGATCATCACCGCCAACGCGAGGATGACGGCCACGTAACCGGCGCCGTAGAGCGCGGGAAACCAGATGTCCGAGGCGGCCACGGGAAGCTGGTGGGCCGCTTCGATCGAGAGGTTGAAGCTCTCGAGGTCCGGCAGGATGCGGTGCATCCAGATCGTTGCCTCGCGCACGAACTCGCTCGACGAATTCGCGCCGTGGTCCCGGAGGTCTCGCGTCAGGTGCCCGGCGAGCCAGATCCCGCACGAAAAGAACGAGGCGAGCAGCGGCGTCGTAAACGCCGAAAACAGCGTCGCGAGCGCCACGACGATGGCGAGTTCGACCGCGTTCAGCGCGAGCGCCGCGAAATGGGCGAACCCGAGGGGTGCGTCCATCAGCAGCGAAACCCCCGCAAAGCATGACGCCATGATCGCGACTTGAAGCCAGATGATCAGGATCAGCCCCGTGAATTTCCCGATCAGGAACTCCGCGCGCGAGAGCGGCTTCGACAAGATGGTATAGACGGTTCTCCGCTCGACCTCCTTGTGGATCAGCCCGACACCCACGAAAACCGCAATCGCCACCGAGAACAACCGGATCGACGCGAACGCGAAATCCTGCACCATCCGCTCCCGTTCGACATACGAGAGTGTCGACAGGACCGCGCCGAACGCCATCATTGCGATCGCAAAGAACAGCAGCGTGTAGAGCAGCTTGTTGCGGATCGCCTCCCGCGCCGTATTGACGGCCATGGCCCAGATCCGCCCGATCATCGGGAACGCTCCTCGGCATCCGCCTTGTTCACCGCGGACAGGAAGATCGACTCGAGCGAAACGCGATGCGGCGTGGCCGAAACCACATCGGCGCCCGCATCGAGCGCCAGCCGCAGCGCCGCGCTGGAATCCTTCTCGGCGATCCGGAGCTCGATGCGATCGCCATGCCCGCGCAGCCGAGCGCCGAAACACTCCTCCAACCGAACCGCCGCTTCCGCGGGCAGGTTGGCGAACACCAGGTCTGCTTCCGGCTCGCCAGCTTCGAGAAATTCGTCGATGGCGCCCTCGTAGCGGATCCTGCCGTTGACGATGATGGCCACCCGGTCGCAGACCATCTCCACGTCCGAGAGAATGTGGGTATTCATGAAGACCGTCTTGCCCTCGTCGCGCAGGCGCAGGATGATGTCGCGCACCTCCTTGCGGCCGACCGGGTCGAGCCCACTCATGGGTTCGTCCAGGAACACGACCTGGGGGTCGTGGACGAGGGCCTGCGCGACCCCAATGCGCTGCAACATGCCTTTCGAGTAGCTGCGCAGATGCGTGTTGCCGGCCGCGGAGAGTCCCACCAGCTCCAGCAACTCGGTCACGCGCCGCGCGCGGCGCTGCTGCGAAACGCCCGAGAGCTTGGCGTAGAAGCGGAGAATCTCGCGCCCGGTCAGGTAGTCGTAGAAATACGGCTGCTCGGGGAGAAAACCGATCTGGCGCCGAAAGCTGACCTCGCTGACGTCGTGGCCGAGGATCGAGGCCTTGCCCGACGTGGCTCGGATCAGACCCATCAGGATCTTCAGGGTCGTGGTCTTGCCCGCGCCATTGGGTCCGACGAAACCGAAGATCTCGCGCTCGCGAACCCGAAACGAAATGCCGTCGAGCAGGCGCTTCTTGCGCAACCCGAAGCCCGGGCGCACGTCCTTGACGAGGTCGTCGACGCGAACGATGTCAGCCACAGCGCTCACGCGCCCTCCGGTTCGCCGCCAGCGGATTGCTCGCGCCAGCGCTGCTTGCGGGCGCGGTCGGTCGCGGTCTCGTGGAGCTTGTAGCGACTGCGGTAGAAGGACGAAACGATCTCGCCCGTTTCCGGATCGAGGATCCACTCGAATCCGTCGATGTGCAGCTGCGCACGCGGCAATTGTCGCAATACCGGATCGGGCCCAGCGAGCAGATCGGCAACCTGCGCGATGTCGCGGCGATTGCGCCGCCAGTATTCCGCGCGCGCTTCGTCGAGAAATCGGGCCCTCTCTTCGATCTGGATTTCATCGAGCGCCTTCAGATATTCCGCCTTCTTGTACTCGTCTTCGGTCGATTCGACCATCTGCACGAGGAAGGCGGCGGCCACCTGCAGCCCGCCCTGCTTGCTCCGCAAGCGCGCCACCAGCGGCGCGAGATAGTCCGGCGCGCCCTCCAGGTCGATCGCGCCTTCCAGCACATCGGCCGCGCGCAGCTGCTCGTCGAGGTAGTAGAAGTAGTTGAAACCGAGGTGATAGCGGTTGCGCCAGTCGAGCGGGTGGTAGCTGATGGCCCGCTCGAGCAGGCGATTGCCGCGCTCGACCATTTCGCGGTCGCGGGTGAGCCAGACGGCCGCAAAGCGATAGGGATGGCCGACCCAGGGGTCGACCGCCGTCACGACGTCGATCAGATCCGCGAGCACTTCCCCATGCTGCTCGATCCCGCCGGTTTCGGTACCCACGATCCCGATCGCGCGCAGCCAGTAGTAGTCGGCAACCGCGGCATCGAAGCCCAGCGATAGCAGCCGCGCGTGCTCCGGGCTGGGCACGCGCACCTGACCCAGCTTCAGGCGCGATCGGGTATCCAATTGCGAATGCGCGAAACCCGTCGTCGCGATGGCTGCGGCGAGGATCCCAACGCTCCACCGACCCCGCTTTCGCAAAGAGCCCGAGTGGGACGCCGTGCCCGAGTCGGAATGCGAGTGCGATTGCGAGTGCGAATCCGAATGCAACGCCCTACCCCTTAGAGCCATTCAATCGGCGCCCGCTGGAGGGGCGATCAGTACTGGTCGATGGATCGCTGAACGGCCACCGAGTTGTAGACCGGTTGATTGGTCACCGGGTCGAGCGGCGTACCAAATCCGAGGATGCCCGATGGACACTCGTCGATCACGGCACCGCCTGGGGTGGTCTCGGGATGAACGTACATGACCGCGGAGTTCCGATCGTCGTCGTCGACGTCACCGATTGCCGTAGCGGTAAAACAATTCTCGCAGTTGCAGCCCGTGGCGCCGGTGTTGGTGTCGTAGCTGTAGTAGACCTGGCCTTCCGGCCGCCAGCCGAGATCCGCATAGGCGAGGTCAGAGGCAGCATCCCATCGCATCTTGCTGGCACTCCAACCACCGTAGGGACCCGGGTCGGGCCAATTGCCGGCCTCGAAGAACTCGCCGCGTTCGGTCTGATAGGTGCTCTGGAGTCGCGCGACGGCCGCGAGATTCACGTAGGCCTCGCTGCGTCGCGATCGCGCCTGGTAGGAGAGGAAGTTCGGGACTGCGATCGCGGAGAGAAGCCCGATCAGGCCGACCACGATCATGAGTTCGACCAGCGTAAAACCAGCTTCCGGATTCGATCGCACCCGCATGCCGACTCTCCCAGGAGATCGAGAAGATCTGAGGAGGGCCGGACGCAGCCGGCCCTCCTCGATTCAGACCCAAACCTGCTTAGAAAACGCTCTGGCCGTAGGTCGACAAGCAGGCAGCCACCGTCTCGGGAGTCAGCTGCGTGACGTCGCAGGCCGTCCAGCCGTTGCCATGGTCGCCACCGGCTTCCCAGGTCGTGGTGCCGCTCTTCTTGTAGCCCCACGTCTGGCCCGTGGTGTCGGCGTCGATGTCCGCCTGAGCGGTCGCCGTGAAGCGCGAGTCGCCCGCGCCCGTGGTGATCATGTAGTTGAAGAACACGAAGCCTTCGGGCGCCCAGCCGAGGCGGTCGAAGCCCGCATCCGCGCCGTTCTGGATGTTCGAGAACGCCACCTTGACGTTCTTGCCAGCGAGCGGCGGCGCGGCCAGCGCCGACACGTAGACGCCGAATTCCGAGTAGTAGGACTCTTCAGCGGTCCGGATCGCGGCGAGATTCGTCTTGCCTTCGCTCGACTTCGCCTTGAGCTGGAATCGCAGGAAGTTCGGAATCGCGATGGCTGCCAGGATACCGATGATGGCAACGACGATCATGAGCTCGATGAGCGTAAACCCACCCTTGCGGTTGTGAAATTTCTTCATCTCTAGGTAGCTCCCATTGTTCTCGAGTGTCGCTCCGGGCGGAACCTCTCTGCCCGCTGCTGTTCCGCTCCCGGTACACCCGGGGAGCTTGATGAGCACTCGAACCGTTCGATCCGGCGGTCATCGCAATGCGCGTGCCAAATCCGTTTCTGCCTACGGGTGCATCGGCAAGCAGCGCTGCGAACCTGAGTGCTGCGGGTCGATTTTCACGAGGACGCCCCGAGGCTCCCCACGGCCCGGGAATCCAGCGCGCGGCCGCTCGGTGACGCTTTACGGCGGCAGAAGCGACGATTTTGGTCACCCCGCGTCGGCCTCTGCCTCCCACTTCAGGTTGACAGTGCGGAGGATCCGCAGCTACGTTGCGCCGGCTCCAAGGGCACTGGCTCCCATCGTCTAGCGGTCTAGGACGGGGCCCTCTCAAGGCTCAAACACGGGTTCGATTCCCGTTGGGAGCGCCACCCCACCCACCCGGTCAGACGCTTCAGGTGATTTTTCGGGACGCTGGACGGCGCGCTGCACGGGCCGATTCGCGAACCGTCAACCGGTCGCGGACCAGCGCTCGGTGAATTCGGCGAGCATCGCGTCCGAATAGAAGTGGCGGCTGAAGCGGTGGCCGTAGATCCGCTCGCACACCCCGCGCGGCAGGCGGAAGCCGGCGAGGACGGCGCGATAGTCGCTGCCCTCCGCGCGCTCGCTCCGCAGGTTGCCGGAAGCCAGCTTCGGCTCTCCGTCCAACCCGAGAAACTCCGCGAGCGCCGGACCGAGGCTGCGATCGAGGTCCTCCATGCGCAGGACGAGAACCCGTGCCCGCTCGTTGCACAGCACCGTCCAGCCCCGCTCCTTCGGAAAGGCCGTGGCGAAGACGTCGATCCCGAACGTCGCTCGCAGCTCGCGATCGAACCA
>Ga0210102_1000308_pt1 | contig 13146 bp, 10 predicted proteins | sample RushOxbow_ThreeS_4_FD_185563 | JGI IMG/M metagenome (GOLD analysis project Ga0210102, IMG submission 185563) | Wetland microbial communities from San Francisco Bay, California, USA, that impact long-term carbon sequestration -... | ecosystem: Environmental > Aquatic > Marine > Wetlands ...
CGAAGGCGGGCCATGAGCACCTCGCCCGTGCCCGCGGCGACCGCGAGGAGCGGGTGGTAGCCGCGGGTGCCGGTGTGGGTGAAGCGCCGGCCGCCCTCCTTCTTGAGCCCGTACGTCTCGCAGATGGTCGAGTCGAGGTCGATGGTCAGCGGATCGCTGCCCGGTCCTGCTCCCGCAGCCCAGGCCCGCGCCAGCAGCTCGCGGCTGACCCGGTCGAGCTGGCGGACGTGACCCCAGCGGAAGCTGCGCAGGAACGTGCCCAGCGTCGAGGCGGCCTTCACCGTGAAGCCGAGGAGCCGGCCGACTCCCGTGGGGTCGATGCCGTACTCGGCGGGCAATACGGCGACGAAGAGCACGACGGGCCCAGCGCTCACACGACCGCCTTGCACGAGCTGTTCTCGCAGTCGCGTCTCGAACGCGAGCGAGCGCGCGAGCCGCACCCGTCCTCCCGACCCGTCGTCGGCGAATGACGCCGGAGTCCGACGCTGTGACAGCTCGACGATCAGCGCGAGGTCTTCGGCTTCGGAATCCACCAGATTCAATGCGGGCTCGCCGAGGGGCTCCTCCGAGCGGGCCACCGCAGCAGAACCGGTCTTGAGATCGGAGTGCTCGGGAACCCAGGTCTCGTTCACGGGTTGTTCGCGCTGGGGCTGGGGATCGTTTCGGCCGTCCTGGATTCGATGGTCCGGGGTCGGCGGTTCGACGGGTGAGCGTTCAATCAAGTTGTAGGGATTGTTGGGATCGTTCTTGCGATAGAAGACCTCCCAGCCGTAGGGGCGTGGGAGATACTCGGGCTTCATGGGCGGCACGTCGCTCGGATCCACCGCTTTTGCGTCGCGGCAGGGAACGGACTCGGCGCGCTGGACGATGAACATGCTGCCGTCGGGACACACTCCGGTGACGCTCGCAGAACCCGCGGCGGCGACGCAGAGAGCGCCGATCGCGAAGGCGAACGCCCGCCCGGCCGAACCGCCCAAGCGCCTGGAAATCCGCAGCATCGAGTACACCCCGAGACCCATCCGATTTCATTCTAAACCCAAAAGCCATTGAAAATCAATAAGATATGGCGTTGACTCGAAAGCGTTTTCGAATGCCCGATAAGCGCCCAGTCACACGGCCTTGCCCGATCAATTGCCGCCCCCCTGCTCGTCGCTGCGCGCACTCGCCAACATCCGCTGCAGGTTGCGCCGTTCGCGCGCGCGCAGCGGCCGGGCCTGGCCGGGTGCCAGCTGGCCGAGTTCGAGAGGTCCCATTCGAACGCGCACGAGTCGAACCACGGGATGCCCCAACGCCCGCATCATGCGGCGAATCTGTCGTTTCCGGCCTTCTACGAGAATGAGCGTAAAGTCGGTCGTCCGGGTCTTGGGATCGAAGCGCGCGCTGCCAACACGCGCGGGCGCCGTCATTCCATCTTCGAGCTCGACGCCTTCGGCAACACGTCGCAGCGTCGATCGATCGACCGAACGACGAACCGTGACCCGGTACTCGCGCTCCTCGCCGAAAGCCGGGTGCAGCAGCGCGTGGGCGAGCGGGCCATCGTTGGTGAGCAGCACCAACCCCTCGCTCAAGAGGTCCAGACGCCCGACCGGAAACAGGCGCGCGCTCGATTGGGGCACCAGATCGACCACGGTCGATCGCCCCTGAGGATCCGACACGGTCGTCAGGACACCGAGCGGCTTGTGGACCATCCAGTATTCGAGCGCCTCACGCTCGATCGCCTCGCCGTCGACCGCGATCGCGTCGCGCGCCGCATCCGCAGATTCTCCGAGCGTCGCAACGGCCCCGTTGACGGTGACTCGACCGGCTCGAATCAAGTCCTCCGCGGCACGACGAGAGGCCACACCCGCGGCCGCGAGAATCTTCTGAAGCCGCTCTCCGGAAGGGCGGGATCGCGTAGCTGCCCGCATCGGGATTCCGCTGATCTAGTGGGGCTTGCCGCTGATCTCGACGTCTTCCAACGACATCCCAGCATCCGCCGAGGCGTCTGGATCGGCGTCGAGTTCGGCCGCGAGCGTCTCGGCCTCGTCCGACGCGAGCATCTCGGCCTCGTCCGACGCGAACACCTCGTCTCGCTCATCGATCGCGGCAGCGTCGTCTGTGGCGTCACCCTCGAAAGCGTTGCCGGTCTCGTCCACCACGGGCACCAACTCCTCGAGTTCGCGCAGCGTCGGAAGATCCTCGAGTTGGGAGAGTCCGAAGACCTCGAGGAAGCGTTTCGTCGTCGCATAGAGCATCGGGTGGCCCGGCACCTCGCGGTGGCCGGCCAGCTTGATGAGTCTGCGCTCGAGCAGGCTCCGCATCACGGGCCCCGCGTCGACGCCGCGCACGTTCTCCACCTCCGCGCGCGTCACGGGCTGTCGGTAGGCGACGATCGCCAACGTCTCGAGGGCGGCGTTGGAAAGGCGCAGCGGGCGCGTGCTCTGAAGTTGTCGCAGATAGCTGGCGAACTCGGGGTGGGTGCGCATCTGGTAACCACCGGCGATCTCGCAAATCTCGAACGCGCGCTGTTGCGCGACGTACTCGGCGTTGAGCTCGTCGACGAGGATCCGGGCCCTGGCCGGTGTGCAGCGGGGGATCAGTTTCGCGAGGCGTCCCAGCGGAATCGGTTCCGGGGATGCCAGGATCAGGGCTTCGGCAATGTTGCGCTTTTCGATTTCGCTCATCGTCCCCTCGTCACATCGAATCCGCGATCTGTTTGATCCACGCCGTGTCGTTCGTTTCGATCGATCGGCGCAGGTGAATGGGCCCCTCGGGAGCACCCGCCTCGTCGATCCCCTGGTAGATGCGAATCGCACTGAGTCGGGTCAATTCGAGGATCCCCAGAAAAGTCGCCACGATCAGGGCCTTCGTGTACGGGCGGGTCGGCTCCGCCCGAAGCAGGACGTCGAAGTCGATGCTCGGGCGAGACTCCAGCACCGCCATGATTTCCAGCATGCGCTCGCGAACCGTGATCTCCTCGGCCTCGATTTCGTGCGGTTTCGATTCGACGTCGTGTCTCACCTCGAGGACGCGCCGATACGCTTCGACGAGGTCGAAGAGTCCGACTTCGATCTCGCGTTCCGATTCCGAGGGTGCATCCAACTCGAAACCGCCGGCCGCAAACACGTCCCGGTCGAGGCGATTCCGCTCCCCCAACTCGGCGGCAACCTCCTTGAATCGCTGGTATTCGAGCAAGCGCGCGATCAGCTCTGCGCGCGGATCGATCTCTTCACCGTCTTCGCCGACGCGCTCCGCAGGCAGCAGCATCCGGGATTTGATCCAGGCGAGCGTCGACGCCATCACGAGATACTCGCCGACCACCTCGAGATCGAGGTCGCGCATCAGCTTCAGATACTCGAGATACTGCTCGCCGATCCGCGCGATCGGGATGTCGGTGATCTCGACCTCGTTGATCCGAATCAGATGGAGAAGCAGGTCGAGCGGACCCTCGAAGACCGGCAGCCGCACCGAATACGGCGCAAACGGCTCAGCGATGGGCAGAGCGGCTTCAGATTCGGGCACTGAGGCAGTCACGATGGCCCCTCGAGAGGCAGCTTGCTGGAGGATGGGGAGTGGTGATTATGCGCAATCTCAGCTGCGCGGGCAAGCATCGGCATCGACGGTCCGGGAGACCGGTTTGACGTTCGGCGCCCCCCGCTGCCGCGCCATCTCGTGGGCCAACGCGATCGCCTCGTCGCGGTTCTTCAGTGCGCCGTCGAGATAGGCAATCCGGACGCGCTGGAGGACCCGCCCGAGCGCCGGCCCCTCGAGTCCGATGGCGAGCAGGTCCTCGCCGCTGACCGGGACGCGGCGCGTCCGGTCTTCGACCGCGAAGCGCGCGATGCGCCGGCGCAGTTTCGAATCTGCGAGCAGGTAGAGCGAGTAGAGTTCCTCTTCGCTCAGCGGAGACAGCACCGCATCGATCGCGCCGCGACCGCGCGCGCGGCGCAGCGCATTCAACCAGGCACCACTCGCCTTGGGGAAAGCGCTGATCGCGCGCGCAACTTCTCCGCGAACCGAGAAGCGCTGCAGGGTCCTGCGCCGGAGTGCGGGCGAGACCGGCGCCAACCAGACAGTCAGCCCCGAAATCCAACTGCGCCAGCGCCCGGAGCGCCACGGTGGAGAGGCAATTGCGCGGCCCAATCGGCGAAGCGGAACCACCGCGGCGCGCGGCAGATCCAGACCGGGCTCGAGCGCGCCGAGCACGTGCCAGTTGGCGAGCAACCGCAAGACCTTCGAGGGATCGACGCCCAGCTGGGCGTCTTCGAAGATCTTCACCCACTCCCGGCGCAATCGATCGCCGCTGACGCGTCCGAACACACCGTCCCGCAGCGCATCGCGCAAAGCGCTGCGAGAGCCCCGGGTCAGCGACAATCCGAGGCGCAGCCCGAGACGTGCCGCGCGCAACACCCGCGTCGGGTCGTCGTGAAAACTTCGCGGATGCAGGATCCGGAGTTCGCCGGCATCGAGATCACTCAAGCCATCCGCCAGATCGACGATTCCCGCGTGTTTGCACTTCGCGTGGCTTGAGAGCGGCAGCGCCAGCGCGTTGACGGTGAAATCGCGTCGCGCGAGATCATCTTCCAGGCTGCCGGGCTCCACCCGCGGAAGCGCGCCGATCTGGGCATAGGTCTCACGCCGCGTCCCCGAGAGGTCGATGCTCGCCGAGCCGGCCTGGATCCGGACGGTTCCGAAGCGATCGTGGGGCGTCAATCGCGCGTCCGGTGGAGCCGCCAACGTCGCCAGCGCCACCGCGTCAGCGGTTTCCACCAGGAGATCGACGTCGTTGATCGCTTTGCCCAACACCAGATCCCGTACGGGCCCGCCGACCGCGTAGACGGCAAGCCCGCGGGTCTCGGCCGCGTCGAGCACCAAATCGAGCAAGGCGCCGGTGTCGTCCGTCAGGGCTTTGCGGAATTCGTTCGCGCCGGGCCGCTTCACGGTCGGCGCCTCGGTGACTTCCGCCGGCCCCGTGGATGCCGGCCTTCCACGGTTTCGCGCAAACGGGATCGGCTCACATGGGTATAGATCTCGGTCGTTGCGAGATCCGCGTGCCCAAGCATGCTCTGCACCGCGCGAAGATCGGCGCCACCCTCCAGCAGGTCGGTCGCGAACGCGTGGCGCAGCACGTGCGGAGAGATCCGCTCGGATGCAATTCCCGCGACCCGCGCGATGCTCCGGATGCGAAGGAAGAAATTCTGCCGGGTCATCGCCCTGCCCCTTCGCGTGAGATAGACCGCATCGCATGCGGGTAGAGAGCGCTTCGCAAGTGTCGGTCTGGCTGTCTCCAGGTAGAGATCGAGTACCTCGAGGGCGGGCGTGCCAAGCGGCACGATCCGCTCCTTGCGCCCCTTGCCGAACACCCGAATCACGCCGGAGCGCCGATCGACCGAACCCAGACGCAAGCTCACCAGCTCGCTCACCCGCAAGCCCGAACCGTAGAGAACCTCCAGCATGCAGCGGTCGCGCAGACCGATCGCGTTCGACGGGTCCGCCGCCTCGATCAATGCGGCTGTCTCGTCCGGCCTGAGGATCCGCGGCAGCGGCGTGTCGAAACTCGGGCTCGAAACGCCTTCCAGAGGATCGCCCCCCGTCGCTCCCAGGACCCCCTGGTGCCGAAGCAAGCGACGAACCGCGACCAGCGTCCGGGCGCGACTGCGCGATCCGAGGCCTTCACGGTCGAGAAAACGACTGAAACCCACGAGGTGTTCGCGCCGAATCGCCTGCAAGCGGCGAACCTGTGCGCCTTTCAGAAAACCCGCAAAACGCGCGAGGTCTCGCCCGTACGCCTCGATCGTGCGAGGTGATAGGCCGCGCTCGATCGAGGCGTGGGCCAGGAACGCCGCGACCGCCCGATCGAGCGCATCACTGCTAGCGGCTGTCGCCATCGCCACCCCGCTGAACCACCTCGCACCGATCTGCGCGCAGGGATTCGATCGACGGAGGATCCTTCATTGCCGGTCGCGCCGCGCGAGCGTCGACCCACTGTCGCGGTAACGCTCGAGTCCGGTCGAGATCTGGGTCGCTACGGAATCCAGGTAATCGCCGTCGCGCAACCGCTTGGCGTCGGACTTGTTGGTCACGAATCCCGCCTCGATGAGAATGGCCGGCATGTTCGAGAGGAAGAGCACGTAGAAGGGGCCCTTCTTCGCACCCAGGTCCTGGATCTTCCCATATCGCGATGGAAGCGACTGAGCGAGCTGGCTCTGCACGAGAGAGGCGAGCCGCTGCGAGTACGGGGAGATCTCGCCGATTCTCAATCGCGCGAGCGTCCGCTGCAATTCGTCGAGCTGGTCCCGGGAAACACCATTTTCGCGCATTGCGACGCGCAGACTGTGGCGCTCGTGGTTGGCGTCGGGATAGTAGGTCTCGATGCCCTCGACCGTGCGACGCGGTGCGGAATTCGCGTGCAGCGAAATGAAGACGTCTCCTTTCGATGCCTCCGCGATCGCCGTTCGCTCCTCGAGACTTACCGATCTGTCCGTCTCCCGAGTGGAGACCACCTCGAAGCCCATGGCTCGAAGTCTTGCGCTCAACAGCTTGGACAGTCGAAGGGTCACGTCTTTTTCCCGCAGGCCGCCGACGCCAATTGCACCGGGATCCGTGCCACCGTGCCCGGGATCGACGATCACTGTTCGCACCTGCCTTGCATCCGCGGGCAAGCGATCGTCTTTCGGGGTCGCGGGAACACCGGGTCCGCCGCGCTGCTTCTCGCCATTTCGCGTTCCATACACGTCGATCACGAGTCGGTCAGGGTGGGTCAGGAACAGCAATCGGTGGCGATCGTAGTTCTCGACATCGATCACGACCCGAGCCGTTCGCAGGGTGTTCTGGCCGAGACGCACCGAACGCAGCAGGCCATCTCCGACCGGAATCCCGCTCTGATAATCCCGCCCCACCCAGATTCCAGGAAGGTCGAGGTAGAGGCGCTCCGACTTCTTCGCCGCGGGATTGGAAGGAAGATGGCGCACTTCGGTTTCGATCGGCCTGGAGAGTTCGACCACCACGCGCGTGTAGTCGGGGTAGGACCAGTGACGCACTTCGAGGACATCCGCCAGACCGCTCGGACGGCTGACGCCGAGGGCGATCGTCGCAAGCAACAGCGACAGAACGAGGCTTCGGCGGGTCAAGACTTCACCTCTCCGCGGAGCTTCGAGACCATCTTCGACACCAGTTCCAGGGCCTCGAGGGGCGTGGTTCGATCGGGGTCCGTGGCGCGCAGCCGTTCGAGTACGTCGCGCTCCGACGGGTCGCCGCTGGGCGCGGCGGCTTCGAACAAGTCGGGTTGCTCATCGTTGCACTCACCGACCGCGCCCGAGCCGGCGATGCGCGGCCGACCGCGCTCGTCGAGTTCGCCGCCTTCGAGATTTCCCAAGAGGACTCGCGCCCGCTCGATCACCACCTCGGGGAGCCCAGCCAACCGCGCAACCTGGATCCCATAGGACCGACTGGCGGCTCCCGAAGCGAGTCGCCGCAGGAAAATGACCTCATCGCCCCATTCGCGGGCTTCGAAATGGGCGTTCTCGACCCGTCGCTTGGTGCGAGCGAGATCCGCGAGTTCGTGGTAGTGGGTCGCAAAAAGGGTTCGCGCACCCAGATTCGGAGCGTCGTGCAGGTGCTCCGCGACCGCCCACGCGATCGAGAGTCCGTCGAATGTGCTGGTTCCACGGCCGATCTCGTCGAGGATGACCAGGCTCCGTGCCGACGCAGCCGTCAGGATTTCGGCGGTCTCCCGCATTTCGACCATGAAGGTCGACTCGCCGCGTGCCAGACGATCACTGGCCCCGACCCGCGTAAACACCCGATCGACGATTCCGATGCGCGCGCTTTCCGCGGGCACGAAGCTTCCCATCTGGGCGAGCAACACGATGAGCGCGACCTGCCGAAGGTAGGTGCTCTTTCCCGACATGTTCGGTCCCGTGAGCACCAGGATCTGCGTCGCATCGGAATCCAGATCCGTATCGTTCGGAACGAATTCCGCATCACCTCGAGCAGCCAGCAGTGGCTCGATGACGGGGTGGCGCCCGCCTCGAATCTCCAGTGCGGTCCCCGCTTCGACCCGGGGTCTGACCCAACCGTCGCGCCGCGCGACCTCGGCGAGCGTCGCGATCACATCGAGGGTCGCCACGCTGTCCGCCGCTGCCCGGATTCGTGCAGCGTGCTCCACCACGGCTTGCCGCAGCTCGTCGAAGATCTCCCGCTCCAGCGCGGCCGCCTGTTCGGTGCCGCCGCGGACACCCTCTTCGATCCGACGCAGTTCGGATGTCGTGAAGCGCTCGGCGTTGGCGAGCGTCTGCTTTCGTTCGTAGTCGTCCGGTACGCGGGCGAGGTTCGTCTTGCTGACTTCGATCGCGTAGCCGTGAACCGGGTGAAATCGGATCTTGAGCGCCTGAATTCCCGTTCGCGCGCGCTCGCGGGCCTCGAAGCCGGCGATCCAATCCCTGCCCTTGTGCACGCCCTCGCGCAGCCCATCCAGTTCCAACCGGAAACCATCGCGGATATAGCCGGTCTCGTTCGCGCCGCGGGATCCCTTTGCGACGGCGGGCGGATCGTCGACCAGGCCCTGACGCAGCAAGCCGGCGATTTCGAGCAGCGGCGGGGGAGCCGCGAGGAGATCCGGGCAATCCCCGGCTGTCGGCAGCAGGAACTCGTCGTCACCCGCTCCGAGTACCCGCCTCACATCCGGTAGCGACTCGAGCGAACTCCGCAGCGCCGCGAGATCCCGCGGTGTCGAAGTCGGTCGGGTCGCCTTGGTGAGCAGGCGCTCGAGATCGCGGACGGGCTTGAGTGCATCCCGCAGGCCCGAACGCAGGCGATCGCGCTCCGCGAGACTCGCCACCGCGTCCTGGCGAATCGCGATCGCCACCGGGTCGACGAGCGGGTAGGCGAGCCAGCGCGCCAGGCGTCGCGCCCCCAGTGGCGTCACCGACACATCGATCCGCGAAATGAGGGTTCGCGCGCGACCGCCATCTTCGCCATTGCAGAAGAGTTCGAGATGAGCGCGGGTCGCCGCATCGAGGATCATCGTGTCCGCCAACCGGTAACCCAGCAGCCGATTCGTGTGCGAAAGCGCGAACGGTTGATGATCCGACACGTACGCGAGAAGTGCCGCAGCCGCTCGGGTCGCGGGGTCGCGCTGCGTGGTGTCGAAGCCCTGGATCGAGCCTGCCACACCCGAGGCTTCCGCACTGGAGGATTCCAATCGCCGCGGATCATAGGAGGCCGATGCGACGCAGGTTCGCGCGGCACCGGGGATCCGCTTTTCGAGTTGCGCTTCGAGCGCGGGATGGCTGTCCGGGATCAGGATCTCCCTCGGGTCGACGCGTTGAAGCTCCTCGAGAATCGCAGAAGGCAAGCCGCTCACCGCTTCGGAATCGGCCTGTGTGCAGCGAAATTCGCCGGTCGACGCATCGAGGATTGCGACACCCACCGGGGGGCCCGGATCGAGCGCGGCCAGACACAGCTCACGGGTTCCGTCGATACCCTCCGGATTGCCAACCAGGCCGGGCGTGATCACTTCGACCACTTCCCGCCTGACCAGACGCCGACCCGCCGCGGCTTTCGCGCTCTCGACCTGTTCGCAGATTGCGACGCGATGGCCCAACTCAGCCAGTCGCTTGATGTGCGGATCGGCGGCATGCACGGGAATGCCGCACATGGGCACCGCATCCTCCTTGCCCCGATCGCGCGTGGTCAGCGTGATGTCGAGAAGCGGCGCCGCGATCTCGGCATCGGACAGGAACATCTCGTAGAAGTCGCCCATCCGATAGAAGACGATCGCATCGGGATGCTGCGCCTTGATGGACAAGAACTGACGCATCATCGGCGTGTCGCGAGGGGCGCGGGTCATTCCGGCTTCTCCCCTGGGCCGAGCCATCCGCGGCGGCCCATCGCATCGATCATCGCGGCATATTCGCGCGCCGCGTAGCCTGCGCGGCCGTCCGACAACAGGATCCGCCCGAGCGCAGCCCGTGTCTCGAGATCGTCCGGATCCGCGGTGAGCAGGCGATTCAACTCCGAAATGCTCGCATCGATCTCGCCTCGCGCGGCAAGCAGGGTCGCCAGCGCGCGGCGGGCGTATGGGTCGTCGCCTTGCTCTCCGAGCAGGCCCCGAACGAAGCCTTCAAAATCGCGAATTCGGCCGAGTGCCGCGTAGGTGGCCTCGAGCTTCGCGTAGACGAGCGGTCCGCTCGCGCGATCGAGACCTGGAACCTGCGACCAGGCGGTCAGCGCGGCCTTCGAACGCCCGCGCTCCGCCTCCAGGTCCCCCAGCAGCACCCATCCCGCCACGCACCTCTTGTCGCAACGCAGCGCCTTCTTGACCGATCGGCGAGCTGCGTCGTGATCGCCGTCGGCGCTTTGGGTCCTTGCCAGTTCGACGGTCAAACGCGCCTCTTCTGCGTTTCGATCTCCGCCCTCGAGCCTGGTCAATCGTCCTGCATACTCGATGGCGCGCTCATACTGACGCGTCTCGGCGTAGAGATGAACCAGGGCACGAAGCGATTTCAGATCGCGCTTGTCATCGAGAAGCACGTCTTCAAAACACGCGATCGCCCGCTCCTTGAAACCGCCGCGGAAAAAGTCCGCGCCCAGGTCTGCGAGTGCCGTCAGGCGCTGCTCCTTGCGAAGATCTTCCCGAAGCAACAGATTCTGGTGAACGCGAATTGCGCGACCGATCTCACCCCGCATCCGATACAGACGAGCGAGCGCCAGGTAGGATTCGATCCCATCGGCGTCGACGCGCACCGCCCGAATCAGGGCCTCCTCAGCCCGATCCAGGTCCTGATCCAGTACGGAAAGCAGCGCGGAGCACATCTCTGAGTCGAGACTCCGCGGACCGCGCGCGCCCCCCCCGAACGCTCGCGCAAACCAACCCATCCGATCTACGACCCCCGTTCCAGCCCGTCAGACTCGACTGAATCCGAGCCCGGCGCCTGCTGCTCGCCCAACGGTAGACTTCGGAGCTGATGAACTTCGGCTTGTAGGCTGTCGACGAGTTTCCGGTAGCGTCGGGAAACCAGCCGGATCCGGGCGCCGCGCGCGGCGGCGACGACGGCCGTCAGAACGGCGCCGGAACCGAACGCCACCAACAAGACCATCCAGAGCGCGCGCGCCGCAAACTCCCCGGCCGGGTGATGCACGACGACGGGCTGGGCGTTGCTGGCCGCGAACATCCAGCCCGCCACGAGCAAACCCACGAACACAACGACCGTGATCAACCGACGCACAAGCCCCATGCGGCCCTCTCGACGTACCCTCTCGGTGCTCAGGCCGAGGCGTCATCCAGGCTGGAGCGAGGCCCCGACATCGGAGCCGCGTCCGAGCCATGCCCGTCGACCATTTCCTTGAGCTCCTTTCCGACCTTGAAAAAAGGCGTTCGCTTGGCGGAAATGTGCACCGGGGCGCCCGTCTTCGGATTTCGGCCTTCACGAGCCTCACGAACCTTGACCTGAAAACTTCCGAAGCCGCGAATCTCGATCCGCTCGCCCGTCTTCAGGGCCTGCGCCATCGATTCGAAGATCGTGTTGACGACGATCTCCGTATCGCGCTTGGAAATATGAGGCGTCGCTTCAGCAACCGTTTCAATCAACCCGCTCTTTGTCATTCGCTTCCCCGACGGTTCGCCCGACAATGGCGCCCGTTCCTGGCGCAGTGCGGCCGTTCGAGAGGCCGCACTGCGCTCGAATTCCGGGTTTCCGTGATCGCCTCGATCCGATCGCGGAAGTCCATCACCTTACTCCTCGCTCTCTCCGGCCTTCCCCGCGAGCTTTCCGGCCAGAAGATCTCCCAGCGTCGTTGTTTGCTTCTGCGCCTGCTGTGCAGCCAATTTCTTCAGCGCATCACGCTGTTCACGGTCGGAGAGCGCCTTGATCGACAGCGAGATCTTCTGCTCGATGGGATCCACCTTGGTGATGATGGCAGTGACGGAATCACCCACCTTCACCACGTCGGCCGGGTTTTCGACCCGCTCCGACGACAGCTCCGAGCTGTAGATCAGACCATCGATTCCCTCTTCAAGACGAACGAAGGCTCCGAAGTCGGCAACGCTCGTCACCTCCGCGGTGATCTCGCTACCCACCGGATACTTCTTGATGATTTCATCCCAGGGGTTCTGTTCCAGCTGCTTGATCCCGAGCGAAAACTTCTCGTTCTCCTTGTCGATCTTGAGCACGACGGCCTCGACCGTATCGCCCTTCTTGAACTTCTCTCCTGGATGCTTGATCTGCTCCGTCCACGAAATGTCCGAGACGTGCACGAGTCCATCGATCCCCTCCTCGAGGCCGACGAAGATCCCGAAGTTCGTGATGTTGCGAATCGTGCCGCTCACACGGGTCGAGATCGGATATTTCTCCTCGATCACGCTCCACGGATTCGGCTCTATCTGCTTCATCCCGAGCGAGATCTTTCGATCCTTTTCGGAAACGTCGAGCACGACCGACTCCACGACATCGCCGACCGAAACGACCTTCGAGGGATGCTTGATGCGCTTGGTCCACGAGATTTCCGAAACGTGGATCAATCCCTCGATCCCCGGCTCGAGTTCGACAAAGGCGCCGTACTCGGCCAGCGAAACGACCTTTCCCTCGACGCGCTTGCCGATCGGATAACGCATGCTCGCGTCGATCCACGGATCGGGCTGAATCTGCTTGAGGCCAAGCGAAACCCGCTCGGAGTCAGCGTCGAACTTCAGCACCTTCACCTTGATCTCATCACCCACCTGAAACAGGTCGCCAGGATGGTTCACGCGCCCCCACGACATGTCGGTCACGTGGAGCAATCCGTCGATCCCGCCGAGATCGATGAACGCTCCGTAATCCGTGAGGTTCTTGATCACGCCATCGACAATCTGCCCCGGCGCGAGCGTCCCGAGTGTGTCTTCGCGGAGTTGCTTGCGTTCGGTCTCGAGCAGCGCTCGGCGCGAGAGAACGATGTTTCCGCGCCGCTTGTTGAACTTGATGACCTTGAATTTGAGCCGCTGGTTGACGATGTGCTCGAGATTTCGCACCGGGCGCAGGTCGACCTGTGATCCGGGGAGAAATGCCTTGACACCGATGTCGACCGCGAGCCCGCCCTTGACCCGGGCAATCACGACGCCTTCGACCGGCTCCTCGGCTTTGTACGCCTTGCTGATGTCGTCCCAGATCTTGAGTCGGTCTGCCTTCTCCT
>Ga0210102_1000309_pt1 | contig 13121 bp, 12 predicted proteins | sample RushOxbow_ThreeS_4_FD_185563 | JGI IMG/M metagenome (GOLD analysis project Ga0210102, IMG submission 185563) | Wetland microbial communities from San Francisco Bay, California, USA, that impact long-term carbon sequestration -... | ecosystem: Environmental > Aquatic > Marine > Wetlands ...
CGTTTATCGGAAGTAGTAAGGAGATTGATAATAGCTGCTTTGCGGGTTAAAGCGTGGCACCTTTTCATCCCAAGATGTTCAAGACGATCCTTCCCTTAGTGCTTGCACTTCTATGCGGCTGTTCATCGCGCATGCCAGCCCATGAGCTAGGAGCAAGGTATCTTTTGGTAGAGGGGGTGGCTGATATGACGGAGGAGCTTTACCGCCGTAACCCCATCTCGACTTGGGTGTTCAATATTGACGGTCGTTCAACGGCTATTACATTTAAAACTAAAGAGGAGTTCGACCGATTTGTGGCGCAGATACGCCTTCAGGAGCGGACTTATCGAGCGGAGATTAAACAGCGAGGCTTTCAGCGACTGGCTGCTAGGTATGTAGCGACAGCTTCTGAGGGCTGCTCGGGTAGGAGTTTGACCTCAGGAGAAGTAGCTGTTGAGCAGGTTGATTTTACGCTTAAACTCTCTCATGGCAATCGCACGTTCCCAGGAATTGTCGTGGAATCTACGGTTAGCCTCTTTTTTCCCGGCCATTACTCCGGTAAGTCCGAACCGCCTCTAATAGGTGAGATACGGGGAGGAATTATCGAGCTTCGAGACAGTCCATCACAATGTGTCGTTATTCTTAAGTCAAACTAAGACAACGGTTGGGAAAAAATAAGGGGGCAAGTCCAATTATTGCCACCGTGCCTAACGGTCGACTTGAGACCGACGCCTTCGGCGCGGCTCAGCCACCCCGCTAGGCACCTGCCGGATCGCACATGCACTGCAAGGCCCTTTGCGTCGTCAACGAAAGGAGAATAGATCATGTCCACTGAAGACGAGGTCCGCAAAGCATCAAAGCAGTTCTACGCCGGCCTGAATCGCATGGCCAATGGGGATGCCGGCGCATTGGCAGACATCTGGTCGCACAGCGCAGCCGTGACTACCATGCACCCGGTCGGAGGTCGCCAGGTCGGATGGGATGCCGTCAGGGCGTCGTTTGAAAAAGTGGCTCAAATCGCTTCGGACGGGAAGATCGAACTGAAGGATCAACTCATCCGCGTCGCCGGAGATGTGGCGTACGAAATGGGCGTCGAGCTTGGGCAGCTCAACCTGTCCGGACGGAAGGCCGCCATCGAGCAACGCGTGACGAACATCTATCAGCGAGAGGCCGGAGCGTGGAAGCTGATCCATCACCACACGGACACTTCTCCGGCGATGCTGGATGTTCTGAGCCAGTTGCCCCGGTAGTTGTGCGATACGGGGAAACCCGATTCAGCGGTCGGCGAGCTCCAGCAGCGCGGCGGTGAGCACCCGTGCGCCGGCGGCGAGATCCGCGGGCCGGGCGTTCTCGGCCTCGTTGTGGCTGATTCCCCGCTCGCAAGGCACGAAGATCATGCCGGTCGGGCACACCCGCGCCATGTACATCGCGTCATGACTCGCGCCAGAAGGCATGCGCCGGTGCGCGAGCTTGAGCGCCCGCGCGGCGCGCTCCACGCAGTCGACCACCGCCGGATCGAACGCGCACGGATCGTCGTGAAGCGTGGGCGTGACCTTGACCGAGCAGCGCGTCACGGCTTTCCGCACCGTCGGCTCGACCGCGTCACCCAGGCGCGCAATCGTCGCCGGGTCGGGATGGCGCACGTCGACAGAAAACAGGACGTGGCTTGGCACCGAATTGGGCGAGTTCGGCGTGACCAGCATGCGCCCGATCGTGAAGCGCACCGTGTCGGCTGCGTCGCGCGTGAGCTCGTGCAGCGCGTTGATGGCGGCGATCGCGTCACGCAGCGCGTCCTTGCGCAGCCCAAGCGATGTCGTGCCGGCGTGCGCAGTCTCGCCGGAGATCTCGACATTGAACCAGCGCAAGCCCTGGATGCCGGTCACGATTCCAATGATCTTTCCCTCCTGCTCGAGCAGCGGCCCCTGCTCGATGTGCGCCTCGATGTAGGCGGCGGCAGGCGCGTTCAGTTCGCGCTTTTCAGCCGCCGGCGTGGCGGCGAGCGTCTGCGCCAGCGCATCCTTGAGCGTGATGCCCTCGTTGTCCTTGACCTCGAGCAATTCCCCCAGCGATTTCGCTCCGGTGTAGACCGCTGAGCCCATGGTGCAGGGGGGAAAGCGCCCGCCTTCCTCGTTGCTCCACGCGACGAGCTCGATCGGGTGGCGCGTCGCAAGGCCCGCCTCCTCGATTGCTTCGAGCGCTTCCAGGCCCGCCAGCACGCCGTAGATGCCGTCGAAACGCCCGCCGCGCGGCTGGCTGTCCATGTGGCTGCCGGTCATCACCGGCGCGGCGCGCGGATCGCTTCCTGCGCGCCGGATGAAGAGATTGCCGATCGCGTCCATGGCCACGGCGAAGTTGCGCGCGCGCGCCCAGGAGATGAGGACCTTCCGCGCCGCGATGTCTTCCCGGGAGAACGCCGCGCGATTGACGCCGTTGCCCGGAATGGCGCCGATCCGCGCCATCTCCATGAGGCGGTCCCACAGGCGCTTCTGATCGACGCGGCTGATGGCGTCCTGGACGTCTTCGCGCATAGAATCCGGCAGGCGGTGAGCGCTCAAGGGTAAGCGGGAATCGAGCTCACGTAAACTTTCGATTTGACGGCGCGGAGGAGCGACTGCGTGGCGTTTGATCTCATCTTGCGGAACGCGCGGCTCGCCAATCGCGGCGCGGCGGGCGCAACGGTCGACATCGCGGTCGCCGCCGGGCGGATCGCCGCCATCGAGCCGCGCGTCTCAGGCGAGGGCGAGAGCGTGGATGCCGGCGGGCGTTTCGTGTCCCCGGGCCTGGTGGAGAGCCATTTCCACCTGGACAAGTCGAGGATCCTCGACCGCGTGGCGCCGCTGCCGGACCGGCGCGCGACCGACTATATGAAGCGGACCTCCGCGGTCAAAGGCGCGTTCACGGTCGAGGACGTCCATGCGCGCGCGCGCGGCACGCTCGAGCAGTGCCTCCTGAACGGCGTCACCCACATGCGGACGCACGTCGAGGTCGACCCCAATGTCGGCCTGCGCGGCTACGAAGCCATCGAGCGCCTGGCGCGGGATTACGCCTGGGCGATCGACCTTCAACTTTGCGTGTTTCTCCAGGAAGGCTGGACCCACGTTCCGGGGGGCGAGGCGAATGTCGTGGCGGCGCTCAAGCGCGGGGCGCAGGTGGTCGGCGGCGCGCCGCGCTACGACGCCGACGGCCCCGGGCAGATCGAGCGCATTTTCGCGCTGGCGAAGGAGTTCGACGTGGACATCGACATCCACGGCGATGGCGGCTATACGACACACGACATGATGATCTGGCAGATTTGCGACCTTACCGACCGCATGGGCTGGGGCGGGCGCGTTGCGATCGGCCACGGCAACAAGTATTCATGCCTCCCGCCGGCGGAACTGGGGGCGCTCGGCCGGCGGCTCGCCGCTTCCGGCGTCGCGGTGACGGTTCTTCCGGCGACCGACCTTTTCACCAGCGGGCGCCATCTCGAGCACAGCGTGATCCGCGGCGTCGCGGACACCAACGCGCTCATCGCGCAGGGGGCGAACTGCTCCATTGCAACCAATAACGTGCTGAATCCCTTCACGCCCTACGGCGATTGCTCGCTGGTGCGCGTCGCGAACTTGTACGCGAACGTCGTGCAGCGCGGCGCTACGGAAGACCTGTCCGAATGCTTTGCGATGCTGACCGACCGGCCCGCGCGCATCCTCCGCCGGCGCGATTACGGCATCGCGCTCGGCAACCCGGCCGATTTCGTGGTTTGGAACGCGGGAACACCCGCCGAGGTCATCGCAACCGTCGCGCAGCCCTTGATGGGCTTCAAGCGCGGCCGGTGCGTGTTCACGCGCGAGCTGCCCTCACTGCACCGCCCGTCTTAGAGTCGGCAACAGTTTGATCTCCCCTCCTGCCCGAGGGTGAGCCGGGATTTCGAGGACTTTGTGCGTCTCAGAGAGAGCGTTCTCACCCTCGCGACCGACCCCGTGTCCGCGCTATGATCCGTCCGGGAACACCTAACCCGACGGGAGGATGCCGTGCCGTTCTACGAGCTGAAGGAACTGGAAAAGAGAAAGTCACGCGTCAACGACAAGGTGGAATCCGGCGCCGTGCGGGGCGAATTCATGAAGTTCGGCATAGTGACCAAGCCGGAAGGCGAGGGGCCGCCGCTGCACGAACATCCGAATGAGGAGCAGTTCAGCCTCGTCATATCCGGCCAGTTGCACTTCGTGCTCGGTGACGAGGACCGCGTGGTCGGCCCCGGTACCCTCATCCACATCCCCAGGAACACGCGCCACCGCTCGCGGCCGGTCAACGGCCCTGCGACGTTCATCACCATCAAGAGCCCGTGCGGCAGCGGCGAGCTCGACCAGGACTACCACCTGCGGCCGGAAGCGAAGGAAATCGAGAAGCTCTATCCGGGGAACAAGTGACGCGTTTGGCGTCACGGGTCACGGCTTCCGCTCGCGAAGCAGTCCGCGGTAGGACTCGAGTCGTCGCGGGTTGATCTTCCTTCGCTTGCAGGCTTCGGCAACGGCGCATCCGGGCTCGGTCAGGTGGCGGCAGTCGCGGAAGCGGCACTGCCCGAGCCACGGCCGGAATTCGACGAAGGCGTGCGCGAGCTCGGGCCCGTCCACGTGATGCAATCCGAAGAGCTGCATGCCCGGCGAATCGATGACGTGGCTCTCCGCGTCCAGGTGATAGAGGCGCGTGTGGGTGGTGGTGTGGCGCCCGGAATCGAGCGCGGCTGAAATCTCGGCGACGCGCACCGCGGCGGCGGGAATGAGCCCGTTGATGATCGTCGACTTGCCCATCCCGGATTGGCCGACCAGCACGCTCGTCTCGCCTTTCAGGTGCGGCAGCAGCGGACCGAGGTCGCGCTTGGCCGACAACGCCACCAGGCGGTAGCCAAGCCCGCGGTAGAGCGCGAGCGCGCGCAGCGCCGCCGGCGCCTGCGTCAGGTCGAGCTTGTTGAGCACGATGAGCGTCGCCATGCCGCCGTGCTCCGCCGCCGCGAGGCACCGGTTCACGAGGTCCTCGTAGTAGCTCGGCACGGGCGCGACCACGATTACAATCTGCGTGACGTTGGCGGCCACGAGCTTCTGGCGCGCGCGGTCGGAGCGATAAAGCAGCGTCGTCCTCGCGCCGCAGGACTCGATGACGCCCTTACCGGCCGCGCTGCGCGCAACCGTCACCCGGTCTCCGCACGCGAGCAGCCCGCGCTTTCCCCTCGTCACGCAGTCGAGATTGGAGCCGTCGGCGAGCTCGACCAGGTAGCGCCGGCCGAAACTGGCGATGATCTGTCCCTCCAGCAGCCGTGACCCGCGTTGCGACGGCTTGTTCTGGAGCGCCCGCCGTGTCACGGGCTGCCTACAGGTCGAACAGCCGGTCGAGCTTTGCCGCGCAGATGAAATCGTTCTCGGAGAGCCCGTCGATTGCGTGCGTCACGTACTCGATGCGGCAGTGGTCGTAGCCGACCGTCATGTCCGGGTGGTGGTCCTCGCGGTGGGAGATCCAGGCGACCGCGTTCGCGAACGCCATCGCCTGGTAGTGGTTCTTGAACGCGTAGGTCTTGACGATGCGGCCGCTCTCGTATGCCCAGCCGTCGAGCTGCTTGAGCAGGTTGCGGATTTCCCGCTCCGCGAGCGGGGCGACACCGCCCTCGCACGGCTTGCACTTTCCCGAGGCGAGATCGGTTACGGTGTTGGCCATGGCTTCCTCACGCTTTCTGAAGGCGAGCAATGCGCGCGACTGCCGGCGGATGGGAATCGTAGAACACCGAGTGCAGCGGGTCCGGCGTGAGCGTCGCGGCATTGTCGCGGTAGAGCTTGGTGAGCGCCGAAACGAGGTCGCGTGCAGAAGCGTGCTCGGCCGCGTAGTGGTCGGCCTCGAACTCGTGGCGGCGCGACAGCAATGCGCCAAGCGGCTGGAGCAGGAAAGTGAACTGGGGCAGGACGATCGCGAAAAGGATCAGCGCCATCGCGGTGGAAGGCGCTTGCACGTTGAGCCCGTGGTAGAACCAGGGCTGCTGCATGATCCAGCCCAGCAACCACAGGGTGGCGAGGCTTGCCGCCGCGAGCCACACGATCCGCTTCACGACGTGGCGCAGCTTGAAGTGGCCAAGCTCGTGGGCAAGCACCGCCTCGACCTCTCCCGGATTCAGGCGGGCGAGCAGCGTGTCGAAGAATATGATGCGCTTCGAGGTCCCGAATCCGGTGAAGTAGGCGTTGCCGTGGCTGGTGCGGCGCGAGCCATCCATCACCATCAGCCCCTTCACCTTGAATCCGCAGTGCGCCATCAGGCGCTCCACGCGCTCCTTCAACTCCGGGTCCTGCATCGGCGAGAAGCGGTTGAAGAGCGGCGCGATCCACGTCGGATAGATCGCCACCATGAAGAGATTGAACGCAATCCACGTGAGCCAGGCGTAGAACCACCAGAATTCGCCCGCCTTCGCCATCAGCCACAGCACGATTGCCGCCAGCGGCAGGCCGAACGCGGCCGCGAGCGCGACGCTCTTCGCGAGGTCGAGGAAATAGAGCGCCGGCGTCGTCTTGTTGAAGCCGAAGCGGGTCTCGACGACGAAGGTGCGGTAGAGGCCAAACGGCAGCTCGAGCGCCGTCATCAGCGCCGCGACCAGGACGAGGAGCAGCAGCCCGCGCCCGATGCCTTCCGTCAGCCACGCCGCGGAGACTTCGTGCAGCCACTGCAGCGCGCCGCCGAAGGTGAGTGCTAGGAGGACCGCGGCGCCGAACGCAGCCTCCGCTATCGAGAGGCGGGTCCTGGCGCAGGTGTAATCCGCGGCCTTCTGGTGCGAGTCGAGGCTGATCTCTGCCGCGAATGCGTCGGGCACGCGGTCACGGTGCGCGCGGACATGGCTCACGTGGCGCAAGGCGAGCCACAACCGTGTCGCGGTGGCGAGCGCGAGCGCCGCGACGAAGACCGCGCCGAATGTGTTCATTGCAGCTATATCGCTAACAGAAGATCATGGACTGTGACACAATTATCGCCCAATTACGCCGGCGTCCCAACAACAGGCATGGCACAAGACGCGAATCATCTCATCTGGATCGACATGGAAATGAGCGGGCTCGATCCCGACTCGGACCGGATCCTCGAGATTGCGGTGATCGTGACCGATGCCCAGTTGAACGCCGTCGCGGAGGGGCCGGTCATGGTCGTGCATCAGTCCGATGCGGTGCTCGCCGCGATGGACGACTGGAACCGCTCCACTCACGCGAAGAGCGGGCTCACCGAGAAGGTCAAGGCCGCGACGCAGTCCGAGGCGCAGGCGGAGAGCCGCCTTCTTGCGTTTCTTGCCGAGCACGTGCCGCCGAAGGCCTCCCCGATGTGCGGCAACTCCGTGCACCAGGACCGCCGCTTCCTCGCGCGCTACATGCCGCAGCTGGAGGCGTACTTCCTCTACCGTAACCTCGACGTGAGCACCCTGAAGGAGCTGGCGAAGCGGTGGAAGCCGGAGATCATGGCCGGGCTCGTGAAGCACGGCAGGCACGAAGCGCTCGCCGACATCTACGAGTCGATCGAGGAGCTCAAGTACTACCGCGAGCACCTCTTCAAGCTCTGAGGTTTCACTCCAGCCGGATCTCGCCGTCGAACTTCACCTCGAGGTTGAGTTTCCCGACGGTGAGCGTCATCGCGGCGGGGAAGGCTTCCTTGCCCTTCAGCCGGCCGTCGGCGACCGCCTTCTGCACCGCCTTCTCGATCGCGAGCTGCGAGTTCACGCCCACGGTCTTCAGGAACTTGCGGATGCTCATGTTCAGCGTTTCGTCGTTCATGTTCTTCTCCTGCGGGTTAGATAGGCGTTGATCAATCCGTTGGTCGAGCTGTCGTGGGTCGAGACGGGGGCGGCTGCCTCGAGTTCAGGCAGGATGCGCCCGGCGAGACGCTTCCCGAGCTCCACGCCCCACTGGTCGAACGGGTTCACGTTCCAGATCACCGACTCCACGAATACCTTGTGCTCGTAGAGCGCAATCAGCGCTCCGAGCGCGCTCGGGGTGAGCTCATCGAGCAGGATCGAGGTGGTGGGGCGATTGCCATCGAACACGCGGTGCGGCAGCTGGTTCCGCACGGCGGCCTCCGGCATTCGCTGCGCGCGCATGCCTGCCGCAGCTTCCTCCGCGTCCATGCCGCGCGCGAGCGCCTCGGTTTGCGCGAAGAAGTTGGCGAGCAGCGCCGCATGATGGCCGCGCAGCCGATGATGCGGCCTGCAGCAGGCGATGAAGTCCGCCGGCACGACCTGCGTTCCCTGATGCAGCATCTGGAAATAGGCGTGCTGGCCGTCGGTTCCCGCGCTGCCCCAGGTGACCGGCGCGGTCGCATGGCCGGCCGGGGCGCCGTCGCGGGTGACCGACTTGCCGCACGATTCCATCTCGAGCTGCTGCAGGTAGGCGGGAAGCAGCCGCAACCGCTCGTCGTAGGGCAGCACCGCGCGCGCGCCGCAGCCGAGGAAGTTCACGTTCCACACTTCGAGCAGTCCCAACACCACCGGCAGATTTTTCTCCAGCGGTGCCCGGGCGAAATGCTCGTCCATCGCGCGCGCGCCCGCGCGCATCTCGTCGAAGCGCTCCATGCCGATCGCAAGCGCGACGGGCAGCCCCACCGCCGAGCACAGCGAATAGCGGCCGCCCACCCAGTCCCACGTGCGGAAGATGCGGTCCGCGGGGACGCCGAAGGCGGCCGCGCGCTCGGGATTCGCAGTCACCGCGCACAGGTGGCGCGCCGCCTTGCCCTTCAGGCCCCGCTCGAGCCACGCACGGACAGTGGCGGCATTGAGGAGCGTCTCCTGGGTGCCGAAGGTCTTCGAGGAAATGACGACGAGCGTGGTGGCGGGCGTGAGGCGAGCGAGCGCATCGGCAATAGCCGAGCCGTCCACGTTGGATACGAAGTGCGCCCGCGGCCCCGATCGCGAGCAGTGCTTCAAGGCGTCGCAGGCGAGGCGCGGGCCCAGGTCGGAGCCGCCGATGCCGAGGTTCACCACGTCGGTGAACGCGCGCCCGGCCGCGCCCCGGATGCGGCCGGAACGCACGCCGCGCGCGAAGCGCCGCATGTCCGCCAGCACCGCTGCCACCTCCGGCGTCACGTCCTGTCCCTCGAATCGCACCGGCGTCCCGGCGCGCAGTGCGACGTGCAGGGCGGCGCGGTCCTCGCTGGCATTGACGCGGCCGCCCGTCAGCATCCGCGTGCGCCAGGACTCGAGCTCGCATTCGCGCGCCAGCTCCGCAAGCAGCCGCATCGTTTCGTCCTCGATGCGTTGCTTCGAATAGTCGAGCAGCATGCCGTCCAGCGTCAGGCTGAATCTCCTGAATCGCCCGGGATCCCGGTCGAAGCGCTTGCGCAGGTGGAGGCGCGATTGGGCGCGCTGGTGCTCGGCCAGTTTCTGCCAGGCGGGAAGGGCGGTGCGGGCGGGCGGCATTGCGGTCGGTGCGTGGCGTGTCTTGATATCGGGGCATTGTACCCGCTCTACAATAGGCGCTCATGCATCCGATTATCGCCGCTCTCGCCGCGGCGGCTCGCGATCTGCGCGAGCCGCGTGTGCTCGCGCTGGCGCTGGTGCCGCCGCTCGTCGCCATCGCCGTATGGCTCGCGCTCGCGTGGGCCTTTGCCGACGACTGGGCGCGCTGGGTGGCGGAAGCGATCGCCACCACCTCCTGGCTCAGCTGGCTCAACGATTGGGGCCTCGCCTCGGTCCTGATCTGGGCGAGCGGTATCGCGGCATTCGCCTTGCTGGTTCCGCTGATGCTCGTCGTGGCCGTGCTGGTAACCGACATCCTCGCCATGCCGGTGATCGTGCCGCTGGTCGGGGCGCGCGATTACCCGCGGCTCGAGCAGCGCCGGGGCGGCACCCTCGCGGGCAGCGCGTGGAACGCAGTGACGTCCATCATCTTGTTTGCCGTGCTGTGGCTGGTGAGCCTGCCGCTGTGGCTGACCGGCATCGGCGCGCTGCTGCTGCCCGCGCTCATCTCGGCGCTGTTCAATCAACGCATGTTCCGCTACGACGCGCTGGCCGAGCACGCCAGTGCCGGGGAGTACCGCGCCGTCGTGCACGCGGCTGGCGGCAGGCTCTACGGGCTCGGGCTCGCGCTCGCGGTGCTCTACTACGTCCCGCTTGTCAACCTGCTCGCGCCGATCCTTTCGGCGCTCGCCTTCACGCACCTCTGCCTTGCCGAGCTTGAGAGCCTCCGGCAACGGATGCGGGGGTAATTTCTTGGCGGCTCTGGCGGTCAGTGCAACCGTTCAAACACGGCGGCGATGCCCTGTCCGCCGCCGATGCACATCGTCACCAGGGCATACTTGCCCCCGGTGCGCTGCAGCTCGTAGAGCGCCTTGACCGTGAGCACCGCCCCGGTCGCGCCGATCGGGTGGCCGAGGCCGACCGCGCCGCCGTTGGGGTTGGTCTTCTTCGGGTCGAGCTTGAGATCGCAGGTGACGGCGAGCGCCTGCACCGCGAACGCCTCGTTCGACTCGACCACGTCAATCTGCTCGACCTTGAGGCCGGCCCGGGCGAGCGCCTTGGTCGATGCCGGCACCGGGCCGATGCCCATGACCTTGGGATCGACGCCCGCGATGCCGTAGGAGACGAGCCGCGCCATCGGCTTCAATCCCTTCTTCTCGGCGGCGGCGCGTTCCATCAGGACTACGGCGGCCGCGCCGTCGTTGATGCCCGAAGCATTGCCCGCCGTCACCGAGCCATCCTTCTTGAAGGCGGCGCGCAGCTTGGCCATGCCTTCCAGGCTGGCGTCCGCGCGCGGGTGCTCGTCGCGGTCGAACACCGTCGTGCCCTTGCGCGTTTTCAACTCGATCGGCAGGATCTGGCCCTTGAAGTGGCCCTTCTCGATCGCATTGATCGCGCGGCGGTGGCTCTCCACCGAAAACTCGTCCTGCTGCTCGCGCGAGATCTTCCACTTCTCGGCGATGTTCTCGGCGGTGATGCCCATGTGCACGGTGTCGAAGGGGTCGGTCAACGCGCCGACCATCATGTCGATCACGGCCCCGTCGCTCATGCGCTGCCCCCAGCGCAGGGTGGGCATCAGGTAGCCGCCGCGGCTCATCGACTCGGCGCCGCCCCCGACTGCGACATCGGTATCGCCAAGCACGATCATCTGCGATGCGGAGACAATGGCCTGCAACCCGCTGCCGCACAGCCGGTTGACGGTTAGCGAGGTGGAGTCTTCCGGAAGGCCCCCCTTGAGTGCGGCGACGCGCGAGAAATACATGTCCTTCGCCTCGGTGTGGATCACGTTGCCGATCACGCACGCTCCGACTTCTTTCGCGTCTACTTTCGCGCGCTTGACCGCTTCGCGTATCACCTGCGCCGAGAGCTCGGTCGGCGCCAGGTCTTTCAGTCCGCCGCCGTAATCGCCGATCGCTGTCCGCACGCCCGACAGCACCACCACCTCGCGCCCGCTCGCCATGTCCCGCTCCTTACTATTTGATTGAAAGGGAAAAAATGAAGTGCTGCGAGTGCATCAACCTTCAGGGAGAGGGCTGAGTTTACGCCGGATGTCGCGCTCTGTCGAGAATTGGTGCGGCACAGCATCACGGGCGCCCGCGATGCCAAGGATGCTTGATCAGCGCGATTGCACGCGCCGATAAAGCCGATAGCGCTCATCCCTGTCTCTCGGCCGTGAGCCTTCCCAGATTTTTTTCCACGTCCCGACCGGCAGGATCTCTTCCTGCGGCCTGCCCTGCACCAGCATCAGCTCGCAGGAGCGTCGGCGCTCGGGCACCTCCTCGCGGTGCGTGACGATGCCTGCGAAGTAATGCAGCGATGCGCGCTGCGACTCGCCCAGGTCGCGGCTCGACATGCAGTCGTAGCGCTTCGGCAGCGCCCGCTGCATGGAAACGAACACCGAGCGGTAGCTTTTCGCGTTGTCGGCCCAGCCGATGAAGAGGGTGGCGATCAGCGCCCACATGGTCGTGATACCCGCCGCCCAGACGATGATTGGACGCACCGTGCTCCTGCGGAACGACGCCAGCACCGCGAACCAGAACAGCGTGTAGGCGACGCCCAGGACGAAGGGCAGCCAGCGGAAGCCCGGCGCATAGCCGGGCCGTATCCGGTGCAGGTGCTGGTGCAGGCGCGCCGGCACGCCGAGCTCGAGTCCGCTCCAGTAGACCCAGAAGACCACCACGAAGAAGGTGAACGCCATGGCGCTGAACCAGTACCACGCGTTCGCCGCCCCGCGGCGCAATGTTTCCGGCGCCCCCGCTGCAAGCAGCGCAAGCGGCGGGAGCAGCGGCAGCGCGTAGAGCTCGCGCGCTTCGGAGGAGGCGGAGAGGACCGCGAGCGTGACGACGAAGCCCACCACCGGCAGCACGACCGCCGGCCGCGCAAGTCCCGGGCCGCGGGCGCGCCACAGCGCCCACAGCGCGAGCAGCCACGCCGGAAACGCGTACCACGGCAGGATGCCGAGGTAATAGAGGATGCCCGTCCGCGAGCCGGCTTGCCGGCCGAAGTAGTACCACAGGTTTTCGTCCCACCACCACGACCTGAACAGCTCCGGCGAATGCTGGTAGAGCAGGACCGGCCAGATCGCGACCCAGGGTGCAGCGGCCGCGGCGGCCACCGCCAGCGCGGCGCCATAGCGGCGGTTGCGCCAATCGCGGCCGAGCGCCGGCAGCAGCAGCGCGATCGCTCCCAGCACCGCCGGCGCGAGCACGCCGTCGGCGAGAAATCCCATTCCGACGCCGGTCCCGATCCAGAAGCCGCCGGGGACGGGCCGCCGCAGCACGAGCGCGAAACCGTAATAGGCCATGGCGAAGCCGGCGAGCAGCGCGGCATCGGTGATGAGCTGGTGGCCGCGCACGACGAAGCCGAAGCAGCCGAGCAGCAGCAGCGTCGATACCGCGCCGTAGCGCACGCCGTAGAGCTCGCGGCCCGCGACCGCGGTGAAGGCGAAGATGGCCGCTATCCACGCCCCGGTCGCGAGCCGCGCCGCGTCGTGCAGGGGCAGGGCGAACGAGAACAGCTTCGCGAACGCCGCCGCGGTAAGGTAGAACAGCGGCGGATCCTCGAGGAAAGGCTCCCCGGCAAGCGCGGGCACCACCCAGGAGCCGCCGCGCAGCAGCTCGTAGACGACGCCGAAGGTGTGGGCCTCGTCCGGCTTCCACGGGTCGCGGCCCAGAAGGCCCGGCAGTATCCAGGCGGCGCA
>Ga0210102_1000310_pt1 | contig 13104 bp, 13 predicted proteins | sample RushOxbow_ThreeS_4_FD_185563 | JGI IMG/M metagenome (GOLD analysis project Ga0210102, IMG submission 185563) | Wetland microbial communities from San Francisco Bay, California, USA, that impact long-term carbon sequestration -... | ecosystem: Environmental > Aquatic > Marine > Wetlands ...
CTGATCGTTGGCGGGCTCGTGGTCGCAAGCGGCCGCTACGTGATCGACTCGAAGAACGCGGGCGCCTCCCGTTACCAGCGCTACCGCCAGAATCTCGGGCGCGCCATCCTGCTCGGGCTCGAGGTGCTGGTCGCTGCCGACATCATCCGCACCGTCGCCTTCACCCCGACGATGGACAGCGTGATCATGCTGGCGATGATCGTCGCCATCCGGACATTCCTGAGCTGGAGCCTCGCGCTCGAGCTCGAGGGCCGGTGGCCGTGGCAGCGGGCGGCGGAGCCGATCGCACCTAACCCCTAACCAAACCGAAGGAGAAATCCATGTTTGCACGCATCGTCAAGCTGGTTCCAGCCGTATTGCTATTGTTCGCGTTCGTCCTGCCTTCCACGGCGGGCGCGCAGGACGATGGCGTCGTCAGGGTCAAGAGCGCGTATTCCTTCGACGACACGATCGCCCGCCTGAAGAAGGACATCGCGGACAAGGGCATCATGCATTTCATGACTGTCGATCAATCAAAGCTTGCCGCGGACGCCGGCATCAAAATACGTCCCTCCTCGCTCCTGATCTTCGGCAACCCGCCGCTCGGCACGCAGTTCATCGCGGCGAAGCCGCAGGCTGGACTCGACTGGCCGGTGCGGCTGCTGGTGCAGCAGAACGAGAAGGGTGAAGTCTGGCTCGCCTACACGGATTTCATCTGGATCGCGCGCCGCCACGGCATCCGGGATGGCGACCGGAAGCCATTCGAGACGGCCTCGGGCGTGATCGCCTCGATCTCATCGAGCGTGAAGGCCCGATAGCGCGTCCTGAGACACCACGTTCCGCCGCGTCATAACGTCCGCGCGGCGTACGGGTCTCCGTCTCCTCGATGCGAGTGCGGCGGGAACTGGTGTGGCAAACCGTCAACCGTGAGCTCCACCCCATTCGCGAGCCAGTTCTCGGTTTCCAGCGCCGCCCGATCGATCAGCTCGCCAGTGGAGCGGAAGTCGAGCGGCGAAGTCGCGAGCGGACAGAGCGGGGGCACGACGGTGATTTCCGCGTCGCGAGCGAAGCGCTGCACGGCGCTCACCAGCTTGCCCACGGTGAGGATGTTGAGCCCGTGAAGCGCCACGTCGATCGCCCTTACGGGAGGGGTCTCCATGGTGCAGGAATAGCCGGTCGGGAGCACGTACACACGCTTCGCCCCCAACTCCACCGCCGCTGAAACCGGCGTGTGGTTGGCCACACCGCCGTCGATCAGATAACGGCCATCGAGCCGGACCGGCGGGAAGACGCCGGGAATCGCCGCGCTCGCGAGCAGCGCCTGGGTGACGGAACCCGAAGCGATTCGCACTTCGATCCCCTCGAGCAGATCGGTCGCCACCACGTGGCAGGGCAGTCTCGTCTCCTCGAGCCGCTCGAAGCTCAGGTTGCGATCGATCAGCCGGCGCAGCGGACTCGGGTCAACAAGGTGGTCACGCTTCGAGAATACCCCCATCAGGCTGCGCAGCAAGGGGGCCGGGAACACGTCGGAACGCCGCAATCCGCGCCAGACCGCCTCCAGGCGCGCCACTCCACCGGGCGTCGGATCGCCCGCGAAACAGGCGGCATTGATCGCCCCGACCGAGCAGCCCACCACCAGATCCGCCTCGATGCCATGGGCGAGGAGCGCCTTCAGCATTCCCACCTGGATCGCGCCGAGGCTGCCGCCGCCGGCGAAGACGAATGCGGTCTGCGACTGCGCGCTCATGCTCCTCCCCGCGGATGCCGTTTCCTTGAGTATATACTGCGACAGAACGCAGGCTGGTATTTCCGGGCAGGGGTTTGCATGGCACAGCAGGCAGGCGCGTTGGACGATCCCAAACGTCTGGACGCGTTGCGCGGCTACGCGATTCTCGATACCGCCCCCGAGCCGGGTTTTGACCGGCTGGCGAAGCTGGCTGCGCAAATCTGCGCGGCGCCTTATGCCGCGATCACCTTCATCGACGGCACCCGGCAATTCCTCAAGGCGAAGGTCGGTTTCGCGGAGGGCGTGGCGCCGGATACGCCGGCGTTCTGCGGCTACGCGATTCGTCAATCGGATATTTTCGTGGTACCGGACGCCACGAAGGACGAACGCTTCGCGGCCCATCCGCTGGTCACGGGCGCCGCCCATGTGCGCTTTTACGCGGGCGTGCCGCTCACCACGGCCGATGGCCATGCGCTCGGCACGCTCTGCGTGCTCGATCGAGCGCCCCGCCCTCTCAGGCAGGAGCAGGCCGACGCGCTGCGCGTGCTGGGCGCCGAGGTTGTTACCGAGCTGGAGCTGCGCAGAACGCGCAAGGAACTGGCGGAAGGCAGATTCGCCCAGGAAGCCGTGTCGAGCGCGCGCTACAGAGCAGACGCGTTCCTGCGCTCGCTGGTGGAAGGCACGATCGTTTCGACCGGCGGCGAATTTCTGCGCGAGCTCGTCCGTCACGTCGCCGCGGCGCTGGGCATACGCTATGCCTTCGTGGGTTTTCTCCTCCCCGAGTCCCGTATTCGCACGCTCGCCTTCTGGAAGGGCGAAGGCTATCTGGACACGGTCGAGTACAGCCTCGAAGGCACCCCCTGCAAGAAGGTGATTGATGAGGGCGCAACCTGCCACTACGCGCAGGACGTGCAGCGATTGTTTCCCGCCGACCGGGACCTGGTAACGCTCGGTGTGACGAGTTATCTGGCCGTCCCTTTGAAAGGCCCGAGAGCAGAAGTGCTCGGCCATCTGGTTGCGATGGACGTGAAGCCGATGACGCTGACCGAGGACGAAATCATCGTCTTCAAGCTGCTCGGGGAGCGCGCCGGGGTCGAGATCAACCGTCAGGTCATGGAGGCGTCCCTCGAGAAACGCGCGGCGACGCTGCGAGCCATTGCCGAAGGCACCGCCAGCGAAGTGGGTGTCGCGTTTTTCCGTTCACTGGTAAGGAACCTCGCGGCGGCCCTGGACGTGAGATACGCATTCGTGTCCGAGTTCTGCGCGGATCGGGCGAAGGTGCGCACGCTGGCGTTCTGGGCGGGCGGCCAGTTCAAGGACGATTTCGAATACGTCATCGCCGGTACGCCCTGCGAAAAGGTGCTGGGGGGCGAGCCATATCATTGCGCGGACAAGGTGGCCGAGCGGTTCCCGCACCACAAGCCGGCGCTGGACGATCTCGCGGTGGTGAGTTATCTGGCGATTCCCGTCATGAATTCGAACGCTCAGGTGCTGGGGCATCTGGCGGTCATGGATACCAAGCCCATGCCGCTCGATCAATCCGATCTCTCCGTCTTCCGGATATTCGGAGCGCGCGCCGGCGCGGAGCTTGAACGCACCCACCTGGAAGCGACGTTGAAGGACAACGAAGAGCGGCTGCGCGATCTGTTCGACGAGGCGCCGATCGCCTACGTCCACGAAGGACTCGATTCCAGATTCATTCGCGCCAACCGCACGGCGATGAAATCCCTGGGCATTACGCCGGACCAGATCGAGGGCACATACGGCAAGAACTTCATCCCCGATACGCCCGATGCGCAGCGCCGGCTGAAGGAGGCGTTCGAATCGATCGGCCGCGGCACGGACACCAGCGGCGTGGTGCTCGAGCTGCGCCGCCGGGACAACGGGAAACCGCTGTGGATCCAGTGGTGGTCGCGGCCCGACCCCGGCGGCACCTACACCCGCACGATGTTCGTCGATATCACCGATCGCGTGCTGATGGAGCAGGAGAAAGCGCGGCTCGAGGCGCAGAATCGCTATCTGCAGGAAGAAATCAAGGTCAGCCACAACTTCGAGGAGCTGATCGGCTCGTCCTCGTCGCTGAAGAAGGTCTTGAGCAACGTCGAGCGCGTGGCCCCCACCGAATCGAACGTGCTGATCACCGGCGAGACAGGAACCGGCAAGGAGCTGATCGCCCGCGCCATCCACAATCTGAGTCCGCGCAAGGACCGGCCGCTGGTCAAGGTCAATTGCGCGGCGATACCGTCGGGACTCATCGAGAGCGAGCTGTTCGGCCATGAGAAAGGCGCCTTCACGGGCGCCCTCGCACGGAGGATCGGCCGCTTCGAGCTCGCCGACAAGGGAACGCTCTTTCTCGACGAGATCGGCGACTTGCCGCTCGACCTGCAGTCCAAGCTGCTGCGGGTATTGCAGGAGGGGGAGTTCGAGCGGGTAGGCGGCGCGCAGACAATCAAGGTGAGCGTGCGCGTGATCGCCGCCACCAACCGGGACCTGGCCCGGCTTGTGAAATCCGGTCACTACCGGCCCGACCTGTATTACCGGCTCAACGTCTTTCCGGTGCACTTGCCGCCGCTGCGCGAACGCGGGGGTGACGTGGCGCAGTTGGCGAGGTATTTCGTGCACAAGCACGCGGCTGCGCAGGGCAAGAAGATCGAGCGGATTCCCGAACGGCTGTGGACGGAGCTGCAGGGGTATCACTGGCCGGGAAACATCCGCGAGCTCCAGCATGCGATCGAGCGCGCCGTCATCCTCACCGAAGGTCCCGAGCTGGCCGTGGTCGATTGGCTTGCAACACCCGGTCAGGTGGCGGAGGGCGGGCAGGTGCCGACACTCGAAAAGATGGAACGCGACCATATCGTTCGGGCGCTGGAGCACACCAACTGGCGCGTCAGCGGCGACAAGGGCGCGGCGGCCATCCTGGGACTGAAGCCCACCACGCTCGAAGCGCGCATGAAGAAACTCGGAATTGAGCGCGCCGCCAAGCAGTAACCCCGCTCCCGTTTCTCCCGCTCCAACCCCGGTTTGATTTCCCAACGAATTGGGAGCTCCCAATATTTTGGGACTCACGCCGTCGCGGTCGTCCGTACTCCGGCTGCGGCCGCGAGTGATTTATTCAATGCAATCCAAAAGTTATTAATTAATTTCGGCCTCGGCAGCGACCTGGCATCGCTATTGCTCTATACCTCTGCAACGAAAGAACGCAAAGGAGTGGCGGCGGTGATGCTCAAGATTACCAAGACAGGGGAAAGTGAACGCGACGTTCTGCTGATGCTGGAGGGCACGGTCAGCCAGGAATGGGCGGTCTTGCTCGATGAGGTTTGCCGCGCCTACCTGCGGGAAAAGAAAGCCGTTCAACTGGACTGCGCGCATGTGGATTACGCCGATGCAAAGGGCGTCGCAGTCCTGAGAAACTTCCCGCGCAAACGGGTCACCCTGATGAGCGCACCCGGTTTTATCACGCACCTGCTGCAAGGAGGGGATCGGCCATGAACGCACACGCCACGACCTATGAAGAGTCGCTCGGCCACGTCGAGCACGCGAGCCGGGAGCCCGCGCCCGCCAGGGCGTCCGGCATGACAAAAAACGACAGCCAGCTGATCGCCAGGCTCCGGCAGGGCGATGAGCGCGCCTTCGAAGCGCTGGTGAAGCAGAACCACGGCGCCCTGATCAGAATGGCCCTGCGCCATGTGGCCGACCGCGACGCGGCTGAAGAGGTCGTGCAGGACACCTGGATCGCCGTGATCGACGGCATCGGCCGGTTTGAAGGCCGGTCGTCATTGCAAAGCTGGATATTCGCGATCCTGATCCACAAGGCCAAGGACCGCGGCGTCCGGGAAAGCCGGCATGTCACGTTCTCCGCCCTCGAGTCGCACGATGACGAGGGGGAAGAAGGGGTGGATCCGGCCCGCTTTCACGCATCCGGCGAGCTGGCCGGCCATTGGGCCTTGCCGCCACAGCCCTGGAACGAACAGACCCCCGAAAGGCTGCTGGCGTCCAGGCAGGCCCTCGAAGCGCTGAGCAAGGCTGTCGATGAATTGCCGCCGGGGTTGCGCGACGTGCTGGTGCTGAAGGACGTGGAAGGCCTTGAATCGCAGGACATATGCGAGCGCCTGGCTATCACCGATAACAACCTGTACGTGCGGCTGCACCGAGCGCGCGAGCGGGTGCGGCAAGCAGTGGAGACTTCATTGCTCGGAATGGGCCATCGGGATGTAAGAAATGCCGGCTTTGCCACACTCATGAGTATTGCGCAATCGGTATCGAGAAAGCCTTGCCCACCCAACGAAAAGCGGGCGGAATCCCGTGCCAGGAGCTGGTAAAGCAGGGAACCGAGTTCCTCGAAAATCGCCTGCCTGCCGCCTCCAAAGTCGAGATCTGGCGCCATCTCGAGTCGTGCGCGTCGTGCCGCACCTATGTCGAACAACTGGCCCTCGTAAGGGATAGCTTGCGCAATCTGCGGGTTCCGCAGATGCCGGATCGCATGCGCAAGAAACTGCTGCAGCGCCTGGCCCGCCTGGCTCGCGATACCGACGATCCCGAGTAGCGCGGACTCTCCTGAGGGCTGTAAGCTGGCGGCCTTTTTCCCGACCAACGCGTATTCCGGGATTCACGACCCGCTCAGTTCGAAAGGGGTGTGACGGTCCGGCCAATTTTCCGAGGGAGGTCATCATGTTAAACGGCAAGACGGCTCTGGTCACCGGGTCCACCAGCGGCATCGGGCAGGGCATCGCCGAGGCGCTCGCGGCAGGCGGCGCCAATATCGTTCTCAACGGCTTCGGGCGCGCCGACGACATCGAGGGGTTGCGCGCAAAGATCGAAAAGGACCACGGCGTTGCCGTGCGCTACGACGGCGCCGACATGAGCAAGCCGGCGGCCATCGAAGCGATGATCAAGAAAGCCGTGTCCGAATTCGGCGCGGTGGACGTGCTCGTCAACAACGCCGGCATCCAGCACGTCGCGCCGATCGACGAGTTTCCGGTCGAGAAATGGGATGCGATCATGGCGATCAACCTGAGCGCCGCCTTCCATACCATCCGGCACGCGCTGCCCAAAATGAAGAGCCGCAAGTGGGGGCGCATCATCAACATCGCCTCGGCGCACGCGCTGGCGGCCTCCCCCTACAAATCGGCGTACGTGGCGGCCAAGCACGGCATCGCCGGCCTCACCAAGACCGTAGCGCTGGAGGTGGCGGAGCTCGGCATCACCGCGAACGCGGTCTGTCCCGGCTACGTGCTGACGCCGCTCGTCGAGAAGCAGATTCCGGACACCGCCAGGGCGCGCGGCATCACGGAAGAGCAGGTGGTGAAGGACGTGCTGCTCGCGGCGCAGCCGACCAAGCAGTTCGTCACCGTTTCGCAGGTCGCCTCGCTCACGACCTGGCTTGCGAGCGATCTGGCGGCGTCGGTAACCGGCGCGATCATTCCGGTCGATGGCGGGTGGACGGCGCACTAACCGGCAGGAGGACTCCATGGCGTACCTCGAAAGCCTGTTCTACCACGCGATTCTGGAAAGATTCATCGCCGCTTCGCGGCGCTACTTTGCGATGGGCCGGGACCCGCACGCACCCATCGCCATCGAGGCGCGCGATGACGGCTTCGAAATAGTACAGGTCATCGGGGGCTTCAAGCTCCTCGACGGGATTTCGTCCGAGCGCGGCTACCGGCGGCGCGACGGGGCGCCGCTCGCGCCCGGGTTCTACTTCGTGAAAGTAACGCCCGGGGTCGCGGCCCGGAGGTTCAACGAGGATGCCGTGTTTCGCGGCCCCTACCGGCGGCGGCACGAGGCCGGAGACGCTCTCCAGCGATTCAAGGCGCGCATCCCGTTCCGCAACCGGCATCAGCACAGGATGCCAGACCGGCCCCGCGCTGCTTCGTACCAGCCATCACCCGCACTCCATTAGAGGATCACCATGGCCCCGAAAGCTCAAGATCGCGCAAGCGCCGGCACCAGCTCGCGTCCCGAAATGAATCTCCCCGGCCAGGTCGTGCTGGTATTGCAGGGCGGAGGCGCGCTCGGCGCCTACCAGGTGGGCGTGTACGAGGCCCTGCACGAGGCCGGAATCGAGCCGCAATGGGTGATCGGCACCTCCATCGGCGCGATCAATGGCGCGATCATCGCCGGCAACCAGCCCGAGCACCGGATTGCCCGGCTGAACCAGTTCTGGGATCTCGTTCAAACCCGGCGCATCGGTGACCTGGGCGCGCTGTGGTCGGGAATCGGCAATGTGCTGGCGAACGCCGACACGGTTACCCAGGGGATCAGCGGATTTTTCGTGCCGAATCCCGATGCGTTCTGGGGGATGCACACCCCCCTCGGCGTGGAGCGCGCCTCATTCTATTCCACCGCGCCGCTGCAGGAGACCCTGGCGGAACTGGTCGACTTCGATTGCATCAACAGCCGGCAGCCGCGGTTGACGCTGGGCGCAGTGCACGTCGGCACCGGGGAAATGCATTACTTTGACACACGCGACCGCGCGATCTGCGCGACGCACGTAATGGCTTCGGGGGCGCTGCCCCCGGCGTTCCCGGCGGTGCGCGTGGAGGGCGAGCCCTACTGGGACGGCGGCGTCTACTCGAACACGCCGATCGAGGTGGTGCTCGACGACAAGCCGCGGCGAGATGCTTTGATCTTTGCGGCCAACATGTGGCATCCGCGCGGCCCGGAGCCGGAGTCGATCTGGCAGGTGCTCGGCCGCCAGAAGGATATCCAGTACGCGAGCCGCGCGAAAAGCCACATCAGCCGTCAGCAACAGATACACCGGCTGCGTCACGTCATCCGCGATCTAGGGCAGCATATTCCCGAGTCTGAAAGAAACGATCCCGCGGTGCGCAAGCTCCTGGGCTATGGTTGCGCTACCGTGATGCACGTCGTCCCGTTGCTGGCGCCGCGCGTTGACGGGGAAGACCATACCAAGGACATCGATTTCACGCCGGCGGGCATCGAGGCCCGCCGGCGGGCGGGGTACTCCGACACGCGCCGCACGCTGGAGCAGGCGCCCTGGCGCCGCAATGTCGACGCCATGGACGGGGTTATCGTGCACGAGGTGACACAATGACGACGCGATTCGACGCCATCATCATCGGCACCGGGCAATCGGGACCGTCGCTCGCGGCGCGGCTCGCGGGCACGGGACGAAAGGTCGCCATCGTCGAGCGCAAGCGCTACGGCGGCACCTGCGTCAACAACGGCTGCATGCCGACCAAGACGCTCGTGGCCAGCGCTTATGCGGCGCACCTCGCCCGGCACGCCGCCGACTACGGCGTGATGATCGACGGCCCAGTCAAGGTCGACATGAAGCGCGTCAAGGCGCGCAAGGACGCGGTGGTCGGCCGTGCCACCCAGGGCGTCGAGAGCTGGCTGAAGAACACCGCCAACGTGACCGTGTTCGAAGGACACGCGCGCTTCGAGTCGCCTACCACGGTGCGCGTCAACGGAGATACGCTGCAAGCGGACAGGATATTCGTCAACACCGGCGGCCGCGCGCTGGTGCCGCCGATTCCGGGAATCGATCAGGTGCCCTACCTCACCAACTCGAGCGTGATGGACGTCGATTTTCTGCCCGAGCACCTGATCGTCGTCGGCGGCAGCTACATCGGGCTCGAATTCGCGCAGATCTACCGGCGCTTCGGCGCGGAGGTCACCGTCATCGAGAAGTTCCCGCAGTTGATCGGCCGCGAAGACGAGGACGTCTCGCAGGGCGTGCGCGACATACTGCTCAACGAAGGCGTCAACGTGGAACTGGGCGCCGAATGCATGACCGTCGAGAAGCGCGGCGGGAGAATCGCGGTCAGGCTGGACCGCGCCGGCGGCTCGCGCGAAATCGTGGGCTCGCACCTGCTGCTCGCCGTGGGACGCGTGCCGAACACCGACGACCTGGGGCTCGACAAGGCGGGCGTGAACACCGACGCGCGCGGCTACATCGTGGTGGACGAAGAGCTACGCACCAGCGTGCCGGGCGTCTGGGCGATCGGCGATTGCAACGGGCGCGGAGCCTTCACCCATACCTCCTACAACGACTACGAGATCGTCGCCGACAACCTGTTGAATGGCCACCGTCGCACCGTGAACGACCGCATCACCGCCTACGGCCTGTTCATCGATCCGCCGCTCGGGCGCGCCGGCATGACCGAAACCGAGGTCCGCCAGTCCGGCCGCAAGGCGCTCACCGGCAAGCGGCCGATGACGCGCGTGGGGCGCGCCGTCGAAAAAGGCGAAACGCAGGGCTTCATGAAGATCACCGTGGATGCGGAGACCAAGCAAATCCTCGGCGCGGCGATATTGGGCGTCGGCGGTGACGAGGCGATCCACAGCATCCTCGACGTGATGTACGCAAGAGCGCCCTACACTGTGCTGCAGCGCTCGGTCAACATCCATCCGACGGTGTCCGAGCTGATTCCCACCATCCTCGGCGAACTGAAGCCGATGGACTAACCGGCCACGGGGCCGGCACATCGGAAGTTTTCCTACCTTCCCCCGCAAGGGGGGAAGAGGATACCCGCCTTCGCGGGAATGACCGGGTTAATCGGCGTTCCCTTGCGGCTGGTATATTTCGGGTATGGTCAGTTTTTTCCGCTGCGCGTTCGTGGCTGTCGTTTCCGCGGCGCTCGCCGCTGCTCAGGCCGCGGGCTCGACCCGGATGCCATGGACCTGATCAAGGTCGAGGAGGTCACCGCCCGGCTCGACCAGTTCTTCGGGCGATGAGGATGGAGCGCGCTCCCGGTCCTCATTCACCGTCTGCGACCTTTAGGAGGAAATCATGAAGCTCGGACGGTTCGAACAGCAAGGGCGGGTTTTCTACGGCGCCGTCGAAGGCGACGAGGTGAGCGAACTGGAGGGCTCGATCTTCGGAGCCTACCGGAGCACATCGAAGAAGCATGCGCTCGCCTCGGTGAGGACGCTGGTGCCTTGCATACCGCCGAACTTCTACTGCGCGGGGCTCAACTACGCCGCGCACATCGAGTGGGCCAACCGGCGCACCGGGGGCAACCGCAAGCCGCCGGAGAAGGCGGACATCGGTTACCGCTCCGCCAACGCCCTCGTCGCAACCGGCGAGGCGATCGTCATCCCCGCCGATTCACCCGGCCCGGTCCAGTTCGAGGGCGAGCTGGTCGCCGTGATCGGGAAAACCGCGCGCAACCTGTCCGAGAACGACGCCCTCTCCTGCGTGCTGGGCTACACGCTCGGCAACGACGTGAGCGAGCGCACCTGGCAGAAGCAGGACCGCACCTTGTGGCGCGCCAAGAACTGCGACACCTTCAAGCCGATGGGGCCGTTCATCGCCACCGGCATCGATCCCATGAAGCTGACGGTCACGATCAAGGTGAATGGCGTCACCGCGGCCGAGTACGGCACCGACAAGATGCTGTTCTCGGCACAGCACTACATCTCCCAGGTCTCGAAATACATGACGCTGCAGCCGGGCGACGTGGTCTGGCTCGGCACCGACGGTGCGACCGAGCCGGATCTCAAGGACGGCGACATCGTCGAAGTCATCCAGAACGACATCGGCGTGCTTCGAAACCCGGTGAAGCGCGCCCGCGCTTGATGGAAAAGTTCTTCGCGACCTGCCCGCGCGGGCTCGAGCAGGTGCTCGCGGCGGAGCTCGCCGCGCTGGGCGCGCGCGAGGCCAGGACCGTTGACGGCGGCGCCGCTTTCGGCGGCGAATTCGCGTTGTGCTACGCCGCCAACCTCGAGAGCCGGGTGGCGAGCCGCGTGCTCTGGCAGGTGGGGCACACCCGCTACCGCAGCGAGCACGACGTCTTCGAAGCCGCGCGCGCGCTCCCGTGGACGCGATTCTTCGACGTGGGCCGCACCATCCGCGTCAATGTCTCGGCAATCAAATCCCCCGTCACGAGCCTCGACTTCGTCACGTTGCGCGTGAAGGACGCCGTCTGCGACGCATTCCGCGCGGCGCAGGGTAAGCGTCCCGACGTCGATACGGAGACACCTGACGTCCGCATACACGTCTTCCTCACCCGGGATGAGGCGACTTTCTACCTCGACACGTCCGGCGAGCCGCTCTTCAAGCGCGGGTGGCGCGCTTTGGCGGGCGGGGCTCCCCTGCGCGAGAACCTCGCGGCCGGCATCCTCCGGCTTGCGGGCTGGCGCGCACCCGTCCCCCTGTTCGACCCCATGTGCGGGAGCGGAACCTTTCTCGTCGAGGCGGCGATGATCGCGCTCGATGCAGCGCCCGGTCTGGGCCGGTCCTTCGGATTCGAGCGGCTGGCGAACTACGACGCGGGTTTGTGGCGGGCAATGGGGGAGAAAGCCCGCACGCGGCGCCGCCGGGAGGGCCGCTTCCCGATCTACGGCAGCGACAAATCCGGAACCGCCCTCGGGATGGCGCGGGAGAATCTTGCGGCCGCCGGCCTCTCCAGCGCGGTCGAGTTGAAGCAGATGGATGTCCTCGACGGCGGCCCGCCCGCCGCCGCCGGCATCATGGTGATGAATCCGCCCTACGGCGAAAGAATCGGCGATGACGCCGGGCTGGCGGACTTCTACCCCAGGCTCGGCGACGCGCTGAAGCAGCGCTACGCGGGCTGGACCGCCTACATCCTCACCGCCGACCTGCGCCTCGCCCGGCTGATCGGGCTCAGGGCCTCGAAACGCACGCCGCTCTTCAACGGCGCGCTCGAGTGCCGGCTGTTCGAGTACCGGCTGGTGGCGGGGAGCATGCGCAAGAACAAACCTCTCGCCTCACGGGACGCCGAGGATGTAGGGGAAAACGGGAACGAGAACTGAGCCGCGAAGGCGCAGATTCAAGCAAGAACAGCAACGAAACCGCCAAGCGCGCCAAGAGATTCAAGAATTGAACGGCTTAACGCCCCGGTTCAGGGGCGCGCCGCTTGCGGCGCGTCCCCTGCAAGCGGTTGTTAGACCGCTCGCGATCACGACCGCGCCCGCACTCTTCGTTTGGCCATGAATGCGAGGGCACGGCGTCAGCGCCCGGCGGTCACCATGATTTCCACCAGGAGGCCGGGACGCACAAGGTCGGCGCGGACGCAGGCTCTCACTGGTGGATTCGCGCGGTCCACCCATGCATTCCACGCCGCATTGTGAGCCTCGAAAAGCCGCATGTCGGACAACCACACCTGCGCGGCGAGCAGCTTGGACTTGTCGGTGCCCGCCATCGCGAGCAACGTGTCGATCCGTTCGAGCACCTGCCTAGTCTGCGAAGTGATGTCACCGCCAGGGTCGGGCGTCACGCCCTGAAGGTAGACAGTGTCGCCATGCACCACAGCGCCGCTGATGTGAGGCAGATTGTTTGGTCGCTCGACGATCCCGTGCCGACTGATTTTCATGGAAGTTCTCCTTTCTGTGGTGAGCCAGATCAGCGGCCCGATCTGCGTGCGACACTGTCGGGTAGTACGTCCAAGTGCAAGACCCGAGCGGTCTAACGT
>Ga0210102_1000311_pt1 | contig 13098 bp, 8 predicted proteins | sample RushOxbow_ThreeS_4_FD_185563 | JGI IMG/M metagenome (GOLD analysis project Ga0210102, IMG submission 185563) | Wetland microbial communities from San Francisco Bay, California, USA, that impact long-term carbon sequestration -... | ecosystem: Environmental > Aquatic > Marine > Wetlands ...
GCAGAAGCGGTAGAGCAGGAACCAGAGCGCGGCGCCGTCCACCAGCAGCAGCTCGGCCGCGCAGATCGCGTCGAAGACCCGGGGTGCGCGCTCGTAGGCGACGGCCGCGGCCAGCAGCGGCGACAGCAGCGCGGCGAGGACGGCCAGGTAGTTGCGCGTGCGGTGCCGCGACAGGACCTGGCGATCGTCCGCTTCGCCGCGCTCGATCCGGTCTGCGTGGTGGATCACCGCCGCCGCGTGGTCGACGTCGTACTGGCGCAGGAACCAGCGCTCGAGCCGGGCGAGCACGCGCAGGCAATCGCGATCGCCGCGGCCCCGATCTCTTCTGCGACTCGAATCCCGCCCAGCGCCTCGCCCGGAATTCCCGCGCTCCTCTTCATCCCTGCGGCCAGAATCGCCGCGCGGGCGCTCGGGTGCGGACCTGGCGCGACCCTTCGGCACCGCGACGATCACCGTTCGCGTCGCGAGCCCGTAAACGGCCCCGGGCTTGAAGCCCGAAATTTCCAGCGCTGACACATCGTCGACACCGAAGTACCGACAGGCCTTGCCGATCGCTTCGTCGCGCTCGTACCCCACGAACTCACGGGCATCATTCTTCGTGTCGTTCACCATTACCTCCTAACTCGCCTTCTGGGCTCGAATCCCTCGGCCAATCCACAACTGGTGACTGATCGCGAGTATGTTGCTGACCAACCAGTAGAGGACCAATCCCGAGGGGAATTGGTAGAAAAGTACCGTCATCATGATCGGCATCACGATCATCATCATCTTCGCCTGCGCGGGATCTACTTGCGTCGGCGTGATCCGCTGCTGGATGACCATCGAAGCGCCCATGATCAAGGGAAGCAGTCGAACGGGCATCCCGAGGCCGGGAATATCAAAGAGTGCCTCGGGGACGGAGAGGTCGTTGATCCAGCCGAAAAAGGGCGCCTGGCGCAACTGGATCGTACTCCGCAGCGCGTAGAACAACCCGATGAACACCGGAAACTGTAGGAGCATCGGCAGACAGCCGCCCAGCGGATTGACGCCCTCGCTCTTGTAGAGGGCCATCGTCTTCTCACTTTGCTTCTGGCGGTCGTCGGCGAATTCCGCCTGGATTTCCTTGAGCTTGGGGGAAAGCGCCCGCATGCGTTCCATCGAGCGCATCTGCTTGACGGTCAATGGCGCCGTGACGATCCGAACCAGAATCGTAAGAATGATGATGGCGACACCGTAGTTTCCCACCACGGAGTAGAGCATCTTCAAAATCAACGAGAAGATGCGCGTCAGCGGCTCGACCCACGACCAGCCCAGGTCGATTGCATGGACCGTCCCGCCGCCGAGCGTCTCGAGTCGCTCCATCTCCTTCGGGCCCATGTAGGCCCGAAACTCGCGCTCGATCGATCGATCCGGGGGGACCAGCGTCTCGGCAAACGAAAGCTGCGTCACGCCCGAAATGCCGGGTTCCAGTGCCGCGAGGCGTACCTTCGCGTGGTTCGGGTTGTCGGCGAGAACGGCTGTCAGGAAATACGTGGTCTGAATGCCCGCCCAGTCAATCGGCCCGGGGTAATCCTGAAATTTCTCGGGCGCGCGGCCGGTGATCGACTTGAAGAAACCTCCGGTACCCAGGCTAGTGAGCGGAGCGGCCACGCGGCTTCCGTCTTCGAACGCGGCAAGGGCCTGCTCGCGAAAATCGTCCGCCGGATTCCGGTATGCCGGAATGTCGATCTGGAACCGCGGCGAAACGGCTGTGGCGGATGTGTTGAGTACCTCGATCAACAGCCGGAACGAATAGGAATCGGAATCAAAGCGGAAGGTCTTGCGCAGCGTGACACCACTGGAACGGGCCTCGAACGCAACACTGGAAACATCCTCACTCACGACCTCGAATACCCGGTCGGCGAAATCTCCGAGCCCCAGTTCTGTGAATGGCGTCAGCAGAACCGGCTTTCCCGCGGCCATCCCGGTCACCAGCTCAATCGTGGGTGCGGCGGGGTCGGGCGTCTCGCGAAAGCCGTGAAGCTTCCAACTCGAGATACCTGCGCCGCGATTCGTCAGGATTGCGGAGTAGAGCGGGGTGTCGATCGCGATCTGCTTCTCCGCAATATCACCCGGAGCGGACTGCGCGACCGGGATCGCCGCGACTGGCGTGGTCGGTGCAGGCGCGGGCTGACTTGCAGAAGCTTGATCGTTTTCTTCAACGGAATCAGAGTATTCCACTCCAGTGGGTGTTTTTTCGCCCGCTTGTTGCTGGCGACTGGATCCGCCGGTCAGATACATCCAGCCGGTGATGACGGCTAGAGAGAGCGCGCATGCGAGAACGAAATTACGATCCATCATCTACTCGCCCGGGAATTGGGTCATGGCCACTTCCGCCAAACGGATGGCAACGAGCGATTCGCCTGGCGGTGAGCCAAAAACCTCTTCCGAAGCCAAATTTCTCGAAAGCTTCCGCTGCATAATGAGAACAACTCGGCTCGAACCGACATGCCGGTCCGAAAAAGCTCGAAAACCCGATCTGATAGACGCGCAACAACTTCGCCACGGCCCGTGACCCGAACGTACTCATTGGATCGCTACCGCGTGCTGCCGACCGCCCTGGATCCTCGACTCAGTGATCAGTTGGTTCAACAACTGCGCGACCTGACTGCTCGAGAGCTCGCGTGCACTTTGACGGGCGATCACGACCAGATCGAGTCGATCAGGCAAGGCTTCCCTCTTGTGCCGAAACCACTCGCGAATACGGCGTTTTACACGGTTGCGAACCACCGCGTTGCCCACCCGCTTGCTGACCGTGACGCCCAGCCGTCGCCGCGCCGTATGCTGCCGCTCTCCAGGTGGCTTTCCGGCAGCCGCGTGGGGCTGCTGCGCGGCCAAAATGACCACAAAGCTGCCGAGAACCCGACGTTGTCCGATTTTGACCACGCGTTTGAAATCCTGCGAGCGCAAGATGCGGTCCGCTCGCCGGAAACGGCCCGTTTTTGACGCCACGGACCTACTTCGAGGGAATGGCGGCTGCGACGCGCTTGCGACCCTTGGCTCGGCGCCGCTTGAGGACCGCGCGCCCCGCGCGGGTCTTCATTCGGGCCCGGAATCCATGCGTTCGCTTCCGGCGGATACGACTGGGCTGGTAGGTGCGTTTCATTGGAGGCCTTCCGTTCTCAAATCCTTCAAATACTCAAGTACTTCATTTTCTTTAGCTTCTCGTTTCACTCTGATTCTATTCGAGGGCGCGAGGCATGTAGGGTCGCGCTTCCCGTCGGATATTCGGCTCTTCGGATATACGGCCGTGCTGGAGCCTGCTCGGGCGTTGCCCGACGCCAGCACCCGGCCCTTCACGTCATCCGAATCGATTTGAAACCGGTCTAATCTGGTCGGATCCGGTCGGAACTGTTCCGATCGACGTCGCGATCCAATGAGGTCTGTTCGAGAACCCGTCTCTCCAAATACTCAGGGCCGAGAGCGTAGCGACCGCGCCAGCTTTGCGCCAACAGTCCGATCTCCTCGCTCGAACCCACCGACGGAGAGCCTTTGCCCGTGTTAAGATGCCTCGTGTCGAGACAAGCGCGATCTTCCTCCGTGGAATCTGGGCCCGTCGCGATCGGATCCGACAAAGGCATAAATCGACTGCGCTCAGTGGGTTGGGTCGCTTTTGTCGGCTATCGAGAGCACTTATCATCATTGAATATTGAGTATCTGGAAGAACAAGGAGAGGTACGGATAACCAAATGAAGCTCACGATTTCAAAAAGTGAACTCCAGAAAGGCCTCGCTCGGATCCAATCGGTTGTGGAGAAACGCAACACGATGCCGATCCTTGCAAATGTTCTTCTAGATGCGGGCAACAAGAAAAGCAAGACACTCACCCTTGCTGCGACCGATCTCGAAGTTGGAATTCGCGGATCCCACCCTGCGGATGTCGAGATCGCCGGAAAGGTGACCGTTTCAGCGAAAAAACTCTACGAGATCGTGCGAGAGCTTTCGAACGAGCTGGTTTCGCTTGAAGTCACCGAAAACGCCTACGTGAAGATCTGCTGCGACCGGGCACAATTCGCGCTCGCGGGCAACGCGGCTGACGAGTATCCGACACTGCCCAATTTCAGCCTGGGCAAGACGGCACCCGTCCAGGCCGTGTTTCTCTCGGAGATGATCGAACGCACGATGTACGCAGCTTCGGCCGATGAGACGCGATACAACCTAAACGGCGTCTATTTCGAGCAGTTACCAACATCCGGCAAGGTTCGGATGGTTGCGACGGATGGACATCGGCTCGCGATCGTGGACAGGATGCTGGGTGCAGAACTCAGTGGACTCGAGCCCGGAGTCATCATTCCCCGAAAGGGTCTGGGGGAACTCAAGCATCTGCTCGACGAAGAGGACACGGAAGAAGTCGAATTGGGCTTCGAGGGCAACAGCGCCCTGGTCCGGAAGGGCGAAGTGACCCTCGTAATGCGGTTGATCGAAGGCGAATTTCCGAATTACCAGCAGGTCATTCCAAAAGAGACGAACATCAACCTGACCGTTGTGGTGGAAACACTCGCGCGAGCGCTGCGAAGAGTTGCGCTGCTTTCTGCGGAGCGCAGCCGGGCGATCAAATTCGAGTTGTCGGATGGGCAATTGCGGCTCAGCTCAAACAACCCCGATCTTGGCGACGCACAAGAAGAAATCGACGTCGACTACGCGGGTGAGCCGATTACGGTTGCCTTCAATGCGCGCTATCTGATGGACGCTTTGAATAGCATCAAGGCCAAGGAGGTGCGGCTTGGCTTCAAGGATGCAACGTCACCCGCACAACTCATACCCACAGACGACGATGATGCGCTCGCGGTCGTCATGCCCATGCGGGTTTGAGCCTACTTTCGGCGGTTTACGAGACTTTACGCGGACTTAGCCATTTAGTACCTTCGCGCCACCAATTTGGCGAGTCGATGGTTGAGTGTCCTTCAACCCGCCGCGCAAGAAGCTCATCCGCGCAAGGAACAGATTCATTTGAGCGCCTATGACGCCACATCCATCGAGGTTCTCGAGGGCCTCGACCCCGTTCGAAAACGCCCGGCGATGTATATCGGAACGACCGGAATCGAGGGCTTGCACCACCTCGTCTACGAAGTCGTCGACAACTCGATCGACGAAGCGGTCGGCGGTTATTGCACCGGAATCCAGATTACGATCCACGAGAACAACAGCGTCACTGTGACCGATAACGGTCGCGGGATCCCGGTCGACATGCACCCGACCGAGAAGCGGCCCGCGGCCGAAGTCGTCATGACCACGCTGCACGCGGGAGGGAAGTTCGACTCGGAAACCTACAAGGTTTCCGGCGGGCTCCACGGAGTGGGTGTGTCGGTCGTCAACGCACTCTCTCACCACCTCGCACTCGAGATCCGGCGCGACGGCAAGGTCTGGCGCCAGACCTATGAACGCGGCGTCCCTACATCCGGAGTCGAGCCGATCGGAACCACCGAGAATACCGGGACCCGGGTCACCTTCGCGCCAGACCCCGAGATCTTCAAGAACACCGATTTCTCGTTCGACGTCCTCTCACAGCGACTGCGCGAGCTCTCCTTCTTGAACGCGGGCTTGCGCATCCAGATCGACGATGAGCGCTCGGGCAAGAGCCATGACTTCTGCTATGAGGGCGGGATCGTCTCGTTCGTCGAGCACCTCAATCGCTCGCGCGCACCGCTTCACGCCCCGCCGATTTTCATTTCGGGTACCCGCACCTATACGGGCAAGCATGGTGAAGTACCCGTACAGATCGAGATCGCGCTCCAGTACAACGAATCCTACAACGAAAGCGTCTTTTCGTTCGCCAACAACATCAACACGATCGAAGGTGGTGCGCACCTGATCGGCTTTCGAACCGCGCTCACCCGCACCCTCAACCGCTATCTGACGAACCAGAAAAAAAATGGCAAGGAAGCCAAGGAAGCCATCAGCGGCGACGACACGCGCGAGGGCCTCACGGCGGTGATCTCGGTCAAACTCCCCCAGCCCGAATTCGAAGGCCAGACCAAGACCAAGCTCGGAACGAGCGAGGTGCGCGGTCTCGTCGAGGCCATTCTCTACGACCAACTCGGCGATCACCTCGAGGAAAACCCCGCTACCGCGAAGCAGATCCTGTCGAAGATCCAGGACGCCGCGCGCGCGCGGTTGGCCGCGAGAAAGGCCCGCGACCTCGCGCGGCGCAAGGGAGCCCTCTCGGACCACAGCCTGCCCGGCAAGCTCGCAGACTGTCAGGAGCGCGACCCTTCGAAGGCCGAACTGTTCATCGTCGAGGGCGATTCTGCAGGCGGCACCGCCAAACAGGGCCGTTCCCGCGAAACCCAGGCGATCCTGCCGATTCGCGGCAAGATCCTGAACGTCGAGCGCGCGCGACTCGATCGGATGCTCTCGAGCACGGAGATCCAGGCGCTGATCACCGCGATTGGCTGCGGGATCGGCTCAGATTTCGACAGCACGAAAGCCCGCTACCACAAGGTCATCATCATGACCGACGCCGATGTGGACGGCAGCCACATTCGCACCCTGCTGCTCACCTTCTTCTTCCGGCAGATGAAGGACCTGATCGACGCCGGCTATCTCTACATCGCGCAGCCGCCGCTATTCAAGGTCAAGAAGGGCAAGAGCGAGCGCTACATCAAGGACGAGCGCAGCCTCGAAGAGCACCTGCTCGGGCTCGCGCTCGAAAACGCCGCGGTCACACCCGCCGGCGCAGTGGCCCCGCTGGACGTCGAGCGTCTGCGGCGCCTGCTCGAATGCGCGAGCTACTACCGTGCGGTTCTGGCTCGCCTGAACCTCCGGCGAATCGACAGCCGGATCATCGATGCGATGGTCAGCGCCGGCGTCCCGCGTGAGGCGGATTTCGTCGACGAAACGGCGCTTCGCGAGACCATCGCCGCAGCGATCGACGAGCGCGTCCAGCAGTTGTATCCAGATTGCGACCGCGTCACCTGGACGACCTCCGCCGATCCGGAGCACGGTGGTTTTCGACTCGTCGCAGGAGCGCGGCGGTCGGGTGTCGCCTACCAGACCGCGCTCGACACCGATTTCGTTCGCTCGGCCGATTATCTGCGTCTCGTCGAGCTCGCCGCTGAAATCGCGCGGGTTGGCTCGGGTCCGTTTCGAGTCAGTCGTCCGGGCGATTCGGAGTTCGAAGAAATCTTCAGCCCTGTCGCGCTGCTCACGTATCTGCTGAAGATTGGCGAGAAGGGGCTCACCATCCAGCGCTACAAGGGGCTGGGAGAGATGAATCCCGACCAGCTCGCGGACACCACGCTCGATCCGGCGAATCGAACCCTGCTCCAGGTGCGCATACCCGACGCGGTCGAGGCCGATTTTGCCTTTACGACGCTGATGGGTGACGACGTCGAGCCGCGCCGCGAATTCATCGAGCGCAACGCACTCGAAGTGCAGAATCTCGATATCTAGGGAACGGCTGCCGTGAGCGACGAACCGAGACTGCCCGACGACGACGCCTCCGGAGGAGCTGCGGGGGGGGCCCCTCCGCCGGCATTCAGCCACCCGCCCGTCAACATCGAAGACGAGGTCCGGCGCTCGTTTCTCGACTATTCGATGTCGGTCATCATCAGCCGAGCGTTGCCCGACGTGCGCGACGGCCTCAAACCCGTTCACCGGCGCATCCTCTACGCGATGTTCCAGGAAGGCCTGCTCTCGAGCCGCAGCTATTCGAAGTCTGCGGGAGTCGTCGGCGAGGTTCTCAAGCACTATCACCCGCACGGCGACAGCGCAGTCTACGACTCGATGGTCCGGATGGCCCAGGACTTTTCGCTCCGCTATCCGCTCGTGGACGGTCAGGGCAATTTCGGCTCGATCGACGGCGATTCGGCGGCCGCCTACCGCTACACCGAGGCGCGCCTCCACCCGCTCGCCGAAGAGATGCTCCAGGACATCGACCGCGAGACGGTCGATTTCGTGCCGAACTTCGACGGCGGCGTGATGGAGCCGGTCGTGCTGCCGGCGCGCTTCCCGAATCTGCTCGCGAATGGATCGTCGGGGATCGCGGTCGGGATGGCGACGAACATTCCGCCCCACAACCTACGCGAACTCGCCGACGCGATCGTTCTCGAAGCGACCAACCCGAACTGCACGCTCGACGAGTTGCTCCAGAAGATTCCCGGCCCGGACTTCCCGACCGGAGCGATGATCTGCGGCCGCGACGGCATCCGATCCGCCTACGCGACGGGCCGTGGTCTGCTCACGGTGCGCGCGCGCGCGGAATTCGAGGAGAGCAAGCGGGGCCCGCGGATCGTCGTCACCGAGATCCCCTACATGGTCAACAAGTCGTCGCTGCTCGAGCGGATCGCCGAACTCGTGCGTGCGGGCAAGATCGACGGTGTCACCGATCTTCGCGATGAATCCAATCGCGATGGCATGCGCGTCGTGATCGAATTGCGCCGCGACGCGCAGAGCGACATCGTGCTCAACCAGCTCTACAAACAGACGCCGCTGCAGACGACGTTCGGCGTGAACCTGCTTGCGCTGGTCAACGGCCGACCCCAGCTGCTTTCCCTCAAGCAGGCGCTCCGGCACTTCATCGATTTCCGCGCCGAAGTCATCGTGCGTCGGGCCACCTACGATCTCGCGCAGGCCGAGGCGCGCGCGCATCTGCTCGAAGGTTTCGAGATCGCGCTCGACAACCTCGACGAAGTGATCTCGATCATTCGCGCCTCGGAGTCCACCGCGGATGCGCGTACGCGACTGATGGCGCGCTTCGAACTCAGCGAGCGGCAGACCAACGCAATCCTCGAGATGCGGCTGCGGGCGCTGACGGCTCTCGAGCGACAGCGCGTGCTCGACGAACTCGAGGAGATTCGAACCAAGATCGCGGACCTCAAGGATCTGCTCTCGAGCGACGTGCGGATCCTCGACGTCGCGGTCAAAGAGGTCCAGACGATCAGCGATCGCTTCGGCGACGACCGCAGGACCGAACTCGTCGGCGCCGTCGAGGGGATCAGCACGGAAGACCTGATCGTCGAAGAAGACATGGTGGTGACCGTATCCAACAGCGGTTACATCAAGCGCAATCCGCTGAGCCAGTACCGCGCGCAGAGGCGCGGCGGCAAGGGCGTGAAGGGCATGGCGGCGCGCGAAGCCGATTTCGTCGAGCGCCTCTTCGTCGCCTCGACGCACGCCTACATCCTCTTCTTCACCACCCGGGGGCGCGCCCACTGGCTGAAGGTCCACGAACTTCCACAACTCGGGCGCGCGGCGCGCGGGCGCGCGCTGAGCAACGTGCTCCAGCTCGCCGAGGGCGAGCGCGTCGAGGCCACGCTGCCGGTCAGGAGCTTCGAGGACGTCAGTGGCGACTTCGTACTGCTCTGCACCCGCAACGGCGTGATCAAGAAGTCGCCCCTGAGCGCCTTCTCGAATCCGCGGCGCGGCGGGATCATCGCAATCAGCCTCGATTCCGAGGATGAGTTGATCGCAGCCTGCCGAACCAATGGATCGCAGGAGGTCATCGTTGCGAGCCGAAACGGCAAGTCGATCCGCTTCCCGGAAGAGCAGGTGCGTCCGATGGGGCGTGCCGCTGCGGGCGTGCGCGGGATGACGCTGGCCGCGGGCGACGCCGTGGTCGGGATGGAAATCCTCTCGCCCGGCGCGACGATCCTCACCATCACCGAAAAGGGTTATGGAAAGCGGACCCCGCTCGACGACTACCGGTTGCAGCGCCGCGGAGGCCAGGGCGTGATCACGATCCGAACCTCCGACCGCAATGGCAAGGTGGTTCGCGTTGCGCAGGTCGTCGATGACGATGAGGTGATGCTGATCACCGACGGCGGCAAGGTCTTGCGCTGCCCCGTCAAGGGAATCTCGACGATGGGCCGCGCCACCCAGGGTGTGCGGGTGATGAATCTCGACAGCGGTGAGCGGCTCGTCTCGATGGCGCGCGTGGCCGAGCGCGATGAAGATGAGGTGTCGTTCCAAGCCGAGGAGCCAACCGGTCGCGCAGCGGAGAAAGGCAACGGCGCGAATTCGGGGGGAGCGGAACCAAACGAGACCGATGAAGATGAGGGCGCCTAGCCCCGAAGAGGCTCGAACGTGAACACCGATCGCTCGAAGGAACTGTTCAAGCGCGCCAAGCGCGTGATCCCCGGAGGCGTCAACAGCCCCGTGCGCGCATTTGGGTCCGTCGGCGGCACCCCGCGTTTCATCGCGCGCGGCAAGGGCTGCCGCATCTGGGATGCCGACGGCAATGAGTACATCGACTTCGTCGGATCGTGGGGCCCGCTGATCGCGGGCCACGCAAACCCGTCCGTCCTCAAGGCGCTGCGCGCCGCGATGGCGTCGGGGACGAGCTTCGGTGCGCCCACGGAACCCGAAATCGAACTCGCCGAGGTCATCACCGGCGCGCTGCCGAGCGTGAAGAAGATCCGCATGCTGAGTTCGGGCACCGAGGCGACGATGAGCGCGCTGCGTCTCGCGCGGGCCGCGACCGGCCGCGAACGCGTCTTGAAATTCGAGGGTTGTTACCACGGCCACGTCGACGCGCTGTTGCTCGGTGCGGGAAGCGGCGTCGCGACGCTCGGCATCCCGGGCTCGCCGGGCGTTCCCGCGAGTTACGCGGATCTCACCATCCAGGCGCCCTACAACGACATCGGCGCCGTTCGGCAGGCCTTCGAACGCTGGGGGAACGAGATCGCGTGCGTGATCGTGGAGCCGCTCGCGGGCAACATGGGCTGTGTTGCGCCGCTGCCGGGTTTCCTCCAGGAGCTGCGCGAGTGTTGCGATCGCTCGGGCGCACTGCTGATCTTCGACGAAGTGATCACCGGCTTTCGGCTCGCCTGGGGGGGTGCCCAGAAGCTCTACCGCGTGAAGCCGGATCTCACCTGCCTCGGAAAGATCGTCGGCGGGGGCTTGCCGGCGGCCGCCTACGGAGGCCGCCGGGATCTGATGGACCAGGTCGCGCCCGAGGGCTCCGTCTATCAGGCGGGGACGCTCTCCGGCAACCCGCTCGCGATGGCGGCCGGGCTCGCCACGCTCGCCGAGCTCGCCAAACCCGGAGCCTACGAAAGCCTCGGCTCGACGTCCCGGCGGATGGCGGATGGCCTGGCCGAGATCGCGCGCGCCGTCGGCGTCGAATTCAGCGCGGTTGCGGTTGGTGGCGTGTTCGGTTTCTTCTTCCACCCGGGCCCGGTACAGAACTTCGCGGACGCCCAGAAGGCCGATGCGGGCCGCTTCAAGGCCTTCTTCCAGAGCATGCTCGAACAGGGCGTCTACCTCGCGCCGTCGCCGTTCGAGTGCGGATTTGCCTCACTGGCCCACAAAGACCGGGACATCGAGGCCGCTCTGGCGGCCGCACGGGTCGCGATGCAAAAAGCCGCGAGGGTGCGTTGAGCCCCTCCCGGGCGTTGGCTAGGATGCGCGCCGTCCTCCGGGGTCGCGGGTTGCAGCGATGGCCGGAGGATGCCGCGTTTACGCTCACCGGTTTCCGGTGATGGACCGGCAAGACGAGAAGAAGTCTCGGGCCGGACAAGACCGGCGACAGGGTGCCGTCTACCAGGGCGCGTTCGAAGCCGTCATCGCGCTGCTGATCGCAGCCGGATTCGGCTACTGGCTGGATGGCTATTTCGACACCACACCCTGGCTTCTTCTGATTGGAACCGCAATCGGGTTTGCGTCCTTCAGCGTGCGACTGATTCGCCTCGGTCGCTGGATGCGAGATGGCAATCCGGACGAAACCGGGCACGACGACGAGAGCGAATCATGAGCATCGACCCCATCGAGCGCTGGAATTTCGCGATTTCCGCGAGCGCCGTCGCGACTTCGCTCGCGCTGGCGTCGCCCGCGTTCGCAACGAGCCTCGCGCTCGGGGCCGCACTCGAAGCCGCGAACTTTCGCGCGCTGCGACGCTCCGCACAGTTCCTGTTCTGGGGAGTGTTGCCCGGCCAGCGCGCCTGGGCGGCGATCTTTGGCTTGCGCTTTCTGCTGCTCGCAACCGGAATCTGTGCGGCGCTGTATTTCGGAGCCGACGCCGCCGGCTTGTTGCTCGGGTTGTCGCTGATCATGCCCGCGACGGTCATCGAGGCCTGGCGATCGCGGCCGCCGGTCGACGCGGCCGCGCCGCGGCTCGACGACGACGATCCGAGTTGGGACCGCTGGAACCCCTGGCTGGCGCGCGAGTCCAAAATGCCTGACGACGGCGAGGAGGAGAGCTGGTGAACATCTACACCCCGCTCGAATCCGCGGTGCCGTGGGTCGTCCAGGCGGCAATCCTCGCCGGGATCCTGATGCTCACCGCGGGCATGTTGATCCGCCGCCGAATTGCCGTCGAAAATGGCGGGTTGGTCCCCGACGAGGGCGTGACGCTGCGCAATTGCTTCGAAGTGGTCGTCGAGGCGCTCGCGAGCCTGGCCCGCGATCGGATCGGAGACGATTGGCGCAGGTACTTCCCGATCGTCGGCACGATGTTCGTCTTCATCCTGTTTTCGAACCTGATCGGACTGCTCCCCGGGGTCGAAGGCGCGACCTCGGATGCGAATACCACCTGGGCCTGGGCGGTGATCTCGTGGCTCGTCTATACCTGGGTGGGCATCGCCAAGCACAAGCAGAAATACCTGGTCAAGTTCATGGGGCCGAGCTTCTTCGAACGAAAGATGTTCGGCCGAACGGTACACTTTCGCCTGTTGGCACCGGTGATCCTGGCGATCGAACTACCGCTGGATCTGGCGCGGATCCTGACGCTGGCGGTCAGGCTGCTGGCAAACATGTTCGCGGACCACACGGTCATCGCGGTCTGGATTTCGCTGGTTCCGATTGGCATTCCGGCGATCTTCATGGGATTGGGATTGATCGTCTCGTTCCTGCAAGCCTTCATCTTCGCTCTACTCACCATGATCTACATCGGTTTGGCGCTCGAGGAGCCCCACTAGAGGGGCCTCGGCAAAGAGCCACGCTCAGCAAGGAGACAATTGTGATTCGCAAATTCGGAAAGGTCGTACTCTGGAGCCTGTTCTTGATCGCGTTGCCGATGGTGGCGGGCGCCGAAGACGGCAGCGGTGGTGACGGAAAGTGGGGCTACGCGCTCGGTGCGGGCCTCGCGATCGGACTCGCGGGACTCGGCTGCGGAATCGGCCAGGGCCTCACGGCGGGCAACACG
>Ga0210102_1000312_pt1 | contig 13072 bp, 13 predicted proteins | sample RushOxbow_ThreeS_4_FD_185563 | JGI IMG/M metagenome (GOLD analysis project Ga0210102, IMG submission 185563) | Wetland microbial communities from San Francisco Bay, California, USA, that impact long-term carbon sequestration -... | ecosystem: Environmental > Aquatic > Marine > Wetlands ...
CGCGCGAGGATGACTGAGATGCGTCGCGCGAGGATGACTGAGATGCGTCGCGCGAGGATGACTAAGATGCGCTGCGCGCATTGCGCCGTCGCTCTGCTGCTGTTGGCCGGGGCCTGCACGGTGGTCGGCCCTGACTACGAGCGGCCGCAGACCGACGTGCCCGCGGCCTGGCGCGTCGATTACCCGCAGGCCGCGGAGCTTGCCAACGCGCGCTGGTGGGAGCAGTTCGGCGACCCGGTGCTGAACGACCTCATCGACACCGCGCTGCGCGAGAACCGCGACCTGCGCGCCGCCGCCGCGCGAGTGGACCGCTTCATCGGGGCGTTGCGCACGACGCGCTCGCAGTTCTATCCGCAGGTTGGCTACGGCGTGGACGCGAGCCGCAACCGCGCTACGGAACAGGGACCGACGCCGCTGCCGCCCGGCACCGATCCCTGGTACAGCCTGTACCAGGGGGCGCTCGGCGCGACCTGGCAGATCGACCTGTTCGGGCGCGTGCAGCGCGAAGCCGAATCTGCGCAGGCCCAGGTGTTCGCGAGCGAGCAGGGCCGGCGCGGTGTCGTCCAGTCGGTGGTCGCCAGCGTTGCCGCGAGCTACGTCTTTCTGCGCGGGCTCGACCGCCAGCTCGAGATCTCGCAGGCGACCGAGAAGAACTACGCCGAGACGCTGCGCATCTTCGAGCTGCGCTACGCGGGCGGCGTGGTCTCTCAGGTCGAGCTCTCGCAGATCCGCTCGCAGTACGAGCTGGCGCGCGCCGCGGTGCCGGTCCTCGAGCAGCAGGTCGCGGCGCAGGAGAACCTCATCTCGATCCTGCTCGGCGGCAATCCGCGCGCGATCCGTCGCGGCAAGTCGATCGACGCGCTGCTCGCGCCGGGCATACCCGCTGCGCTGCCGTCGTCGCTGCTGGAGCGCCGGCCCGACGTGCTGCAGGCTGAGCAGAACCTGGTCGCTGCGAACGCGAACATCGGCGTCGCGAAATCGCTCTATTACCCGACCCTCTCGCTCACCGGACTGCTCGGCCTCGCGAGTGCCGCGCTGGGAGACTTTCTTTCGAGCAGCGCCGGTGTCGTTACGCTCGGCGCAGGGCTTGCCGGACCGATCTTCACCGGCGGTGCGATCGAAGGGCAGGTGTTCTCGGCCGAGGCGGCGCAGCGCGAGGCCTACGAGTTCTACCGCCAGGTGATCCTGAACGCGTTGCGCGAGACCAACGACGCGCTCGTGGGCACCGAGAAGCGCAAGCTCGAGGCCGAGGCGCAGCGCCGCCGCGTAGAGGCGCTGCGCGAATACGCGCGCCTGTCGCGGCTTCGCTTCGACAACGGCTACGCCGGCTACCTCGAGGTGCTGTATGCGGAAAACGAGCTGTTCAGCAGCGAGCTGACCGCAGTGCGCTCGAACGCAGACCGCCTGAACGAGTACGTAAACGTCTACAAGGCGATCGGCGGCGGCTGGATCGACGAGGCCGACAAGCTGGCGCCGAAGGCGCTGGGGTTCGTAGAGGGCCGGTAGATAGTGTCAGGGACCTTTTCCGGCCTCCTGCCCGAGTAGGCACTTGTCAGCGGATCCCGAGACAAATGGGCCTTTGACGAGCGATCACTCTGATCGAAGGCAGTTTTGTCTCGTGTTTTTGCGACGCTCGAAAAAACACCGAGCGTCGCAAAAACACGAGATCGATGTCCGCTGGCGAGCCACCTCGCTGGAACCAGGGCCGTTTATCCACAGGGGTCTGACCCCTTTTTGATCTTCTTGTCCTTAGACGCCAAGGTAGCGGTGCTGCACGTCCTCGCTTGCCGCGAGCGCAGCCGAGTCGCCGCTCCACACCACGCGCCCCTTCTCCAGGATGAAGTGGCGGTCGGCGATGCGGGTGAGCGACCTGAGGTCCTTGTCGATGATCAGGATCGACTGTCCGGCGGCCTTGAGGTTCTCGACCGCCGTGTAGATCTCGGCGCGCACCAGCGGTGCGAGCCCCTCGGTCGCCTCGTCGAGAATCAGCAGGCGCGGGTTGGTCATCAGCGCGCGCGCCACGGCAAGCATCTGCTGCTCGCCGCCGGAGAGCTGGTTGCCGAGGTGGCGCTGGCGCTCGGCCAGGCGCGGGAAGAGCTTGAAGGTGCGATCGAGCGTCCAGGGCGCGGCGCTGGCGCTGCGATTCGCAGCGGTCGCGACCAGGTTTTCGCGCACCGTCAAGTTGGGAAAGATCTGCCGGCCTTCGGGCACCAGGCCGACGCCGGCCTGCGCAATCCGGTACGACGGCAGGCCGCGGATCGGCTTGTCGTCGAAGCGGATGGTGCCCGAGAGCGTGCGCACGATGCCCATGATGGAACGCACGGTGGTGGTTTTTCCCATGCCGTTGCGGCCGAGCAGGGTCACCACCTGGCCCGCTGCGACGTCGAAGGAGACGCCGAACAGCACCTGGCTCAGGCCGTAGGCGGTCTCCAGGTCGTGCACGTGCAGCAAAGCCTTGCTCATCGTGGCCGCCTCGCGCTCACGCGTCGAGCTCCTCGCCGAGATAGGCCGCGCGCACCTCGCGATTGGCACGGATTTCCGCCGGCGTTCCCGTCGCGATGATGCGCCCGTACACCAGCACCGAGATGCGGTCCGCCAGACTGAACACGGCGTCCATGTCGTGTTCGACGAGGACGATCGTCTGCCGCCCCTTGAGCTTGCCGAGGAACTGCACCATGCGTTGCGTCTCGTCGGCACCCATTCCGGCCACCGGCTCGTCGAGCAGCAGCAGGCGCGGCCGCGTGGCGAGAACCATCGCGATCTCGAGCTGACGCTGCTCGCCGTGCGCCAGGTTGGCGGCAGGGACATCGGCCCGGCTGCCCAGGCCGACTTCGTTCAGGATCGCCCGCGCGGGCGCGCGCAGCGCATCGTCTTCGCGCGCCGCGTGCCAGAAACGAAAGCTGTGTCCGGCGTGCGCCTGCACCGCGAGCGCAACGTTGTCCAGCGCGCTGAACTCACGGTAGATGCTGGTGATCTGGAACGAGCGCGCGAGCCCCTTGTGCGAGCGCGCCGCCGCGCCGAGCGCGGTGACGTCCTCGCCGGCGAAGCGGATGCGGCCCTCGTCCGGGCGCAGGGTGCCCGAGAGCTGGGCAATGAGGGTGGTCTTGCCTGCCCCGTTCGGCCCGATGATGGCGTGCGTCTCCCCGGGCTGGACGTCGAGCGTCACGCCGTCGGTCGCGCGCAGCGCGCCGAAGGCCTTGACCAGGCCCTCGATGTCGAGCAGGGGCTCAGTCATTGCGCTGCGCTCCCGGCAGCAGTCCGGCGAGACCGCGCTTGGCGAACAGCACCACCAGCACGAGGAAGATGCCGATGAACAGCTGCCAGTGCTGACCTACGAATCCGCTCATGCCCGAGAGGCTGTCCTCCAGCAGCAGCAGGACAAGGGCGCCGAGCACGGGACCGACGCTGGTCCCGATCCCGCCGAGGATCACCATGAACATGATCTCGCCCGAGCGCGTCCAGTGCATGAAATCCGGCGTGAGATAGGCAGTATGGTTTACGAGCAGCAATCCGGCGACGCCGCACATGGCGCCGGCGATGACGAAGGCGGCGAGCCGGTAGAGGTAGGGCGAGAAGCCGATCGCGCGCGTGCGCGCCTCGTTCGACTTCGCCGCGCGGATCACCATCCCGAAGCGCGAATGGACGATGCGGTGGATCAGGTACATGAAAACCACCATGACGACGAGCACCAGGTAATAGAACGCGGTGGCGTTGCCCAGATCGATCAGGCCGCCGAAGTCGCTGCGCACGGCGAGCCGCATGCCGTCGTCGCCGCCGTACTGATCCAGCGAGATGCCGAGGAAATACAGCATCTGCGTGAAGGCGAGCGTGATCATGATGAAGAAGATGCCGCTGGTGCGAATCGACACGGAACCGATCACCAGCGCGACGAGCACCGAGCCGCCGATCGCGACCGCGAGCTGAATGAAGCCGTTGTTCACGCCGTAGAAGCTGAGGATGGCGACCGCGTAGCCGCCGATGCCGAGATAGGCCGCGTGGCCGAACGACACCATGCCGCCGTAACCGAGGATCAGGTTCAGGCTGAGCGCCGCGATCGCGAAAATCATCACGCGGCGCAGCAGGTCGATGTAAAAAGGCTGCTCGAGCAGATTGGCAAGCGGCGGCGCAAGCGCAAGAAAGGCGAAGCCGGCGATCAGCAGGACCAGGCGCGCGCGCATCTCAGTGTCCCCGCGCCGGGAACAGCCCCTCGGGGCGCAGCGCCAGCACAACCGCCATCAGCAGGTAGATCAGCATCGAGGCGAGAGCGGGACCTGCGGCTTCGGCCGCGGTCGGCGAGATCAGCGCACCGAGCAGCGGCTTGAGGAAGGCGCGCCCCATCGTGTCGACCATGCCGACGATGAGGGCGCCGGCGAGCGCCCCACGGATCGAACCGATTCCGCCGATGACGATGACGACGAAGACCTGGATCAGGATGAGTTCTCCCATCCCGGGCTGCACCGCGTATATAGGGCCGGCCATCAGCCCGGCGAGGCCGGCGAGTGCCGCGCCGAAGCCGAACACCACGGTGTAGAGCAGGCGGATGTTGACACCGAGTGCCGAGACCATCGTGCGGTTGGACGCGCCGGCGCGGATCAGCATGCCGAGCCGTGTTCGCGTCACGACGAACCACAGCAGCACTGCGACCAGCAGGCCGACGACGATGATCGCTAGCCGATACACCGGGTAGTGCAGAGTGCCGACCAGCTCGACGTGCCCCGAGAGGAGTTGCGGAATGTCGCTGAACAGCGCCGCGCGGCCCCACAGGATCGCCACCAGCTCGTTGAAGAACAGTATCAGGCCGAAGGTGGCGAGCACCTGGTCGAGATGATCCCGTGCATAGAGCGTGCGCAGGGCGACGACCTCGGTGACCACACCGACCAGCAACGTTCCGGCGAGCGCGATCAGCACGCCCGCGAAATAGGAACCGGTCCACTGCGCGGCGGCGACCGCGAGATAGGCGCCCACCATGTACATCGAGCCGTGCGCGAGGTTCACCATGTTCATGATCCCGAACACCAGCGTGAGCCCGGCCGCGAGCAGGAACAGCATCACCCCGAACTGCAGGCCGTTCAGGAGCTGTTCGAAAAGAAGAATCGTGTTCATCTAGCACCAAAAAAAGGGCGCGGTCGATCCGCGCCCTCTTGCGTTTCTCACCCCTGCCGCTTACTTCATCTTGCACTTCGTGTAGTACGAGTCCTTGTGGTTCTTGAACACCGTCTCCTGGATCTGCATCACCGGGATGTCGCCCGCTCCCCCGGGTCCCGCGACGGCCTTGAGCAGGTAGTAGTTCTGGATCGGGAAATGGTTGATGTTGTAGGTGTACTTGCCGCGCGTCGAGGCGTAGTTCGCCTTTTTCATCGCGGCGATCATGCCTTTCTGGTCCTTCAGGTCGCCCTTGACGGCGCGCACCGCGGAGTCGATCAGCATGATGCCGTCGTAGCTCTGCGCGCCGTAGAAAGAAGGCAGCGTGCCGTACTTCTTCTTGTAGTCGCTGACGTACTTCTTGTTCGCCGGAACGTCCAGGTCCGGGCTCCAGTAGCGCGTCTCGAGCTGGCCGAGCGCCGCATGGCGCACCGCCGGCAGCGAGAGCTCGTCTACCGTGTAGACGGAGTAGAGCGGGTACTGCCCGCGCAGGCCGGCCTGCGAGTACTGCTTGAGGAACTGGATGCCCATTCCGCCCGGATAGAACACGAACACCGCCTTCGGGTTCTTCGCTCTCAGCTGGGAAAGCTCGGCCTGGTAGTCGAGCTGGCCGAGCTTGGTATAGACCTCCGCGGCGATGCGGCCCTTGAAGTAGCGCTTGAAGCCCGCGAGCATATCTTTGCCCGCGGCGTAGTTTGGCGCCATCAGGTAGACATCGTTCAGGCCCAGGTCCTGCAGGTGCTTGCCCATCGCCTCGGGCGTCGAGTCGTTCTGCCACGAGGTGGTGAAGAACCGCTCGCTGCACATCTCCCCCGCCAGTTGATGCGGGCCGGCGTTGGTGCCGATCATCATGGTGCCTGCGCCCGTCACCGTCGGTGCGACCGCGAGCATCACGTTCGACCAGATGATGCCGGAGACGAAATCGACGTGGTGCTTCTTCAGCATCTCGTCGGCGACCTGCTTGCCGACGTCCGGCTTGAACTGGTCGTCGCCGAAGATCACTTCGACCGGAAGACCGCCCATCTTGCCGCCGAGATGGTCGAGGGCCAGCTCGACCGATTGCTTCATGTCCTTGCCGATGGCGGCGACCGGTCCGGAGAGCGTCGTGATGAAGCCGATCTTGACCTTGTCGGCGCCGAAGGCAGGCGCGCTGAAGAGCGAAGCCGCAACGAGCGCTGCGGTAAGCGTACGGATTGGAATGCGAACCATGGTCTCCTCCTGTGGGTCCGCGGTCGACGCCGCCGGTTCGCGGTGCCGCCGCGTGGCGTTCTTAAGACGAAGTGTGGCGCGGCCAGTCTAACAAGAGGGTCTGGAGGTGTCCAGAACGCGCGGCGCCGATCTCCCTCGGCTGCGGCCCCGCGAAGCGCACTATAGTGCGTGCCTCATGCTGGAATTGACCTCCGTCACCAAACGCTTCGGCGCTCGTGTCGTTCTGCGCGAGGTCTCGCTGCGCGTAGAAGCGGGCGAGTACGTCGCCGTGGTCGGAGAATCGGGCATCGGCAAGTCTACGCTGCTCAACATCATCGCCGGCCTCGAGCCGGCCGACTCGGGGCGCGTACAGGTCGACGGCTTCGAGATCAGCGCGCTAGACGACGATGCCGCGACGCGGCTGCGGCGCGAGCGCTTCGGCTTCGTCTTCCAGGCTTTTCACGTCCTGCCGCATCTGACGGTGCTGCAGAACGTCGGTCTGCCTTTGCTGCTGCGCGGCTTCGCTCAGGCGGAGATCGAGCGCCGCGCGCGGGCGCTCATCGCGGCGGTCGGCCTCGCCGGGCGCGAGGCGAGCGCGCCGCGCGAACTCTCGGGCGGTGAGCTGCAGCGCGTAGCGATTGCCCGCGCGCTGGTCGGCGATCCCAGGCTGGTGCTGGCCGACGAGCCGACCGGCAACCTCGATCCGGAAAACGCGCGCCACGTGCTCGAGCTGCTGCGCGCGCAGGTGAAGGAGCGCGGCGCGTCGGCGATCCTGGTCACGCACTCCGAGGCGGCGGCCGCGGGCTGCGACCGGCGCTATCGCCTGAGCGCCGACGGGCTCAGGCAACTCGGTTGAGAAGCGCAGCGCCGTCGCGCAGCCGGCGCACGTTGCAGAGCGCTGCGGCGAGGCTGCGCTCGAGTGTCTCCCGCGTCAGCCAGGCGAGATGCGGCGCGCCGACGACGTTCGGCAGCGCGAGCAGCGGAGCATCGGTGCGCAGCGGCTCCTCGCAGAACACGTCGAGTCCCGCCGCGGCGAGCCGCCCCGAGCGCAGGGCGCCGACGAGCGCGGCTTCGTCGACCAGCGCGCCGCGTGCGGTGTTGATCAGGATCGCACCCGGCTTCATGCGCTCGATGCGCGCCGCATCGATCATGCGCCCGGTCTGCGGTGTGAGTGGAACGTGCAGCGAGACGATGTCCGCGTCGGCGAGCAGCGCGTCGAACTCCGTATTGCGCGCGCTGCGCGACCAGTAGAGGACCTTCGCGCCGAGCGCCTCGAGCATCGGCGCGAGCAGGCGCGGCACCGCGCCGTAGCCGACCAGGCCGACGCTGCGGCCGGCAAGCTCGCCCAGGCCGTCCTGCAGCGCGGCGGCCTGCGACCATCCGCCCGAACGGCGCAGCGCCGCATCGAGCTCGCGCAGCCGGCGCAGGCAGGCGAGCATCAGCAGCAGCGTCATCTCGGCGACAGCGCGGCTGTTCGTGCCGGGCAGGTTGCATACGGCGATGCCGCGTGCACGGCAGGCGTCGAGCGCGATCGTGTTGACCCCGCTGCCGATCTTCTGCACCAGCTTCAGCTTCCCTGCGCGCGCGATCTGCTCCTCGGTCACCGGCTTGAGCACGTGCCAGAGGACGTGCGCCCGCGGCAGCAGCGCGTCATACGCAGCGTCGTCGCTTTCGGGGCAGCAATGGATCTCGATGCCGTCGCCGGAGAGATTCTTGACTCTGGCGATCAGCGCGTCGCTGGCGTCGAAGCGAAAAACGATAAAAAAGGGGTCAGACCCCTGTGGATAAGTCATGACGACCTACGATTTACGAGGTGCCTCGTGACTTATCCACAGGGGTCTGACCCCTCGTCTGACCCCGAAACAACTTCCGCGCTGGGTAGAGCAGCGCCTTCGCCCCGAGCGCCTCCTCGATGCGGATGCCTTCGTTCCACTTCGCCATGCGCTCGGAGCGCGAGAAGCTGCCGACCTTGAGCTGCTGCACGCCCCAGCCGACCGCGAGATGCACGATCGAGACATCCTCGGACTCGCCGGAGCGCGCCGAAACGATCGCGCCGTAGCCCGCTTCACGCGCTGCCTGCAGGGCCGCCTCGGTTTCCGAGAGCGTGCCGATCTGGTTCGGCTTGAGCAGGATCGCGTTGCAGGCGCCACGCTCTGCGCCGGCGCGCAGGCGCGCGGCGTCGGTGACGAAGTAGTCGTCTCCGACCACCTGGACGCGCGCGCCCGCGGCGCGCGTGAAGGCCTGCATCGCGGCGTGGTCGGTTTCCGCGAACGGATCCTCGATCGAGACGATCGGGTAGGCGTCGATCCAGCGCAGCAGCATGGCAATCATCTGCTCGGCGCTCAGCGCGCGGTCCTCGAGCGCGAGGTGGTAGCGCCCTCCGCGCCAGAGCTGGGTGGCAGCGACATCGAGCGCGATTGCCACGTCGGATCCGGGCTTGAGACCCGCCGCCTCGATTGCGGCGACGAGCTCCACGAGGCCTTCCTCGTTGGTGCGGAAGGCGGGCCAGTAGCCGCCTTCGTCGGCGACGCCTTGCAGCGCGTTCTTCCTGGCGAGCCTCGCGCCCGCGGCGGCGTACACCTCGGCGGTCCATTCCAGCGCTTCGGCGAAACTCCCTGCGCCGGGACAGACGACGAGGTAGTCCTGGATGTCTACGCGCCCGCGCGCGTGCGCGCCGCCGCCGAAGATCTGGATCTGCGGCACCGGCATTCCGACGCGGCGCTCGCCGGCTAGATGGCGCCACAGCGGCACGCGCGCCGCCGCCGCGGCGGCCTGCGCGCAGGCGAGCGACACCGCTACGAGCGCGTTCGCGCCGAGCCGGGACTTGTCCGCGGTGCCGTCGAGCGCTGCGAGCTTCGCGTCGATCGCGGCCTGCGCGCGCGCGTCCATCGTGAGCAGCGCCGCGCGGATCGGGCCGTTGACGTTGCCCACCGCGCGCCGCACGCCTAGCCCGCCGAACGCCGCATCGCCATCGCGCAGGTCCTTCGCCTCGCCCGTGCCGGTCGACGCGCCCGCCGGCGCGATCGCGCGGCCGCGCGCACCGTTCCTGAGGACGACCTCGGCTTCCACCGTCGGGCGGCCGCGCGAGTCCCAGACCCTGCGGCCGCGCACCTCGTTAATCGCGGTACGCTTCACGTGCGGACCTCGCTCGCCCAGGCGCCGCGCACTTCGGCGAGTCTTGCGGACGGCCGCTCGAGCAGCGCGCGCGCGACGCTTCGGACGCGCGCACGATCCGCTTCGCGCGTGAGGTACTCGACGGGCGACTTGCCGTCTACGCGCGCGAGGAGCAGGCCGGGAAGAAGCGACGCCGCGCGCTGCTCGAGCGCAGCGCGTGGCTCCCAGCGCACGCCGTCGAGGTAAGCGTCCGCCAGCGCATCGAAGCAGGCGAGGAATCCCGTCGCCGCCCGCGGCGTCCACAGGCACTTGAGCAGCAGGTGGTTCAGGCAGAACCCGATGTCGAACGCGGGATCGCCGTACCAGGCGCACTCGGCATCCAGCAGCACCGGACCCTGCGGGCCGACCAGAATGTTCTTCGGGCTCACGTCGCCGTGCACCAGAGCGCGCCGCGTGGCGGCGGTGCGCGCGGCCAGCGCGTTCAGGCTGGCGGCGAGGTCGGCGTGGCGCGCCGCGGTGGCGAGCAGGTACGGCTCGAGGCGAATGGCGTGGAAGCTCGCATCGGTGGCGAACTGTGCCGCGACGCTCGCGTTGCCCGCAGTCGCGGCGTGCACGCGCGCCAGCCGCGTCCCGACCTGGCTCGCGAACTGCGGATCGCAGCGCCCTGCGTGCAGCTCGGCTTTCCACACCGGATGGTTCGCCGGTTCGAGGTATTCCATGGCGAACATGCCGCCGTCATCGTGCGCCAGCACGCGCGGTGCGATGCCCGGCACAATGGCCGAGGCGGTCTCCATCCAGCGCCGCTCGTACAGGTTGCGCTCGATCGGGACCTCCCAGAGCTGGGCAACGCGCAGGCGCGCCAGCGCGCGCTTCACGCAGACCGGTCCGGAGGGCAGCTCGATGCGCCAGATGTCGGACGACACCCCGCCCGCGAGCGCCGTCGCGCGCGGTCGCGCCTGCGGCGCAACCAGTCCGGCCGCGCGCAGGAAGGCGAGCACGGCGTCAGGGAGCGAGTCGCTCGCGCTGCCAACCTGAGGCATTGCGTCGGTAGAGCAGGCGATCATGCAGGCGGTCGGGCCGACCCTGCCAGAACTCGATCGACGCCGGCGTGAGGCAATAGCCGCCCCAGTGCGGCGGGCGGGGCGGAGCGTCGCCGAAGCGCTGCCGCGCGGCCTCGAGCGAGCGCTCGAGGCTGGCGCGGTCGGCCACGCGCGCGCTTTGCGCCGACGCCCAGGCCGAGAGGCGCGCGCCGAGGGGCCGGCTGGCGAAATAGTCATCGGAGTCCCCGATCGGAACCCTCTCGACGCGGCCCTCGACGCGGACCTGGCGCTCGAGCTCGGTCCACAGGAACACCAGGCAGGCCTCCGGGCGCTCCGCCAGCTCGCGTCCCTTGGCGCTTTCGTAATTCGAGTAGAAGACGAAGCCGCCGTGCTCGACGGCCTTGAGCAGCACGACCCGTGCATTCGGGCGTCCGTCCTTGCGCACGGTAGCGAGCGTCATCGCGTTGGCGAGCGGCAGCGCGGCCGCGAGCGCTTCGTGGAACCACAGATCGAACTGGCGGAACGGGTCGTCGTGCGCCTCGGCCTCCGAGAGGCCGGCGCGCATGTACTCCTGTCGCAGCTCGGCGAGCTTCATGCGGGCGAATTTTACCCATGCTTGCGCCTACCCATGTCATGGCGACGACTGCTAACCTTTGCGCGCCATGCGGCAACCGCAGCCGGAATTCGATCGCGCGCCGCGCCGAGCGCAGGATGCGTATCGCGGCCTCGCGGCCGGATACGACGCAAGCGCGCGCTACACCGCGGGTATCCGCGTGCGCGCGATCGCGCGGCTCGCGCTGCAGCCTGGCGATACGGTGCTCGACGCCGGCAGCGGCACCGGCCTGAGCATTCCGCTGCTCGAGGCGGCGGTCGGGACGCGCGGCCGAGTGATCGGCGTGGAGCGCAGTCCCGGGATGATGGCGCTCGCGCGCGAGCGGGTGCGCGCTGCGGGCTGGAGCAATGTCGAGCTGATCGAGTCCGAGATGGAGCGCGCCACGCTGCCGGAGGGGATCGACGCGATACTGTTCCACTACGTGCACGATGTCCTGCAATCGGAGGCCGCGCTCACGCGGCTGTTCGGCCATGCGCGGCCCGGTGCGCGCGTCGCGGTCGCGGGCGTGAAATATCATCCCTGGTGGCTCGCACCGCTGAACGTCCACGTCTGGTTGACGATGCGGCGCTACAGCAGGAATCCAATAAACGTCGCACGGCCCTGGCGGCTGCTCGAGCGCCACGTGCCTTCGCTCGAGCGCGAATCGACGCTGCTCGGCCGGGGCTACATCGGCTGGGGCCGGTTTCGGCCGCCGCAGGCCGGGGCGGGGCGATGACGCAGGGCGTGTTCGACTACGCCGCGGGCATCAGCGCAGTAGACGCCTTCTACGACGGCCGCGCCGATCAGACCGCGGCGCATATCCTGATCGAGAACGGCCGCGCGGCGGTGATCGATACCGCTACGGCGCATGCGGCGCCGCGCATTCTCGCCGCGCTCGCGGCGCGGGGCGTGGCGCCGGCCCAGGTCGACTACGTGGTGCTGACCCATGTTCACCTGGATCACGCGGGCGGCGCGGGCACGCTGATGGCCAAATGCCCGAACGCGCGGCTCACCGTGCACCCGCGCGGTGCGCGGCACATGATCGATCCGGGCCGACTCATGGCGGCGACGGTCGAGATCTACGGTGCCGGGGCGACCGCACGCGTCTACGGCGAGGTCGTACCCGTGCCCGCCGACCGGGTGGTCGAGACCGGCGAAGGCGCACGCATCGCGCTTGCCGGGCGGGTGCTCGAATTCATCGATGCGCCCGGGCATGCGCGTCATCATGTGGTGGTGCGCGATACGCGCAGCGGCCACCTGTTCGCGGGCGACAGCTTCGGACTGTCCTACCGCGCGCTCGATCGGGATGGACGAGCGTCGGTATTTCCGACCACGAGCCCGTCCCAGTTCGATCCCGGCGCCCTGCACGCCACGCTCGAGCGCATGCTCGCGCTCAAGCCCGAGGCGGTCTACGTCGCCCATTTCGGCCAGGTGAGGGAGGTTGCACGGCTCGGACCCGACCTGCACCGGCTGATCGACGCGCATGTCGCGCTTGCCGAGCGCTGCAGGAAGGATGGGCCTGCGCGGCATGAAAGGCTCAAGGCGGGCATCGCCGAACTGGTGCTTGCGGAGGCGCTGCGGCAGGGCTGGCGGCTGCAGACCGAAGCCCTGCTGCGCTTATTCGCCATCGATATCGAGTTGAATGCACAGGGACTTGCGGCCTGGCTGGACGGCGCCTGATGCTCGAACGCGTGCGGCGCGCGCCGCAGTTCGGCGGTCGACGGCCGATGCGTTCGCGGTCGCCGACGCGCGACGCAGCGGTTGCACCGCCGCGAATTCCCTCTGAAAGTCGTTGACACGCCTGCGCGGATTCGGCATCTTTCCGCAACCGCTGCTCGACAGCGGGAAAAGAATCCGGGATCACACCAGAATTCCGAATTGTTCAGAGGAGAACACGAGATGGCGAAGAAGAAGGCTGCGAAGAGGTCTGCACCCAAGAAGAAGCGCGCGGGAGCGAAGCGCAAGCCGAATGCAGCATTCATGAAGCCGATGACCC
>Ga0210102_1000313_pt1 | contig 13050 bp, 10 predicted proteins | sample RushOxbow_ThreeS_4_FD_185563 | JGI IMG/M metagenome (GOLD analysis project Ga0210102, IMG submission 185563) | Wetland microbial communities from San Francisco Bay, California, USA, that impact long-term carbon sequestration -... | ecosystem: Environmental > Aquatic > Marine > Wetlands ...
GGTCGGCTCGGCGTCGCGGTCGGTGAGGGTGGCGAATCTCTTCACGCTGGTCGCGACGCCCGAGTTCCCCTGCGCCGGTCACGATTCGTCCCGGTCCCGGCCTCGAAGCTGGAAAATCAGCCAGCCATGGCCGGAGCGGCGAGAGAAGCGAGCCCGGGAAGGAGCGGCCTGAGGTAGCGGCCGGTATACGACTCGGGCGCCCCGGCGATCACCTCGGGCGGGCCCTGCGCAACCAGCCGGCCGCCGGCATCCCCGGCCTCGGGCCCGAGGTCCACCACCCAGTCGGCGCGCTTGATGACATCGAGATGGTGCTCGATCACCACGACGGTGTGCCCGGCGTCCACCAGGCGATCGAGCACCTGGATCAGCACCCTCACGTCGTCCTGGTGCAGGCCGGTGGTGGGCTCGTCGAGGAGATAAAGCTTGCGGCCCTCGCGCTTGCCGGCCTGGATCAGCTCGCGAGCGATCTTGAGCCGCTGCGCCTCACCGCCGGAGAGCGTCGTGGCCGGCTGGCCGAGCCGGAGATAGCCCAGGCCCACCTGCTGCAGATGCCAGAGGGCGGTGCCGAGCCGGGGCTGGTGCCGGAAGCGCCCGATCGCCTCGTCCACCGTCCATTGCAACACGTCGTGGATCGAGTGGCCCTGGATCCGGACGTCGAGCACGTCGCGCCGGTAGCGGGTCCCGCCGCACACCTCGCAGGGGACGAAGACGTCGGCCAGGAAGACCATCTCCACCTGCACGTGCCCCGCGCCCTCGCACGCCTCGCAGCGGCCCCCCGGCAGGTTGAAGGAGAACGTCGCCGACGAGTACCTCCACTGCCGGGCCAGGGGCTGCGCCGCGAACAGCTCACGGATCTCGTCGAACGCCTTGATGTAGGTGATCGGATTGGACCGGGGCGAGCGGCCGATGGGCGACTGGTCGATGAGCACCGCATCCTGGAGGAACTCCCAGCCGGCGAGCGAGGCGACGGCGCCCACCGGCTCGCCCAGGTGGGACTTGGCCGAGTGCTCGCCGTGGAGCCGGCGCTCCAGGTTCCGGTAGATCACGTCGTAGAGCAGCGTGCTCTTGCCCGAGCCGGAGACGCCGGTCACCGCGGTCAGGGCGCCGAGGGGGATGTCTACGTCCACGCCGCGGAGGTTGTGCAGCTCGGCGCCACGGACCTTGAGCCGGAGCGGGCCAGCCGGGCGCCGCAGACTGGGGACGGCGATTCGCTTCTGTCCACTGAGGTACTGGCCGGTGAGGGACTCGAGCGCGCGGTGCACCGGGCCGGCGTGCACCACCCTGCCGCCGTGCTCGCCCGAGCCGGGACCCAGCTCCAGCATGAAATCGGCCTGCCGGATGGCGGCGAGGTCGTGCTCCACCACCACGACGGTGTTGCCGGCATCGCGCAGCCGGCGCAGCAGGGCGAGCAGCCGGTCGGTGTCGCGGGGATGGAGGCCGACCGAGGGCTCGTCCAGGACGTAGAGCGTGTCCACCAGCCGCGAGCCCAGCGCGTTGGAGAGCGAGATTCGCTGCGCCTCGCCGCCCGACAGCGTGCGGGTCTGCCGGTCGAGGGTGAGGTAACCGAGTCCCACGTCACGGAGAAAGCCGAGCCGGGCCTCGAGCTGCTCCAGGATGAGCTGGGCTACCTGGCGCTCGGTCGGTGAGAGCGTCAGGCCGGCGAGCCAGCGGGACACCTCGTCCACCGAGCGCGACGCCACCGAGGCGACGGTGGTCTCGCCGATCCGCACCGCGAGCGCGTCGGGGTTGAGCCGGCTCCCGCCGCAATCGGCGCAGGTGCGGGCGAGCTGATACTGGCGCAGGAAGACCCTGATGTACTGCTTGTAGCGCTTTTCCTCGAGACCCTTGAGGAAGGGAAAGATCCCCAGGTAGCGGCCCTTGCGGCCGTAGAGCAGCTCCCGCCGGTGGATCGCCTTGAGCTTGTGCCAGGGCTTGGCAGGGTCGGCCCCGATGCCGCGGGCGAACTGCAGCAGGATCTTCCGGCGGGACTCGTAGCGGGGCTTGGTCCAGGGATCGATCGCGCCACCCGCCAGGCTGAGGCCGGGATCGGGGATGATGAGCGATTCGTCGTACTCCAGCACCGCGCCGAACCCGTTGCAGTTGGGACAGGCGCCCCGCGGGTTGTTGAAGGAGAAGAGCGCCGGGGTCACCACGGCCGCCGGGGTATCACAGGCGCTGCACGCGGGGGAGCGGGTGAAGCGGAGCCGGCCGCCGTCGTGGAGTGCGAGCGCCACGCCCTCGCCCTCCTGGAACGCGGTCGCCACCGATTCGGCCAGCCGGCCGAGGGCGGCCGGGCCCGCGGTGAGCCGGTCTACCACGACCAGCAGCTCCCCCGCGCGGGTCAGGTCGAGCCCGGCGGGCAGCTCGTCGAGGCGATGGGCCACCCCGTCCGCCAGCACCCGGACGAACCCCAGGGCCCGGAGATTCTCCACCACCGCGTCGTGGGCCAGCCGGGCCACCGGCGGGAGGGGGAACGCGACCTGGACCCGTCCCTCGACCCGGGCGACGATCCCGTCGGCGGCGGACTGGGGCGTGTCGCGCCGGACCGGCGCGCCGCAGCTCCGGCACCAGCTCCGGCCCACCCGAGCCCAGAGGAGCCGCAGGTAGTCGTACACCTCGGTCGCGGTGCCGACGGTGGAGCGGCTGGACACGGTGGGGTTCCGCTGTTCGATGGCAATCGAAGGGGCGATGCCCTCCAGTCGATCCACCTGGGGCTTGGGCATGCGGTCCAGGAACTGCTTGGCGTAGGTCGAGAGCGATTCGATGTAGCGCCGCTGCCCCTCGGCGTAGAGGGTGTCGAACGCCAGGCTGCTCTTGCCGGAGCCGGAAGGGCCGGTGACCACGGTAAGAGCGCGGTGAGGGATCTCGACCGTGATGCCCTGGAGATTGTTCTGGCGGGCGTTGACGATGCGGATGACGGAATCGGACACGCTGAGAAGATAGAAGGTTCGGGAATCGTTCGGGAAGGCGCCGGGGCGCAGGGGCGCTAGGGCGCGAAGGCGCTAAGGCGCGAGGGGCACCTTCCGCCGTACCGCCGTACCGCCCTCTCGCCTTCCCGCCCTCCCGCCTTAGCTTTACCGGCTAATGCCTCGCCTGCTCACCCCCAGGTTCCTGCTCCGCGGCTTCGAGATCTCCGTCGTCGCCTCCCTGGTTGGATTCGGGATCACGCTCCTCTACGGCAACGACCTCCCCGCCTTCCTCCGCGGGGTCGGCCGGGTGCACTGGGGCTGGGTGGCGGCCGGGGTGCTGCTGGCATCGCTGGACTGGATCGCGGGAGGGCTCCGGCTCTGGCTCTGTGCCCGCCACGTGATCCCCAGGCCTTCCCTCAAGGGGTCGATCCTCGCCGGGGGCATGGGAGCCTGGGCCGGCTTCATCACGCCGCTCAACTCGGGTGCCGGGCCGATGACGATGTACACCCTGCGGCGCTACGGCATTCCCCTGCCCGTCGCGGTGGCCTCCACCTTCATGAGCTTCGTCTCCACCGTGCTGTTCTTCGCTCTCGCGGGCCCGCTCGCGGTGGCGTTCGGGGCGGGGCGCTCGCTGGGCGAGCGGGGGAACGTGCTGGGTCTCTCGCTCTTCGACCTGTTCAAGGGCAGCCTGATGATCGTGGGGGCCCTCGGGATCCTCATGGCCGTCGTGATCTTCTTTCCCCGCATGGTCAGAGACGGGATCCACCGGGCGGCCGGCGCGATCGGGCGGCGGAGCCGCCGGGTGGCCGACCGGCTGGAGCGCCTACGAGAAGGGATCGACGAGCTGCACGAGAGCGTGGTGGCCTTCAACAGCCCGGGTGGGTGGCTGGCCCTCTTCTGGTGCACCATCCTGTCGGGCCCCTCCCACGCCAACAAGCTGCTGGCCGGGTACGTGGCTCTACGGGCCCTCGGCATTCAAGCGAACTTCGTGGATATTCTGCTGCTGCAGACGCTGGTCATGTTCCTGCTCTACTTCGCGCCCACGCCGGGGGCCTCCGGAATCGGCGAGGTGCTGTCCGCGGCCGTGATGTCGTCCTATGTGCCGCGGGAGCTGACTCCGATCTACATCCTCCTCTGGCGGCTCACCCTGACCTACTGGACCCTCGCCTTCGGCTTCCTGGTCTTCTCCGGCTGGGTCCGCCGCGGGCTCAAGTCGGTGGGGCAGGAGCCCATCGCCGAGCCCGCCGGCGGGATGGGAGCCGTGCCGTGAACGAGGAGCTGGAGTCCTCCACCGGCACCTACGATGCCGCCCTGCTGCGGCGGCTCCTCCGGTACCTCCGTCCCTATCGCTGGCACACCGCGGGTGCGGTGCTGCTGCTGCTGGGTCTCGCCGGGCTGGCGCTGGTCGGGCCCCGGCTCACCGAGCACGCGCTCGACGTGGCCATTCCCCGGCGCGACCTCGGCCTGCTCGCCACGCTGGCGGCGATCTATCTGGGGACGCTGCTGGTCGAGTTCGTGGTGGAGTATGGCGGCACCCTGATCACGGCCTATGTGGGCCAGCGGGTGATGTTCGACCTCCGAATGGAGATCTTCACCCAGCTCCAGCGGCTCAGCCTCGGGTTCTTCGACCGGAACCCGGTGGGCCGGCTGATGACCCGGGTCACCTCCGACGTGGAGACCCTGAACGAGCTGTTCTCCTCCGGCGTGGTGACCCTGTTCGGCGACGTGTTCACCCTGCTCGCGATCATGGGCATGATGCTCGCGATCGACTGGCGGCTCGCGCTGGTGACCTTCTCGGTGATCCCGCTGGTCTGGCTTACGGCGGCGCTCTTCCGGCGGCGGGTGCGGGAGGCGTTCCGCGACATCCGGATCCGGCTGGCCCGGCTCAACGCCTTTCTCCAGGAGCGCCTCACCGGCATGCGGGTGGTGCAGCTCTTCGGGCGGGAGGAGGCGTCGGCCCGGCGCTTCGCCCGGCTCAACCAGGAGCATCTGGGCGCCCACCTGCGGTCCATCACCGTCTACGCCATCTTCTTCCCCGCGGTCGAGCTGCTCACCGCGATCGCGATGGCGCTGCTCCTCTGGTATGGCGGGCTGCGGGTCCTCGACGGCACGTTGACCGTGGGGATTCTCGCCGCGTTCATCCAGTACACCCGGCGCTTCTTCCAGCCGCTCCAGGACCTGTCGGAGAAGTTCAACCTGCTGCAGAGCGCGATGGCCTCGTCGGAGCGGGTGTTCGCCCTGCTGGACGAGCCGGTGACCGTGCAGGAGCCCGCTCACCCGCGCGTCCTGCCGCGGCCAGTGCGGGGAGAGGTCCGCTTCGAGGGAGTCTGGTTCCGCTACTCGCCGGACGGCCCCTGGGTGCTGCGCGACATCAGCTTCACGGCCTCGCCGGGCCGGACCATCGCGCTGGTGGGCCATACCGGGGCGGGGAAGACCACGATCGTGAGCCTGCTGCTCCGGTTCTACGACCCCGAGCGCGGCCGGATCACGGTGGACGGCGTGGACATCCGCGACCTGGCCTCGGCGGAGCTGCGTTCCCTGATCGGCTACGTGCAGCAGGACCTCTTCCTCTTCACCGGGGATATCCTGCACAACCTGACGCTGGACGCGCCGGTGACGCCGGAGGCCGCGCGGGTCGCGGCCCGCCGGGTCGGGGCGCACCGCTTCATCGAGCGGCTCCCCTCGGGGTACGCCCACCACCTGGGCGAGCGGGGCCGGAGCCTGAGCGTGGGCGAGCGGCAGCTCCTCAGCTTCGCCCGCGCCCTGGCACTCGATCCCAGGATCCTGGTGCTGGATGAGGCGACCAGCTCGGTGGATGCCGAGGCGGAGGCGCAGATCCAGCTCGCCATCGCGGAACTGATGACCGGCCGGACCAGCATCGTCGTGGCCCATCGGCTGAGCACCATCCTCCACGCCGACGAGATCCTGGTGCTGCATCACGGCGAGATCCGGGAGCGGGGAACCCACCGCGAGCTGCTGGCCGAGGCTGGGCTCTACCAGCGGCTGTATCAGCTCCAGCTGCGTGGGCAGGAGGTTCGCCAGATTGCGTAAGATCATTCGGCTTGCGCGGTTACACGCACGGGCATAGGTTTGTCGGCGTCCGATTCACTGAGCGGGTTCAGGTCAATGATGCAGCTCGAGATTGCCGGCAAGCGCTATCCCGTCGCGGCCGGAGAGACGGTTATCGGCTCCGACCCGGAGGCCGGCATTCCCCTCGCGGGGGAAGGCGTGCGGCCGAGGCATGCCGTGGTGCAGGCCACCAGCGAGGGGGCCGCTGCCATCCGCTCGGCCGAGCCGGGGGCCGATCTCCTCATCAACGGCGTGCGCCTGGGCACCGATCCCACCCCGGTGCTGCACGGCGACAAGATCCAGATCGCGGGGCACGAAATCCTGGCCGTCGATCCCGCCCGCACCGGCAATACCCAGCTCTTCGATTCGGGCGCCTTTGCCGACCTGGTGCCCCGCGCTCCGGCCAAGCCGCCAGCCACCGGCAGCGGCGGGCGGCTGGTGTGTCTCACCGACGGACGCGAGTACACCATCACCGGCGGCACCTTGGTCTTCGGTCGGGATGCCGCGGCTGACGTGGTGGTGGCCGGGTCCGAGGTCTCCCGGCGCCATGCCGAGATCCAGGTCACGGCGGACGGGTTCGTGCTGATGGACCTGAGCGTCAACGGCACCTACGTCAACGGACAGCGGGTGGGACGAAGCCACCTGCTGGCCCGGGCCGACGTGATCCGGATCGGCACCGACGAATTCCGGTTCTACGCCGAAGCGGCGCCGCCGCAGCTCCCGATGCCGCCGCGGCCGACCCCACCGGGCACCGGTCCGATCCGCCCGCCGACCGGTGCGGGCGCCCGGCTGTCCGACACCCTTCACGGCTTGCCCGCGGGGGCGCTGGAGAGCGAGACCCCGACTCCGGCCAACCCCGTGCCCGCGGTGCCCAACCCGGTGCCTCTCGCCTCGCTGCTGGTGCGGAGCGGTTCGTTCCGCGGGCGGCGGATGCCGATCCGGGTGCCGGTCGTGAACGTTGGCCGGGCCGACTACAACGACATCGTGCTGGCCGAGCCGAGCGTGAGCACCATGCACGCCAAGCTGCAGCGCCGGGACGACCTCTGGGTCATTACCGACCTGGGCAGCACCAACGGAACCTATGTCGAGGGAGAGCCGGTGACGGGGGAGACCCCGCTCACCCCGGGGATCACCATAAAGTTCGGCGACGTGGCCGTGCTGTTCGAGCCGCACGACGAGCCCGCCGTCGCCCGCCCCGGCTCTACCCGGCTGATGGACCGGGTGGAGGTCGAGCCGCCCGGTCCCCCGGTTCCGGAGGAGCCACGGCCGGAGCCGCGGCCCGTGCGCCGTCCCATCCGCGCCACCGCGCCCAAGCCGAGCGGCCCGCCGCTCTGGGTGGTGGCGCTGCTGGTGCTGATCGGGCTGGTCGTCGCCTACCTGCTTCTGACTTCCAGCTGACGGGGCCCCGTGCGCTTCACTTGTGCCGCTCGAACCGACGTCGGCATCGTCCGCTCGGGCAACGAAGACAACTACCTCATGCTCTCCGACCGCGGGATCTTCATCGTGGCGGACGGGATGGGCGGGCACGCCGCCGGCGAGGTGGCGAGCGAGATGGCGGTGCGGATCACCTCGCACGAGATCGGCTCGGTGCGGGGTCTGTCCGACGCGGAGGCCAGCGACCGGATCCGGGAGGCGATCCGCTCGGCCAACGACGCGATCTTCGAGCGCACCCTGTCGGAGCACGACAAGCGCGGCATGGGGACCACCGCGACGGTCATGGTGCTCATGCCGAGTCGCTATCTCATCGGGCAGGTAGGCGACAGTCGCGCCTACCTGCTCCGCAACGGGCGCCTGCTCCAGCTCACCAAGGACCACTCCTACGTCCAGGAGCAGGTGGACGCCGGGCTGCTCACTCCGGACCAGGCCCGGGTGCACCCCTACAGCAACGTGATCACGCGCTGCGTCGGGGCGAGCGGCGACGTGGTTCCCGACATCTACTTCGGGGGCCTGGAGAAGGATGACGTGCTCCTGCTCGCCTCCGATGGCCTCACCGGCATGCTGGAGGACGAGCAGCTCCACCGGATCCTGACCAGCGACGGCGGGCCGCAGTACTGGGTGGACCGGATGATCACCGAGGCGAACCGGCGGGGTGGGCTGGACAACATCACGGCCATCGTGATTCGGATCGAATCGGTGGACAGCAACACCGGGGAGCACCCGGTCGTCGTCACCGCGGCCGGGGAACCGCGCTAGCCGGAACCCGCCGCGTCAGCGCAGAACCAGCCAGGCCCCTCCCAGCAGCAGGGCCACGCCCGCCACCCGACCGGGATCCACCGGCCTGATCGGCGCTCCCAGCACACCGAAGTGGTCGAACAGCGCTCCCAGAGTGAGCTGGGCGGTGAGCACCAGCGCAACCGCGGCCGCGACCCCGATGCGCGGAATGACCCAGCTCATCGCGGTGATCATCACCACCCCGAGTCCGCCGGCCCAGGCCGCGTACCAGGGCACCTCCCGCCAGCGTTCCAGGCCGCCGGTGCCCAGCCATGCCAGCGGGACCCCGGCGATCACGGCGCCGCCGAGATGGACGATGAACGCCGCTTCCAGCACGCCGACGCTCCGTCCCAGGAGGCTCGCCAGGGGATTCTGCAGCCCCACGGCGATGCCGCCCAGCAGCGCGACGAGGATTGACACCAGGGTTACGCTCACGGGACCAGTCCTCCCAGGTCGAGCTCCAGCTGGATGTCGGCCCGGGCGTACTCGATGCCCGGCTCGAGCGGGACGTCCCGAAAGCCGAACTTGCGGTAGAGCCTGATCGCGGGGACCAATCTGGTGTTGGAGACCAGCATGACCTTCCGGGCGCCGGTCCGCCGGGCATGCTCGACGGCGGCTCGCATGAGCAGGTCGCCGTAACCCCGCCCTCGCGCCTCCGCCGACACGGCCATCTTCGCCAGCTCGAGGACCCCGGGGGCGTGCGGGATGAGCGCGCAGGTGCCGTGGACGCTTCCGTCCTCCACGACAAAGAAGATCTGGCCCCCCGGCGTCACGATGGCGGCCCCGGGATCACCGAACACCGCCTCGTCGCCCGGCTCGATGACGAAGTGGGCCTCGATCCACTCCCGATTCAGCCGCTCGAAGTCCTCGCGGTACTCCGGCCGCCAGGTCACCACCCGGGCCATGACGGGCCTCCCCCCGGCGCCTCAGCGCCCCAGCGCCTCAGCGCCTGGCGTAGACCTCGGTGGAGCCGTCACGCCGGAAGGCGAGGACCTCGTAGGGCTGGTGCGGGGTGCCCGGTCGCGCCATGCCGGGCGCACTGGCCGGCATCCCGGGCACTGCCAGTCCGGCCACCGCGGGATGCTCCTTGAGGAGGCGCCGGATGTCGTCTGCCGGCACGTGTCCCTCGATGAGATACTTCTCGACCTGCGCCGTGTGGCAGGAGCGGAGCGGGCGAGGCACGCCGAGGCTGTCCTTCACCAGGTCCATCTCTTCCTCGTCGTGGACCACCATGGCGAAGCCGGACGTCTCGAGATAGTCCACCCAGTCGGCGCAGCAGCCACAGCTCCGGCTCTTGTAGACGGTGATCGTGGCAGGCGCTCCGGGAAGGGCCCAGGCCCGGCGTCCCGCGGCCAACAGGAGGCCGAGGCCCGCCGCACGGCCGACGAAATCGCGACGTGAGATCATATGGTGTCCCCTTTCACCCGGAAGATACTGCGGCGGCCAGCCGGCGCTCCACTGTCCCGGCCGGAAGGGTAATCAGCTCGAACAGGCCTTCCAGCGGCCGCGCCAGGGGCCGGGCCACGAAGACCCGGAGCCGCCGCGCACTCCGGTACAGCTCGTCCGCCACCCGGGGAAGCCCGAGCTGGCCCGCGCGGCCCTCGTCAGTGAGCCGCTCCACCGGGCCCGCCCGGGTACGGAGCGGGAGGTCCACGCCGAGCATGGAGGAGCGGGCGGGAAAGTCGATCAGCAGCTCGCCCGGCTCCAGCCCCGCCCCCATCGCGATCGAGTCCTCCACTCGCTCGAGCAGCGCGGGGTCGTCCACCAGCCAGGGCTGAACCGATGCGGGCACGTCGCTGGCCGGAAGGTCGAGCGCGCGCTTGTGCAGTCGCCGGGCCCGAATCGCGGCGGCCAGGGCGTTCCCTTCCCGGATCAGGAGCTCCATGAGGCCGTCGTCGGTCGCCTCGGCGATCGCATCCATGGTGACCGACCCCGCCGCAACCGCGTGGCGTACCGCTCGCTTGAACATGCAGGTGGCCGAGCGCACCGCGTGATGCCAGTACACGTTGCGGTACATCTGGTACTTGGCGAAGAGCAGGGATTCGAGTGCGCTCACGCCCTTCTCCTGCACCCCGACCTCCAGCACGCCCGGCGCCGTCCCGACCAGGGTCAGGGTGGAGAGCAGCCGGTCTACGTCAACCGTCCCATACGGCACTCCGCACATCCGGGCATCCCGGCTCAGGTAGTCGATCTTGTCCAGATCGAGGGAGCCGGAGATCAGGCCCTGAAGCGGGCTGGCGCTCTCGCCTCGAATCAGGTCGCCTACCCGCTCGGCGAATCCGGCGCCGCCGATGGCGCGCAGCCGCTCACCGAGCTCGCCCTGGCGGAGCTTGACGACCCCGAGCGCCTCGTGCGAGGGGAAACCCGCCTCCTCCAGCGCGTGGGAAAAGGGGTAGTGCCCGATGTCGTGCAGCAGGGCGGCCAGACGGACCGCGAGGCAGTCTTCCTCCGGAATCCGGCTCAGCTCACCCCGCTCCTCCAGCGAGGCCAGGGCGCGCTTGGTGAGATGGTATGCTCCCAGGGCGTGCTCGAACCGGGTATGGGTGGCGCCGGGATAGACCAGGAAGGCGTGGCCGACCTGGCGCACATAGCGAAGGCGCTGCATGGCCGGGGTGTCCAGGGCCAGCAGCGCCGAGCGGTCGAGCCTGATGTTGTCCCAGAGCGGGTCGCGAATGATCTCGAGGTCAGCAGGGCCGCCGGGCAGGGGGGCGGCGGGGCCGGTGCTCACGCCGGTCCTGCCGCCCTCACGCTCTCAGGCACCTGAGCCCGGTACTGTTCGAAGTTCTCCCGGAACATCGTCGCGAGCTTCCGCGCCTGCGCATCGTAGGCCGCCGGATCGGCCCAGGTGAGCCGTGGAGTGAGCACCTCGGCCGGCACGCCGGGGACCGAGGTCGGGACCTCGATGCCGAACACCGGATCGGCGCGGTAGGAGACGTCGTCGAGGGTCCCGCCCAGCGCGGCCGACACCATCGCCCTGGTGTGTACCAGCTTCATGCGGGCACCGACGCCGTACGCTCCCCCGGTCCAGCCGGTGTTGACCAGCCACACCCGGACCCGGTGGCGCGAGATCCGCTCGCCCAGCATCCGGGCATACACCCCGGGGTGCAGCGGCAGGAAGGGCGCGCCGAAGCAGGCCGAGAAGGTGGCCGATGGCTCGGTGACCCCTCGCTCGGTGCCGGCCACCTTGGCGGTGTAGCCCGAAAGGAAGTGATACATCGCCTGGTCGGCGGTGAGCCGGGCAATCGGGGGCAGCACGCCGAAGGCGTCGGCGGTCAGGAAGACGATGTTCCGGGGAATGCCGCCGGAGCCGCCGGGCTGATGGTTGGGGATGTAGTGGATCGGATAGCAGGCCCGGGTGTTCTCGGTGATCCGGTCCGAGTCGTAGTCCACCGAGCGGTGAATGGGATCGAGCGCGACGTTCTCCAGCACGGTCCCGAACATCCGGCTGGCCGCGTAGATCTCAGGCTCGGTGTCGCGGTGGAGCCGGATCACCTTGGCGTAGCATCCGCCCTCGAAGTTGAACACGCCCCGATCGCTCCAGCCGTGCTCGTCGTCGCCGATCAGGTGGCGCGAGGGGTCGGCCGACAGCGTGGTCTTGCCGGTGCCGGAGAGGCCGAAGAAGACCGCCGTGTCGCCGTCGGGGCCGACGTTGGCGGAGCAGTGCATCGGCATCACGCCCTGGGTCGGCAGCGCGTAGTTGAGAACGCTGAAGATCGACTTCTTCATTTCGCCGGCGTAACGGGTGCCGCCGATCAACACCAGCTTCTTGGCGAAATTGAGCACGATGAAGGTGCCGGTGCGGGTGCCGTGCCGCGCGGGCTCGGCCTGGAAATCGGGGGCGTGCAGGACGGTGAAGCCGGGCCGGAACTGCGCCAGCTCCGCAGCTACGGCCCGGATGAACATGTTCCGGACGAAGAGCGCGTGCCAGGCGTTGGGGGTGATGAAGCGGACCGGCAGCCGGTAGGCCGGGTCGGCCCCCCCGAACAGGTCCTGCACGAACAGCTCCCGGGCATCGAGATAGGCCCGGACGTCCTCGTGGAGGCGCTCGAAGGCGGCGGGGTCCAGCCGCGGGTTCTTCTCCCACCAGATCCGGTCCGCCGCGCCCGGCTCCTCGATCACGAACTTGTCCCTGGGGGAGCGGCCGGTATGAGGCGAGGTGATCGCGGCGAAGGCGCCAGCATCGGTCAGCACGCCCTCGCTCCGCCGGAGCGCGTGCTCGACCAGGGCGGGTGTCATCAGGTTGGCGTGAATCCGGATCGGGAAGAGGCCCTGGTCCACCAGGGTGAGGCTTTCACGCTGCACGACTGTAGTCTCGGTCATACGCTCCCGTGCGCGTCCGCGCGTCAGAGGGCGGGGCGATCGTCCCGGGGAACCGCCCGCGGAGCGGGAAAGATCGACGGGAGACCCCCCGGTTGCAACCTGAGCCCCGGCGGGCGTGGCGCAAGCGCAAGACTCAGGCCCGGGAAGGGCCGGGGGGTACCCTTTCGGGTCAGGGCCGAACCGGCTCGAGGGTCGGGGGGTAGTGGGAGAGCGCCTCGACCGTCCCTTGGTCCAGCTCGCTGGGAAGCTCCACCGCCGGATCGGCGAACATGATGTCCGTGGCATTGGGGGAGTGCTGGAAGATGCCCAGGGCGTGCCCCAGTTCGTGGATGGTGGTGAGCGCGAGGCAGGTCTGGGTGGCGGGCTCGGTCTCGGGCAGAACGGGGTCGATGAAGATCCGGATCGGCAACCGGAGCTGGGTATGCTCCTCGCTGACGTCCAGATCGGTGGCTCCGGAGCACTCGGGTGCCAGCGCGCTGCGGAGCCGGGTGACCCCCAGCGCCAGGTTCGGGGCCGAGTTGCCGAAGATCAGTACCTGGGC
>Ga0210102_1000314_pt1 | contig 13036 bp, 11 predicted proteins | sample RushOxbow_ThreeS_4_FD_185563 | JGI IMG/M metagenome (GOLD analysis project Ga0210102, IMG submission 185563) | Wetland microbial communities from San Francisco Bay, California, USA, that impact long-term carbon sequestration -... | ecosystem: Environmental > Aquatic > Marine > Wetlands ...
GCCGAAGCGATCGCGCAGCGGATTGGTCAGCATGCCCGCGCGCGTGGTCGCGCCGACCAGCGTGAACGGCGGCAGGTCGAGCTTGATCGAGCGCGCGGCCGGTCCCTCGCCGATCATGATGTCGATCTGGTAGTCCTCGAGCGCGGGGTAGAGAATTTCCTCGACCACCGGCGAGAGGCGGTGGATCTCGTCGATGAACAGCACGTCGCGCGGCTCGAGGTTGGTGAGCAGCGCGGCGAGATCGCCCGGGCGCTCGAGCACCGGGCCCGAGGTCTGGCGCAGGTTGACGCCCATTTCGCGCGCGATGATATGCGCGAGCGTCGTCTTGCCCAGGCCCGGCGGACCGAACAGCAGCACGTGATCGAGCGCCTCGCTGCGCGCGCGCGCCGCCTCGATGAAGATCTCGAACTGGCCGCGGATCTTGTGCTGGCCGACGTAGTCCGCGAGCGAGGTCGGACGCAGCGAACGCTCGAAGCGCTCCTCCTCGCCCGAGGCCGGCTGTGCCGAGATCAACCGATCGGTTTCTACCGCCACGTCAGGATTTTGCCAGAGCCTTGAGCGCCGCCCGGATTCCCTCGGCGACGCCGAGGCCCGGCGCCAGCCCCTTGAGCGCTGCGCCCGCCTCCTTCTCGCTGTAGCCGAGCGCGACCAGCGCGTTCAGGATGTCGGCCGCATCGCCCCTCGCCGGCGCGATTGCGCCTGTGCCGGACAGAGGCTGGGCGAGCCGCCCCTTCAGCTCGAGCAGCAACCGCTCGGCGGTCTTCTTGCCGATGCCCGGCACCTTCACCAATCGGCCGGTCTCCTGTGCCACCACCGCGTGAGCGAGCTCGGCCACCGACATCCCGGAGAGCACGGCAAGCGCAGTGCGCGCACCTACGCCCGAGATGCGGATCAGCTCGCGGAACGCCGCGCGTTCCTCCAGGGTGGCGAAGCCGTAGAGCACCTGCGCGTCCTCGCGCACGACCAGATGGGTATGCAAGGTCACCTCGGCGCCGGTCGCCGGCAGATTGAAGAAGGTGCTCATCGGCACGTCGACGTCGTAGGCGACGCCCCCGATGTCGACCAGCACCTGGGGTGGGTGCTTAGAAATGAGCTTGCCGTGCAGCCGTCCGATCATGCGCCCGCCGCTGAAGGTCGATCGCCGAAGCATGCCAGAGTGCGCGGCGCCGCACCGGCCGTCATGCCAGCCGCCCGCGCCGCATCCGCATCCCGCGCGTCGGCAGCGCGCCGAGTCCCTGACCCCCATGCGCGTGGCAGATCGCGCAGGCGAGCGCGTCGGCGGCATCCGCGCTCGGATCGCCCGGCAGCGCGAGCAGCCGGCGCACCATCGACTGCACCTGTTCCTTGCGCGCGTGCCCCGTGCCCACGACCGCCTGCTTGACCTGCAGCGCGGTGTACTCCGACACCGGCAGGCGCACGAGGACGAGTGCCGAGATCGCAGCGCCGCGCGCCTGGCCGAGCGCGAGCGTCGAGCTCGGATTGACGTTTACGAAGACGCGCTCCACCGCCGCCTCGAGCGGACGATGCTCCGCGATGACCTGCGCAAGGCCTTCGAGGATCGCCGCGAGGCGCTCGGGCAGCTCGCCGCCCGGTGTCCGGATGCAGCCGCTCGTGACGTAGCGCAGCGCAGCGCCGCGCTTGTCGATGATGCCGAAACCGGTCACCCGCAGGCCGGGATCGATGCCGAGAATGCGCAGGCTGCGGACGGCGCTCAAGCGGCTCAGTCGGTCTCGAGCGCAGCGTTGGTGTACACGTCCTGCACGTCGTCTAGCTCCTCAAGCGCATCGAGCAGGCGGCGCATGCGCGCGGCGTCGTCGCCCGCAAGCACGCTTTCGCTCGACGCCTTCATGATGATTTCGGCGATCGCGGGCTTGAGCCCCGCCTTTGCAAACGCCCCGCGCATGGCGCTGAAATCGCCCGGCGCACAGATCACCTCGATCGAGCCGTCATCGGCCTTCACGACATCCTCGGCGCCCGTCTCGAGCGCGACCTCCATGACGCTGTCCTCGCTGGTGCCGGGCGCGAAGACGAACTGGCCGCAATGCTTGAACAGATAGGCCACCGAGCCGTCGGAGCCGAGGTTGCCGCCGTTCTTGGTGAAGGCATGGCGCACTTCTGCGACGCAGCGCGTGCGGTTGTCCGTGGTGCAATCCACGATGACTGCTGCCCCCCCGACACCATAGCCTTCGTAGCGGATCTCCTCGTAGGCGATGCCATCGAGCTCGCCGGTGCCGCGCTGAATCGCGCGCTGGATATTGTCATTCGGCATGTTCTGGTCGCGCGCCTTGTCGATCGCGAGGCGCAGCCGCGGGTTGGTCGAGGCATCGCCGCCGCCCAGGCGCGCCGCGATCGTGATCTCCTTGATCAGCTTGGTGAAGATCTTGCCGCGTTTGGCATCCTGGCGTCCCTTGCGGTGCTGGATGTTGGCCCATTTGCTGTGTCCGGCCATAGTGCAGAACTGCTCGGTTAAGATTGCAGGTAAAGCCGGCGAATTTTAACGCTCTACCGACCTTCATGGCCGCACCGATACTGATTGCAAAGCACGGCGCGAACGAACTGTGCCTGCTTCCGGCGCTCGCCAACCGCCATGGTCTGGTGACCGGCGCCACCGGCACCGGCAAGACGGTGACCCTTCAATCGATGGCGCAGCGCTTCTCCGCGATCGGCGTGCCGGTGTTCATGGCCGACGTGAAGGGCGATCTTTCGGGCATTGCGCGGCCCGGCGGCGGCAACGCGAAGGTCGATGAGCGTGCCAAGCTGCTCGGCGTTCAGCTCGCCTTCGAAGCCTGCCCGACGGTGTTCTGGGACGTCTTCGGCAACAGCGGCCATCCGGTGCGGGCAACCATTTCCGACATGGGACCGCTGCTGCTCGCGCGCATGCTGGGACTCAACCCGACGCAGGAGGGCGTGCTCAACATCGTTTTCCGCGTCGCCGACGACAACGGCCTGCTGCTGCTCGACCTCAAGGATCTGCGCGCAATGCTCGCCTTCGTCGCCGACCAGGCGAGCACGGTCAAGGTGGAGTACGGCAACGTTTCGCCTGCCTCCGTCGGCGCGATCCAGCGCGGCCTGCTCGCCCTCGAGAGCCAGGGCGCAGACAGCTTTTTCGGCGAGCCGATGCTCGACATCGCCGACCTCATGCAGACCGATGCCGCGGGGTGCGGTGTCGTCAACATCCTGGCTGCCGACCAGCTCATGACGGCGCCAAAGCTGTACGCGACCTTCCTGCTGTGGATGCTCGCCGAGCTGTTCGAGAACCTGCCCGAGGTCGGCGACCCCGAGAAACCCCGACTGGTGTTCTTCTTCGATGAAGCGCACCTGCTGTTCGACGACGCGCCGAAGGCGCTGCTCGATCGCATCGAGCAGGTCGTGCGGCTGATTCGCTCCAAAGGAGTCGGCGTCTATTTCGTCACCCAGAACCCGCTCGACATCCCGGACGCCGTGCTCGGTCAGCTCGGCAATCGCGTGCAGCACGCGCTGCGCGCGTTCACGCCGCGCGACCAGAAGGCGGTGCGCGCAGCCGCCGAGACGATGCGTCCGAACCCCAGACTCGATGTCGCTGCCGCGATCACCGAACTCGGCGTGGGCGAGGCACTCGTGTCCTTTCTCGATGCCAAGGGCCGGCCGCAGATGGTCGAGCGGGCACTGGTGGTGCCGCCGGGCAGCCAGCTGGGTCCGATCAGCCCCGCCGAGCGCACGCGACTGATCCAGTCCTCGGTGGTCTTCGGCCACTACGAGAAAGCGGTCGACCGCGAATCCGCGTACGAGAAACTGCGCGGGCGTGCCACGCAGGGCACGGAGCCCGTGCCGCAAGGCAGGCCGTCGCCGGCCGGGCGAGCGCCACAGCCCGCCCGCAGCGGGCCCGGCATCGACGACCACATCCGCGACATCGTCTTCGGACGCACCGGTCCGCGCGGTGGCCGGCAATCGCAGGGCGCACTCGAGGCCATGGCGAAGAGCGCCGCGCGCTCGATCGGCTCCGGAATCGGGCGCTCGATCCTGCGCGGCGTGCTCGGCTCGATCCTCGGCGGCAAGCAGCGTTGACCGCCTCGCAACGGGCCTGGGGCGTGGGCTTCGCCCTCGTCGGCGTTCTCGCGTTCTCGTTGCGGCCGATCCTCATCAAGCTGGCCTACGCGGCGCATCCGGTGGGGCCGGTGACGCTGCTGTATCTGCGCATGGTCCTCGCGCTGCCGTTCTTCCTCGCCATGGCCTGGTGGCTGCGCGGCGCCGAGCCGCGCCTCACCGTGCGCGACTGGGCGGGCGTCGCCGGGCTCGGGTTCATCGGCTACTACCTGGCGAGCTTCTTCGATTTCCTCGGCCTGGTGCACGTCGGTGCCGGCGTCGGGCGGCTGATCCAGTTCCTCTATCCGACGCTGGTGCTGCTGCTGTCGTTCCTGTTCCTGAACAAGCGGCCGACGCGGCGCGAGCTCGTCGCGCTTGCCTTGTGCTACCTGGGCATCGCCCTGGTGGTCTCGCACCAGTTCGACGCAACGCCCGCGGGCCGCGCTTTTCTGTTCGGCGCGCTGCTGATCTTCGGCTCGGCGCTGAGCTACTCGATCTACCTCGTCGCCGGCAGCCAGCTGGTGCAGCGCATCGGCTCGATGCGCTTCACCGCATACACGATGGTGGTGGCGACGGCGCCCGCGGTCGTCCAGTTCTTCGTTCTCGAGCCGCTCGATGCGCTGGTCCTGCCCGGCGCGGTGTGGGGCTACGCGATCGTCATGGCGACCCTCAGCACCGTTGTGCCGGTGTTCCTGGTTGCGGAAGCCCTGCGCCGCATCGGGGCGAATCATTTCGCACTCATCGGCGCCGTGGGTCCGGTGAGCGTCGCGATCACCAGCGCGCTCGGCCTGGACGAGCCCTTCACCTGGCTGCAGGCGCTCGGCGGGCTGCTCGTGATCGGCGGCGTGCTGCTGGTTTCGCTGCGACCGGCGGCAGGGCACGCGCCGGCGCGGTAAAGTCCGCTCCCTCGGACACGCAAGGAGGACGGCATGGATCTCGGCATTCGCGGCAAAACCGCGCTGGTGTGCGCGGCATCGAAGGGTCTCGGCAAGGGCTGCGCGCTGGCGCTCGCGCGCGACGGCGCGAATCTCGTCATCACCGCGCGCGGCAAGGAGGCGCTCGAGGCCACCGCGGAGGAGATCCGCAAGGCGAGCGGCGTGGAGGTCACCGCGGTGGCGGGCGACATCACCACGCCCGAAGGCCGTGCGTCCGCGCTCAAGGCGGCCGGCCAGGTCGACATCCTGGTCAACAACGCTGGCGGTCCGCCGCCGGGCGATTTCCGCAACTGGTCGCGCGAGGACTGGGTCAAGGCGCTCGATGCGAACATGCTCACGCCGATCGAACTCATCAAGGCGGTGGTCGACGGCATGATCGGGCGCAAGTTCGGTCGCATCGTCAACATCACCTCGGGCGCGGTGAAGATGCCGATTCCGGAGCTGGGACTGTCGAACGGCGCGCGCACCGGCCTGCACGGCTTCATCGCCGGCCTGTCGCGCCAGGTGGCCCAGCACAACGTGACCATCAACAACCTGCTGCCCGGGCCGTTCGACACCGACCGGCTGCGCGGCAACATGGAATTCAACGCGAAGAAACTCGGCAAGACCGCAGCCGAGCTCGCCAAGCAGCGCGCGGAAGCGAATCCCTCGAAGCGCTTCGGCAATATCGAGGAGTTTGGCGCGGCCTGCGCCTTCCTTGCGAGCGTGCACGCCGGCTACATCACCGGCCAGAGCCTGCTGATGGACGGCGGCGCTTTCCCGGGAACTTTCTAGAAGGGGAAAGGCGTAGCCTTGTCCTGCAGCGTCACCCACTGCCACTGGGTGAACTCCTCCCAGTTGGCGACGCCGCCGTGCCGGCCGCCGTTGCCCGAGGCGCCGGTGCCGCCGAACGGCACCCACGGCTCGTCCGCGACCGTCTGATCGTTTACGTGGATGATCCCGGTCCTGAGACGCGCAGTGAAGCCCATCGCACGCTCGAGCGAGGTCGTGATCACGCCCGTGGACAGGCCGTACTGCGAGGCGTTGTTCATCGCGATCGCTTCTTCGTCCGAATCGAACGGCACGATCGCTACCACCGGACCGAACACCTCTTCCTCGAGCACGCGCATCCCGGGCCGCACTTCTTCTAGCACGGTCGGCTTGTAGAACAGGTTCTCGTGCTCGCCGCCCGCGCGCAGCACCGCGCCCTTGGCCACCGCGTCCTTGACGATGCCATCCACGCGTTCGAGCTGCTGCGCGTTGATCAGCGGGCCGAGCGCCACTTTGCCGCTCGTAGGATCGCCGACCGGCAGGTGCTTGGCCTTGCGCACCAGGCGCTCGGTGAGATCGCGCACGATGCTGCGGTGTGCATAGACGTTGCCCGTAGCCATGCAGATCTGCCCCTGGTGCAGGTAGGCGCCCCAGGCGACGCAGGACGCGGCGACATCGAGGTCGGCGTCGTCTAGCACGATGGTCGAATTCTTGCCGCCGAGCTCGAGCGTCACCTTCTTCAGGTGTTTGCTCGCCAGCTCGCCGACCCTGCGACCCGCGGCGGTAGAGCCGGTGAAGGAGATCATCGCGATGTCCGGATCTGAGACGATCGCCTCGCCGGTCTGCGCCCCGCCCGGCAGCACATGCAGCAGCCCCGCCGGCAGCCCGGCGGCCTCGAAAATGCGCGCCAGAATGAAGCCGCCAGTCACCGGGGTCTGCGGGTCGGGCTTGAGGATCACCGCATTGCCAAGCGCGAGCGCCGGCGCCACGGCGCGCGTCGACAGGATGAGCGGGAAGTTGAACGGCGAGATCACGCCGACCACGCCGTGCGGTACGCGGCGCGCGAAGCTCATGCGCTTCGGCCCCGAGGGCAGCATCACGCCCGGCGGCTGCGTCGCGATCGCGGCGGCCTCGATCAGAATCTGGGTCGCGAAATGCAGCTCCTTGTCAGCCTTCGGCGCGATGCCGCCCGTCTCGCGCATGATCCAGATGCGCAGAGTCTCGCTGTGCGCCTCGAGGAGCTGTGCCGCCCGGCGCAGCACCGCGGCGCGCTGATCGGCCGGCGTATCGGCCCAGGCGTGCTGCGCGGCCTTCGCCGCGAGCGCCGCCTCGCGCACATCCTCGGCGTCGGCGATGCCGACTTCCGTCAACACGTCTCCGGTCGCCGGCTCGATCACCTGCCGCGTGCCGCCCTTCGCCATCATCCAGCGGCCCGAGAAGACCTTTCCCTTCCAGGCGTTTTCGGCGGCGATGGTCACCGCCGTGGTCTGTTCCGTGGTCATGAAAAGCCCTCCTTTCCAGATCAGCGTTCCGGGTTTCGTCTCGGCGCCGAGATAGGACGCGCGCAGCTGCTCGGATCCGAGCAGGCCGCGCGCCGCGCCCTTCATCACGATCGCTCCGCGTTCCAGCACGTAAGCGCTTTCCGCGATCGCGAGCGCCTTGGCGACATTCTGCTCCACGAGCAGCACGGTGGTGCCTTCCCGGCAGATGCGCCGCACGGTGGCGAGCAGCTCGTCGACCATCTTCGGTGCGAGCCCGAGCGAGGGCTCGTCGAGCATCAGCAGCTTCGGCTTGCCCATCAGCGCGCGGCCGACGGCGAGCATCTGCTGCTCGCCGCCCGAGAGCGTGCCGGCAAGCTGCTGGCGCCGCTCGGCAAGGCGCGGGAATATCGCGAGCACCTTTGCCAGACGCGCTTCGCGCTCGGCGCGTGCAACGAGGTAGCCGCCGAGCTCGAGGTTCTCGAGCACCGTCATCTGCGGGAACAGCTGCCGGCCCTCTGGAACCTGCGCAAGGCCGCGCGCGACGATCGCCGAGGCGCGCGCGGGTAGCGGCGCGCCATCAAACAGCACCTCGCCCTCGCGCGGAATGATCCCCGAGAGCGCGCGCAGCAGTGTGCTCTTGCCCGCGCCGTTCGGACCAACGATGACGGTCAGCTCGCCCGCGGGCGCCTCGAGGTCGATGTTTTCGAGCACGCGCATCGCCCCGTAGCCGGCACAGAGCTTGCGCACCTGCAGCGCCGCACTCATGCCGCGGCCCTCTGCGCTTCGCCGTCCTCGCCGAGGTAGGCTTCGATCACGGCGACGTCCCTCGCCACCGCGCGCGGATCGCCGTCGGCGATCTTCACGCCCTGGTGCAGCACCGCGACGCGCTCGACGTAATCCATCAGCACGCGCACCGCGTGCTCGATCCAGATCACCGCCACCCCGAGCTCATCGCGCACGCGCCGGATGAGCTGCGCGGTCGCGTCGACCTCCGTGTGCGTAAGCCCGGCCGCCACCTCGTCTAGCAGCAGCACACGCGGGCGCGCGCCAAGCGCAATGCCGATCTCGAGCAGGCGCTGGCGCGCCGGGGTGAGCGCGCCGGCCGGTACCGCTGCAACCTGCGCGAGGCCGAGAAAGCCGAGGATGGTCTCTACGTCGTCAAACGCATCGTGCGCATGCCGGCGTAGTCGCCCCGCGAACTCGAGCCCGAAGCGCACGTTGTCCGCCGCGCTCATCTCGCGAAACACGCGCGGCGTCTGGAAGGTGCGCGCGACGCCGTGCGCGGCAAACACATGCGGCGGGCATCCGGTGAGATCGTCGCCTGCAATCGTCAGCCGGCCCGCGCTTGGCTTGAGCACGCCCGAGAGCGTGTGGAAGAAGGTCGTCTTCCCGGCGCCGTTCGGGCCGATGACGCCGACCAACTCCCCCGCGTGGACGTCGAGGCTCACATCGTTCACCGCGATCAGGCCACCAAAGCGCACGCTCACTCCACGCGCGGAAAGAAGTTTCTCAGGCATGCGACCTCGCGCGGCGCGTGAGGAGCGATGCCAGGCCGCCGGGCAGGTAGAGCACCAGGACGATGAGCAGCGCGCCGAGCACGAGCAGGAACGCGTAGGGAAAACGCAGGCGCAGGAATTCGGTCAGCAGGCTGAAGAACACCGAGGAGATGATCGGCCCGATCAGCGTCTGTGCGCCGCCGACCATCGCGATCAGCACGGTCTGGAAGCCGATGAACGGGTTGAACACCGACAGCGGCTCGATGTAGGTCCAGCGCACCGCCATCGCTGCGCCGAGCGCGCCGGGAAAGAACGCTGACAGCGAAAACGCAATCACCTTGACGCGCCGCGTGTTGACGCCGAGCGTCTGCGCGCGCTCCTCGTCGCCGCCGATGCCCCTGAGGGCAAAGCCCAGCCGGCTGGCGCGAACCACGATCGCAGTCGCCACCGAGAGCACGGTCACAGCCAGCACGGTCCAGTAGATCAGCGGGGTTTCCGGCGCATTGCCGATGATCCTGCCGGCAGTGTTGGCGTAGGACTTCTCGAAATAGGTGATCGAATGCAGCGTGAGCTCGGTCAGCCCGAAGGTGATCACCGCGAAATAGGCGCCGCGCAGATGCAGCACCAGAGTGCCGATCGCCGCCGCGAACGCCGCGCCGACGAGGCCGCCCAGGAGCACCGCCATGCCGTAGGGCATCGACTCCAGGCCCCAGGCGGTCACGTAGGCGCCGAGGCCGAAGAAGGCCGAGGTGGCGAGCGACAGGTAGTGCGTCGGGCCGCAGAACATCGACCAGCTGACCGCGAGGGCGGCGAACATCAGGCAGGACAGCGCGAGCGCGAGCAGGAAGTCCGACAGCAGCCAGGGCAGCGTGACGAGCGCGAGCCCGCAGAGGAGCGTCGCGCCGAGCGCTGTCGGCACGCTGCGCAACGAAACGTCGCGCCGGCTCATCGCGCGAACAGCCCGCGCGGTCGCGCGAGCAGGACCGCGACCAGCACACCGTACGACAGCACCATCTTGAGCGAGGGGTTGGTGAAGTGCATGCCGAAAGCCTCGACCAGCCCGAGGAGGAAACCGCCCAGAAGGCTGCCGATCGCGCTGCCCAGGCCGCCGAGCGTGATCACGATCAGGGCGGTAATCGTGTATGGCTCGCCCATCGAAGGCGAGATCTCGTAGACCATCGACAACAGCGATCCGGCGACGCCGGCAAGCGCGAGCCCCGCACCGAACACCACCGGGTGCAGGATGCCGGTGTCGACGCCGACCAGCTGCGCACCGGTGGGCGATTGCATCATCGCGCGCACCGCCTTGCCGATCATGGTCCAGCGCAGCAGCGCGAGCAGCCCGAGGCTCGCCGCGACCGCGACGCCGAACACGAGCAGGCGGTTCGCCATGAAGCGCGCGCCGAGGATGTCGACCGGCTCGGCCATGAACGAGTAGCCGCGCAGGTCGGCGCCCCAGGCGAGGTACACGGCATTCTGCACGAAGAACATCAGCCCGAAGCCGACCAGCAGGCTCCTCGCCTCGATCACTTCCACTGCCGGCGCGGTGCGTGCGATGCGCTGGAAGCACAGGCGATAGACGACCAGGCCGAGTACGAATAGCGCGAGCGCCACCACGGGCAGGAACACGATCGGATTCGTCTGCAGCGTGGTGTGCGCGAGCCAGGTGAGGTACGCGCCGAGCATCAGAAATTCACCGTGCGAGATGTTCATGATGCGCATCAGCCCGTACTGCAGGTTCAGGCCGATCGCGACCACGGCGTAGATGCCACCGGTGATCAGACCGGACGCCGCGAGCTCGAGCCAGAATCCCATGGGATGAAAAAAGCCCCGCCGGCGCCTGGACACGCTTTGCGTCCAGGCCCGCGGGGCTCGGGTTGCCTGCTTAGGTTATTTCCAATTCGGTTTCGGGAACAGCGCCACCGAGGTTGCCCGTTGCGGCGGCCACACCACCTCGAATTCGCCGCTTTGCCACTGGCTCACGACGCCCGGGGTCGATACGTTCTCGCTCCCCTTGAAGCGCATCTCGCCGATAACGGTGTCGTGCGTCGTGTTCGCGATGTAGTCGCGGATCTTCTTGCGATCGAGGCCGACCTTCTCGACCGCCGCCTGCAGGATCTGCAGACCAGCCCAGCAGTGCGCGCTCGCCCAGCGATCGGGCTCCTTCTTCCAGCGCTTCACATGCGCGTCGAAATAGGCCTGCGCGGCCGCGCCGCTCTTCGGGTTCCAGGTACCGAGACCCATGACGCCCTCGACCGTCGCCGGCGTCATCTTGTCGCGGTAGACCGGGAAGGCCGTGCCGACCGCAAGATAGAAGATCTTCGGATTGAAGCCGATCGCCTTCGATTGCCCGGTCGACAGGAACGTGCCCGGCGGATAGGTCAGCCCGATGAAGGCATCCGGCTTTTTCGCCTGCATGTCCTTCAGAACCGGCGAAAGGTCCTTGATGCCGAGCGGGTAGCTCTTCTTCTCGAGGATCCGAATGCCCTTCGCCTTCATCGACGCCTCGAGCGCGGTGAACTGCTCGAGGCCAAACAGCTCATCGACATGGATCACCGTCGCGGTCTTCACCTTGCGCGCAACCATGTACTCGGCGAGCGCGTCCATCATGATGTCGGGCTGCTGCAGCAGCGCGAAGAAATATGGGTTCTTCATTGCCACGAGCTTGCGGCCGGTCGCCGTGCACGAAAGCATCGGGTAACCGTGCTTCTGCGCGAGCGGCATGATCGCGAAATTCGCGCCGGTGCCCCAGGGCGGCAGGATGAGGTCGACCTTGTCGCTGGTCATCAGCTTTTCGTAGCTGCGCACGACCGTTTCCATGTTGCTGCGGTCGTCCAGCCCGATCAGCTCGATCTTGCGCTTCTTGCCGCCGACATTTAGGCCACCGGCAGCGTTGATCTGCTCGGCCCACATGATGTAGTTCGGCTCCTGCGTGACCTGCGAGCCCGCGGCCCACGGCCCGGTGCGCGCGATCGCGTAGCCGATGCGCACGTCTTGCGCGAATGCCGCTGCCGCCGGCGCGAGCATTGCGGCTGCCGTCAGCGCGACGGCGATCTCCTTGATGGCTGTGCTGCGCTTCATTGCTCTCTCCTCTGGTTCGACGCTGCGAAACGACCTGCCGAGGCGCTCTCCCGAACGCTCCGGAGGCCTTTGTTTATTCTCGTTTTTCCGTTGCACTGTACGCACTCGCGCAAGCGACTGTCAATCATAAAGTTTGGCGCCCAAACAATCGCAAAATGCGACATTCGCGAGTCGAACGCACTAGAATTTCCGCATTGCGGCGCAACAGGAGGGCATCGCCATGAATGCACCGGGCAAATCTGGGCTTCCGCCGATCTCGCTGAAGGACCCGCAGCTGTTCCGCACTCAGGCGTACCTGGAGGGCGCTTGGCTTGACGCCGAAGGCGGCAAGACCTTCCCGATCACCAACCCCGCCACCGGCGAGACGCTCGCCGCGGTTCCCGACATGGGCGCGGCCGAGACGCGGCGCGCGATCGAGGCCGCAGAGCGCGCCTGGCCGGCGTGGCGCGCGAAGACGGCGAAGGAGCGCCACGCGATCCTGCTCAAGTGGTTCAACCTCCTGATGCAGAACCAGGAAGATCTCGCGCAGATCCTCACCGCCGAGCAGGGCAAGCCGTTGGCGGAAGCGCGCGGCGAGATCGCCTACGGCGCATCGTTCATCGAGTGGTTCGCCGAGGAAGGCAAGCGCGCCTACGGCGAAGTGATTCCGACTCATATGGCGGACAGGCGCGTGCTCGTGCTGAAGCAGTCGATCGGCGTGTCGGCGATGATCACGCCGTGGAACTTCCCCAACGCAATGATCACGCGCAAGGCCGCCCCGGCGCTCGCCGCGGGCTGCACCGTGGTGCTCAAGCCCGCGGAGCAGACGCCGCTCTCTGCGCTCGCCATGGCCGAGCTCGCCGAGCGCGCGGGGATTCCGAAAGGCGTGCTAAACGTCGTCACCGGCAGCGGCCAATCGGCGCCGGCGATCGGCCAGGAGCTGTGCGCCAATCCGACGGTGCGCAAGCTTTCGTTCACCGGGTCGACCGAGGTCGGCCGCATCCTGATGCGCCAGTCGGCCGACACGGTGAAGAAACTCTCGCTCGAGCTCGGCGGCAACGCGCCTTTCGTCGTATTCGACGACGCGGATCTGGACGCTGCGGTCGAGGGCGCGATTGCGAGCAAGTACCGCAACGCCGGCCAGACCTGCGTCTGCGCGAACCGCATCTACGTGCAGGACGGCGTGTACGACGCCTTCGCGGCGAAGCTTGCCGAGAAAGTGAAGGGCTTCAAGGTCGGCGCGGGAACCGAG
>Ga0210102_1000315_pt1 | contig 12974 bp, 12 predicted proteins | sample RushOxbow_ThreeS_4_FD_185563 | JGI IMG/M metagenome (GOLD analysis project Ga0210102, IMG submission 185563) | Wetland microbial communities from San Francisco Bay, California, USA, that impact long-term carbon sequestration -... | ecosystem: Environmental > Aquatic > Marine > Wetlands ...
CGTCCCGCCGTACCGCCGTTCCGCCATACCGCCTACCGCGCCGCCTGTTGCACCTTGGAGTGCCGCCGGCCGTAGAGGAAGTAGATGGCGAGGCCGAGCGCCATCCAGATGATGAGCCGCGCCCAGGTGTCCACCGGGAGGCCCCACATCAGGTAGAAGCAGGCCGCGATTCCGGCGAGGGGCACGAACGGCACCAGCGGGGTGCGGAACGGGCGAGGCCGGTCGGGATCGGTGTAGCGCAGCACCAGCACGCCGGCGCACACGATGGCGAAGGCGAGCAAGGTGCCGATCGACACCAGTTCACCCAGCAGGCCGATCGGCAGCAGCCCCCCGAAAGCCATGGCGAAGATGCCGGTGAGCGCGCTCGCCAGCCACGGGGTCCGGAACCGGGGGTGCACCGAGGCGAAGATCGCCGGCAGCAATCCATCTTTCGACATAGTGTAGAAGATGCGGGGCTGGCCCAGGAGCATCACCAGGATCACCGACGAGAGCCCCGCGATGGCGCCGATCTTGACTATCGGCCGGAGCCAGGCGAGACCCGTGCCGGCCGCGTTGATGCCGACGGCGATCGGGTCGGGCACGCTGAGCTGGGTGTACTTCACGATCCCAGTGAGCACGAGCGAGACCGCGATGTACAGCACGGTGCAGATGGCCAGGGAGCCGAGAATGCCGATGGGCATGTCCTTCTGCGGGTTCCGGGTCTCCTGTGCCGCCGTGGAGACCGCGTCGAATCCTATGTAGGCGAAGAAGATCACCCCGGCGCCCCGGACGATGCCGTCCCAACCGTACTTGCCGGGCCCCACCTGGGGCGGGATGAACGGCTCCCAGTTCTCCCGATTGATGTAGGCCGTGCCGAACGCAATGAACAACAGGACCACGGTGACCTTGATGAACACGGCGATGTTGTTGAACGTGGCCGACTCGCTGATTCCGATAATCAGCAAGACCGTGATCAGACCCACGATGAACATCGCCGGGACGTTGAGCACCGCGCCGGTGCTGGACCAGCCCTCGGTGAAAAGCCGCCAGACGTTGAATCCGGCGTCGGGCGGCGCGGTGTGCACGTAGGGCGCCGAGGTGTACTCGGGCGGAATGTTGATCCCGAGGTCCTTGAGGAAGGACACCATGTACCCGGACCATCCCACCGCCACGGTCGAGGCGGCGAACAAGTACTCCAGGATCAGGTCCCAGCCGATGATCCAGGCCAGCAGCTCACCCAGGGTGGCGTACCCGTACGTATAAGCCGATCCGGCGATCGGGATCATGGCCGCGAACTCGGCGTAGCACAGCCCGGCGAACGCGCAGGCGGTGCCGGCCAGCAGGAACGAGTAGACGATCGCCGGGCCGGCGTAGTTGGCGGCGGCCTGGCCGGTCAGCACGAAGATTCCGGCGCCGATGACCGCTCCGATGCCCAGCAGCACCAGGTTCACCGGCCCCAGCACCCGTTTGAGGTTCTGGTCGGCGGCGACCTCGGCCTGGAGCGCGGACACATCCTTCCGGAGGAAAAGACTCATGCAGACCTCGGCCTTACGGGTGAGTGGACGGCGGACGCAATACGATCCCCGCCTCTGACACGACGACGCACGGCACGGCTGGGTGTTTCGAACACGAGGACCGGCCCCGAACAGGGACCGGTGGTGCTAGGCGCTGTAGTTCGGCGCCTCGCGGGTGATGGTGACGTCGTGCGGGTGCGACTCCCGCAGGCCGGCGGAGGTGATCTGGACCATCTCCACCTCGCACTGAAGTTGCGGAATCGAGGCCACCCCGCAGTAGCCCATCCCGCTGCGGAGCCCGCCGACCATCTGGAAGAGGACGTCGGCGACCGGGCCCCGGTAGGGAACCCGGCCCTCGATGCCCTCGGGGACGAGCTTGGAGGGCGCCATCTCGCCCTCCTGGAAATACCGGTCGGCGGACCCGTCCTGCATGGCCGAGAGGCTTCCCATGCCGCGAATCATCTTGTAGCGGCGCCCCTCGGCCAGGACCGACTCGCCCGGGCTTTCTTCGGTGCCGGCGAGCATCGAGCCCATCATCACTGAGGACGCGCCAGCGGCCAGCGCCTTCACCGCGTCGCCGGAGTACTTGATCCCTCCGTCGGCGATCACTGGCACGTCCTCCGCCCCGCGGACCGCGTCGAGCACGGCGGTCACCTGCGGCATGCCCACCCCGGTCACCACCCGGGTGGTGCAGATGCTCCCCGGACCGATCCCCACCTTCACCGCGTCCACCCCGCGACGCACCATCTCTCTGGCGCCGCTCTCGGTGGCGACGTTTCCGGCCACCAGCTGGATGTCGGGGAACGCCTCGCGGAGCTGGGAAACGGTGGTGAGCACACCCTCGCTGTGGCCGTGGGCCGAATCCACCACGATCACGTCCACCCCGGCCGAGATCAGGGCCTTGGCCCGCACGGTGGCGTCGGAGCCGCCACCCACCGCCGCGGCCACCCGGAGTCGGCCGTGGTGGTCCTTGTTGGCATTGGGATGCTCGCGCCGCTTGAAGATGTCCTTGATGGTGATGAGCCCCTTCAACACTCCCTGCGCATCCACTACGGGCAGCTTCTCGATCCGGTGCCGCGCCAGGATCCGCTCGGCGTCGTCCAGGCTGGTGCCGACCGGCGCGGTGACCAGGTTCTCCCGGGTCATAGCCTCCCGGATGGGCTGGTCCAGGTTCCGCTCGAACTGCAGGTCCCGGTTGGTGATGATTCCGATGAGCCGCCCCTGCCCGTCCACGATCGGCACGCCGGAGATCTTGAACCGGCGCATGAGCTGGTAGGCCTCGCGCAGCGGGCGATCCGGTCCCAGCGTGATCGGGTTGAGGATCATCCCGCTCTCGCTCCGCTTCACCCGGTCCACTTCGGCGGCCTGCCGCTCCACCGACATGTTCTTGTGCACCACCCCGATGCCGCCCGCCCGCGCCATGGCGATGGCCATGTCCGCCTCGGTGACGGTGTCCATAGCGGCCGAGACCAGCGGGATGTTCAGGGCGATGTTGCGGGTGAAGCGGCTGGTGGTGGAGACCTCGCGCGGGTGAACGGCCGAGTACCTCGGCACGAGGAGGACGTCGTCGAAGGTGAGGCCGGGCTTGGGACGGATGACGGTCATGCGGGGGCGGTTGGCGTGACGGAATGCCCCTGACGCACGACGGCCCACCGGGGCCCGGTACGGGCGAGCGGCAGGCCGGAGGCAAACATATCCATCTCGAAGTCTAGGAGGGAGTTCGGCGAAAATCAAGCAGCTCCCTGACCGCATTTGGGGATCCTTCCCGGTTCCTTGAGGCGCGAGCTGACGGCGCTCGCCCGGGCTCGCCCGGCGGAATGGCAGCACGCGCGGCACGACCGCAAGGCGCCTACCGGCCGGTGTCTTCGATCGGGCGCCGGCCGCTCCTGTGCCACACCAGATACACCGGGATTCCAGTCGCCACGATGACGAGCCCGGGCCAGGTGTAGAGCGGCTTCTCGAACAGGAGGATCACCATCAGCGCTCCGACCGAGACGAGATAAAGCGCCGGGAGCACCGGGTATCCGAACGCCTTCACCGGCCGGGGAAGGTCGGGGCGGAGCCGGCGCAGCCGGAACAGCGCCACCGTGGTGAGGAAATAGAAGACCAGCGCCGCGAAGATCACGTAGTCCAGCAGCTGGGCGTAGGTGCCGCTGATGCAGAGCACCGAGGCCCAGACCGCCTGGAGCACCAGGCCCGCCACCGGCGTCCGGTACTCCGGGTGCAGCCGCCCGACCCCCTCGAAGAACAGCCGGTCCCGGGCCATCGCCCAGTAGACCCGGGGACCGGAGAGGATGAGCCCGTTGTTGCAGCCGAAGGTGGAGAGCAGGATCGCTACGGCCATCACCGCGGCAGCGGCGCCGCCGAGAGCCCCCTCGATCGCCGCGGTGCCGATCCGGTCCTGCGATGCGTGCTGGATCCCCCGGGCCAGGGCGTCGGCGCCGTTGGGATCGCCGGCGAAGGGGAGCATGTTGAGGTAGGCCACGTTGGTCAACACGTAGAGCAGGCTCACCAGCAGGGTGCCGGCGCCCAGCGCGAGAGGGACGTTCCGGCTGGGGTTCTGCACCTCCGCCGCGGCAAAGGTCACGTTGTTCCAGGCATCGCTGGAGAAGAGCGACCCGACCATGGCAGCGCCGACGATGGGGATCACTGCCAGGGTCCAGTCCCCGGTGCCCCAGAAATTCGAGAAGTTGGCGGCGGCCACCTCGGGCCGGCGGAACAGCGTGAGGCCGAACACCACCAGCACCGCCAGCGCACCCGCCTTGGCGACGGTGAAGACGGTCTGGATCGTCGCCCCGAGCGTGACACCCCGGATATTGATGGCGGTGAGGAGCACGATAGAGAGGATCGCCACGATCCGCTGGGGCGACAGGCCGAGCTGGATGGCGTCCGACGCTCCGGGCAGCCGGAGCTGACCCAGCGGCAGGAAGACGTCGGGGCTCACCGACGGGAGCAGGACGCTCAGGAACCGGGCGAAGGCGACCGCGACGGCGGCGATGGTCCCGGTCTGGATGACGGTGAAGAGGGTCCAGCCGTACAGGAAGCCGGCCGCCGGCGAGAGCCCTTCCCGAAGGAAAACGTATTGTCCCCCCGCCCGGGGCATCATCGCGGCCAGCTCGGCATAGGACAGGGCCCCGACCACGGTCACGACCCCGGTGACCACCCAGACTAGGAGCAATCCCCCAGGTCCCCAGGCCGATACCTGGCGGCTGATGTCGGAAGAGACGATGAAGATGCCGGAGCCGATCATCGAGCCGACGACCAGCGAGATGGCGGCGAGGGGCCCGATCCCCCGGATGAACTCGGTGGGCGTGCCGGCGGCGGGAGGCGCCTCGGTCGGTGCGGCCATGTTGTTTCCGGTGGAGGTCAGGAGACGTCAGGGGCCCGGTTTCGTTTCCGGCTCGGGTGACTCCGGCGGCTTGGCCGCGCTCTCGGCGACCTTCACTGCCTCATCCACCACCGCCTGGCCGGCGGCAGCGAGGCCCTTCATGACCTTGGCGGCGCTGTCCATGAGGCCCATGGTGCCGCTGATCGCCTGGATGGGCAGCTTGCCGGCACGCATCGTGTCCTCCACCGTCTCGCTGAGACGCACGAAGATACCGCCCGGCCGCGCCCGCTCGGCGTACTTGCTTTCGAGGAACTCGATGTAGTCTAGGATCTGGTAACCGCGCTCATCGCTCAGCCCATCGAGCGCCCGGGCGATCCGCTGCTTGAGTAGGTCGTTCATCGCGCCACTCCCTACCTGGCATCCATCCCCGAAACCACCGACACCAAGTCCGCCACCGGCGTTGCCAGGTACCGGGTGCGCGGCACCGTCAGGGTCACCCACAGGGTCATTTCCTGCAGCGGCGGCAGCGCCTTGAAGCGCGGTACCATGGAGTCGGGGAGGGTGACGTAGACGAATCCCGGCTCCGGGTACGGCCCGCGGGTGAGGAGATACGGCCTGCCAGCGAGGATCTCGGGCCGCAGCTCGTCCGCCGTCTGGACCGCGATGAGCTGGAGCCGCCACTCGAGCGGTTGTCCCACGTACCGGTCGGGCGAGGTCCGGACCTGCTCCGCGCTGACATCCCGGAGCACGCCGTTGTCGGCCGGTCTGAGGTCGGCTTCCCGGACCCAGCCATCGAGCTGGACCCGCACCCATTCGCCCGAACGGCCCAGGACCCGGCCGGCGACTCCGGGCTGGAGGATGGCGAGGGGGGTGGAGTCCGGCGCCCGCGCGAGGCCGGTCTCCCGGGCCACCTCGACCCCTTCGGCCGGCGTGGCAGGAGAGGGGGCGCGTTTCGGCGGCGCGGAAGGCGGGGGCGGTGTTGCCGCCTGCCGGGGCTTGGCGGCACCCTGTGGCGCCGTGGCCTTGCCCTGCGCCTGGGGTCGCGCGATCGCCTTCCGGGGCACCCACCCTTCGCGCCGTACCTGGAACCACTTCCCCTTCTTCCCCACGCGCTCGAGCAGCGTGCCCTCGCGGACCCGGCCCACGACCGGCCCGTTAGGGCCGCGGCGGAGGTTTTCGCCCTCGTCCGAGGTCACCACCAAGTCGAAGCCTTCGCGACGAGTCGGGGACGTGCTGGGCGAGAAGATCCAGCCTTCCACAGCGGCCTGGCGCCAGCCTCCCTTGGCATCGCCGGTCTCGATCGAGGCGCCGGCGGGAAGGGAGACGAGCGGCGTACCGTCGGGCTCACGGTGCAGGTTGGCGGGTGAGTCGAGCCGCCGTTCTTCCTGGGCGGCAAGCGGTCCGGCAGCGAGCGTCGCGAGCAGCAGCCAGGCTGGTAGCAGGCGCGGGCGGGGACTAGATTGCGGCGCGTAACTCACAGTCGGGCATTGTAGAACACGCGGAGTGCCATGTCAAACGGAAAGGCCCGGAGCCGGGTCGTCCTGGTGGTTCTGGACGGCTGGGGGTACCGGCGCGAGCGCGAGGGCAACGCCATCGAGCTGGCGTCCACCCCGGTCTGGCATCGGCTCTGGGAATCGTATCCGCGTACACTTCTGAATGCGAGCGGCCTGGCCGTCGGCCTTCCCGAAGGTCAGATGGGCAACAGTGAAGTGGGGCATCTCAACCTCGGCGCCGGCCGGGTGGTGCCCCAGGACCTGGTCCGGATCTCCCAAAGCATCCAGAGCGGCGAGTTCTACCAGCTCCCCCCGCTGGTGGAGCTATGCACCGGTGTTCGACATCGGGGCGGGACGCTGCACTTGGTCGGGCTGCTCGGGCCGGGTGGTGTCCACGCGCTGGACCGCCACCTCCTCGCCTGCGTCGAGCTGGGAGTCCGCCACCGGGTGCCGACGATCGCCATCCACGGCTTTCTCGATGGGCGCGATTCCGCCCCGACCCTCGGCGCCGAAGTGGTCCGGACCCTGCTCCGCGACATGCGGGGAATCGCCGGGAATTCCGTGGACGTCGCCACCCTCACCGGCCGCTACTTCGGGATGGACCGCGACCGCCGGTGGGACCGGACGAAACTGGCATACGACGCGATGGTGCACGGCCGGGGAACGCCGGTGGAGCATCCGGTGCTCGCGGTCCAGGCGGCGTATCAGCGGGGCGAGACGGATGAGTTCATGCGGCCCATGGTCCACGTCCGGCGGGACGTGCCCGTGGCCACGATGCGCGACGGCGACGGCGTCCTGTTCTTCAACTACCGCAGCGACCGCATGCGCCAGATCGTGAGCGCGCTGGCGATCGACGGGTTCGACGAGTTCGACCTGGGCCGGCGGCCGGAGCTCGAGTGCGTCACCATGACGCAGTACGACCAGACCTTCCCCCTTCCCCAGGCCTTTCCACCGTTCAGCCTCGCCCGGATCCTGGCCGAAGTGCTCGCCAACGAGGGCCGTACCCAGTTCCGCACCGCGGAAACCGAGAAATACCCCCACGTCACCTACTTCTTCAACGGCGGACACGAGCCGCCCTTTCCCGGCGAGGAGCGCTGTCTCATCCCCTCCCAGCGGGTCGCCACCTACGACCTGGCGCCGGAGATGAGCGCGGCGGGGATCACCGACGCGCTATGTCGCACGATCGAGTCCCGCCATCACGACTTCCTGCTCTGCAACTACGCCAATCCCGACATGGTGGGACATACCGGCGTGCCGGAGGCGGTGATCAAGGCGGTCGAGACGGTGGACGGTTGCCTGGCGCGGGTCTTGGGGAGCGCGGACCGTGCCGGGTGTCGCGTCATAATCACTGCCGATCACGGCAACTGCGAGATGATGATCGACCCGGTGACCGGCGGAGTCCACACTGCCCACACCACCAACCCGGTGCCGCTGGTGGCCATCGGGGCGGAGGCCGACCGGCTCCGCGACGGGGGCTCGCTCCGGGACGTGGCGCCGACGGTGCTCGGCCTGCTGGGCATCGAGCCGCCGCCCGAGATGACGGGTCGCGATCTGAGGGACTGCTGATGGGGCTACGAGGGGTGATCGGGATCGGCCTGGCCGCCGCGCTGGGCGGCTGGGTTACGCCGGCGAGGGCGCAGGTGGGGCATCCACCCGGGCACTCGCCCTACCGCGACATCGCCAAGGGACACACCGTCACCGCGCTGGGCGGTTACTTCGGCGGGAGCGGGGGCCGGTTCGGCATCGCGCCGCACGACGGGGTGCTCTTCGGCATCCGCTACGACATCCGCAACTCCAGCGCGATCGGGTTGGGGCTCACCCTGGCCCGGGCCGACCTCGACCGGCTGATCGTGGATCCCTTCGTGGCCCTGGCCAACCGGGTAAGCGGACCGGTGCAGCAGACGGTCTCGTTCTTCGAGGCCGATCTCCAGCTCAACCTGACCGGGGGCAAGAGCTGGCACCGGGTGGCGCCGTTCGTCAGCACGGGCGTGGGGCTCACCTTCCCCAGCGGCACTCCGGCCGACACCAGCGGGTTCGAGCTGGGGCGGCGATTCTACTTCGCGCCCGGCGCCGGCTTCCGGCTCTTCCTCACCAACGGGGTACATCTCCGCGCCGAAGCCCGGGCGACGTTCTGGAAGCTGAAGTATCCGGCCAGCTTCACCCGGGAGCCGCCGGAGGAGCCGGGCAACCCGCCGGACAACTCGAACGCGGTGATCACCGACGGCCGGGTGAGCGAGTGGAGCACCAGCTCCTGGCTCCAGGTCGGCCTGGGGTTCGCCTTCTCGCCCTGATGATGGCCCTGTCCCTCACCCGCACGGTCGAGTTCCGCGCGCTGCACCGCTTTCATCGCCCCGAATGGAGCCCGGAGCGGAACCGGGAGGCCTTCGGCCCTCTCGGCGATCAACCGGGCCACCCGCACGACTACCGCTGCGCGGTGACCGTGACCGGACCGGTGGACCCGGCGATGGGCATGGTGATGGACCTGGTGGAGCTGGACCGCATCCTCCAGGATGAGGTGGTGGCCGCCTTCGACGGCAAACACCTCGACCTCGAGGTTCCCGAGTTCGCCTACGGACGTACCCTGCCGACCTGCGAGGCGATCGCGGCCTGGGTGTTCGGCCGCGTCGCCGCGCGTCTGCCGGCCGGCGTGGGCCTGGAGCGGGTGCGCGTGGCGGAGGACCCGACCCTTCATGCCGACTGCACCGGACTCGCCTGAGCCGGTCCGCCCCGCCAAGCGGGGCGGGCGGATGGCCCAGCTCGCCGCGGTCGAGGAGGTCCCGGTCTGGCTGGAGGTCAACCACCGCCCAGTCGTGACCTGGATGTGCACCCCGGAGCTGCTGGAGGAGCTGGCGATCGGCTGGCTTCACGGCGAGGGCTACATCGACAGCGTGAAGGAGGTGCACCTGCGCCCCTGCGCCACCGACCTGGGGTTCTGGGCCGACGTGCCGGCGGAGCGGGTCGCCGCGGTGGTCGCGGAGGGTCGCCGGCCTGTGTTGGCGTCGGGCTGCGGCGCCGTCTCCACGTTCTTAGCGGAACCCGGCACGGTCGAGGAACGGCCGCCGCGGGGCATGCCGCAGGAACCCGAGCGGCTTCGCGCGCTGTTCAAGGTGCTCTTCGGCCTGGGTGAGCGTTACCGGGACACGGGCGGCATCCACGCCGCGGCGCTGGCCGAGACCGGCGAGCCGCTTCCCGCCCCCGAGGCCAGTCTCATCGCCCACGCCGAAGACATCGGCCGGCACAACGCCGTGGACAAGGCGATCGGCGGCGCGCTGCTGAGCGGCCGGCGGATCACGGGGCTGGGTCTTCTGGTCACGGGTCGGATTTCGGCGGAGCTGGCCTTCAAGGCGGCCCGGGCGGGGATCGCCTGGGTGGCGACCCCGTCGGTTCCCTCGACCCTCGCGGTGGAGATCGCGCGGCGGAGCGGGATGGTGCTGGTGGGGCGGGCCGTGAGCGGCGCGCCCCAGCATCACGGGGCGGGCGTGGCCGGCGCAGCCGGCGAGGACGAATCATCACACAGCGAGGGGGGCTGATGCGCATCCGGGACCTCGCGGCGCTCGTGATCGCCGCGCTCGCGACTCACGTCGTCCCGGCATCGGCCCAGCGCACCGGCGACCAGGCCCTGCTGATCTTCACCGTGGCGGGCGGCTACATCAATGGCAGGAGCCTCTGGCGGGTGCCCAACCAGCCGCTACAGACCGGGGCCGGGGCCGGGCCCGATGACATCATCGATGTCTCCCGTGCCACCGCCGGCAAGTTCGCCGCCGGGATGTCGGGCACCTACTTCAAGGGCGAACATCTCGGCCTGACCGCCGACGTCTTCATCTTCGAGCTGGGCTATGCCGACGCCTGCCGGGTGGTCAGCGCGAATCCGGTGCCCCGCACCACCCAGGTGTGCACCTCCATCGACGAAGAGGAGCGCTCGGCCCTGGCCGCCACTCTGGGCGTCGGCGCGGTCTACCGGGTCGCCAGCCGCGAGATCATCTCTCCCTACGCCCGGGTGAGCGCAGGCCTCTTCATCTCCAACCAGAGCTCGATCGAGATGATCGGCGAGCAGGCCGACCGGTCGCTGGTGTTCATATACAACGACCCCCGGCGCTCGCGGGTCGCGCCTACGCTCTCCCTCGGGGTCGGAACCACCACGCCGATCGGCCGGGGGTTCCAGTTCCGCTGGGAACTGCGGGACAACATCCTCGGCTTCGAGGTGGTCGATGGGCCGCTGAGCGCCGCGGGCGGGGAGCCGGAGCACAGCATCGGCTACAAGCACACCTTCAGCATCCTGCTCGGCGTGGACCTGGTGCTTGAGCGACAGCGAGGGCGACGGTATTGACGGAAGCGGGGCGGCAGGGCAGCGGAGCGGCAGGGCAGGCGGCTCGGGGCGCCATCCTCGCCGGCGGCGGGGCCACGCGATTCGAGGGCAAGCCGAAGGGCCTCGAGCGGGTGGGAGGGGAGCGGATCCTCGACCGGCTGGTGCGGGTGATGACGGCGGCGCTGGGCGGGCCGCCGTTGCTCGTGGCGAATGCGCCGGACGCCGCGGCCTGGCGGCCCGACCTCCGGGTAGTCGCCGACCTGAGGCCGGGGCTCGGATCGCTGGGCGGCATCTACACCGCGGTGGTCGAAGCCCCGGCCCCGGTGGTCTGCGTCGCGTGGGACATGCCCTTCGTCCCCGAGGCGCTGCTGGCCCGCCTGGCCGCGGGACTCGATCGGTACGACGCGGTCCTTCCCCGGAGCGGCGGACGGCGGGGGGTCGAGCCGCTCTGCGCCGCCTACGGCCCGGCCTGCGCCGAGGCCATCGCCCGGAGCCTGGACGAGGACGACCTCCGGGCGGTCGCCTTCCATGCCCGCATCCGGGTCGATATCCTCCCTCTCACCGAAGTCGAGCGCTACGGAGACCCGGCGGCGCTCTTCTTCAACGTGAACACCGCGGACGACCTGGCACGGGCGGACGAGCTGTGGCGGCGACCCGGATCATTTCCATCATCGGACGGAAGAACACCGGCAAGACCACGCTGACGGTGGCGCTGGCCGCGGAGCTCGCGCGCCGGGGCCGGCGGGTCATGACCATGAAGCACGCCGACCACCCGGCCGAGGTGGACCAGAAGGGCAGCGACAGCTGGCGCCACTTCCACGAGGGCCGGGCCGAGCGCACCCTGCTCGTGGGGCCCAGCGTCCGGGTGCTCTTTCACCGGGCCGACGATGGCTACGATCCGCTGGCCCTGGCCCGGGAGCACCTCAGCAGTGCCGAGATCGTGCTGGTCGAAGGCTACAAGCGTGCCCCGCTCCCCAAGATCGAGGTCTTCCGTCCCTCGGTGGATCCTACCCCGATCTACGACCCCGGATTGCCCAATGCCGCCGAATGGGCCGCGATCGTGACCGACGATCCGGATTACGAGGCCGAGTGCAGGGTGATCCGGTTCCAAGACACGATTTGGCTCCAGCTCCTCAGTGCCATCGCGCTGGACCGGGCCGTGCCCCTCCCCACATGAGCGCACCCCCGCTGGCCACCGGCCTGGCGGCCGCGGATGCGGCTCTCCGGATCCTGGAGGAGGTGCGCCGGCAGCCGCCGCTCCGCATGCCGTTGGACGACACCCTGGACGCCGTCCTGGCCGAGGACGTGGTGAGCCCGGTAGACATCCCGGCACACACCAACTCCGCGATGGACGGCTACGCGGTGAGGGGCGAGGACGTGCGGGGCGCTTCTCCCGACTCCCCGGTCCGCCTCCGCGTGGTCGAGGAGTTGCCGGCCGGCCGTTTTCCCAGCCGCAGCGTCGGCCCGGGTGAGTGCGCGCGGATCTTCACCGGCGCCCCGCTCCCGCAGGGCGCCGACAGCGTGATCCGGCAGGAGGACACCGACCAGGGGTCGGAGTCGGTGACCATCCTCAAGGACCGTGACGTGGGGGTGAACTTCCGGCTGGCGGGCGAGGACATCCGCCGCGGTGCCGTGGCCCTGCGCGCGGGGCGGGAGCTGGGGCCGGCCGAGCTGGGCGTGCTGGCTTCGCTCGCGGTGGCCCATCCGGTGGTCTATCGCCGGCCGCGAGTGGCCATCCTGGGCAGCGGCGACGAGATCGTGGACGTGGACCGGCCCGAGGAGATCCTGAGCGGCCGGAAAGTGGCGAGCAGCAACACTCACACGCTGGTGGCGCTGGTCCGCCGCACCGGCGCGGTCCCGCTCAACCTGGGAATCGCCCGGGACAGCCTCGAGAGCATGCGCCAGCACCTGGAGGGAGCGCTCGACTGCGACCTGCTGGTCACCACCGCCGGGATCAGTGTGGGCGAGCACGACTATCTGCGAGCCGCGCTCGACGAGCTCGGCGCCGAGCAGCGATTCTGGAAGCTGCGCATGCGCCCGGGGGCCCCGGTGGGCTTCGGACTCCTGCGGGGCGTACCGTGGATCGGCCTGCCGGGGAACCCGGTGAGTACGATGGTCACGTTCGAGCTTTTCGTGCGGCCGGCCATCCGCAAGCTGGCGGGCCACCAGCTGCCTTTCCGGCGCGCGGTACCGGTGCGGCTGGCCGAGCCGGTGAGCCTCAAGCCGCGGTTACAGCATTTCCTCCGGGCCGTGGTGCGGGAAACACCCGAAGGCCCGCAGGCACGGCTGACCGGCCCGCAGGGCTCCGGCATTCTCACCTCGATGGTGCTGGCCAACGCCCTGCTGGTGATCCC
>Ga0210102_1000316_pt1 | contig 12970 bp, 9 predicted proteins | sample RushOxbow_ThreeS_4_FD_185563 | JGI IMG/M metagenome (GOLD analysis project Ga0210102, IMG submission 185563) | Wetland microbial communities from San Francisco Bay, California, USA, that impact long-term carbon sequestration -... | ecosystem: Environmental > Aquatic > Marine > Wetlands ...
AGGCGTTGCCGAGATCCTTGATGAGCGAGGCCTCCAGGTTCGGCATCTCGCCCTTTTGCAGCAGCGCGGCGACCGCGATCGACATCGCGCGCAGCGCGATCAGCTTCGCGCTCATGCGGCCGAGCGCCTCGCGCAGGCGCGGCGCGGGCGCGGGCCCTGCGCCGGTGAGCGCCGTCTCGACCAGCCGGATGCAGCTGAGATACCGCTCAGGGCCGCTGCGCTCGAAGGCGAGCTCGCTCGTCACCTGCTGCCAGCCGTTGCCGACCTTGCCGACCACGCGATCCTCGGGCACGAACGTGTCGTGGAAGATCACCTCGTTGAATTCCTGCTGTCCGGCCATGTTGACGATCGGGCGCACCTTCACGTCCGTGGCCTTGAGATCGACGATGAACTGCGACAGCCCGTCGTGCCGCGAGGCGCCGGCTTCGCCCGTGCGCGCGAGCACGATCGCAAAATCGTTGCGGTGCGCGAAGGTCGTCCACACCTTCTGGCCGCGGATCGACCAGCCGCCCTTGACCGGCGTGGCGCGCGTGCGCACCGAGGCGAGGTCGGAGCCCGAGTCCGGCTCGCTCATGCCGATCGAGAAGAAGATCTCGCCGCGCACGATGCGCGGCAGGAATGCCTCGCGCTGCGCCTCGCTGCCGAACCGGAGCAGGAGCGGGCCGCTCTGCCGGTCGGCGATCCAGTGCGCGGCCACCGGGGCGCTCGCCGCGAGCAGTTCCTCGGTAACGACGAGCCGATCGAGCATCGAGCGCTCGTGACCGCCATACCGGCGCGGCCAGGTCATTCCCAGCCAGCCGCGCTTGCCGAGCCGGCGCGAGAACTCCGGGTCGTAGTGAGACGCGAAATCGCCCCCGCGCTGCCAGCGCCCGGCGGCGATCTCGTCGGCGACGAATGCGCGCACCTCGGCGCGCAAGGCCTCGGCCTCGGGCGGCAGGTCGAAGATCGGAAAGTGAAAGCGCATGGCGGGCAGTCTGCCTCAAATGATGCTCGGAAGGCACGCCCGGTTCGCGCCGGTCATAATGCCGCGGTCTCTTGAGCGGCGGATCTGTGGCGGACGGCATCGCGGTTCTCGGCTACGCAGTGCGGGTTCGGGTCGTGGCCAAATACGTCGGCCAGCTCGCGCTGGTGCTGGCCGCACTGATGGCGCTGCCGCTCGCGCTCGCGGTGGTCGATGGGGAGACGGAGTTCGCGCTGCGCTTCGGCGCTGTGTGCGTGCTGCTTCTCGTGCTCGGCGCGCCGCTCGCCCGGCTCGCTGTTGCGTCGCAAGTGCAGGCGAACGAGGCGCTCGTGATCACAGCCGCAGGCTACCTGCTCGCGGCCGCTGCGCTCGCCTATCCGCTCGCCGCGGGCGGCCTCGCCGGGCTCGATGCGCTGTTCGAGGCGGTCTCGGGGGTCACCACCACCGGGCTCACCACGGTCGCCGGCATCGAGCGCCAGCCGCGCGTGTTCCTGTTCGCCCGCGCCTGGGCGCAGTGGTACGGCGGGCTCGGCATCGTCGTGCTCTCGGTCGCGCTGCTGCTCGGCAACCACGTCGCAGCGCGACGCCTCGTCGATCCGGAGGGCGCAGGCGAAAACCTCGCCGCGACCATGCGCGCGCACGCGCGCCGCGTGCTGTCCGTCTACGTCGGCATCACGCTGGCCGGCATCGGCGCGTTGCTGGCGTTCGGCGTCGGCGGCTTCGACGCCGTGGCGCATGCGCTGTCGGCAGTTTCCACCGGCGGCTTTTCGACTCACGGCAGCAGCATCGCCGCGCTGCCGAGCGCCGCCGCGCGTACCGCCGTGCTGACGATCGCGCTGCTTTGCGCCGTGTCGCTGCCGCTGTATCACCGCCTCTGGAGCGGCGGCTGGCGGCGCCTCGCCGAAGACCCCGAGCTGCACGCGCTGCTGGCCGCGGTCGCACTGGTGACGCTCGCGCTGTGGTGGTTCCTGCCGGGCGATCTCGGGCTGGCGCCGGGCGAGCGCGCGGCGCACTCCGCCTGGCTCGCGCTCTCGGCGCAGACCACCACCGGCTACGAGACGCTTGCGGTGGCCGATGCCGGGCCGGCGGCGCAGCTGGTGATGATCTTCAGCATGTCTGTAGGCGGCTCGATCGGCTCGACCGCCGGCGGCGTCAAGCTGCTGCGCCTGCTTTTGCTGCTGCGCCTGCTGCAGCTGCTGATCCGGCGCAGCGCGCTGCCGCCGCACGCCGTGGCCGAAGTCCGCTTCGGCGGGCGCGCCGTGAGCGCGGAAGAGATCTCGCGCGCGCTGCTCGTGATCCTGCTGTTCGTGGCGGCGGCGGGCCTGTCCTGGCTGCCATTCGTAGCGCTCGGCCATGCGCCTCTCGAAGCCCTGTTCGAGGTTGTCTCGGCGCTCGGCACGGTCGGCCTGTCTAGCGGCGTGACGAGCGCCGCGCTCGATCCGGCGCTGAAGGCAGTGCTGATCGCCGACATGCTGCTCGGGCGGCTGGAGTTCGTGGCGCTGCTGGTTCTGCTCTATCCTCGCAGCTGGATCGGCAACAGGGCGGCGAACTGATGCGAGCCGTTTTCATCGGCGCGAGCGCGCTCTCGGTGATGACCGCGCGATTCCTGCTCGCACGCGGGCACGAGGTGGTCGTCATCGAGAAGGACAAGGAAGTGATCGACGCTCTGACCGCGGAGCTCGACTGCGGCTTCCTGCATGCCGACGGATCCAAGCCAGCGGTGCTGCGCGAGGCCGACCCCGAGCACACCGACGTGCTGTTCTGCCTGACCGGCAGCGACCAGGCGAATATCATCGCGAGCCTGGTCGGGCGCTCGCTCGGCTTCGGCCGCGTGGTGACCAAGATCAACGACCCCGAGTTCGAGCACGTCTGCATCGAGCTCGGCCTGGAGGACATGATCATTCCGGCGCGCACCGTAGGGCGTCACCTGGCCGAGATGTTCGAGGGCACCAACCCGCTCGAGATCTCGGCGATGATCAAGGCCGAGGCGCGGGTGTTCTCGTTCGCCGCGCGCGAGGAGGATGCGCGGCCGATCTCAGAGCTCGGGCTGCCCGACAAGACGCGCGTGATCTGCATCTACCGCGACGAGAAATTCCTCCTGCCCGGGGACGACGATCGCCTGAAAGCCGGCGACGAAGTCGTGCTGATCACCCACGTGCGCAACCTGCCCGCGCTCGCCGGTCGCTGGGCGGCCAAGTAGCGCATCCCCCGGCCGGGCTCAGGGCTCGGCCCACATGCGCATCAGGTTGGCGAGGCAGAGCGAGAGCTGGTCGAACTCCCGTGTTTTGCCCTCGCGCTCGAACAGCGTGCGCCGCGCGCTGTCCAGCGTGAAGAGCAGCTCGCGCTGGGCCGGGTCGCGCACCAGGCTCTGCACCCAGCTCACCGCGGCGAAGCGGGTGCCGCTGCGCAGCGGCTCGACCCGGTGCAGGCTCGAGGAGGGATACAGCACCAGCGAGCCCGCATCGGGCTTGAAGCTCTGCTCGCCGGCGCTCGATTCGATCACCAGCTCGCCGCCCTGGTATTCATCGGGCGCGCTCAGGAAGAGGGTGAACGAAACGTCGGAGCGCAGGGGCGGTTCGCCGCCCATCACGGCATCGTCCACGTGGCTGCCGTAGGCCATGCCCGCGGTATAGCGGCTGAAGAGCAGCGGCGCGATCGCGCGCGGCCTTGCCGCGAGCTCGAACAGCGCGTTCGCCCGCAGCAGCGTGCCGATGCGCATCTGCAGGGCGCGAACCGCGGGGGCAGCGGGATCCGCCTGCAGGTTGTCCTTGACGAGCGCGGCGTGCCAGCCTGCGGTGTCGCGCCCCTGCTTGAACGCCGCGGAAGCAAGCACTGACTTTGCCTCTTCGATATCGGCCTCGGAGAGGACTTGTGAGATCACCAGCATCATCTGGGTAACCGGTTGGTTTTAGAGACTAAACTCAGGATGAGAGATAGTATTGCGAATGATTATCGTTAGCAATAACATCAAGGTCCTCCAGCCAGAGCGCTGACTTGCGGCGAGGACCTTTCAGACCATGATTCGACGACGTATCTGGCTTGGCATCGGTGCAAGCGTACTCACCAGCGCGAGCAGCATCGCAATTTCCGGCGCCCTGTCGCATGGCGGGAGCACCGGGCTAAATGCGCCGGCACAACCGGTGCATGCCCAGCTGCTCGTTGCCGCTGCCGGCGGCGAAGGGGGCGAAGGTGGCGAAGGCGGCGAGGCCGGTGCCACTGGCCTGGGCACCGACGAGTTCTACGCCTTTCACCTGCTGATCATGCGCGGCCACCTGCGCATCGGCCGCGAGCTCGCCGGGCAGGGCCAGTGGGAGGCGGCCTACCCGCACTTCCTGCACCCGATCCCCGAGGGCTACGAGCCGATCGAGGCCGAGCTCGCGCGGCGCAGCGTGCCGCGGTTCGAGGACGACCTGAACGCGCTCGCGCAGTCCGTGCTCAAGCACGACGCGAAGACGATGCAGGCCGGCTACCGTGCGGTGCTCGCCAAAATCGACGCTGCTGCGGCGCGCGTGGAGGCGGGCAAACGGGCCTCTGCGGCCCACGTCGCGACGGTCGCGACGCGGCTGATGCGCAAAGCCGCCGCTGAATACGCCGAATCGATCGAGCACGGCCGCATCGCCGAGGCGCACGAATACCAGGACGCACGCGGTTTCCTGCTGGAAACCGGCGACTATCTGAAGGCGAACGCGCCTGCGCTGCGCGCGGCCGACGCGGAGGGCCTGCGCACCCTCGAGGCGTCTCTCGCCGAGGCGCTACGCGCGATGCCGACTGCCGTGCCGCCGAAGGCGCCGCTGGTCGCGCCCGGCATCGTCAGCGCCGCCGTGACGCGGGCGGAGTTCGCGGCAAGCGGGATTCGCTGATCGGGTCGACGGCGCGCTGCGCTCAGCCCGCCTCGAGCGGGCCGATCTCGGCCTCGAGCGGAAGCTCTGCGGGCGGCGCCTCGCCGGCTTTCGGCGTCGGGGCGCCCATCAGGTCGGCGACATCCTCCAGCGCGCCGATCAGCACCGCCTTGCGCGCGGTGTCCAGCTGCGCGAAGCGCGACACGAAGCGCTCGTGCAGGAAGGGCGGTGCGGCATCGAGCATCTGCGCGCCGCGCTCGGTCAGGCGCGAATGCACGACGCGGCGGTCCTCCTCGTTGCGGTAGCGCACGACCAGGCCGTGGTCCTCGAGCTTGTCGAGGATCGTGGTGACGGTCGCCGGGCTCAGGCTTGCCGCCTCGGACAGCCGCCCGGTGGTCACCTCGCCGAGCGCGCGGATCGCGCGCAGGACGACGAGCTGTGGCAGCGTGATGCCGAGGGCACGCCCCAGCTCCTTGGAATGGCTGTCGACGGCGTGCACGATGCGCCGGATTGCTGCGAGAACCCTGACTTCAGATTCGTTCATGGCGTCAGTTTGACATCAAAATGTTTGTGGTGTAAAGTTTCGAGGTCAAATGAATTTTTCAACTCATTGATTAATGTGCGGAATATCTGGAGAGATCACTTTTAACGGCAGTTCAGCCTCAACAGCGGCGCTCGAGTCCATGAACGCCGCGATGCAAGCGCGTGGTCCGGATGCGTCCGGCATCGTTGCCCGGGGTGGCGTCGGGCTGGGTCACCGCCGGCTCAAGATCATCGATCTCAGTGAGCGCGCCGAGCAGCCGATGACCGACCCGGCGCTCGGTCTGGCGCTGGTGTTCAACGGCTGCATCTACAACTACCGTGCGCTGCGCCGCGAGCTGCAGGCGCTCGGCTACAACTTCTTTTCCGACGGCGACACCGAGGTGGTGCTGAAGGCCTGGCACGCCTGGGGCGCGGGCTGTTGCGAGCGGCTGCAGGGCATGTTCGCCTTCGCCATCCACGAGCGCGACAGCGGGCGCGTGGTGCTGGTGCGCGACCGCCTCGGGATCAAGCCGCTCTACGTTGCCGGGTCGCCGGGCCGCCTGCGCTTCGCCTCGAGCCTGCCGGCGCTGCTCGCCGCGGGCGACGTCGATACCACGATCGATCCGGTCGCGCTGAACTACTACCTGTCGTTCCATGCCGTGGTGCCCGCGCCGCGCACCATTCTGAAGGGCGTGAGGAAGCTGCCGCCGGCGACCTTGCGCGTCATCGAGCCCGATGGCCGCATTCAGGACCGCGTGTACTGGTCGCTCTCGTTCGAGCGCAGCGTCGAAGATCGGTTGACCGAAACGGCGGTGTGGCGCGAGCGGCTCGGGGAGGCGCTGCGCCGCGCGGTCGAGCGGCGCATGGTCGCCGACGTTCCTGTCGGCGTGCTGCTTTCGGGCGGCGTCGATTCGAGCCTGATCGTCGGCCTGCTTACCGAGGCCGGACAGGTCGGCCTGAAAACCTTCTCGATCGGCTTCGAGGCGGCGCACGGCGAAGCGGGCGACGAGTTCCGCTACTCGGACATCGTTGCCGCGCGCTTCGAGACCGAGCATCACAAGATCTTCATCGAATCGGCGCGGCTGATCGAGGCGCTGCCCGGCACGATCGCCGCGATGTCCGAGCCGATGGTGTCCTACGACAACGTCGGCTTCTACCTGCTCTCGCGGGAGGTGGCGCGCCACGTCAAGGTCGTGCAGAGCGGGCAGGGGGCCGACGAGGTGTTCGGCGGCTATCACTGGTATCCGAAGCTCGTCGGCTCGGGCGACCCGGCCGGGGACTATGCGCGCGCCTTCATGGATCGTGACTACCCGCGCTATTGCGAGCATGTTTCCGCGCAGTACGTCGGCAGTGACCACGCGCGCGAGCTGGTCGACAGACACGTGGCAGGCGACGACGGCATCGATCCGGTGGACCGCGCGTTGCGGCTCGACACCACCGTGATGCTAGTCGACGACCCGGTCAAGCGGGTCGACAACATGACCATGGCCGCGGGGCTGGAAGCGCGCGTGCCCTTCCTCGATCACGAGCTGGTCGAGCTCGCCGCGCGCATCCCGCCGGATCAGAAGCTGCGCGACGGCGGCAAGGGCATCCTGAAGGACGTTGCGCGGCAGGTCGTGCCGAACGCCGTTATCGACCGGCCGAAGGGCTACTTTCCGGTGCCGGCGCTGAAGTACCTCGAAGGTCCGTTTCTCGAAATGGCGCGCGATGCAGTGGGCGCGCGCGCCGCGCGCGAGCGCGGCATCTTCCGGTGCGAGTACCTCGAGGCGCTGTTCGCCGATCCCAAGGCACACATCACGCCGCTGCGCGGCTCCGAGCTGTGGCAGGCGGCGCTTCTCGAGCTCTGGTTGCAGGCGCAAGGAGTCTGACATGACGACGACGCAAGGAACCCTGCGGTCCCGCAGGCTGCGCGAGCGCGGCGCCTACGCGCATCGCATTCAACGCCTGCGCGGACGCGGACCCGAGCAGACCGCGCGGCATAACGTGACGCTCGACTGCGGCTGGGGCCGGCTGCTGTTCGGCCAGACTTTCCTCGAGCCGTCTGCGCTCGCCGCGGCGCTGCTCGAGGAAGACCTCGAGCGGCGCGACATTGCGGTTTACGTGCGCGATCCGCACGTCGTGCTGGCCGCGGCGCCGCAGCACCTGTTTCTCGATCCGTCGCATACGTTCCGCCTCGACCTGACGACGTATCGCGCGCCGAACCACGGTCCGCGCGGCTTTGCGGTGCGCCTGCTCGCCAGCCAGGCCGACGGTGACGCGGTAAACCGCATCTACCTCTCCCGCTCGATGGTGCCGGTGCCGCCGGGATTCATGTTCGGCAAGCGCGACAGCCGCACGATCGTCTACCTCGTCGCCGAGGACGAGCGCAGCGGAGCGGTGATCGGCACCGTGACGGGCGTCGATCACCGGCGCGCGTTCGGCGATCCCGACCACGGCGCGTCGCTCTGGTGCCTGGCGGTCGATCCGCAGGCGCTCCACCCGCGCGTCGGCGAAACCCTGGTGCGGCAGCTCGCGGAGTACTTCCAGGCGCGTGGTGCGCTGCACCTGGACCTATCGGTGATGCACGACAATTGCGAGGCGATCGAGCTCTACGAAAAGCTCGGCTTCGTGCGCATCGCCGAGTTCACGGTCAAGCACAAGAACCCGATCAACGAAAAGCTGTTCGTCGGCCGGCCTCCCGAGCAAGCGCTCAATCCCTACGCGCGCCTGCTCACCGAGGAAGCGCGGCGCCGCGGCATCGGCGTCGAGGTGGTCGATGCCGAGGGCGGCTTTTTCCGCCTGACCTCGGGCGGGCGCTCGATCCTGTGCCGCGAGAGCCTGTCCGAGCTCGCCAGCGGCGTCGCGGTCAGCATCTGCGACGACAAGGCGGTGACGCGGCGCGTGGTCGAACGCGCCGGGGTGCAGGTGCCCGAGCAGATCGAGTTCGAGAGCCGCGCGCAGCTCGCAGAATTCCTCGAACGCCACACCTCGGTGGTGGTCAAGCCGGCGCGCGGCGAGCAGGGCCGCGGCGTGGCGGTGGGCATCGACGAGCTCGACGCGGCGATGGCCGCCGTCGAGCGTGCGCGTGCGCACTGCGAGCGGGTGCTGATCGAGGCCTGCGTTCAGGGCGAGGATCTGCGCCTGGTGGTGATCGACTACAAGGTGGTTGCCGCGGCGCTGCGTCGCCCGGCGCGCATCGTCGGCGACGGAATCCGCACGGTGCGCGCACTGATCGAGCGACAGAGCCGGCGGCGCGCCGCGGCCACCGGCGGCGAGTCGAAGATTCCGCTCGATGCGGAAACCGAGCGCTGTCTGGCGAGCGCCGGTCTCGCGCTGGACGACGTTCCCGCGCAAGGAGCCGAGATCCAGGTTCGCCGCACCGCCAACCTGCACACCGGCGGCACGATCCACGATGTCACCGACGAAGTGCACCCGGAGCTCATCGCCGCGGCGGTGCGCGCCGCGCGCGCGATCGACATTCCGGTGACCGGCATCGACTTCATCGTGCGCTCGCCGCGTGCGCCGCGCTACGCCTTCATCGAGGCGAACGAGCGGCCCGGGCTGGCGAACCACGAGCCGCAGCCGACCGCCGAGCGCTTCATCGACCTCCTGTTTCCGCTGTCGATGCCCGCGGCGGCGCGGCAGGTCGCCAGCGGTTAAGCTGGGGCGCGGAGTACCGGAGAACCGGAAAACCGGAGAACGTTGCCATGGCCAGACTGAACATCGACGTCGCATATCTCGCCGACATTCTGCGGCGCCTGCTCGAGACGCCCAGCCCTTCGGGGTATACAGACGCCATCGCGCGGCTCGCCTGCGAGGAGCTCGGTGCGCTCGGCATCGAGTACGAGATGACCCGGCGCGGGGCGATCCGCGCGCGCCTGCCCGGCAGGGAATCGAAGCCGGCGCGCGCGCTCATCGCGCACCTCGACACGCTCGGCGCGCAGGTCAAGAACCTGAAGCCGAACGGGCGGCTCGAGCTCGCCCGGGTCGGGCACTGGTCTTCTCGCTTCGCCGAAGGCGCGCGCTGCACGCTGTTCACCGATGCCGGCACCTACCGCGGCACGATCCTGCCAATGAAGGCCTCGGGGCATACCTACAACGAGCAGATCGACAGCCAGCCGACGGGCTGGGAGCACGTCGAGCTGCGCGTAGACGCGTTGACCCGCGACGAGCGCGACCTGATGCGCCTCGGCATCGCGATCGGCGACATGGTGTCTATCGATCCGCGCCCGGAATTCCTCGACAACGGTTTCATCGTCAGCCGCCACCTCGACGACAAGGCCGGCTGTGCGGCGATGTTCGCCGCGATGAAGGCGCTCAAGGCATCCGGCCGACGGCTGCCGGTGGACACGCTGTTCCTGTTCTCGATCTCGGAGGAGGTCGGCGTCGGCGCCTCGTCGGTGCTGACGCACGACGTCGCCTCGATGATCACAATCGACAATGGCACCACCGCACCGGGGCAGGCGAGCAGCGAGTTCGGCGTGACGATCGCGATGGCCGACATGACCGGACCGTTCGACTATCACCTCACGCGCAAGCTGATCCGCCTGTGCCGCGAAAACGACATCGGCCACCAGCGCGACCTGTTCCGCTACTACCGCTCGGACTGCGCCTCGGCGATCGAGGCGGGCGATGACGTGCGCACCGCGCTGATCACCTTTGGCGTCGACGCCTCGCACGGCTACGAGCGCATCCACATGCACGCCCTGCGCTCGCTTGCCGAGCTGGTCACCGCCTACGCCACGAGCGCGGTCGAGATTCCGCGCGATGCGGCCGAAACCGGCTCGCTCAAGGGCTTCACCGAGCAGCCGCTCGAGGAAGCCGCCGAGACGCTGGTCACGACCGCGGGACCGGATCCCGCGGCCGCCGCCGAGCCGACCGGGCAGGTTTGAGCCGTCCGGCGGCTGCGCGCCGCAGGGGGATCGCCGCGCGCGCCTCGGCGCGCCCACGCGGGCGCTTTTTCGGCGCACCATCTGCGCCTCGGAACCGATTGAGGAGGACGCGCCATGGCCGACAGCCGCATCGAGCGCGACAGCTTCGGAGAAATCGCAGTCCCTGCGGTTCGCCTGTGGGGCGCGCAGACGCAGCGCTCGCTCGAGCATTTCCGCATCTCCAGCGAGCGCATGCCGCCGGAGCTGATCGGCGCGCTTGCCCGGGTGAAGCGCGCAGCGGCGGCAGTCAACAGGGCGCTCGGCGGACTCGAGCCGGAGATTGCCGACGCCATCGTCGCGGCGGCCGACGAAGTGCTCGCGGGCAAACATGACGACGAGTTTCCGCTCGTCGTCTGGCAGACCGGCTCGGGCACGCAGAGCAACATGAACATGAACGAGGTGCTCGCCAACCGGGCGAGCGAACTGATGGGCGGCGAGCGCGGCGAAGGCCGGCGCGTGCATCCGAACGATCACGTCAACCGCAGCCAGTCGTCGAACGACGTCTTTCCGAGCGCAATGCACGTCGCGGCCTACGCGGCGCTCGCCGATGACGTGCTGCCGGCGCTCGCCGTGCTCGCCGCCACGCTCGATGCAAAGCGCGCTGCGTTTGCCGACATCGTCAAGATCGGCCGCACCCACCTGCAGGACGCGACCCCGCTTACCCTCGGCCAGGAGTTCTCCGGGTATGTGGCGCAGCTCCGGCAGGCGGCGTCTCACATCGAGGCGGCGCTGCCGCGTCTGGCGGGGCTTGCAATCGGCGGCACCGCCGTGGGCACGGGGCTGAACGCCCCGCCCGAATTCGGCGCGCGCGTCGCGCAAGCGCTTGCGCACGCAACGGGGCACCCGTTCGTCTCGGCGCCGAACAAGTTCGAAGCGCTCGCCGCGCACGACGCGCTGGTCAACGCCCACGGCACGCTGAAGACGGCGGCCGCGGCGCTCGCCAAGATCGCAAACGACCTGCGCTGGCTGGCGAGCGGGCCGCGCTGCGGCATCGGCGAGATCGTGATTCCCGAGAACGAGCCGGGCAGCTCGATCATGCCGGGCAAGGTCAACCCGACCCAGTGCGAAGCGCTGCTGATGATCGCGGCGCAGGTCATGGGCAACGACGTCGCCGTCGGCATCGCCGGCGCCTCGGGCAACTTCGAGCTGAACGTCGCCAAGCCGGTGATCATCCACAACGTCCTGCAAAGCTGCCGCCTGATTGCCGACGGCGCGCGCAGCTTCGAGCGCTACTGCGCCGCCGGCATCGAGGCGGACCGCGCGCGCATCGGCGAGCTCCTCGGACGTTCGCTCATGCTCGTCACCGCGCTGGCTCCGCGCATCGGCTATGACAAGGCGGCGAATATCGCACGGAAGGCGCATCGCGAGCGGACGACTCTGCGCGAAGCCGCACTCGCGCTCGGCGACGTGACCGCCGAGCAGCTCGATGCCTGGCTGCGGCCGGAGGACATGGTCTGAATGCAGGCCGCCGCCGACGCATGAGCGAAGAGCAGCAGATCCTCTACCGCCTCGGCGCGGCGCTGGTCATCGGGCTTCTGATCGGCGTCGAGCGCGGCTGGCACGAGCGCGACGTTAAGGAAGGCGCGCGCATCGCAGGCGTGCGCACCTACGGCCTGGTAGGCTTGCTGGGCGGCGGCACGGCGCTGATCGCCGAGGCCTTCGGCGCGCTCGTGCTGGGACTCGCCTTCGCAGGGCTCGCCGGCCTGCTCGCGGCGGTCTACGTAGAGAACCTGCGCCGCGGCCGCGCCGATGTCGGCATCACCAGCCTTGTCGCGGCGCTGCTGACTTTCGCGCTCGGCGCGCTCGCGGCGATGGGCGAGGTGGTCATCGCGGCGGCCTGCGCGGTACTGACGACGCTGCTGCTCGGCTACAAGCCGCAGCTGCACCGCTGGGTAAACGCGCTCGAGGGCGACGAGCTGCGCGCCGGAATCAAGCTGCTGCTGATCTCGGTGGTGCTGCTGCCGATCCTGCCCAACCGCGGCTTCGGCCCCTGGGAGGCGCTCAATCCCTACGTGATCTGGTGGATGGTGGTGCTGATCGCCGCGATCTCCTTTCTCGGCTACATCGCGGTGAAGATCGGCGGCGCGGCGCGCGGCGCGCTGTTCACAGGTCTCGCCGGCGGGTTCGCCTCGTCTACTGCGGTCACGCTGCACTTTTCGCGCCTCGCAGCTCGCGATCCGGGGCTGGTGCCGGCGCTGGCGAGCGGGATCCTGCTCGCCTGCGGAACCATGTTTCCGCGCATGCTGCTGGTGGCGAGCCTGCTCAACCGGGATCTGTTCCAGCCCTTGCTTGTGCCGGCGCTCGCGATGGCGGCATGCATCTACCTGCCGGCGCTCGTCGGCCTGCGGCGCCAGTCGCGCGTGCAGTCCTACGAAGCGTCCCCGCTCAAGAACCCGCTCGAGCTGCGCACCGCGCTCGGCTTCGGCGCGCTGCTGGCGGTGGTGATGCTGCTCGGCAGGGCGTTGCAGGACCTTTCGGGCGAAGCCGGCGTGCTCGTGCTCGCCGCGGCCTCCGGCGTAGCGGATGTCGACGCGATCACCCTCTCGCTCGCGCGCATGAGCGGAGCGGACCTCGCGCTCAAGGTCGCGGCGCTCGGGGTGGTGATCGCGGGCGCAGTCAACAGCCTGGTGAAGGCCGCGATGGCGGGCGTGATCGGCGGGCGCGCGATCGGGCTGCGCGTCGCCTTGCCGCTCGCCGCCGCAGCGGGCGCGGGGCTGGCCTCGGCCTGGCTGTGGATC
>Ga0210102_1000317_pt1 | contig 12964 bp, 10 predicted proteins | sample RushOxbow_ThreeS_4_FD_185563 | JGI IMG/M metagenome (GOLD analysis project Ga0210102, IMG submission 185563) | Wetland microbial communities from San Francisco Bay, California, USA, that impact long-term carbon sequestration -... | ecosystem: Environmental > Aquatic > Marine > Wetlands ...
TCGATGATGCGGCACTCGATGTCCGAGCACCAGTACTTGGCCATCGACGCGGTGGCGGTGTCGAGCTGCTTCGCGAGCAGCAGCTCGAGGCAGCGATCGACGAACACACGTGCGATCTGCGCCTCGGTCGCCATCTCGGCGAGCTTGAAGCGCGTGTTCTGGAAGCTCGCCACCGTTTTGCCGAAGGCCTTGCGCTCGCGCACGTAGTCGGTGGTCCACTGGATCGCCGCCTCGGCCTTTGCGACCGCGCCGATCGCGATCTGCATCCTTTCCCAGGGCAGCTCCTGCATGAGGTAGATGAAGCCGTTGTTTTCCTGCCCGAGCAGGTTTTCGGCGGGCACGTCGACGTTGTCGAAAAAAAGCTCGGCCGTGTCCTGGCCCTTCAGGCCGAGCTTCTTCAGCCGCTTGCCCTTGGAGAAGCCTTTCATCGAGGTGTCGACCACGATCAGGCTGGTGCCCTTGGCGCCCTTTGCCGGGTCTGTCTTGGCGACGACGATCACCAGATCCGAATGCCAGCCGTTGGTGATGAAGGTCTTCGAGCCGTTGACGATGTAGCGGTCGCCTTTCTTAGTCGCCGTAGTCTTCACCGACTGCAGGTCAGACCCTGCACCCGGTTCGCTCATCGCAATCGCGCCGATCATCTCTCCCGCGGCCATCCTGGGCAGGTATTTCATCTTCAGCTGCTCGCTGCCGTAGTTCAGCAGATAGGGCGCCACGATCTCGGAGTGCAGGCCGAAGCCGAGCGAGGAGGAATTCGCGCGCGCCTGCTCCTCGATCAGGATCACGCTGTAGAGCTTGTCCGCAGCCGCGCCGTCGTATTCCTCCGGCATGCTCGGGCAAAGAAAGCCGTTCGCGCCGGCCTTCTGCCAGACCTCGCGGTCGACGTAGCCCTGCTCCTGCCAGCGCTCTTCGTGCGGCATCACCTCGGCCTCCATGAAGCGGCGCACGCTGTCGCGAAACGTCTCGTGCTCGGAGGAAAACAGGGTGCGGGGAATCATGACGACGCCTCGGTCGATCTCGTTCGGGCGGATTGACGAATGATACGCCGCTGAAGGAAACTGCGAAGCCACAAAGCATTTGCTTTGTGGCAGGTCGGACGCAGGGGAAAGGGGACCCCCTTTCCCCCGCACGCGCGTTTCAAACGCAAGAACAGTGAAATGACGAAATTGGATCGCTACGGGTCGATATTCCGCGCCGGGCTGTTCGATGGCCAGGCGGGGATCGTGACCGGCGGCGGCTCGGGCCTGGGGCGCTGCGCGGCGCACGAGCTCGCCGCGCTCGGCGCCAAGGTCGCGCTGATCGGCCGCCGGGCCGACAGGCTCGAGCGCGTACGCGAAGAGATCGCTCGCGCCGGCGGCGAGGCGCGTGCGTACGCCTGCGATATCCGCGAGGAAGATGCGGTGCGCGACACCGTTTCCGCGGTACTCCGGGGTCTTGGCCGGATCGACTTCCTCCTCAACAATGCCGGCGGGCAGTTCGCGGCGCCGCTCGAGAGCATCTCCGCGAAGGGATGGGAGACGGTGGTGCGCACCAACCTCACCGGTGGCTTCCTCATGGCGCGCGAGTGCTACACGCAATGCATGCAGGCGCAAGGTGGCGCGATGGTCAACATCATTGCCGACATGTGGAACGGCATGCCGACCATGGGCCATTCCGGTGCGGCACGCGCCGGAATGCTGAATTTCACCGAGACCGCGGCGTTCGAATGGGCGCCGGTGCGCGTAAACGCGGTAGCCCCCGGCTGGATCGCCTCTAGCGGGCTCGATCAGTACCCCGCCGAAATGCGCGAGCACATCCGCGGCCTGCACCGTCTGGTTCCCGCGGGGCGGCTCGGCACCGAGTCCGAAGTCGCGGCGGCGATCGTGTTCCTGCTTTCGCCCGCCGCCGGTTTCATTTCCGGAAGCTGCCTGCGGGTCGACGGCGCGGTGCCGAACGCAAAGGCCGGCCGCGCGCTCGCGCACCGCGGACGCACCGCGGCCTTCGACGGCTTCCACCTGGCGGCGCCGCCCAAAGTGCTCGAGGACTGACGTGCCCGTCATCGACTCGAAGCTCTCCCCGGCTAGCGAGGCGTTCCGGGCGAACCGAGCGCACATGCTCGCGCTGATCGAATCGCTGCGCGGCCTGGAAGCGCGTACGCGCGAGGCCTCCGCGAAAGCGAAACCCCTGTTCGACAAGCGCAGCCAGCTGCTGCCGCGCGAGCGCATCGCGCAGCTGCTCGATGCGGGCGCGCCCTGGCTCGAGCTCTCTACGATGGCCGGCTACGGGCAGGATCGCGTCGAGCTCGAGCGATCCGTTCCGGGCGGCGGCATGATCTCCGGCATCGGCTATGTCTCCGGCGTGCGCTGCATGATCGTCGCCAGCGACTCCGGCATCGACGCCGGCGCGATCCAGTCGATGGGACGCGAGAAGCTGCTGCGCGCGCAGGGTATCGCGCTCAGGAACCGCCTTCCGTTCGTTCACCTGGTCGAGTCCGCGGGCGCGAACCTGCTCAAGTACCGTGTCGAAGGCTTCATCCACGGAGGTGCGATTTTCTGCAATCTCGCGCGCCTGTCGGCCGCCGGACTGCCGGTGGTGACCGTGGTGCACGGTTCCTCGACCGCGGGCGGCGCCTATATGCCCGGGCTTTCGGACTACGTCGTCATGGTGCGGGGCCGTGCCAAGGCCTTTCTCGCCGGACCACCGCTGCTGAAGGCTGCGACCGGCGAGATCGCGACCGACGAAGAGCTCGGCGGCGCGGTGATGCACACGCAGATCTCGGGCCTTGGCGAGTACATCGCCGAAGACGACGCCGACGGCGTGCGCATCGCGCGGGAGGTGCTGGCGCATCTCGGCTGGGGCGCTGCACCGGCGCCGGCCGGCCCGCCGCCACGCTACCCGGCCGACGAGCTGCTCGCCGTGATGCCGGCCGACTACCGCAAGCCGGTCGACATGCGCGAGGCGATCGCACGCATCGTGGACGATTCCGATTTCCTCGACTTCAAGGCCGACTACGGCCCGGCCACCGTTTGCGGGCACGCCGCGATACAAGGCATGCCGATCGGTATCGTCACCAACAACGGTCCGCTCGATCCGAACGGCTCGACCAAGGCGACGCATTTCATCCAGGCCTGCTGCCAGGCCGGAATGCCGATCGTCTACCTGCAGAACACGACCGGCTACATCGTCGGAAGATCGTCCGAGGAGGCCGGCATGATCAAGCACGGCTCGAAGATGATCCAGGCGGTGGCGAACGCCACCGTGCCCCAGGTGACGATCATGTGCGGTGCCTCGTTCGGCGCAGGCAACTACGGCATGTGCGGCCGTGCCTATGATCCGCGCTTTCTCTTTTCCTGGCCGAATGCGCAGACCGCGGTGATGGGCGCCGAACAGGCCGCGCTCACCATGGCGATCGTCACCGAGGCCGGCATGAAGCGTAAAGGTGAAGCGGTTGACCAACCGAAGATCGACGCCCTGAAGGCGAAGATCGTAGAGAATTTCGAGCGCCAGTCGAGCGCGCTGGTGACGAGCGGCCTGATGCTAGACGACGGCGTGATCGACCCGCGCGACACGCGTACCGTGTTGGGCTTTGTTCTCTCGGTCTGCAAGGAAGCCGATGCGCGAGTGCTGCGGCCGATGCAGTTCGGCGTGGCGCGGCCATAATGGGGTCAGACCCCTGTGGATAAGTCGGGTAGGCCCACGATCAACGAAGGCCGTCGTGACTTATCCACAGGGGTCTGACACCGGAGGAGCCTGCGATGGAATTCACGCACGAGCACGAAGAGCTGCGACGCAACCTGAAGCGCTTTATCGACAACGAGGTCAACCCGCATGTCGATGCGTGGGAAGAAGCCGAGATCTTCCCTGCCAAGGAGCTGTTCGGGAAGATGGGCGCGCTCGGGTTTCTCGGCCTCACCAAGCCAGAGGAGTACGGGGGGGCCGGGCTCGACTGGAGCTACGCGATGGTGATGGCCGAGACCCTCGGCCACATCCGCTGCGGCGGTGTGCCGATGGCGATCGGGGTGCAGACCGATATGGCGACACCGGCGCTCGCGCGCTTCGGCTCGGACGAAGTGAAGAAGGAGTTTCTCGCACCTTCGATCTCCGGCGAGTACGTGGCCTGCCTCGGCGTGTCCGAGCCAGGCGCAGGATCGGATGTGGCCTCGATCAAGACCACCGCGCGCAAGGACGGCGGCGATTACGTGATCAACGGCGGCAAGCTGTGGACTACCAGCGGAACACAGGCCGACTGGATGTGCCTGCTCGCCAACACCTCGGAAGGCGCTTCGCACAAGAACAAGACGCTCATCTGCCTGCCGATGCAGACCAAGGGCGTGAGCGTGGCGAAGAAGATCCGCAAGATCGGCATGATGGCCTCCGACACCGCGCAGATCCATTTCGACGACGTGCGCGTGCCGCAGCGCCACCGCATCGGCGAGGAAGGCATGGGCTTCACCTACCAGATGCTGCAGTTCCAGGAGGAGCGCCTGTGGGGTGCCTCGGCCAAGCTGCAGGGACTGCAGCGCTGCATCGACGAGACCGCTGCCTACACGCGCGAGCGCAAGATGTTCGGCAGCACCGTGCTCGCGCAGCAATGGGTGCACTACACCCTCGCGGAGCTGCAAACAGAAGTCGAGGCGTTGAAGGCGCTCGTCTACCGCGCGGTGGCGCTTTACATCAAGGGCGAAGATGTCACCACGCTCGCCTCGATGGCCAAGCTCAAGGCCGGCCGCCTCGCGCGCACCGTTCCGGACGCCTGCCTGCAGTTCTGGGGCGGCATGGGCTACACCTGGGACAACCCGGTTTCGCGCGCATATCGCGATGGGCGGCTGACCTCGATCGGCGGCGGCGCGGACGAGGTGATGCTCTCGATCATCGCCAAGCGCATGGGCATCTTCTCGGGCCGCTAGCAGGCCCCGGAGTCGCGCGTCGTGCGCTTCGCATCATTGCTGATCGCCAATCGCGGCGAAATCGCGCTGCGCGTGCAGCGCAGCGCGCGTCGCATGGGCCTGCGCACGGTCGCGGTCTACTCCGAGGGCGATCGCGAAGCGCGCCATGCGCGTGAGGCGGACGCAGCCGTTTGCATCGGGGCGGCAGCGCCGCGCGCCTCCTACCTGAACATCGCCGCGCTGCTGGATGCCGCGCGACGCACGGGTGCGGACGCAGTGCATCCCGGTTACGGCTTTCTCGCGGAGAGCGCGGCTTTTGCGCAGGCGGTGATCGATGCGGGCCTGGTCTGGGTCGGCCCGCCGCCGCGCGCGATTCGCGTAATGGGCGACAAGGCCGAGGCGAAACGCCTTGCGCGCGACGCGGGCGCGCCGGTGCTTCCGGGCTACGACGACGCCGACCAGTCCGAGACGGCATTGGCTCGTGCAGCCGAATCGATCGGCTACCCGCTCATGGTAAAGGCTGCCGCCGGCGGCGGCGGACGCGGCATGCGCCTGGTTCGCGACGCAGCAAGCCTGGTCACAGCGATCACCGGCGCTCGCTCGGAGGCCGAGCATGCTTTCGGCGACGGCCGCCTGCTGCTCGAGCGCGCGCTCGGGGCAGCGCGTCACGTGGAGGTGCAGGTGTTCGCCGACGCCATGGGCGGCTGCGTGCATCTCGGCGAGCGCGACTGCTCCGTGCAGCGCCGCCACCAGAAGCTCGTGGAAGAATCGCCTTCGCCGGCCGTGGACTCCGGCCTGCGCGCACGCATGGCGGCTGCGGCGATGGCGGTGACGCGCAGCGTGGAGTATGTGGGGGCCGGCACGGTCGAGTTTCTGCTCGATGCCGACGGCGGTTTCTGGTTCATGGAGATGAACACCCGGCTGCAAGTCGAGCATCCGGTCACCGAGCTGCGCACCGGCATCGACCTCGTCGAATGGCAGCTGCGCGTCGCCGCAGGCGAAGCGCTGCCGCTTGCCCAGGAAGACATCCGCTTCTCGGGGCACGCGATCGAGGTGCGCCTGTGCGCGGAAGACCCGGCGCAGGATTTCCTGCCCCAGTCCGGCAGGATCCTGCGCTGGCGGCCGGACGAGGACCTGCGCGTCGATCACGCGCTCGAGGACGGCGCCGAGGTGCCGCCCTACTACGATTCGATGATCGCGAAGATGATCGCGCATGCGCCGACGCGCGGGGCGGCACGCGCACGGCTCGCCGCGGGACTGGATCGCAGCGTCGTGCTCGGCGTGGAGACCAACAAGGCGTTTCTCGCCGATGTGCTGCGCGATGCGCGCTTTGCCGAGGGCCGCGCGACCACCGGTTTTCTGCAGCATTCGTTCCGCGCCGCAGCGCGGCGGCCGGACGCGGCAGCAATCGCGATCGCCGCCGTCGTTCGCGCCGCGGAGCGCGCGCGGCGCGCAGGATACGGAGAATGGATGTCGTGGTCGAACAGCCCCGAGCGGCGCATGCGCGCGCGGCTGCGCTGCGCCGGGCTCGCGGCGCCTGCGGATGTCGCGTTCGGTTTTGCCGATGGCATCTATCGTGCAGAGATCGACGGCCGCGAAATCCGGCTACGCCTGCTTGCGCTCGGCCAGTACGACGCGCGCCTAGAACTCGACGGCGAGCACGAAACGAGCATCGCCTTCGCGATGCAGGACGATGCGATTCACCTCGCCTTCGCAGGCGCGAGCTTCCGCTTCGACGACATCCTGCATGCGCCGCCTGCGCGCCGCGCGAGCGGCCCGCTCGACGGGCGCCTGACGGCGCCGATGAACGGTCGCGTGGTCGCGATCAACGCCCTGCCGGGCGCCCGCGTCGAAGCCGACCAGGCGGTGATCGTGCTCGAGGCGATGAAGATGGAGCACGGCCTCGTGCTGGGCGCGGAGGCGCGGGTCATCGCGGTGCACGTCGCGCCGGGAATGCAAGTCGCGCCCGGACGCCTGCTGCTCGAATTCGAGGCGGCATGATTCGCGTACATGCCGCGCTCACGCCGGAACACGAACTGTTCCGCGACACGGCGCGTCGTTTCGTCGAGCGCGAACTTGCGCCGCACGCGGCCGCGTGGGACGAGGCCGGCGAGTTCCCGCGCAGCCTTTACAAGAAGGCCGCCGATGCCGGCCTGCTCGCGATCGGCTTTCCCGAGGCGTACGGCGGAGTCGACGCCGACCTGTTCTACCACGTCATCCTTGCGGAGGAAGTCGCGCGCGCCGGCTCCGGCGGACTGCACGCAAGCCTGTTCTCGCACGGCATCGGCGCCCCGCCCATCGCCCGCGTCGGCAGCGACGCACTGAAGGCGCGCGTGCTGCCGGGCATACTCGCGGGCGAGAAAATCAGCGCGCTCGCGATCACCGAGCCGGGCGGCGGCTCGGACGTCGCGCAGCTGCGCACGACGGCGCGGCGCGACGGCGATGACTATGTCGTGAACGGCGAGAAAGCTTTCATTACCTCCGGCATGCGCGCGGACTACACCACCGTCGCGGTGCGTAGCGGAGGCCCGGGCGCAGCCGGGGTGTCGCTGCTGCTCGTCGAGCGCAACCGCCCCGGCTTCCGCCGCACGCCGCTAAAAAAGATGGGCTGGTGGTGCTCCGACACCGCGCTGCTCAGGTTCGAGGACTGCCGCGTGCCGGCGGAGAATCTGATCGGCGAGGAAAACGCGGGCTTTCGCGCGATCATGCTGAACTTCAACGCGGAGCGCCTGGCCATGGCCGCGATGGCAGTCGGCTTCGCGCAGGTCTGCCTGGACGAAGCGCTCGAATGGGCGCGCGAGCGCAGGACCTTCGGCCACACCCTGCTCGGCCACCAGGTGATGCGCCACAAGCTGATCGACATGCAGACCCAGGTGCACGCCGCGCGCGCGCTCGTCTACGACAGCTGCTGGCGCCTGGTCCAGGCGCCGGCGGATCCGGTCGCGGTGGCGCAACTGTGCATGACGAAAAATTTCGCCACCCGCGCCATGCAGCTGTGCGCCGACGAAGCGGTGCAGACCCTGGGCGGTGCGGGCTTCGTGCGAGGCTCCAAATCGGAGCGCATCTACCGCGAAGTGAAAGTGATGATGATCGGCGGCGGCACCGAGGAGATCATGAAGGATCTCGCCGCGCGCCAGCTGGGATGGCAGCCATGACCACGCACAAGCAGCGCGCCAAGCTCGCGCACCAGCTGCAGAGAATCTTCGAAGAGCATGTCCCGTTCAACCGCCTCCTCGGCGTCAAGATCGCCTCGCTCGATCCGGGAAACCCGAAGATCCGGATCGACATGCGGCCCGAGCTGATCGGCAACCCGGAGCGCCAGATGCTGCACGGCGGGGTCATCTCTTCGGTGCTCGATCTCATGGCAGGCGTCGTGATCCACGTAGCGCTGTTCGAAAGGGAGAGCGAGCACCTGATGCACAAGGACGGGCTGCCGGCGTTTCCCAACATGGGGACCATCGACCTGCGCGTCGATTACCTGCGCCCCGGGCGCGGCGCCTACTTCATCGCGAGCGGCGAAGTCGTGCGCATGGGCAAGCGCATCGCGGTGGCCCACATGCAGCTCGAGAACGATTCCGGCGAGCTGATCGCCACCGGCAGCGCGGCGTACATTCTCGGATAAAACGATAAAAAAGGGGTCAGACCCCTGTGGATAAGTCGCGACGGGCGTCGCGTGTCCAAGGCTCTCAAGACTTATCCACAGGGGTCTGACCCCATTTTCGCTTCTTTCCGGTGACCATCGCGCGTACCAGGTTCTCGCGATGCAAGAGGCTCGATAAAAGCACCCCGCCGATGTGCAGGACGACGAGCAGCAGGCTCAAATGCGCGAGAAACTCGTGCACGTCTTCCCACAAACTCTCGTGGTCATCCTTCCGCTCACGATCATCGTCGTGCGCGTGCGCCGGTTCAAGGAGCGTGAGCGCAGCTGTCCCCGAAAGGGGCCCTTTGCCTTTGCCAGCGTAAAGCTCCAGCCCACTCCAGGAAAGCAGCAGGAGCGTCGCAAGCAGAGCGACGACCATCCAGCCGCCGAGCGGATTGTGGCCGAGGTAGTGCTTCGGCCGCAGCGTGACCAGTGAGCGCGCGTATGCAAGCGTCGTCGACCAGCCGAAGACGAAATCCGTGAAGCGCGCGTGCTTCGTTCCGACGATCCCCCACAGGATGCGGAACAGAATGAGGCCGAGAATCGCGTACCCGGCCCAGGCATGCAGCGTCTCGGCTTCGATCTCGCCGGTGAGATAGGCGATCGGGAACAGGCCCACGAGTGACCAGTGGCTGACGCGGACGGCGATGTCCCAGACTTTGACTTCGTTGGGGTCAGACCCCATAGCCCTATTTCGCCATCACGATCTGCGTCTGAGTGACGATGCCGACGAGCTTGCCGTCCGCGCCCGTCACGCGCGTCTGCCAGACCTGCGTGGTCTTTCCCTTGTGGATCGGTGTCGCCTCGCCATGCACGGTCGTATCGACGCGCGCGCCGCCGATGAAGTTGGTCTTCGACTCGATCGTCGCGGTGCGCGCACCCTCGGGCATGTTGATCACCGTGCCGATCGCGCCGAGCGTGTCGGCGAAGGCCATGATCGCGCCGCCGTGAAGGATCTCGCCGCCGGTGCACAGCTCCGGGCGCACGCGCAGCGTCGCGCACACCCGGTCCTGCGTGACCTCGGTCATCTCGACGCCCATCAGGCCCGGGAAGCGGTCCTGCAGAAGCGCCTGAACCTTCTGCACCGGCGTCATGAGCGGCCGCAGCGGGTCACTCGGTGATGTAGTCGGTCAGCGAGCGCCACTTGCCGCCCTGGATCTGGCAGAGCTTGGCGCGGTTCGAGCCGAGGTGCTTGGTCGGCGTGAACGCCTGCTCGTCGCCGCCGAACATGTCTCGCGGAAATGTCGTCTTTTCGAGCGCAGAGGCGAAACCCTGCGCCGTCGGATTCGATCCCGCCTTTTCCGCCACCGTGGCAAACATCGACAGCATGGTGTAACCGTAGGCCGCGAAGATGTCGCCGTCGGCGCCGAACCGCTTCTTGTAGGTCGTCATCCATTCGCGCACGTTCTTCGACGGGTCGTCCGCATAGGGGTAGTTGATGGTGCAGGTCGAGTAATAGCCTTCCACCGCGCCCTTGCCGAGCGCATGGATGAGATGCGTGTAGCTCGCGGTGGTGCCGATGAAATCGGCGTCCAGGCCGAGCTTGCGCGCGGTCGCCAGCGTGCCGATGGTCTCGCGGATGATGGTCCCCATGACGACTGCCTGACAGCCGGCGCCCTTCATCTTCGCAACCTGCGAGGAAAAGTCGGTCGCGCCGCGCTTGAAGGTGGTGACCTCGGTGTACTTCATGCCGATGTCCTTCAGCCCTTCCTCGCCGCCGGAAAACACCTCCTTGCCGAAGTCGTCGTCCTGATACAGCGCGCAGACTGTCTTGTACCCCTTGTCCTTGACGAGCTTCTTGATCCCCGCGCGCATCTGGTCGTAGTACGGCGCGGCGAAGGAGAACTTGAGCTTGTGCAGCGGTTCGTACATCTGGCGCGCCGCCGACAGCGGAAACAGGAACAGCACGTCCTTCTCGAGGAAGATCGGCATCGACGCCACGGCGGTCGGCGTGCCGATCGAGCCGATCGAGGCGAAGATCTTGTCGCGCTGGACCATCTTCTGCGCCGCGAGCACCGCCTTCTTCGGGTCGTAGCCGTGGTCCTCGACCACCAGCCTGAGCTTGCGGCCGTTGATGCCTCCGGCCGCATTGATCTCGTCGACCCGCATCTGCATGCCGTTCACCGCCTGCTTGGAGAACGGCACGATCGGACCCGACAGATCCTGCGCGGTGCCGATGACGATCTCGGTCTTCGACACCCCCTGGGTCGCGGATGCCGTCGGCGTCACGCCGAGCGCGATGACGGCCGCGGTGAAGATGCTCTTGTTCATATTCAGTTCCCTCCTCGTTGGCTGTGCGGCGCTACTCTACTGGTCCCGTGCGATTCCCGCCAGACTATCCCGTTCAGGCAGCTCCGCGCGCGTACATCGACTCGATCAGGTCGCGGTATTTCTCGTTTACCAGCCTGCGCTTGAGCTTCATGGTGGGGGTCAGCTCCTCGTCCTCGGCGTTGAGCTTGGTCTCGATCAGGCGGAAGCTCTTGACCTGCTCTACGCGCGCGAAATGGCGGTTCACTTTTTCGATCTCGGCCTCAATCACGGCCTGGATCTCGGGGCGTCGGCAGAGGCTGGCGTAGTTGGAGAACGGGATGGCGTGCTCCTGCGCATACTTCTCGACGTTTTCGTGGTCGATCATGATCAGCGCGGTGAGGTAGGGCCGCTTGTCGCCGATCACCACTGCGTCGGTGATGTACGGCGAGAACTTGAGCTGGTTCTCCCATTCCGAGGGCGTGATGTTCTTGCCGCCCGCGGTGATGATGATGTCCTTCATGCGGTCGGTGATGCTGAAATAGCCGTCGGCGTCTACACGACCGACGTCGCCGGTGTGCAGCCAGCCGTCCTTGAGCGTCTCGGCGGTCTTCTCCGGCTGATTCAGATACCCCATGAACACACCTGGCCCGCGCACCAGCAGCTCGCCTTCCGGCGACAGCTTCACTTCGCTCGGTGCCATCTCGATGCCGATCGAGCCGGGCTTGACGCCTCCCGCCGGGTTGCCGGTCACCGCACCGCAGCTTTCAGTCTGTCCCCAGGCTTCGAGCATTTCGAGACCGAGCGCCATGAACCAGCGCACCAGGTCGGGCGAAATCGGCGCCGCGCCGGTGATCAGCACGCGCGCGCGATGCACGCCGATCGCCTTGCGCACGTTGTCGAGTACGAAAAGCCGTGCCAGCCGGAACGCAAAGCGCAGACCAAGGGGAACCTGTTCGCCCGCCTCGCGCCGCGCCGCGACCTTGGTGCCGACGCCGATCGCGACCTTGTACGCCCACTGCTGCAGGCGACTCGATTCCTTGAGCGCGATCAGGACGGCGGAGTAGAACTTCTCCCACACGCGCGGCACCGCGGTGAACACGGTGGGCGCGATCTCGCGCACGTTCTCGGGCACCGTCTCCGGGTTCTCTACGTAGTTCATCACCGCGCCGGTGTAGAGCGCGTGGTACTCGCCGCCGAGGCGCTCGGCGATGTGGCACAGCGGCAGGAAGCACATGCGCTCGTCGCTCGCGTATTGCGGAAACGACGCCTGGTAGGCGGCAACCGTCGCCAAGATGTTGGCGTGCGAAATCATCGCGCCCTTCGGCTTGCCGGTCGTGCCCGAGGTGTACACCAGAATGGCGAGGTCCGCGGGACGCCGCAATCCGATCCGCCGTTCCCATTCGCCGGGATGCGCCGCGTCGTGCCCGGCGCCCAGCACACGCAGCGCCTCGAGGCTGATCACCTGGGCATCGTCCAGGTCGCGCAGCCCCTCCATGTCGAAGACGATGATCTTCCTCAGCGCCGGCAAACGCTCGCGCACCTCGAGCACCTTGTCGAGCTGCTCCTCGTCCTCCACGAAGACGAATACCGAGCTCGAGTCGGCGAGCAGGTACTCGACCTGCGCCGGCGCGTCGGTCGGGTAGATGCCGTTCACCACCCCCGCAGCCCCCAGCGCGCCAAGATCGGCATAGACCCACTCGCGCTTGGTGTTGGCCAGCACCGAGACGACCTCGCCCGGCGCATAGCCGAGCGCGACCAGGCCCATGCCGACCTCGCGCGCAATGCGCCCGAGCGTCTCCCAGGTCACGGCCTGCCAGATGCCGAATTCCTTCTGCCGCAGGATCACCTGCGGGCCGCGCCGCTCGACGCCGCGCCAGAACATTTTCGGCACGGTGTCGATCTCGGGCCCCATGTCCGCCGGCTGCGCGCCGACGCTGCCGCCTCGGGCCGGCTTCAGCGCCACTGCTTCTTTTTCTTCCATCGCCGCTTGCCTCGCACCCCCTCCGCCTTCACGCCCAGATAGAACTCGCGAATGTCCTCCTTCTGCGCGAGCCGCGCCCCGCTGTCGTCCATCACGATGCGGCCGACCTCGAGCACGTAGCCCCAGTCCGCGATCTTGAGCGCCATGTGCGCATTCTGCTCCACCAGCAGGATGGTCGTCCCGCGCTCGCGGTTGATGCGCACGATGATCTCGAAGATCTCCTTGGTG
>Ga0210102_1000318_pt1 | contig 12961 bp, 13 predicted proteins | sample RushOxbow_ThreeS_4_FD_185563 | JGI IMG/M metagenome (GOLD analysis project Ga0210102, IMG submission 185563) | Wetland microbial communities from San Francisco Bay, California, USA, that impact long-term carbon sequestration -... | ecosystem: Environmental > Aquatic > Marine > Wetlands ...
TAAACGCCCGATTCGGTCGCACTGCATGCGAGTTCAATTTCTGCCCTCGGCGCTTCCCCCACTATTGACCGAAATGCATCGATATGACCGCTCTGGGCGAAAAACCTCAATAGAATCAACTCCCGCATCTCCTTGCCAACGTGGGGGGTCGCCGGTTCGCGGCCGAGCTTCGCTCGGCAAGCGCATTGCGGGCGACGCCCGCCTGCGAGCCCGGTCTCGTGCTCCAGAAAAGGTGAACGCCCTCGGCGACCTAGCCGCGGGCGTTTTCGTTGGCGGAGTTGCGCCCTGCGAAATCCAGGCAACGTGCAGCCAAATTCGAAGGCGATCCCGAGGGGCATCACCTCGAATCGCGCCGGCAGGTACGCGCATCGGTGCGCTCGACGTGAATGCGGGGGCTCGGCGCGCCATCCGCAGCGCTTAGCTCTGCTTACTCGCCGGCATGAATCCCGCGTTTCTTTTTAGGTGCGATGCGCCACCGCTTTCCCAGGGATTCGCACGATCCCAAACCCGCAAGTGGAAATCGAACATACTACGCTCTTTCGCCAACTGCTGACAGCGCGACAGCCGGCTACACGCCCGATCTCCCGAGCAGACCCTCGTTCGAGACGGCGATTACATAAGCCATACCGGGAAGTAACCGAGAACGAGCGTTCTTGAGGGGGACGCTCGCTTTAGACGGCTTCCTCTACCGCAGATTTCCATTCTCCTGTGCGAAGTTTCCGGTCGATCTGGCGTCGCAGCTTGTCTTGAAGGTCGTAGCCGTCTCCGGCAAAGGGCCCGCCATGGGGCAGTTCTGCCCCTGTTCAAGTTCACTCAACCGAATGGGTATTATCGGACATCGCCGAAAACCTTGCTTGAATTACCTATCCACCGATACCGCGCCCGCGCATCGGCGTTGGTTGGCGAGTGGCTCCGGCGTGTTGGAGGGGGCGGCTCAGCGCTCCCAATCCACGCGCGTCACGTTCTCGGCTTCGCTGAAGCGCTGGTCGAGTTCGCCCTGGTAGGCGTGGTGCAGCGCTTCGCCGATGCCGCGAGCCAGCCGCCAATCGGTGGTCGTGACCACGAGCGCGTCACCGTCCTCGCGAATCGCCATGATGCGCTTGAGCGCGTGCTCCTTGCGCTCGCGCTCCTCGACATGACGCAGCAGACTGCGGATCTCCTCGCGGTGCTCGGCGGCGAACGCGCCGCGCAGCGTCACAATGCCGGCCGGGTAGTCATCGGCGCTGCGGCGACAGGCGGGGCACTCGGTGCGCTGCGCGTCGGCCGGCGCCGAGCCCCAGATCCAGCGCCCATCGCGGTACATGGCACCGCAGGTGGGACAGACAGTCGGGTCCGGCAGCTTGCCGCGCAATCCGTAGCTGTCGTGCTCTTGCGAATGGGCCTGGCGATCGGAGCGAGGCTGGGAGGCGGCGGGATGGGTCTTCGAACGGTTTCGGCGCATGGGGGGTACCTCTCTGCGAAGGGACGGGTAGAAGATAGCGCGTGCCGCGAGGGTTCGTCCCGGGTAGATCCAACCCGAATGTCCCCGGCCCAGCCCCTCGGCGCGCGCCGACTAGTCGAGCCGGCGGGGTTGGAGACCTTAGCCGGTGGGGCAACGGCCGCTTAGCGAAACCCGCCCATTCTGAACGTGTCTGCCCGTATGCGAATGATTCGCACCCGGTGGCGCAGGACACTTTGCCGGAACGGTTGCGCGCCAATCTCGATCAAGTTCGGAAAACTGCGAGTCAGGCGTTCGGCGACGATCCTGTTCATGTTGAGCGGGCGGAGATCGAGCAGATAGATGGCATTGTCGGACCCCAGCCTTTCTGCGCAGATTTCGACGAGGTTCTCTGCATCTGCGTCGAGAAGCGCGGGTTAGCGCGTCATTTCTCTGTAATTGAGATAACCGGGATGGTCTTCGATTGCTCTTGGAAACGGCAAGATCATGACCGGAGCCGCCCAGCGCTCGAGATAGTAGGTCGTTTCGGCCCAGGTCGATCCGGTCGTGACGACGATGTCGCCCGGGTTCAGGTTGGCCTGCAGTTCCCACAGGTAATTTCTGGAATCGCTCTTGGCGGGAAAATCGTGATGGATCTGCAGAATCGCGAGCGATCCGACCATGCCTACGATCAACACGGCGCCTTCCAGCAGCCTGGGTTGGAGGCTTTCGATTTCGAGCGCCAGGAGCAGGATGAACAGGGGAAGGTACGCCTGATCGGTGCGGCGGGGGATGTGCATGGGATGGTAGACGGCGGTTATCCCAGGCTCAAGATCATCGCGACGAAAAAGGTCATTCGACATGGGGCAGTGCTGCCCCTGTTCGAGTCCACTTAACCGAATGGGAATCATCGGACACCGCCGAAAAGCTTGCTTGAATCACCTATCCACCAGGAATTTGGCGAGCGCCGGCGTGCCCGGCAACAGGGAACTGGTTGCGCCGGGAAGCTGGGGCATGACCATGCCCGCCCGCAATGGATGCATGCCGGTGAAGAAGGCGGTGCGACCGGCCGTGTAATTCTGCTCGGCATGATAGGTCATGAATTGCGCGCCTTCCTGCGCGATACGGTCGATGTAGGGTGTCTCACCGACCATGAGCCCGCGGTGGTGCGCGCCCACGTTCATGATATCAATGTCGTCGCCCATGATGAACAGGATGCTGGGCTTCTCGACGGCTGCAAATGCGCCGTCAGGATCTCCAAGAACGATTAGCAACGACAGGCTGACTCCCAGCCCCAACCGGCGAGCGAAACCATTGAGCGCGGTCGAAATAGGGGGGGCGGCATCACGACTCCTTTATTATTGGGTTCCGGCTCGGCACACTGCGAGCCGTCGCCGCGTAGAGTAGCGATGATCGAGACTCAGATAAATGTGCAAAGTCCTCGACGAACAGAGTCATAAGGTCGCGACGGCGTGACGAAGCCCTACTTCAGGACCGTGTCTGCGGGTGGATTTCCGACGCACGACGCCAGTGTCGTGGCCAACAGCATCGTCAACACGAGGACTGACAAAAGGGGAATGTTCTTCTCAGCGGGCGTACTGCGGATGCAGATCGCTTTCTCCTCGATGAGGCGATCCAGATAACTTCGAAGCCGTTCGGATCGACGAATCTTCCGATGCTGCTCGTTTGAATGCAGTCGCGGGCTCGAGTCTCCGGGTCGCGCAAGGTCGCCGGACTTTCGCGCAGGTGGGAAACATCACTCTTTTGGCAATCGGATTTTCGAGGATTCGGCGTCCAATGCGTACAGCGTCCGATACTCCTGCGCGTCATCCAGGCTCACATCGCCAAGACTCCGCAGCATCAGAACATAGTCGACGACGAGATCCAGATCTTCCGACGGCATTCGACGCTCGAATGCGGGCATCTTGATGGCCTGACGTTCTCCAAAGTGGCGAGCGACCATCCCCAGGCCGAAGGATTGGTTCGTGACATGAGCGCTTGTTCCGTCTACGATCCACTCTGCGACGATTTCGCGGTCTCCGCCATTGGTCAACTCGTCGAAGTCACTTCCGAACCAGCCGGGGATGTACCCCTTGAACGACCGCGGATTCACGACACCGCCAAGGCCCAGGGGACCGTGGCAGTCGAAACATCCGTACTTCCTCGCCAGGTTCTGCCCCGCCGATTTCGAGCGCATGTTCGTCAGTTGATTGACCTGGAGGAACACCAGCAGCGCGCGGAGGTCTGATGCAGAGATCCAATCATTGTACGCTGGCATCTTGATCTTCCTGGGGATCGACCGTTGTGCGACCGCGTAGTCGTCACTCTCGTAACCACCAAAACGCACGTGCTCCGACAATTCACTCGCCTCGATCCATTTGTCGAAGACGTGCGGAGCGGGCTTCCGGGGGAGCTGGATGGGTCCGAGTACCAGAGATTCGTGACAGGTCCCGCAGCCAAGTTCTGCGTAGACGCTGGCACCTCGAGAATAGGTCGACACTTCGGCGCCGAATATCGACTCGACACTTGCCGCGATCGCGATGATCCCTGTGGTGAAGAGGACAAGCAGTAGGTACCGATTTCGAATCCGATTTCGAATCCGATTTCGAATCCGATTTCCAATCCGAGCCGAATCTCTTGTCATTGCGAAATCTCGAAACACGACACTAGAGCAAACCGGGCGCTCTGGAAAAGAATCGAACTGCAAGAACGGTTTCGGGTTCTCATGCGAAAAATCGCTTCCTACTCCATGGGTATCGGGCAGACTGTGGGGCGGAGCAGCCACACATGCAAACCCCTACCCAGTCCGTTCGAACACTCTGGTCACTTCGATTGCGCGCGACGAGGCCGCCATGCGCGCGGCAAACGATGTTTCAGTCGTCGCGGAACACCGATCCATCGCGTTGCACCTGGAAACGAGCCGAGCTCGTTTTAGCGGACGCAGAACGGCCGAAACCTATACTATATGCACACCTCGTAGGCGCATGGAGGAGTAGCGGCAATGACCGAGAAGGAATCTGAATTCGAAGCTGAAACACCCGACCGGAAGCCTCTGGTGTCCTCGAGGGGCAAGATCAGTCGACGACAATTCACAACGACGTCGGTCATCGTCGGTGCCGCTGCGGCGATGCCTGGCCTGCTTCGCGCCGAGCCGCATTCCGACGCGGAACCGGCCGCGAAGGCGCCGGCACCGGCCAGGACGGCGGGTGTGGCGAGCCGAACCGGGTGGCGTGCAGGCACGACGATCCCGGCCGAATACTACTTCGAGGTGGAGCACTACAAGAAGGACGAGCGCTACGTCGCCGACAACTTCTGGCTGCTGGCCGACCACGTGAGTCGGATCTCCGAACCGGGTGATTACTTCGTCTTCAAGTACGGCATTGGTGACAGCGCCATCGTCGTGCGCGACGAATCCGGTGAGATCCGCGCGTTTCACAATGTCTGCCGTCATCGCGGTTCGCGATTGTGCCGGCATGACGATGATCCGCGACCCGACGATGAGCGTCTCTCGGTTCGCCAGCTGGGCGAAAGTGGCAACGCGCAGGTATTCCGCTGCCCCTACCACGCCTGGCTCTACGATCTCGACGGCAGCCTCATCGAAGCCTACGACGTGCACGAGGACTTCGACGTGGCCGCCAATGGGCTCATCCCCTGCCATCTGCAGATACAACAAGGGCACATCTTCTTGAATTTTTCCCGTGCCGAGAAACCGCCGTCGTTCGGCGACAAATTCGAGTGGGCGCTGGACGAAGTCGGGGCGAGTCACCGTCTGGCGGATTTGAAGATTGCGACCCGTCAGTACTACCCGATTCGCGCCAACTGGAAGCTCGCGCTCGAGAATTTTCTCGAGTGCTATCACTGCGGACCCTCCCACAAGAGTCTGGTGACGACCCACAACTGGGACTACACCCTCACCGATTCGCAAGAAATGAGGCTGGCGAAGAAAATTGCCGCGCAGCTCGGCACCGATGCCAGTGCGCTCCAGGGGATGGGATCGGGAGACCGGCCCTTCGAAGGTGAGCTGAATCCCGGTTTCGTCACGGGATCGCTCGACGGCAAGCCGCTGGCGCCGTTGCTGCCGGGCATTCGCGACTGGACGCACAAGACCAACATCGCGACGAGCGGCTATTCGACCGGCTATTGGCAGGCCTACGATGATCACGTGGCGGTCGCGCGATTTACGCCGCGCGGTCCCGAGTTTACGGACTGCGAGATCTTCTGGCTGGTTCACCCCGACGCGGTCGAGGGTAAGGACTACGAATCCAAGGATGTGATGGCGCTCTGGGACATCACGATCCGGGAAGATATCTGGATCGTCGAGAACAACCACCTGGGCATCAGGTCCGGCGCGTACGGTCCTGGACGCTATTCGAAGAACGAGGACGGGCCGTCGGAGTTCATCGCCTGGTACATGAACGATGTCGTGAAGGCATGAGTCGCTAGGCGCCTGCCTTTGTTCGCAGAACTGTCGTGATGTTGGCGCTCCGCAAGAAACGTGCATCGATCGCTGCCGTTGGTTTTGCGTTCGTCGTAGTCGCCGCTTCCCAGATACATGCCGACAGCCCAAGGCAGGTCGTGCGTTCGGTGTTCGACGGTGCGTTCACCGCGGAGCAAAGCGCTCGGGGAGAGGCGCAGTACCTGGAGACGTGCAAGCGATGTCACAAGGAGAATCTGGCCGGCGACGTCGGGGAGGAGGTCCCGCCCCTGATTGGCGACAAGTTTCTGTCGGAATGGACTCGCTGGACCGTTGGCGATCTGTTCGAATTATTGACGACCAAGATGCCGCCAAAGCGCGAAGATCGGCACGGAATTTCCGACCAAGACTACGCCGACGTCCTCGCCTATATCCTCGATCAAAACGGGTTTCCCGCTGGAACGGCGGAACTGCTGCCGAAGCTGGAACCGCTATTGGAGATCGAAATGAGTTCTGGTGACTAGGCGGAACGAACGCTGCTGGATCGTCCTCCGGCGGCTGTGGCGCATTTCGCCGCGATCACTAGGGCTGGGATTGTTCTTGTATCCTGCAAAGCGCTCCCGTTAAGCTCGCCTTTCGGAGGGACTCCATGAAAAAACGCGCCTCGGCGGATCTCGACGAACGACTGGGAATGACCGATCCGAGCATCACTCGTCGCGACTTCGTCGGTGGCACGATGCTCGGCGCGGGCGTGATCCTGCTGGACATGGCGGCGCCCGGCGTGCTGCGCGCGTCCGAAACTGCGCATCGCCCGGCTGATCAGCTGGTCGGGCCCGAGTGGACCGGCCCCGGCGGTATCGGCGATTACGCGAAATCGAATGGCAACACGCATGAAGTCGTCAACGCGGCCCACTCGGTATACCGCGGCACCTGGGCGCAACTCCCAGCCGGTGTCGTCGACGCGGGTCGATTCGACCTCGTGGTGGTCGGGGGCGGCTTCTCGGGCTTGATGGCCGCCTACACGTTCCAGCGGGACGGAAAGGGAACCTGTCTGTTGCTCGACAACCATCCGATGTTCGGCGGCGAGGCCAAGCAGAACGAACTGATCGTCGATGGTCATCACCTGCACGCACCGCAGGGATCGAACGGGTTCACCTGGCCACCCTATCACCGCGCCTGGGATGAGTTCGGTTTGCCCAGGAACTTCGACGATTTGCAGTGGCAGCGCAAGGCGTCGGGAACCAACACGCCACTGCGCATCCCCGACGACAGCTACAGCTCGATGGGTTTCGACATGTCCGAGGCCGATACGGGCTTCTTCTACAGGGATCCTTCGAGCCCCAACGGTCACCGTTGGGTCAGGGACCCATGGGCCAACGGATTTCGCGACGCACCGATCCCAGAACTGGCGAAGCTCGAATTGATGAGGATGCAGCACTTCGAGTACCGCGAACCCGTCCCCGCGGATTGGAAGCAGTGGATGGACGGTATGACCTACAAGGAATTCCTGCAGAAATACGTGGGCATAACGCGCAGAGAGGTCTACGACTATCTCGATCCGATGATCGCTGCGACATTCCCGGGTCTCGGGTGCGACGTGATCTCAGCCTATATGGGAGCGGTGTTTCCCGGTGCATCCGCGGTGGCGACGGCATCCGGTGACCCGGAGTGGGTGAACTCCGAGGGTTCGGATTCCCTGTATGTGAGTTTCCCGGGAGGCAACACGGGCATCGCGCGCCACATCGTCAAGACGATGCTGCCCGATGCAATCGAGGGCGCGCACAATCTCAACGACGTCGTCTACGGGCGCGTCGATTGGAGCGCGCTCGATCGCGAAGGGCAGAAGGTTCGCATGCGGCTCGGCTCCACGGCGGTGCGGGTCGAGCACGCGGGCTCTCCCGACTCTGCCTCGGAAGTCCACATCACCTATCTAAAGGACGGTCGACTCCAGCGCGTCCGTGCAAGAGGCGTCGTGATGGCCGGCGGCCAGTGGATGAACCGGCATGTCGTCCGTGACGCGCCCGAATCGCTCACCCGCGCGATGAACACGTTTCACCATGCGCCAATGCTGACGCTGAACGTGGCGGTGAGACACTGGCGATTCATGGAGAAACTCCAGATCAGCTGTGCGCGCTGGTTCGACCACGAGGGTTTTGGCTGGTACACGGGACTTCGGGCGCCGATGGTGATCAATGGAAGGCAAATGCCACTCGATCCATCGAAACCGACGATGCTTACGTTCTACATCCCGTTTACGTCCACGGTGTCGCAGACGGGCCTGCCCTACGAGCAGCAGTCGCTCGTCGCGAGAACCGCGCTGTTTTCCATGAGCTACGCGGACATCGAGCGCAAGATTCGCGAACAGCTCACGGCGATGTTCGGCGACTACGGTTTCGATCCGGGACGCGACATCGCCGGCATCATCAGCAACCGCTGGGGGCACGCCTACGTGATTCCACAGCCCGGCTTCTACTTCGGTCGCGACGGAGCGCCCGCGCCCCGCGAAGTCGTGCGAGAGGGCTATGGCCGGGTGCGCTTCGGCCACTCCGAGCTGTCGGGCTTCCAGCTGTGGACGACCGGCTGCGAAGAAGGCGAGCGCGCCACGAAGCAGGTTCTGGCATCCGCTTGACGCTCCGCTACAAAGAAGAGCGGAGTCATCCAGCCTGGCGCGACATGGGGCAGTTTCACCACCATTCGAAGTCCACCCAACCGAGTGCTGGTGATCGGATCTACTTCCAGCGCCCCTGACAAACCACCATTTCCGGCAATCCCAGGGCGGCTCAGATACGAACAAGGCTGTGCTGTTGGCAACGCATCATCAAGGCCAGTTAGCGCGGAATGATCGGAACCCGACCGTTCACGCCATGGGACTCTGCACACCACGAATTGACGACGATTCAACCGCGCTAAATCGTATATCTCGCCATGAATGGCCAAAGTGCAAAGACGAGAACGAACCACCAGCTGATGAGCAGATCGACTCGGCGCTGCTTCACGATCAACCCGACGAAGCACAGGGCTGTCAAATGGATGGTTACGGGAAGGTAATACCACGGTCTGAGAAGCGACCCCAACAAATAGGTGTGCAGAATCTCAAGCAGGGAATTCGTTGCCATGACGACATAGAACCCTGTCCGAATCTCTTGAAAATCTGGCACTTCGGTTTCGCGTCCCGGGTAGAGAATTGCAGACAACGCATAGAAACTCGCCATGTGGACAACGATTACGAGGTACACAGGAAAGGTCCATGCGAGTTCGTCTTTCCAACGAAAAAGTGCCCACCACACGATTACGAGCAGTGCGACAACCGCGACGCTGAACCCCAGATGCGCCAGATCGATTGCTTGATGCCTCAGCTTGTTCTGGAGAACATGGCTCAGGCCATCCAGAAGCCTCGTCAGTGCCAAGGCCAGGACGATCGACACCAGTACGAAAATGAATTCGAATTGCGACATTTGGACTGGATCGATACCGCCCAGTGGACTGGTCGCTCAGCTGCCGGCCCGCTGACCGGATGGACTGAAGCGTCCGATTCGGAGCCCGACTCTACCATGGATCGATTGGAAGGCGCTGTGACCGATCAGCTGCCACGCCGGGTTCGGTCGCGCTCACCGGAGCTCGACGAATCCGGCTCGCTCGCACGCGTCGACCATCGCGCGGATGTCGTCGTAGGATTCCTCGTCCACGGGTACGAAGCGCTCGACCAGCCCTACGGCGAGCCGCTCGCGAACTGCTGCATCGTCGGACAGCGTCACGAGAACGTCGCGGATCGCGTCGCGGAGATCGTCTGGAACGCGCCGGGAGACCGCCACCGGCTGGATCGTCGACGGCCCGAGAACCTCCACCACGCGCAGACGTTCCGCGAGATCCGCGTCGTCACGTAGTGCGATCGAGAGCACCTGCGAGTCGATCGCCGAAGCGTCGACCTCACCGTACGCGACCATGCGGATGGCTTCTTCGTGGAAGCCGGCCGCGATCACGTCACCGAAGAACCCCTCCGTCTCCCCCAGCCCGACCATGTGGTAGCGCGTGATCCCGTAGCCTGAATGTGACAGCGGTTCGTTGTAGGCCCACGAATGCCCGCGCAGTTCGAGGAATGAGCGGATCGGGGCATCCCGGTGCACGATCACGTCCGAGAAGTACACGGGTCGACCTCGGTATCGGTCACCGATCAGCACCGGCGCCGCCACCGGCGTGGCGACCTCCAGTCCCCGCCGCTCGAGGGTTACGTAGGGCAGGCTGCACACGAAGCAGACCTCGCTCTCGTCTCGCTCGAGGCTGTCGTACGAGGTCCTGATCACGAGCTCGGTCTCGAGGCCGATCCGGCGCCCGACTTCCTCCGTCACCAGCTCGTAAAGCGACATCATGTTCGGGGCGAGGTAGGAGCAGAACTGGAGTCGCTTCATGGCCACGGAGCGCCGTGGGTCGGGAGGAGCCTGCGAAGTTGGGTGGACATCGCCGTCGATTCTACTGGCCGGTCCTTACCGCCGCTCGGTCCTTCCGGTCCCGCCGGCTTGTCGATGGCTGCGGAGGTCCGGGTTGCCGGCATCGCAGCCGACAAGCTCCTCATCCTCGGGAAGGGCGAAGCCCATTCCTGGTCCACCCGTAAGTTCCATCCCGAAAGGAAGCTCGTTGAGGCCAACAACAGGGGCAAGTCAGCTGTCTGCAGTGGCGTGCTGTGCATTCCGGACCTGAGCACGGATGCGACTCTCACCTAGCTGGACAATGCGATCGAGCAGCACAATCTCGAAGTCCGATATCAGGAGAGTGTCAGCGCCATCAATCCTTCGACCACATCACCTATGCACTCGGCGGCAGCACTTCGGGGAACTTCCTCCGCGAGATTGGCATCGCGTTTCGGGGTAAGTACCCCGAAGTGACGCACGGTTGCGAGACCCGCATCGAGGGGCGGTACCTCATCCGCGGAAATGGGGCTGTTGCAAGACAAGGCATTGCTTTCGAAAGGAGCCCCAGGTGCAACTATCCTGACGCGAAGTTTGCTCCAAAGGCGCGTCGACTGCTGGTGGACCGGGTCCTGCGTCGTGCGCTCGATTGGCGCGGACGAAGGATCGCGGCAATCGAGACCGTGAATTTCGCTCGACGTCGTTTGCGCCATCTCGGCGTCGCCAGTTTCGCTCGCGAACACTGCCTTTGATTCGGCCAGCGTCGGATACGGCGGACCGCCCGCCGAACCTGGTTGGCCGGATCCAGCGGTCGCCCAGTACAAACCCGTGTTCTCGTCGATCGAAGTCAGCGTCCAGACGTCGGGAGGCGGATTGCGGCGGAGTTTGGTGTAGGGCTGGTCGATCAGCTGCACACAGCCATCCTGTCCCGACATGAGACAGTGATACCTCGATTTGAGCCCACTCGACGGAATGCCTCTGATCGGGTCTGGCTGAAAACGCGGATTGGATTACCGATCCGCGACGCCATCTTGACGCTCTCGCCCGGGTCCGCAGCGACGCGGTCACGTTCGGGGTGGCCGCCGAGGATATCGGGAAATTCAAGGCGCGCCTGCTCTCTATCGCGTCTGGCGAACCCGACGACTGAGTGCACGAACGCCGCTACGACCGCTACCTCGATTGCATCCACGTGTTCGACGACTACGTCGAGCGCCTCTGGATCCTGCTCCAGCGAATGAACGAGTATCGCGACACTACGACCGTGATCATCTGCGCGGACTGCGGCCGGGGCGCAGCAGGCGATTGGGTCGCGCACGAGGCCGGCCTGGAGGGTTCGGATTCGATCTGGATTGGTCCTTCCCCGATTCAAGTCTACTCAACCGAGTACTTCTGATCGGATTTCGCCGAAGCCGACGAGCGACATTGAGTGCGAATCGACGTCTGGTAAAGTCCGGCATCGAAGCTTGGACGCTTGTGAGAGGTCTGCCGTTGCCCCATCCCAGATTCATGGCCACGGTCCTGGCACTGGCGGTTGGTGTGCTCCTGGGTCTGGGCGCGGCTACCTTCCTCTATGCGGAGGGCGCGTCGTACTTGAGTACGGACCCGGCCGCCTGCGCCAACTGCCACATCATGCAGTCGCAGTACGACTCCTGGCAGAAGGCGAGCCACCACACGGTGGCCACCTGCGTGGAGTGCCACCTGCCGGATGCTCTCGTCGGCAAATACCTCGCGAAGGCCGGAAACGGTTGGAACCATTCGAAGGCCTTCACCCTCCAGGACTTCCACGAGCCGATCGTCATCACCGCGAAGAACGCCAGCATTCTTCATGAGAACTGTCTGCGCTGTCATCGCCCGCTCGTCCACGCACCGGGAGCGGCGACGGACGAAGCTGCGCCTCGCTGCGTACGCTGTCATGCGTCTGTCGGCCATGGAGAGGTTACCGGGCTCGGGGGTTCCTGGAAGGGCGTCGACGCGGAGCTCCACGCAACGATGAACGACTGAGGAAACTGAGGAGATTCGATGCGCATCTACGCAATCCTGATCCTTCTGGTGGCCGTGGTCACTGCCGGCGTCACGGCTTTGCTCCTGAACGTGGCGACGCGCAAGTCGGAGGCGCGCACGCCCTTCGTCCGGCTCGTCGAGGTCGACGAGAACACGACGGATCCGGCGGAGTGGGGGAAGAACTGGCCGAAGCAATTCGACACCTACAAGCTCACCGCGCTTCCCACCAAGACCCGCTTCGGCGGGCACGGTGGCAGCGAAGCCATGCCGCATCAGAAGTCCGAGGTCCTTCCGTTCCTATCACGCATCTTTCAAGGCTACGCGTTCGCGATCGACTATCGGGACCGACGCGGACATGCCTACATGCTGAGCGATCAGGAAGAGACCGAGCGCCACAAGGTTCCCCAGACGGGGTCGTGCATCCACTGTCACGCGTCCGTCATGCCGCTCTACCGCAAGCTGGGCGGCGGAGACGCAGTCGCGGGCTTCGAGAAGACCTACGCGATGTCCTACCAGGAAGTGAACGCGATGCTCCACGACATGGGACACGGTCATGCAGTCTCGTGCGTCGACTGCCACGACCCGGATTCGATGGCGATCCGCGTGACGCGTCCCGGCTTCATCCAGGGTATTCAGGCGCTCGCGGAGAGCGATGCCCCGGTACCGCATTTGCCGTCGATCGAACGCTGGCGCGGAGGAACGCGGACGACCCCGTACGACCCGAAT
>Ga0210102_1000319_pt1 | contig 12944 bp, 12 predicted proteins | sample RushOxbow_ThreeS_4_FD_185563 | JGI IMG/M metagenome (GOLD analysis project Ga0210102, IMG submission 185563) | Wetland microbial communities from San Francisco Bay, California, USA, that impact long-term carbon sequestration -... | ecosystem: Environmental > Aquatic > Marine > Wetlands ...
CTCGAGGAGTGGCAGTATTACTGGGACATCCGGTCGCCCGCGTTCAAGCTCTCCTTCACCGCCAATCACGCGCATCTCGTGCCCGAAGGCGTCGAGGGGTTCGTCAAGGCGCTCGATCTCAAACGGGTGGCCGAAGTGCGGCTCGCCGACTGCTACCGCAACGGCCACGAGGTTCACCTCCAGCCGGGCGCCGGCAACCTCGACTTCGGCCAGATGTTCAGCCTCGTCGAGGGCGGGGGCTACAAGGGCCACTACACCAACGCGTTCGGCTCGCTCGGCGACATGCTCGCCGGACGTGACGTGCTGGTCGAGAAGGCTCGCACCGCGGGTGTTGCCGTAGATTAGCCAGGTAGCCGATACTGCGCCTGCAGTTCGATGCTCTCGATGGAGCCGCCTGACGCAGGCAGTAGCGCGTCGTGAAAAAACTTAAAACCGAGGAGGATTCATGGTCCATTCGCCACTCACCGCTCACTACTCACGCGCCCTGCTTTGCGCCGCGGCCCTGCTCGCCGCGCTCGCGCCCGCGGCCGGCGCGCAGAATTACCCGGTCAGGCCGATCCGGCTGGTTGCGCCGTTCGCGCCCGGCGGCGGCACCGACATCAGCGCGCGGCTGCTCGCGGAACCGCTCGGCAGGGCATTGAACCAGACGGTGGTGGTGGACAACCGCCCGGGCGCGGGAAGCATCGTCGGCACCGAGATCGTCGCGAAATCGAATCCGGACGGCTACACGCTGCTGCTCGGCAATATCAGCATGGCGTTCAACGCCGCGCTCTACAAGAAGCTGCCGTACGACACGCTGCGCGATTTCCTCCCGATCTCGCTGGTGTCCGACCAGCCGAACATCCTGGTCGCCCACCCCTCGCTGGCGGCAAAATCGTTCAAGGAGTTCATCGCTCTCGCGCGCTCGCAGCCGGGCAAACTCACCTATGGCTCCGCCGGGCTCGGCTCCGGGACGCACCTTGCGATGGAGATGCTGCTGATGTCGCAGCATATAGACTTGGTGCACGTGCCGTACAAGGGCACCGGGCCGACGCTGACGGCGTTGCTCGGCAACCAGATTTCCGTGTTCTTCTCGACGTTCGCCTCCGCGCTGCCGCACGTGAAGGCCGAACGCCTGCGCGCCTTCGCGGTGACCAGCGCCAAGCGCACCACCGCGCTGCCCCAGGTGCCGACGGTCGCGGAATCAGGCGTCCCCGGCTACGAGTACAGCACCTGGTACGGCCTGCTTTCGCCAGCCGGCGTGCCCGGCGCGATAGTCAGCCGGCTCAACAAAGAGACGGTCACCGCGCTCAATAACCCGGAGGTCCGGCAGCGCTACCTGTCCCAGGGCGTGGACCCGATCCCGTCCACGCCGGCGCACTACGCGGCCTACCTCAAGTCCGAAACCGCGAAATGGACCAAGGTGGTGCGAACGGCAAAGATCCCTCTCCAGTGAGGGATCAGGCGCCGGGGGCGGCGGGGTAGAACACCGCCCCTTGTGAAACCGGGGCTTTCCGGCTAAGTTAACCGTCCGTGCCCGCATGCGGGCCCCGAGGCGCGGTTATATAAGAGGCAACCCACGAGGAGGAGCATTATGAAAACGCTACGCACTCTCTGCTACACGCTGCTGATCGCGGCATTCTCGGCAGGCTCCGTGTCCGCCCAGACCGAACTCAAGTTCGGCCACGTCGGCAATCCCGGCTCGCTCTTCGCGAAGTCCGCCGAAGAGTTCGCCAAGCGCGCCAACGCCAAGCTCGGCGGAAAAGCCAAGGTGGTGGTGTTCGGGGCGAGCCAGCTCGGCGGCGACAAGGAACTCCTGCAGAAGCTCAAGCTCGGCACCGTGGATCTGGCGCTACCCTCGACCGTGATGAGCTCCGAGTCCGATCTTTTCGGCATCTTCGAGATGCCGTACCTGGTCAAGGACCGCAAGCACATGAACGCCATCGAGAAGGACGTCGTCTGGCCATCGCTCGCGCCCGCCGCCGAAAAGAAGGGACTGAAGATCATCGCGGTGTGGGAGAACGGCTACCGCCACATCACCAACAACAAGCATCCGATCACGGTTCCCAAGGACCTTGACGGAATCAAGCTGCGCACGCCGGAAGGCAAATGGCGCGTGAAGATGTTCCAGGCCTACGGGGCGAACCCGAGCCCGTTGAAGTTCTCCGAGGTGTTCACCGCGCTGAAGACCGGGGTCTTCGACGGCCAGGAAAACCCGTTCTCGCAGATCTACAGCGCGAAATTCCAAGAGGTGCAGAAGTACCTGTCGCTCACCGGCCACGTCTACACGCCGGCCTACGTCACCGTCGGCGCCAAGAAGTGGGCGTCGCTCCCCTCCGACGTGCGCAAGACCCTCGAAGCCGTCGCCAAGGATACGCAGAAGTTCGTTTACGCGACCGCCGTCAAGGACGAGACCGAACTGCTCGAAAAGATCAAGGCCGCGGGCGTGCAGGTCAACGAGGCCGACAAGGCGGCGTTCGTCAGGGCCAGCAAGGCGGTGTACGAGGACTTTGGATCCGAGGTGAAGGGCTCGAAGGCGCTGATCGACAAGGCGCTTGCGCTCGCCAAGTAGATGGGTAACGGGTGATGGGTCACGCGTTAACCCGTCACCCGCCGCTTATCGCCCGTCACTCCTCACCCATCACTGGTTCGTGATGCTTGCGCGCGTACGCACGCTTTACGAAAAGCTCCTCGAGGCGGTTGCCTTCGTGCTGATGGTGGCGCTCGCAGCCGTCGTCACGATCGGCGTGATCTTTCGTTCCATCGGCCAGTCGCTCGTGTGGTACGACGAGATCGCCTCGATCCTGCTCACCTGGATCACGTTCTACGGCGCGGCGCTCGCCGCGTTGCGAGGTGCCCACATCGGAGTGCCGGGCCTCGTTGAGGCGATGCCGCGGGGCCTGCGGCTCGCGGCGACGCTTGTCGCCGAGGCGAGCGTCATTGCGTTCTTCGTCCTGATGGCGTGGGTCGGATTCTCGGTGCTCGATGTCCTCGCCACGGATTTTCTCGTGAGCATTCCTGAGGTATCCGTCAAGTACACCCAGTCGGTGATCCCGATCGGCGCCATGCTGTTCGTGATCGCCGAGCTCCTGCGGCTACCGGATGTCCTGCGCGCGGCCGCGCGGGAAGACGGCGACCGCAGCCGGGGAAGCACGCCGTAATGGCGACCATCCTGCTGCTGCTCGGGCTGCTCGCGCTGATCCTGATCAATGTGCCGATCGCGGTCGCGCTGGGGATCGCGGCCGTGGTCGCGATGGTCGTCTCCCATGGCGCCGACACGCTGCCGAACCTCGCGGTCGACATGTACAACGGCGCGAACAATTTCCCGCTGATCGCAATCCCGCTCTTCATCCTCGCCGGCGCGATCATGAACACCTCCGGCATCTCGCGGCGCCTGATCACGTTCGCCTCGGCCCTCCTCGGCTTCATACGGGGCGGGCTCGCGATGGTGAACATCGGCACTGCCATGTTCTTCGCAGAGATTTCCGGCTCGGCGGTCGCCGACGTCGCCGCGCTCGGCTCGGTGCTGATGCCGGCGATGAAGAAGCGGGGCTATCCGGGCCCGTTCACGGCGGCCGTCACGTCTTCCGCGGCTTCGCTTGCCATCATCATCCCGCCGTCGATCCCGATGATTCTCTACGCGGTCATGGCCAACAGCTCGGTCGTGCAGCTCTTCGTCGCGGGGATCATCCCCGGCGTGCTCGGAGGGCTCATGATGATGGGGGTCTCCTACTGGTACGCCGTGCGCTACAACTGGCCGATCGAGGAAGCCTTCAACCTGCGCAATTTATGGCGGACCTTCAAGCAAGCGGCGCTCGCGTTCCTGCTTCCCGTCATCATCCTCGGCGGCATCTTTGGCGGCATCGTCACCGCGACCGAGGGCGCGGGGCTCGCCGTGGTGGCCGCGATCGGGGTCGCCGCCTGGTACCGCGAGATGGACTGGAAGCAGCTGCGGACCGCGATCGTGGACGGCGTCGTGCAGACGGCGGTGGTCATGCTGCTGGTCGCATCGAGCGCGCTGCTTGGCGTCTTTCTCACCGAGGCGCACGTGCCGCAGCAGCTCGCGGCCTCCATTGCGAGCCTCACCAACAATCCCTTCGCCGTGCTTGCGCTCCTGAACATATTTTTTCTCGTCGTCGGGCTGTTCCTGCATTCCGCCGCAGCCATCATCCTCGTGGTTCCAATCGTCATGCCACTGGTGAACTCCGTCGGCATCGACCCCGTGCATTTCGGGCTGGTGGTGACGCTCAACCTTGCGATCGGCCAGCAGACCCCGCCGGTGGCAAGCGTGCTCATGACCGCGTGCTCGATCGCCAAGGAGAACATCTGGGACGTGACCCGGGCGAACATCCCGTTCATCGGCGTTCTCCTCGCGGTCCTGCTGCTGGTCACCTACGTTCCCTCGATCCCGCTGTTCCTGGTCAAGGTCTTCTACGGCTAGCGCCGTGACGAGGTGCGGGTGACGAGATCAGGATGACAAACGACGCGTTGTACGTCACCCTTGATCGTCACCATTGTTCGTCGCCCGCATTCGTCACGGGTTCCAAGTGCCAGATCCCATCCTCGTCTCCCGCGACGGCGTAATCGCGACCGTCGCGCTCAACAATCCCGACCGCCTCAACGCCTTGAACAAGGCGATGTGGGCGGGGCTCGGCAGGACGATGCGCCAACTCTCGGGCGAAGATGAACTCCGTTGCATAGTGGTGCGTGGCGCGGGCGACAAGTTCGCCGCGGGCGCCGACATCGCCGAGTTCGCGCACGAGCGCGCGAACGCGAGACAGGCGAAGGAGTACGGGAAAGTCATCCACGAGACGATGCAGGCAGTTGCGCGCTGCCGCCACCCCACCGTCGCGATGATCAAGGGCCCGTGCGTCGGCGGCGGGCTCGAGATCGCCGCGATGTGCGACCTGCGCATCGCCGGGCAGTCGAGCCGCTTCGGCATCCCGGTCAACCGGCTCGGCCTCACCATGGGCTACGGCGAATTGATGGGCCTCCTGGCGCTGGTGGGGCGCGCGGTGGCGCTGGAAATCCTGCTCGAAGGCCGTGTATTCGATGCGGAGGAGGCGTGGCGCAAGGGCCTGGTGAACCGCGTCGTGCCGGACAACAGGGTAGAAGAGGAAGCCTACGCGATGGCGCGCCGGATCGCGGAGGGCGCGCCGCTCATCAACCGCTGGCACAAGCAGTTCATCGAGCGCCTCGCCGTCGCGGCCGAATTAGCGCCGCACGAATGGGACGAAGGGTTCGAGTGCTTCGATACCGACGACTACCGCGAGGGCGTCGCGGCGTTCCTGGCGAAGCGCAAGCCCGACTTCAAGGGCCGCTAGTGTGCTGTCCCGTAAATACCGCGCATGAGTCGCAAGCAATCGCCAACGTCGTCTACCCGGTTCCTTGCGCTGACGGTATTGAAAGTCCCGCGAAATCGGTGCCAGACGCGAAGCAAACCACAGCCAGGTTGGACACCTGGCGAGGATTTGCGACAAAGTATGGCGCCGATTGTCGCGAGGACTTTCGCAGGTTGTTTACGGGACAGCACACTAAATCTGCACCTGCGTGCCGAGCTCGATCACGCGGTTGGTCGGAATGTTGAAGTACTCGACCGCGCTGCCGGCGTTGCGCGCCATCGTGGCAAAGATCCGCTCGCGCCACAGCGTCATGCCGCCCGCCACGCCGCCGACGGGGATCACGGTCTCGCGGCTGAGGAAGAACGAGGTCTGCATCAGGTCGAAGCCCAGCCCTTTCACGGGGGCGAGTTCGCTCAACGCATGCCAGACGTCGGGGCGGTCCATGAAGCCGAACGCGAGCATCACCCGGTAGCACTCGTGGCCCAGCGCCTGGATTGAAAGGCGCTCCTCCGGCGCCACAAGTGGAACGTCTTTCACGGTCACGGTGAGGAACACCACGCGCTCGTGCAGCACCTTGTTGTGATAAAGGTTATGCAGCAGCGAGTGCGGGACCACCTCGGGCGTCGCCGTCAGGAAAACCGAGGTGCCGGGCACGCGCTGCGGCGCCTCCCGGAACAGCGACTCCAGGAACGGCTCGAGCGGCACGGTGGATGCCCGCAGCCGCCCGAACAGGATTTCGCGCCCGCGCCGCCAGGTCGTCATGAACGTGAACACCACCGCGCCGATGACGAGCGGGAACCAGCCGCCCTCGGCGGTCTTCAACAGCGTCGCCGAGAAGAACGCCATGTCCACGATGATGAAGAAGCCGGTCGCGGCGATGCAGAGGGCGAGCGGATAGCCCCAGCCGTAGCGGATGACGAAGAAGGTCAGCAGCGTGTCCACCAGCATCGTCGCGGTGACCGCCACGCCGTACGCCGACGCGAGCTCCGAGGAGGAGCCGAAGCCGATCACCGCGGCGAGCACCGCGGCGAGCAGCATCCAGTTGATCGCGGGGATATAGACCTGCCCGATCGTGCTTGCCGAGGTGTGCACGATGTGCATGCGCGGCAGGAAGCCCAGCTGGATCGCCTGCCGGGTGATGGAATAGGCGCCGGAGATCGTCGCCTGGGAGGCGATCACCGTCGCCGCCGTGGCGAGCGCGACCATCGGGTAGAGTGCCCAGCCCGGCACCAGCAGGTAGAACGGGTTCCTGACCGACTCCGGATCCCCGATCAGCAGCGCGCCCTGCCCGAAATAATTGAGCACCAGAGCGGGCGCCACCAGCCCGAACCAGGCGAGCCGGATCGGTCCCTTGCCGAAATGGCCCATGTCCGCGTAGAGCGCCTCCGCGCCGGTGACGGCAAGCACCACGGAGCCCAGCACCACGAACGAGGCCAGGATATGGCTCGTAAAAAAGTGGAACGCATGCCAGGGATTCAGCGCCCACAGCACCGGCGGATACTGGGCGATGCCGTAGACGCCGGCCGCGGCCAGGGCGAGGAACCACAGCACGGTGACCGGGCCGAACATTGTTCCGACCACCGCGGTGCCCCGTTGCTGGACGAGGAACAGCGCGACCAGCACGCCCACCGCAATCGGCAGCACGTAGGGCTTCAACGCGGTAGTGCCGACTTCGAGGCCTTCCACCGCGGAGAGCACCGAGATTGCGGGTGTCAGCACCGCATCGCCGTAGAAGAGTGCGGCGCCGATCGCGCCCGCGACGAGCAGCCGGGCGTGCCACTCGGGGTGCGACTTGATCGACGTCGCGGCCAGTGCGAGCAACGCCATTATCCCGCCCTCCCCGCGGTTGTCGGCGCGCATGATGAGCAGCACGTACTTGAGTGAGACGACGATCATCAGGGCCCAGAAGATCGTCGACAGGCCGCCAAGGACGTTTTCCGCCGTCAGCGCGATGCCGTGCCCGGGCGCGAAGGTTTCCTTGACCGCGTAGAGGGGGCTGGTGCCGATGTCGCCGAATACGACACCGAACGCGAGGAGCGTCAGGGCGGCGCGTGACTGCTGCGGATGGGAGCTTCCGGCCACTCGAGGCTGCCCGCGAACAGGAAGGCGCGAATCCTACTCTTGCCCCACCCCGAACGCAAAAGCCCATGTTGCGGTGCCGCAACACGAGTAATCTATTGTTAATACGCCTGTTTTCGCGCGAGCCATCGTCGCATCGAAAACTTTCACGGAAGACTGCGCGGCGCTTCGTGCAGCGGGCGCGCTAGCCGCTCGTATACGCCTCCTCCTTCTTCTTGCGTATCGCCGGCGCGATCATGATGAAGGCAATGAACGCCGTCAGGAGCATGAACGACAGGCTGATCGGGCGGGTGAAAAACACCGTCGGGTCGCCGCGCGAGATCAGGAGCGCCCGGCGCAGGTTCTCCTCCATCAACGGCCCGAGCACGTAGCCGAGTATGAGCGGCGCCGGCTCGCATTCGAGCTTGGCGAGCGTGTAACCGAGCACGCCCAGTATCGCGCACATGTAAACATCCATCGGGCTGTTGTTCAGGCTGTAGTTGCCCACGGCGCAGAACATGATGATGGATGGAAACAGCCACCGGTAGGGGATCTTGAGCAGCTGGACCCACAGGCCGACCAGCGGCAGGTTCATGACGACGAGCAACGCGTTGCCGATCCACATGCTGGCGATCAAGCCCCAGAAGAGATCCGGCTTGGAGGTCATGACCTGCGGACCCGGCGCGATGCCCTGGATGGTGAGCGCGCCCAGCATCAGCGCCATGGTGGCGCTGCCCGGGATGCCGAGCGTCAACGTGGGAATGAACGCCGTCTGAGCGGCCGCGTTGTTCGAGGCTTCGGGACCGGCCACGCCTTCGATCGCGCCCTTGCCGAACCTCGAGGGATCCTTGGCGATCTTCTTCTCGACCATGTAGGTCGAAAACGAAGAGATGGACGGCCCGGTGCCGGGCAGCGCGCCGAAGAAAGCGCCGATGCCGGTGCCTCGCACGATCGGCCAGAAGGATGCCTTCAGGTCCGCAACCGTGGGCATCAGGTTCTTGATCTTGCTGGTGAACACTTCCTTCCGTTCCTTGGACTCGAGGTTGGTCACGATTTCCGCCACGGCGAAAAGACCCACCGCGACCACGGTGAAGCCGATGCCGTCGGTCAGCTCGGGGATGCCGAAGCTGTAGCGCGCCATGCCGGAATTGACGTCGGTGCCGACGATGCCGATCAGCAGCCCCAGCACGACCATCGCCAGCGACTTCACCATGTCCCCGTGCGCGAGCACCGCCGCTGAGACGAGCCCCATCAGCATCAGCGAGAAATACTCCGGCGCGCCGAACTTGAGCGCCCACTCGGCAAGCGGCGGACCGAAGAGCGCGATCAGCAGCGTGCCGACGCAACCGGCGAAGAACGAGCCGATCGCGGCGATCGCGAGCGCGGGACCGGCGCGACCCTGACGCGCCATCTGGTAGCCGTCGAGGCACGTCACCACCGCGGCAGTCTCCCCGGGAAGATTCACCAGGATGGCCGTGGTGGAGCCGCCGTACTGCGCGCCGTAGTAGATTCCCGCCAGCATGATCAGCGCCGCGACCGGCGGCAGGTTGAAGGTGATCGGCAGCAGCATCGCGATCGTGACGAGCGGCCCGATGCCCGGCAGCACCCCGATCAGCGTGCCTACGAATACGCCGACGAAGCAATAGACCAGGTTCTGGAACGTCAGCGCTACGGTGAACCCGTAGATGAGGTTATTGAACATTTCCATGTCAGTAGCCTCCCACGCCAACGATCAATGGATACGGCAGGCCGAGTCCGTAAATGAAGATTCCGACGGAAAGCAGCGTCATCACCGCGGTGAGGACGACGACTTCCTTCCACCTGAACTCATGGCCGGCATACGCGCTCACGAAGAACATCGCCACCAAGGCGGGAATCATCCCCAACCGGTCCATGGTCCAGCCGAAGACCACGAGGGACAGCGAGATGAATGCCAGCGCCTTAAAGCCCCAGACGCCCTTGACCTTCTCCATTACTCTGACCCCGCGAACCAGAACGTAGAGTCCGAACGCCATCAGGGTGCCCGCCAGAACGCGGGGGAAATATCCCGGGCCCATGCGCTGAGTGGTGCCGAAGGGATAGTCAAGCGCCATGTAGAAGCCGATGCCGCCGATGGCGAGCATCAGCAACCCGGCCAGAAAATCCTTGTTATTCCGCAAATCAAAGCGCATCAACCCTCCTTCTCCGGCGCGCGGCGCGCGCCTTGACGCACGGATTGCACCGACCGGGACGCCGTTCGTTGCCCGCTCGCGCGGCTACAAACGGTAAGAGCCTCTATGCATTGCCTGGGAGTCAGTCTGGCGCTGTTTCTTTGCCTGATACACCGGCTGCGGGTTTTCGACCCGCCCTCTTTTTTGGCCAATCCTGACGTCAGTCCACAATATGCGAAGGGGATTCTAACGGATTTCGGCTGTCATATCGAGGCTTGCGGCGCCATCCGTTCGGGCGCGCGCAACACCGGGGTCGCTGGCTCTATTCCGTCATCCCATTCCCGCGCGATCCCCCGTCCCATGTCCTTCTCCCGCAGGGGAAAAAGGTTGCAGGGGCGAGGGCCCAACCAACCCCGATCGCCCTTCAAGATGCTCTTTAGGCAGAGCAAATCTCCGGTCCGTTGCCCGCGCTACGTGGCTTCCGGCGCGGAGGCGCCCGCAGCGGCCCGCGCCAGCCGGTCGTTGATCGCAGCCCATTCCGGGCCTTGGGGCGGCTGCTCCACGATGATCGTTTCGCACGCCGAGTCATCGAGCCGGCGCAGGCTGGCGTAGAGCGCGTGCGCGTAGCCGACCGCATCGCGCGGGGCGGTGATCCACTCGAGCCCCTCGAGGGGCGGCCGCCGCGCGGAGAGCGCGAGCACCGCGACACGCCGGCCCTGGCGCGCGCGCTCTCCCGCGAGCTCCGCCGCGCGCTCGCCCTCCACGAGCGCGAGCGGCGTGCGCGGCGCGTAGTGGGCCGCAAGCGTGCCCGGCGCGCGCGGGGCATCCGCCGGGGGCACGGCGAGCGACGTGCCCAGCGCGGCTTCGATATCGCGCCGGGTGATCCAGCCCGGGCGCAACAGCGTAGCGCCCGCGCCCGAGCAATCGATGATGGTGGATTCGATGCCGATCTGCGTTTCGCCGCCGTCCAGCACGCAGTCCACCGCGGCCCCGAACTCGCGCCGCACGTGCTCCGCCATCGTGGCCGAGACGCGCCCGTGGCGGTTGGCGGAGGGCGCGGCGACTCCACCGCCGAAGCGCGCGAGCAGCTGCAATGCCACGGGGTGCGAGGGAACGCGCAACGCCACGGTGTCCTGGCTGCCGGTCACGACGTCGCTTACCCCGCGCGCGCGCCTGAGGATCACGGTGAGCGGCCCGGGCCAGAATTTCCGGGTGAGCCTGCGCGCGGCTTCAGGAACCTCCCGCGCCCAGTTGGCAAGCTGCACGGCGTCCGCAAGATGCACGATCAGCGGGTGCGTCGCCGGTCGCCCCTTGACCTCGAAGATCTTCCGCACCGCCGCCGCGTTGGAAGCGTCGGCGCCGAGGCCGTACACGGTTTCGGTGGGAAACGCGACCAGTCCGCCGGTGCGGAGAACAGCTACGGCCTGATTCAGCTCACGATCGCCGACCACAAGCTCAGGCGCCGCTTCACGCCTCGGTGCGCACTTCGACCTTCACATCCGGCGTCGCGACCGCGACGCTGCCGTAGAGCGGTCAGCGGCCCTTGAAGCGCTCGATCAGGTCGTTGCCCTGCGCGCGCGTCACGCCCTTCAGGTCGAAGCGCAGGCGAACGGTGTTAAAGACCGTCACATCCTTGCGCACGGGGTTGGCGCGGTCGATCGCGCCTTCGATCTCGACGCCGATTCGCGGCGCAAGCTGCTGCTCCCGGCCGATCACCTGCACCAGCTCGACTCCGCAGGCCGCGATGCTCGCGAGGAAGAGCTCGGCCGGCGTCACCGCCTCGCCCGGGCAGCCGTTCTGTACCGGGCCGTCCACGATGAAATGATGGTTGCGGGTATTGCAGAGGACGCGCCCGAAGGTATCGGTGGAGCGGGCGTGCACCGTGTAGGCTCGAACTTCTGCCATGCGATCTCCTTTTCCTGCAGGTCAGGGTGCAAGCAAGCGCAGCACTTCCTGGTACTTTTCCGAGGTCTTCTTCAGCACATCGGGCGGCAGCTTCGGCGCGGGGTGCTTCTTGTTCCACGGCTGTGTCTCGAGCCAGTCGCGCACGATCTGCTTGTCAAACGAGGGAGGGCTCACGCCGGTGCGGTACTCGGCTGCCGGCCAGAACCGCGACGAATCGGGCGTCAGTATCTCGTCGATCAGCACCAGCCCGCCCTCGTCGTCGGTGCCGAACTCGAACTTCGTGTCGGCGATGATGATGCCCCTCGTTTTCGCATATGCGGCCGCTTCGCTGTAGAGCCGTATCGACACGGCGCGCACCTTTTCGGCGAGCTCGGCGCCGACGATCTTCTGCGCTTCGGCAAACGAGATGTTCTCGTCATGTTGCCCCGCCGGTGCCTTGGTGGCGGGAGTAAAGATCACTTCCGGCAGCTGCTCGGCTTCCTTGAGGCCCGCGGGCAGCCGGATGCCGCAGATCATTCCCGTCTTCTGGTAGTCCTTCCACCCCGAGCCGATGACGTAGCCGCGCACCACCGCTTCGATCTTGAGCGGATTGAGCTTGCGCACCACCATTGCGCGTCCCGTCACCTGCCAGCGCTCATCCTGCGCCACGACCGACTCCGGCGCCACGCCGGTCAGGTGATTCGGGACGACATGCCCGAGCTTCCGGAACCAGAAGAGCGACATCTCGGTCAGCACACGACCCTTCTCCGGGATGGGATCGGGCATGATCACGTCGAACGCCGACAGCCGGTCGGTCTGGATCACGAGCAGCCGCTCCGACCCCACCGCGTAGAGGTCGCGCACCTTGCCGCGGTGCAGAAACTTCAGGCTCTTGATGCTCGACTCAAATAATGTGGAATGGTTGGGTGTCATCTCGTCACTTCAGTTCCGGCAGCTTCGCCGCAAGAACGGCATCCGACTGCTTCCTGCGGAACTCGGCGAGCTTCTTTGCCAGCGCCGCGTCCTCGAGCGCGAGCATCGCGACCGCGAAGAGTCCCGCGTTGGCGGCCCCGGCATCGCCGATGGCGAAGGTCGCGACGGGGATCCCCTTCGGCATCTGCACCATGGACAGCAGCGAGTCGAGCCCCTGCAGGTGCTTGGAGGGGATCGGAACGGCAAGGACCGGCAAGGTCGTCTTTGCCGCAACGACGCCGGCGAGGTGGGCGGCGCCGCCGGCGCCGGCGATGAAGCATTTCGCGCCCTGCTTCACCAGGCCCTCGACCCATTCGATCAGGGCATCGGGCGAGCGGTGCGCGGAGAGAGCGCGCGCCTCATGCTCGATTCCGAAGTCGGCGAGACTGCGCGCGGCGTGCTGCATCACCTCCCAGTCGCCACTACTTCCCATGACGATGCCGACCAGCGTCCTCTTCACGGCAGCTTCTCCGGTTTTTTTGAGCCCGTATTTTATCGCACCGGAGTCGGGGCGGGTTGAGCGGATGGCGCGCGGCTGCTAAGATTTTTTCGAAGCGGC